>ERZ778518.102-NODE-102-length-85327-cov-8.486490_pt1 | contig 85327 bp, 79 predicted proteins | sample MGYA00510340_ERZ778518 | MGnify/ENA primary metagenome ERZ778518 (study PRJEB29527, sample SAMN07138967) | mouse gut metagenome | material: feces | host: mouse | place: China:Nanjing | collected 2016-01-25 ...
CAGACAATAGCCCTGCCAAAGTTGAATTTATGTCGTTAACCTGTTGTTTCACAGAGACAAAGATAGCAATTTCATCTGACATACACAAACAAAACCACTATTATTTTGATGATACTCAGAGAATTATTCTAAAATTATTGCTGACCGACCTGATTGTATTAGATTCGCTGAATAGTTACCCGGCCGGCTTACACAGAGAACCGTATGGTCTTGATGCAGTGTTTCATGGCTGTCAGCGCAAATCGTTCAGATCGTATTTGTATATGCGTTCATCTGTGACTATTCCATAAAGTGTGGCAGTGTCTTCGTCGAATGATATGCTTTGGAGCTGTTCGGGCGCGGCAAGTATTTTTCTGACAGTTCCGTCAAACGTGATTACGTGGATGGTGGTGCCGACGGGTTGTTGTTCCGTCTCCGGAGCGATGTCACCTTCGGCCATGCCATAATAAATGGCATAGATATCGTTGTTTCCGCAGGTGGTGCTGCCGTAAGCGTAAAATTCAGGCATTCTTTCGGCTGAATTGTAGCAATTGTCGTATTTCTTGAGGTTGCCGATTGATACCGCCCGGCGTTCCATCCCGGGCAGATCGATGATGTTGATCTGATTGAAGTATGACATGCCTATAGCCAGATGTTTGCCGTCGGGAGATACGTCAGGATTGCCGGTGTAGGCGTAGAAGTCGGAGGATGGATGTATGTACATCTGTTCCGTATGAAGTGTGTCGGTCAGCTCTGCCAGATTGCGGTATCGAAGCTTATAGGCATCATTGTCCATCATTTCAAATACAAGCATGTCGCCCGCAATAAGTGCGTTTATGGCGCCGAATGCTGTAGGTGCCACGGAGTCGACCTTTGTGTGACCCTCGCGACGGCTCAGACTGATGTTGAGGCGCTTCAGAGCCTGACCGGTCACGTCGTTGATCCATAGGCAAGTGTCGCCGGCATCAGAGATGTGGGGGCGAGATATATGGGTGTTGATAAAGTCATCGGGACCCTGACCTCTGTGGCAGAAAGATCCTAGCGGTTTCCCTGTTGAAGTGTAGATCTTCACCATGGGTTCGTCGCGAGGTGTACTTACCGCTATCAGTCCATTGCCGGCAGTAATCCACATGGCGCCGATCACCTCGTCGATCACTGTGGTGGCGGTGATGCTGTCGGGGGTGAATGCTTCGGCCGGATATACCGTGATGTTGTCGGTGAAATATATTTCGGCAGGTGGTTCGGTTTTTACTGACGTGGAGCATGAGGATAGCGCAGCGATCGCACTCAGGCATGAGATCAGGTAATGTGCACGGCACTTCATAATCTTCTGATGTAAAATGGTTGGGTGGTTTACAAATACAAAAGTACATAAAAACATGATAACTTGTGCGGTTTTTTCTGATTTTCGGTGTCATGACATTTCAGACATGCCATGCAACAGGCCGTCGGTTTGCCATCAATGATTGATTTGGCTACACTTTTATAGCGGTGAAGTGTTTGGATAACTATATCAAGTGCGATGGCAGCGTATCCTGAAGACACACTGCCATCAAACGGAAAGGTTTTTACTTGCTGATGGTGTTTGAGTTTTGGTTGTAGGCCTTGGCCACGCAGTTCCATTCGCCATCGAGTTTCAGGAGCAGGAGGAAGTCGGTGAAGTCGATGGATCCGCCCCAGCCTTCTTCGAGGACACGCACCACGGCAACGGTTTCTTCCACTGCGAGCACGTCGATACTGACCTTGAATCCGTCACCGGCTCCTACGGTATCGACATTGCGATAGAACTGTTCGATAGAGCCGCGCTCAGCTGTGCCATTGAGTATGCCGAACAGTACGGCGTCATCGGTGAACAGAGTTTTTGCATATTCGCTGTTGCTTTCGGCCACACTCTTCACAAACTTCTCGGCGGCACGAGCCACTGTTGCGTATTCCTTGATATTGTCTATCATATATTTAAGTATTTGTTTTGTTTTTTTGCATCGGCAAAGTGCCAAGGCGATAACTGAATGCAAAATTACGCCGGTAACTGGCTGAAATCAAGTACCGAAAAATTATTCATATACCGAAAATTTGTTCGATATATGGTAGTTAGACGGTTATTGGCTACCTTTGCAGTTGGAAGGAAATATAATACTGAAACGATGGCATACGAAAAGAAAATACCGTGGATCTAACTGCCAATGAATTCTAAATGATAATGAATACCAAGCTTATTAGTCTGATAATTATTGTGATGTGCGCAATACAGTCATGCGGATGCAGCCATACGGACAATATTGTGTCTGTTTCGGCTTCGGAATTTGAAAAGGAAATCAAGACTGACTCGGTGACATTGCTTGATGTCCGTACGCCTCAGGAATATGCCGAAGGACATATTGACGGAGCGATAAACATCGATGTAAAGTCGGATGATTTTCAGCTACAGGTTGAAAAAGAGCTTTCAAAAGATTCTACAGTGCTGGTGTATTGCAGAAGTGGGCGGCGCTCAATGGAGGCGGCAGAATCGCTTGCAAAACTCGGATACAGGGTCGTCAATCTGACAGGCGGAATCATCGAGTGGATGGATGACGGACTGCCGGTGTCGGTTGAAGATGGTTCAAAATGAGATGAATGCAAGTGATGCGGGTTATGAATATTGAGGATATCAGAGATTACTGTCTTTCGATGGATGACGTGACGTAGAAAACTCCTTTTGGGAAGTTCGCACGCCGCTATGACTCCATATTGGTATTCTATGTGCTTGATCACATGTTCTGTTTCGCGGATATGGACGACTTCACATCCGTCACTGTAAAGTCCACTCCCGATGAGGTTGATTAGATACGTATGAATCATTCGTCGGTGAGCGATCCTTTGAACCAGAGCCTGCGCCACTGGATACAGCTCAACCTGAACGGTGATGTTTCGGACAGCGTGATTTATTCGCTTGTGCGACGCGCCTATGATATAGTCAAGGAAAAATATCAAAAAAAGAAGAAATGAAAGCGATGAGAAAAGCCAGCAGGCAGAAGGGTTCGGAATGGGCTCTGGAGGTGTTTGACAAAGCACCATACGTAACCGTCAGCATGACGCGTACGGATGGAACCCCTTATGGATTGCCGCTGTCGCTTGTCCGAAAAGATCAAAGGATTTTTTATTTCCACTGCGCCGGAGAGGGCGAGAAACTTGACTGTCTTAAAGTCAATCCGGTCGTGAGCCTGTCGGCAGTAAGCAAGTGCACTCCGAAATTTGAGGAAGAGAAGAATAATTATACGGAATATTACCATTCAGCCATAGCTGTCGGCAAAGCTGAGATTGTCGATAATGATTGTGAAAAGATTGAGGCACTGCGACTGATCTGTCAGCGTTTCCTTCCACAATATATGGATCGTTTTGATGAGGCCATAACCCGGAGTCTTGGCATTACCACGGTTGTCAGAATAACTCTCACCGAACCTCCGGTGGGCAAGTCTAAGCAATAATGGCAGCGCTGATCGTTATATCTGTATGGAAGAAATCAATTATCGCAAAAAGCTCTTGAAGTGAAAATAGACGTGACAAAGCAGACGCCTTAAGAACTGGCTCTTGCCAATGAGCAGGCTCAACTCATATTCAGGTTCAACCACACAATGCCCGGCACTCCCGAGTATGACGGACTGATGCATCGCATCTTTCCCGCAATGGGCGAGGGAAGCAGAATCGGCACTCCTCTGACAGCCGTAAGGCCGCACATGGTCAAGATCGGGCGAAATGTGGTTGTAATGCCCGGATGTCTGATGATGTCGGCCGGTGGTATAACAATTGACGATGGCGCGATGATAGCCGCAAACGTGCAGCTCATATACAATAATCATGATCTTTATGAGCGTCAGATAATCACATGCAAGCCCGTCCACATAGGTAAAAGCGCATGGATCTGAGCCTGAGCGACTGTGCTTCCAGGCGTCACCATAGGCTACAATGCTGTGGTAGGAGCTGCAAGTGTCGTGACCAAGGACGTTGCCGCCGATACAATCGTGGCCGGCAATCCTGCAAAGTTCATAAAACGCATTCCGGCTCGTCCCGAATGTTCTGCATCCAATGAAGAGGATGAGGCCATACAACTCGGATTGGACAGCTGCGGAGACTAACCTTTTGGCGGTAACGGTTCGGGATAGGGCATAGTAGGACTAACGGATGTCTTTGTAATCATCGCATTTTCAGGTGTTTGTTGTTTTTTTAGGATTTTATATAAAATAAAGTAACTATTCAGCCAAAGCCAATGGCAAGACAAGGTAGCTCGTCTAAACTGACGGGCTATATCTTCGCATCCTTTGTTTTCGCTGAATAGTTACTTTTTACAAAAGCGCTATTAATGTGGAACAAATGGGTGGCGGAAGTAAAAAAATAAGCGTAACTTTGCACACTCACCATTCATTACATTGACTATGACTTGTTTGCATCGTTTTATAAGAGTGCTTTTTGTTGTGGCTTTCTTTTCAATAGCCCGGCATGTATGCGCCCAGATTGTGAATGAGCCTTCTGTTGAAATCAGCAGTGACAGTATACGTCGAGCCATGGACGACGGTCCATATTTCGGTTTGTATAAAGATAATTATTTTATATTCGGCACTGCCGTTGGTCCCCGACCTACAAGGCAAAATACCAATATCAAGTTTCAGATATCCATAGCCCAGCGTCTTACAAAAACGGTAATGCCCTGGCACTCATACCTTTTTCTCTTTTACAGCCAGAAGTGTTTCTGGAATGTTCTTGAGAAATCCATGCCGATGACAGACCTTAATTTCAACCCCGGCATCGGTCTTGCAAAACCGCTGTTTGTCAAAAACCGGTTCATAGGCAAGGCTCTCCTTCTGCTGGAGCATGAAAGTAATGGAAGAGACGGCACGGCATCGCGCTCGTGGAACAAGATTTCTCTTGCAGCAAATATAATGATTAGCCCGGGTTTCATTGTTCACGGAAAAGTGTGGATACCAATCATAGACGGCGGCAACAAGGATATTCTCGACTATAGCGGCATATATGAGATGGGAACCTCTTTCTCTACTGCCAACAAACGCTTCGGGGCTTCTGTAAGTCTTACCAAGCGCCGTGGATGGAACCTGAGCTACAATACGGTAATTGAATTGAATTACAAGATATTTCCCCGCGACAACCAGTATCTTTTCATGCAGTATTACAACGGTTATGGCGAGGGGCTTCTCGCATACAAGGAATTTCATTCACAGCTGAGGGTAGGCATTGTGATAAAGCCCACCCTCTTCAGTGAATATTGATTATACTGTTTTTCAGGAGTTTTCCACACCCAAGTATTCGTAGCCGGCAAGCTCTACGGCATTTTTTACCGCTGAGTCATCGACATTGCCTGCAACAACGGCTATTGATTTGTCAAGAATAACTTCCACACTTTCCACACCTTCGAGGCGCATGAGTGTCTTTTCAACGTTATTTTTGCAATGGCTGCACGCCATGCCTTTGATTTTGTAGGATTTGGTCATGGTCAAACTGTGATTATGGTTGTGAAATTTACGGTTTATCATTGTATATGTTATCAGAATGCCGAGCAGTATGCTGCACAGCGTGGGAAAGAGTGCTGTTTCGGTGTGGCATGAGCCGGAGATGGCTGCTGTACTTGAGAGTGTGAACCATGATGATGGCAGCAGTGTGTCAATGATAAGTCCGAAAGCCATTGAGGTAATCACAACCGAGCCTACATAGATGGCAGTTGCTCTGAGTCCCTGGGTTTTATGAAGTATCATAAGAGAGGCGAAGTTGGCTGCTGGACCAGCCATGAGCAGTACAAAAGCCACGCCCGGCGAGAGTCCTTTCATCATGAGAGAAAGGGCGATGGGAATTGAGCCGGTCGCACACACATACATAGGCACAGCCACGGCTACAACGGCAAGCATTGCGAGTATGGGGTATTTGTTTAGACTGATAAACAGGGTGTCAGGTACAAACACTGTTATGAGTGCCGCAATTATAAGTCCCGATACCAGCCATGGACCTACACTCGCCACCATGTCAATGAGTCCGTAACGTATGGCTTCGCCGATTTTCGGCAGAAATCCGTGGGTCTGCGGTGTGGTGTCTGTGTCCTCGCAGATGCTTTTGCTTTGTGTTGTTTCCTTGTCGGTGGCGCTTACCGCCAGTCCTCCGGCAACCGCTCCGGCAAGAGCGGCAACGGGTCTGAGTATTGCAAACGGCAGACCGAGCAGTGAGTAGGTGGCGGCAATTGAATCAACTCCGGTCTGCGGTGTTGCTATGAGAAACGAGGTGGTGGCACCCTTGCTTGCTCCTCTGCGACGAAGTGCCACAGCTGTGGGCAGTACTCCGCATGAACACAGCGGCAGAGGTATGCCGAAGAGAGCTGCCTTTACAACGGGTTTCCAGCCTTTGCCGCTAAGATGCCTGCTCATAGTCTTCTGATCGACAAAGACATGCAGCATTCCGGCTATGAGAAATCCGAGCAGTATGTAAGGTGACATCTCGCAGATTATCACCCAAAGTGAGTTTATGAAATGATTGAAAGTCATATTGCAGTGTCGTTTGTTTTTTTGTTTGCACTGCAAAGTTACGGGTCTCTGTGGCTGTCGGTGTTATATGATTCGGGACACCGGTTGCATAATTTCGTAGTCAGTCAGATTTCATTGAGGGGAGCGCGCATGTTTTGCGAATGCTGATACTGTGTGGGAGTCATGCCGGTTTCCTGTTTGAACTGACGGCTAAGGTGGGCAACGCTCGAGTAGCCGACCTTAAACGCTATGTCTGCGAGTGACAGTTCGTTGTAGCCTATGAGTTCTTTGACAAGTTCCACTTTCTGGGCAATGTGATAACGCTCTATGGTGCGTCCCTGATTCTGGGAAAACACTCTGCTGAGTGTGTCGTACGGCGCTCCTATGTGCTGTTCTATACATGATGACAGATTGTAGCGGCATTCTGCTTCGTCACGGACATGGTGCATCACTGCCAGCTTTATTTTTTCGACCAGAATGTCGTCGGGATTCACAACTCTTTCAAATCCGGATTGTTCAAGAGCAGCGTCAAGCTGTTTTAATTTTTCGTCACCGAGCGGTTCGTCCTGGATATCCGCATGGCCGATTGACACAGAGCGATAGCGAATGTGCAGTCTGTCAAGAATTTCTGTGACGGCTGCCACGCAGTGGCGGCAGACCATGTTGCGTATATTTATTGTCATGTGTCTACCAGTCAAAAATGTTTCTTACAATCCACCATGCCACAAGAAGAACAAATGCCGCGCGTATAGCTACATAACCGTTCAGGCGGTTGTGCAGCGCGGGACATCTGTTGCGGGTGAATTCGGCGGCGTACATGGCTATGACCACCGGTATCGACAGTACAAGGGCTGCGTTGAAAGCCCAAGCGCCGGCAATGTCGCCGTGAAGCAGTGCGTGGATTGCGCGTTGTGATCCGCATCCGGGACATTTCAACCCTGTAATCTGTAGAAAAATACAGCGCGGAAACGGAGATACCGAGGGGTCGAAAGTTGCATACACAATAATTGCCGCCAGCAGTGCTACAGCCACCACGGCACAGAGTATATTCTTGCGGCTCAGGGTCATACAAAAGCAAGCAGAATCTGAAACGGTACGGCGATAATGCCGCATACAACCGTTACAATAATCCACATTGCAGCGTTTTCCGATGCAGCTTTCGCTCCTGCGTAATCACCCATGGAAAAGCGCGAACTTACTTTTGTGGAGTAAATCAGCGCCACTATGCCCGGTACAAGACAGCATAAAAGCATAGCTACTATGCTCCAGGCAAGATATGTGGGGGGCATAGCTTCGGCAGGCTGTTCAGTCCGGGGCGTATTAACACTGCCGCTGTAGCTGTTCATCGGGTTTGTGTACTGCGGTTGAGCCTGTTGCGCTACATAGTTCGGTGGAATGACGGGTACCGGAGGCACCGGAGCGCTTGAACATCCGTCAAGCTCCGGCAGCGACGACACGGCACACCAGTCATCCAGTCCCTGACGCCACACCGGGGTGGCGGGACCCGGGGCGAGCCTTACCAGCTCGTCCAGAGTCATCGGGCCCTTTCTGACACCGTTTATTATTACCCAGTATTTTTGGCTGTTCTGTTCTTCCATCAGAAAAATTTTGTTTCAGTGCCGAGAATCTCGCTCAGCAGGTTATTGGCAAGTCGGCTCGCACCTATGCGGAAATATTCGTTTGTCAGCCATTCTTCGCCAAGTACATTTTTAATAATGCAGTAGTAGCCGAGAGCCTCGTCGGGTGTCACTATTCCGCCGGCGGCCTTGAATCCGACCTTACGACCGGTTGCAGCATGGTATTCTTTGATGCACTGTGCCATAACGTATGCCGCTTCAAGGCTTGCACCGGAGTACTCCTTGCCTGTTGAAGTCTTTATAAAGTCGGCACCCGAGTACATTGAAAGTATTGAAGCCGCTCTGATGTTTTCAGCTGTTTTCAAAGCGCCTGTCTCAAGAATAACCTTTAGGCGGGCGTCGCGGCATGCGTGCTTCATTTCCTCAAGTTCGTCGCATACCTCTTCCCAGTCTCCGTCAAGGAAATTGCCGAGGTTTATCACAACGTCTATTTCGTCGGCACCGCCTTCAACGGCAAGTGCTGTCTCTGCCACCTTTACTTCGGGAAAAGTCTGGGCGGAAGGGAATCCGCCGGCAACGCAAGCTATCTCAACTTCGCTGACATCAAGCACAGTGCGAACAATCTGCGCAAAGTTGGGGTACACGCAAATGGCTGCGACGCCGGGCAAATCTCCGTGTTCGTTCTCAAAATCGTTTACCCTTTCGGTAAATTTAGCCACACTTGCCGGAGAGTCAGTGGATTTGAGGGTTGTAAGGTCGATGCAGCTGAACAGGAACTTCAGATTTTCAGGAGTCTTTTCAGCAGCAAGGTTTTCGCTTATAATTTTTTCGACTGCGCTTTTTACAGCCGCGTCATCTGTGGTAACGGTACTCTTAGCAACCGTATCGTGATATTTGTCAGCCATATATTTGTTTTTATTGATTTTCCGTTAGTTTTGCATTAAAGCGGTGTCTGTCAATGTCCCTAATGCTTTTCCTGTCTATATTGTTCATGATAGCCTCAGTGAGGTTTATTCCTGTCTGGTTTGCAATAGCAGTGACTACCCATATGACATCGGCGAGTTCATCTGCCAGGTCGCTTTTTTCGCCCGGTTTTTCAGACTGGTCTCCGTAGCGGCGTGCCATTATCCTTGCCACCTCTCCGGTTTCCTCAGCCAGAATAGCCATGTTTGTCAGTGGAGAAAAATATCTTACCCCCACTGTCTTTATCCAGTTGTCAACCGTTGACTGCAGTTGCTTTATCGTCATATTTTTGTCTGCTGTCATTCTCTGAGTTTTGAATCTATAATGATTGTGACAGGACCATCGTTGGTAAGCTCTATCTGCATGTCTGCACCGAATTGCCCTCTGGCAACCTGTTTTCCGGTAAGGCTTTCAAGTTTCGCACAGAAAAAATCGTAGAGAGGTTTCGCTGTGTCTCCACCGGCTGCTCTGATGTAGCTCGGACGGTTGCCCTTGCGGGTTGAGGCGGTAAGGGTAAACTGGCTTACAGCCATTATATCTCCGTCAACTGTTTTTATGTCAAGATTCATGACCCCTTCATTGTCAGAGAATACCCTGAGCGCGGTTACCTTGGCTGCGAGCCATTCGGCATCGCTTTCAGTGTCGCCGTTTTCCACACCGACAAGTATCATGAATCCTTTGCCTATGGCAGAAAACTCATTGCCACCGATGCTCAGTCGGGCAGATGTCACTCTTTGTATAACAACTCTCATGAAGCATCATTCATAAAAGTGGAACATGCGCTCCATTGGCTGCCATTTCTCTGAAGATGTTGCTCCGGGTGAGGCAAGCTGGAATTTCGACATGTAGTCTTCCCATTCCTGCTGTCTTGGCAGTGTTGCCAGAGCAGACATGGCACTGTCCCAGTCAAAGTCGGCGGGAGTCTCTACAATCATGGTAAGATTGGTGCCGTTTATGTATATCTCCATTTCCAAAACTCCTATCTGTTTAAGACCGTCTATTATTTCCTGCCAGATATTGCCTTTGGCATGGCGGTTACGGTACTCGGCTATGAGTTCCGGGTCGTTTCGGAGAGAAAGGCATCTTACAAAGCGTTTTGTGGGTCCTGTGAATCTCTTTACAGGATAGGCTTTTAGAGTATCAGTCATGGCTGTTATCGTTTTGGTCTTGATGAAGTGTTGGGTTTACTGTCGCGGTACAAGGCGAGGGTGTTTACAAGTTTACGCAGATCAATTTCCTCTTTGCCTTTCAGTTTTCGCAGTTCGCGCCTGTTGGAAAGGTGAGTGGGTGTTTTGTAAGCCTGCCAAATCAGTTTTACGGCTTTTTCTGCTGTCTTGTTGGTACAAAGTCCTTCGACAGCGAAGAAGTCCGAATCGGCAATCTTGTAGAGGTCGCCTTCGGCAAACAGGTCAAAAAACTCTTTGTATTTTTCGCTTTTAAGCTGTGAGCGGTTCCATATTCTGTTGGAATTCAGGTACTCTAAGTCTTCAGCCTCATCGCTGATTTGAGAATTTTCAGCAACACCTTCAACAGTTGCGGTAGTATCTGCAACTGTTACGGTGAGAGAATCGGCAGCAATAAAGTTGGCGGGCAGGCTGTCGGCAACTTCAATAGCGGCTATATTAGCGTGAAGTTCTGACACATCTGTACTCTCTATGTTGTCGTAAGAGGTGGAGGAGGGCAGCAGTTCAGGCATGAACCGGACTATGCTCCAACCTATTGCAAGCGCAAAAACGACAAGCAGCACCGAAATTGCCGCGTTGTTGCGTTTCTTTTGTCTGCGAGGAGTGGGCTCTGACTTTTCTTCGGCGTCATCATCTGTTTCGTCTGTGTAATAATAGCTTTTTAATGAGGGCTTTGGTGCCGAAGCAGGTTTTTGTACTATCTCTATTTCAAAGTCAGGCACTACAGGCTGTCTCAAGTGAGGCAGCTCATCTTCTTCTACCACTGCAACAGCTGTGGCATCTGCAATCACGAGTTTAGCCACATCGCAGTCACCTCCTATGAGGCGTGATGAAATAATTTCATTAAGCGCCGAAGTTGAAGTGAATGTACGCAGTGCCATTGATTTTGTAGCAGAGCCGGTTGCGGAGCATTCGCAAAGCTGAGGATTTGGAGTAAAACCGTAAACTTCAAACAGTTCTGTGGCTGTGAGTTCAGGCTTTAACACACATTCTCTCAATAGCCGTAAAACCGACTGAGCTTTTACTATACAATTTTTTTTGATAGCTAAAGAAGCAACTGTCACAGAACTGTCGTTGTCCTGTTTCCACAATTGCACTACATTGTAGTTTCCTGTATTTATAAGGCAAATAACTTCATACGCGTTGACGAAAAGCCCGAGAGGGTTTTCAGAAGCGGAAATATCGGGAGCGTCACCGAACACTATGCCTGATTCAGGAGCTTTGCCGGCGGCAAATGTGGAAATTCTCAGCTTAAGATATGAATAGTCGCTCATTTCTGTATTATTATACACATGCTGCAAAATTACAGAAGATAAATGATATAATCAACGATTTAGGCGCGGCGTGTGGCAATACACCAAATTTTATTTGGCAGCATGACACGGAATGACTAATTTTACACTTCAATAATTAAACAAGCTCTAAGCATGAATAAGTATATTTTAGGTTTTGTTCTGACAATAATCGGAATAGCGACGGCCGGCGCCACAAATCATGTGACACTATCCGAGGACAGCGGTAAGGTCTACGGTGTGGCGTTTTATAATCTTGAGAATCTTTTTGATACCATAAATGCAAACGGCAGATACGATTTGGAGTTTTCACCCGAAGGCGCCCGCAAATGGGACACAAGAAAATACAATATAAAACTGAATAATATTGCCAACGCCATTGCAGGGCTTGTGAGCAAGGCTACTCCCGGAGGCCCTGCCATAATAGGTATTGCCGAAGTTGAGAACGAGAGCGTAGTTGCAGATCTTGTAAACGCACGCCCGTTGAGAAAACGTAAGCTGGCTTATGTTCATCATGACTCGCCTGACTTGCGTGGCATAGATGTGGCTCTGCTATATGACCCGGAGCAGTTTGCTGTTACCGGAGTTGAGGCTCACAGACTTTTTGTGGAGTCAAATCCGTCGTTTCTTACCCGTGACCAGCTTTGTGTATCCGGAGTTCTCGGTTCTGACACCATAAGTGTGATAGTAAACCACTGGCCTTCGCGGCTTGGCGGGCAGGAACAGTCCGAGTACTTAAGGGTTGCTGCGGCAGGTTTGTCAAAAAGTATAGCAGATTCCATACGGTCGGTATCTCCGCTGCGACCGATTATCATTATGGGAGACCTGAATGACGACCCGCAGGACAAATCATGCGCCGAAACAATAGGCGCGCGCCGAAATGCTTATGATGTGCCTCCCACCGGTTTTTACAACCCGTGGTGGGATATTCTTGCCAAAGGCAAGGGTACTCTTACATATAAAGGCAAATGGAATCTGTTTGACCAGATTATTGTCGGCGGCATGTTGTTGCCCGACAACGGAGCTGCGCTCACATTCATGGGTGCCGAAGTATGCGACCTTGATTTTCTTAAACAGAAAGAGGCTCCTTATACCGGAACTCCGCACCGCACCTATGCCGGCGGAAGATTCCTTTATGGTTACAGTGACCATTTTCCTACACAGATATACCTTAGAAGCAGCAAGAAGCAAGACTGACCATGAGGCTTGAAACTCTGACTCTCACCAACTTCAAGAATATCGAGGAGGCAAAACTGGAGTTTTCTCCGAAAATAAACTGTTTTCTCGGCAATAACGGCATGGGCAAAAGCAATCTGCTCGACGCCATATATTTCATGAGTTTCTGCAAGAGTTTTACAGGAGTGCCTGATGCTATGCTGATACGCAACGGCGAGGATTTCGCGCTCAGCAAGGGTAATTATCAACGTTCCGGAGCATCGGAAGAGCTGATATTGGGGCTGGCGCGGGGTCGCCGCAAGAGCCTGAAACGGTCCGGCAAGGAATATACCAGACTCAGCGAGCATATCGGTTTGTTTCCTCTGGTTATGGCGGCTCCTTCAGACAGTAATCTCGTGCGGGGAACTTCAGAGGAACGGCGGCGCTGGATGGATATGGTAATATCTCAGGGCGACCGGCGCTACCTTGAAGCGCTTATACGCTATAATAGTTCTCTTGAGCAGCGAAACAGACTGTTGCGCGACGGAGTGTGCGATACGGCTCTATACGAGGCTGTAGAATTGCAGATGGACATGGCTTCCGCGTATCTGCATCCTAAGCGCAAAGCCTGGATTGCAGAGCTGCAGGAAATATTCAGCAAGTTTTACAAGGCAGTGGCAGGAGAAAATGGCGAAGAGGTGAAACTTGTTTTCAACGGGTCGCTTGACAGCGATGCGGTCGGGCAGGTGTCATTGGTTTCATTGTTGGAATCCAGCCGTCGTAAAGACGAATTGGTAAAGCATACGACAGCGGGACCCCACCGCGATGACATTGAGATGACCCTCAACGGCATGGCAATGCGCCGTACCGCATCGGAAGGGCAGTGCAAGACATTCACTACCGCACTACGTTTTGCCCAGTATGAATTTCTTCACAGAGCGTCCGGCATGAGACCGTTGTTGCTGCTTGACGACATTTTTGACAAACTTGACGCTGACAGGGTGGAACGAATTATGAAACTGGTCACAGGAGACGATTTCGGTCAGATTTTTATCACTGACACAAACAGAGAGCATCTTGCCGAGATAATGAGCCATACTGCCGGCGATTATGCAATGTGGAAGGTGAGCGGCGGCGCTTTCAGCAAAACAGATAATAATTGACTATGAAGCGTACTTACCCGAAAAGCATAGCCGAAATAATCGATGCCGCGCTTGAGAGTGACGGCAATGCCGAGCAGCTTGCAAGGCAAAGGGCGAGTTTTGCATGGAGCGAAGTAGTGGGGCAGGGCATTAACCGCCACACCTACAAGCGCTTTGTCGAAGGCTCTACATTGCATGTTTTCATAACGTCAGCTCCGCTGAAACACGAGCTATCGTTTCACAAACAGCGGCTTGTCGACGCTATCAACAGGGCGGTGGGCAGAAACATTATAACAGAAATATCAATTCATTGACAGCATATTTATGGAATCAGGAACCTTCTTAAAATCCGATAATCCCAAAGTTCCAGAAGCGAAGTTCGCTTTTCACCATTGTCTGCCGGTTCAGATGCGTTTTACAGACATTGACATGCTGGGACATCTCAACAATAATGTGTATCTGTCTTTCATGGATTTGGCGAAAGTGAACTATTTCAGCGATGTTTTGCCCGAAGGCATGGACTGGCACAGCATAAACGCCGTTGTAGTCCACATAAGCTGTGATTTTTATTCGCCGTCGTATTTCAACGAAAGTCTTGAAGTCTGGACCACAGTGACTACAGTCGGCGAGCATAGCTTTAAAATGGAGCAGCGTATTGTGAACAGCACCACCGGTCAGACAAAATGTGTCGGCACTACAATCATGGCGGGATTTGACCCTGCGACAGCCCAGGGCAAGGCTATTGACCGTCATTGGGTGGAGTGTGTGGAAAAGTACGAAGGAAGAAAACTATAATGCACGCTTGCCCAAATGAGAAAAATAATTGTAATAGGGGAGTGTACGCTCGATTTGATTTTTCCCGAAAATTCCGATTGTGACTCTCTGGATGTGGAAGCCGCGCCAGGCGGTCGTTTGTTGAACGCTGCCGCCATGCTTGGAAAAGAGGGCAGAAATGTCTGCTATGTGAGCGAATGCGGCAGAGACCGATGCGGAGACATGCTTGTGTCTTTTTTGGAACGCAATGGCGTTAAAACGGATTCTGTTGACAGGTTTTCAGACGGAATAACTCCCTTGAATCTCCGATTTATGCCGGAGGATGAAATATTGTGTAGCCGCACATATCCAAAAGAGCGTTTTGATGTTGTTTGGCCGCGCATAGACCAGGACGATATCGTTGTGTTTGGCACTTATTTCAGTCTTGACCCGCGTGTGCGGCCGCAGTTGCTCGAACTGCTGCAGCACGCAATAGAGCGCAAGGCTATTGTCATATATGTGCCGGGGCTTACCCCTGAGCCTAAAACCGGTATAACGAAGCTGATGCCTGACATACTTGAAAATCTTGAAATGGCATCGGTAGTTCTTACCAGAAGCAATGACATAAGTTTGATTTTCAATGAAACCGAGTCGGAGCGAGCTTATGAAAGGCACATCCGTTTTTATTGCAACTCGTATATAAATGTGGATTTCAAGGGCGAAACCCTGGAGTTGTATCACAGAGATGTCAAATGCAGAAAAAAGAGTACCGGTCTCAGTGACATTCTGAAAACCAACGCCGGTGTTATAGCAGGTACCGTAGCCGCAATTGATGACTGCGGGCTGCTTAAGGAGAACATGCAGGCTATCGATGCCGCAAGTATTGAAAAAATTTCAGGCATAATCGGAAGTTATGCCATGAAAACCAAAAGTATCGGTTAAGAGCAATGAATCAGGACATTCTTGAGCCCATATTTCTTGAACTGACTGCCGACACATCGGGCGTCGGAGCTATTCTTGACAAAGATACCGACCCTTTGGCGTTGAGGCAATGTTTTTCGTCATTGCCTTTCAATGTGGCGTACGATTACCTTCGTGGGTTTGCGCGCGACCTGACAACTGAAGAGCGTGCAGGCGAGGCGGTTGACACGCTGAGTGAACTTGTTGATGCTGTAGAGCAGGGCATGGAGGCGAGTACTGTGCTGGCAGATGTGCATGTTGCGTTGTTGCACATACTCGCCGGGATGAAAATCCATACAGGAGACTATGACGAGGCAATGCGGTTTGCCGGCAAATGTCTGTCGCGGCTTGCTCAGAATCCCAAAAGGCGCGACGAACCCTTTTTGAGTGTCTTGGCAGCGATTCTCTACGATGTGGCGAGGCTGCACAGCTTCAGAGGCGAGTTCAGGCAGGCTGAGCGTGAGATTGAAAAATCGGCAAAGATATATGAACGTCTTGCACGGATGGATTCCGACCGTTATGGGGCGGCTCACCTGCTTGTAGTGGCAGCCGCAACCCGAACCTACACATCAAGGGTAAGGCAGGCAAATATGCTCGCGCACTTTCATACAGCCACCGGTGCTTATATGGATATGCTCGGCAAAGGAGCGGAGGGTGCTGCCGACAAGCTGGTTGAATCGCTTGAGCAGGAGGGCAAGACTCTTGCCCGTATGGGACGGCATCGCGAGGCGGTGCAGTACTTTACCCGTGCGTTGAAGTACCTTACCAAAATCAAGCCTGAAATGTCAATACATCAGCTTGAACTGAGTGTGAATCTCGGTGAGGCGCTGTTGCAGGTCAAGGGGTCGCGCGACAAGGGAGTTCACTTGCTTAATACCCTGCTTCACAAGGCTTCGCGGCTGAATGCCGATGAGCTGCACAAAAGAATTGTAGAAATACTGCTTAATACCAGAACCGGAGGAGTGGATATACTTGGTTTCTGGCACAAAATTTTTCCAAAATAAGAGTTATGTCACAGTACAGACCCATAACAAAACTTGATCCGTCGCAGTATAGCGGCGCAAAAATAGCAATCGTCCAGGCAAAGTGGAACGAACACATTACGTCACGTCTTACCGCTGGCGCAGTCGAGACTTTGACTGCCAATGGAATACGTGAGAGTGACATATATGTTTACGAGGTGCCCGGTGCGGTGGAACTTACCTATGCGGCAAGCCGGCTGCTCGAATCAAAAAAATTTGACGCAGTGATTGTGTTCGGATGTGTGATAAAAGGCGACACCCCTCATTTCGATTATGTGTGCGACAGCGCCACCCAGGGCGTTACTGCGTTAAACACAAAGAACATAGCGCCTGTAATATTCGGAGTGCTTACTGTTGACACCGAGCAGCAGGCTGTGGACAGAGTTGGCGGACCGGCGGGACACAAGGGTGCAGAAGCTGCCGAAACAGCCCTGCACATGATTGTTTTTGACCGCAGTATCAATAATTGAAAGAGCTGCCTCCGAGAAATTCCCTTATAAGAGAAGTTGAAGGCACATACTTTTCGCTTATAGGCGCGAAATAGCTGAGAAATTTGCGCAGTCGTGAAGCCTCGCCAAATTCCGGGATGTCTCTCGGCACCTGGCGCAGAATCTCGTCGCCGCGGTCTTTCATCACACCCAGCTCAAACAGCAGCGAGGAGTTGAACATGGAATCCGCGTTTTCCTGATAGGGAAATATCCATTTCTCTTCGCCCCGTCGCACGCTTGGCCAACGGCGGATTGTTTCCGTCGCCGAGGTGCCACGGTACTTGTGGTCGCGTATTATACGCCGGAGCAGGCGGTTGTCAGTTGTCGGCACCCAGTTGTGGTTGTCTATCGATATGGTGGTGAGCGCGGACACATAAATAAGGTACTTCATGTCGCATTCGATAGACTTTGTCAACTCAGGGTTAAGCCCGTGAATACCTTCTATAAGAAGAACCGAGTTTGGACCGAGTTTTATTTTGTTTCCTTTGAATTCGCGGGTTCCTGAAGCGAAATTATACCTCGGCAGTTCCACTTCCTCGCCGTTGAGCAGTGCGTTGAGATGATTGTTGAATAGTTCGAGGTCAAGAGCGTACAGCGACTCATAGTCATAGTCGCCATCGGCGTCTCTCGGGGTGTTGTGACGGTCTACAAAGTAGTCGTCAAGCGATATCAGCTGTGGTTCCATGAGGTTTGTAATGAGCTGGATACCGAGCCTTTTAGTGAAAGTGGTTTTTCCGCTTGACGAGGGTCCGGCGATAAGCACCACTTTGGCGCCGCCCTCTTTGTAGCGGCGGGTTATTTCGTCGGATATGGTGGCGATTCGCTTGTTGTGCAGTGCTTCGGAGACATTGATTACCATAGCGGAGTCATCTTCCTCGACAGCTTTGTTAAGCTCACCGACATTGCTTATGCCGACAATTTTGTTAAACTCAACGTAGTCGGTGAATGTGGCGAACATCTTTTCCTGGCACACCGGAGTGGCAGCCTTCGTGATGTCATGGGGGTCGAACGGCAACAGCAGAAAGCCGTCATGGTAGCATTGCAGGTCAAATGCGTTTATGTAGCCTGTCGATGGCACAAGCTGACCGTAATAGCTGTCACATAGGTTGTCAAGCCTGTAGTACGTAGTATACAGGTCGTGCAGAGAGTTAAGCAGCATTACCTTGTCGTCAAGCCCCTGTCGTTCAAATATCTTTACGACGTCCTTTGTAAGGCGTTCTTTCCGTTCAAACGGCAGATTCTTTTCAACAAGTTCTGTCATTCTTTTCTTAAGGCTGTCTATGACTCGGTTGTCAATTTCTCCAATGCCTGAAAGGTGGCAGAAATAGCCGTGAGATATGGAGTGTTCTATGCGCAGGGTGGCTTTCGGAAAACACTCGCACACGGCCTTATATAGAAGCATGCATAGCGACCGCACATATGTGCGCGAGCCGCTGGGTGTGGTTACGGGAAGAAACTCCACATGTTTGGGAGAGAACAGGGGAAAGCGCAAATCTTCCGTCTTGTAGTTGACTCTTGCGCAAACGGGCGTGAAGCTGAGTTGGTCTTTTATTCGCTCGGCAATGTCCAGCAGGGTTTCGCCTCCGGAGAAGTCTACATACTCCTCGATATTCTTGCAGTAGATTTTCAAAGCGTCTGACATAGCGTTAGGGTAGGGGAGAGGTGTCGGTGAAGAATTTATATTTATAACCGTATCAAAAAGCTATTTGTTCTTGGCGAGAGCCTTTGCGGCTGCTTTCCAGGCGAGAACGGTGGAGCGGTATCGCTGCGAGCAAATAGCGTTTCCGGCGATGCCTTCAAGGGCTCCGCCTTGAAGGAAGTAGCATTTAATAAAGCTTTTTATGCCTTGCAGGTATGGAGTCACAACGCCCGGTTTTATGCCTCTTGAAACAAGGTTTTTGGCAAGAAGCATGGCATGTTTGTTTTCTGTCTCGCGAAATTCCGATTCTGTCGAGCATCTGTAGTGGAGAATATCGCCGTCAACTTTTTCGGGGCGCACATTGTCGCGAAATATGACTCTTTCCTCAACATCGCTCAGATTCCAGTTGGCGTAGCGTTTGTCAAACAGTCTCACCTGGTAGTCGGGGTACCACCCGCAGTGTTTCACCGGTGTGCCGCAGTAAAAGTTCAGGCGGGCAAATGAATAGCCTCTATGTTTGAAATCGCTGTTTTTAAGTTTAATCAAGTTGCACCTCAGTGCTGGCGACAGTACCTCGTCCGCGTCTATTGAAAGTACATAGTTGAATGTGGCAAGTGAGGTAGCGTATTGTCTTTGCGCTCCATAGCCGGTCATTTTCCTGCTCGTGACTCTGCACCCGAGCGATTCGCATATCTCTACCGTAGCATCGGTAGAGCAAGAGTCTACTACAATAATCTCGTCGGCAACTCCCTGAAGCGATTCAATGCAGCGTGCAACTCTATGCTCTTCGTTGAATGTTATTATTGTCGCGGAAATTTTACTCATAATGCAATTTTTGGAAAATTGAGGTCATGTGGCAAATTTAATAAAAAAAGACTCTTGTACAGTAAAATATTTTCGTGTAGATTATGGGGAGCCGGACAAATATTCAATTCTCAGGCGGTTAGGGTTGCATAATAGCCACAAAATCAGCGTGTTGTGGTTTTGGTGGTTTTCTTCAAAAAAATGAACCGCCAAATCTTATTGCACAAACAGCACCTTTTCTGTAACTTTGTGGGTTACAAAAACATAACATGAACCAGAGAATATTTTGGACAGCAGACGGAGTGGATATGCCTCCGTTGGATTATGAATTTATAGCTCATTGGCTTGAGGAGGTCGCCAAAAATCATGACCGCATGGTAGGTCCCATGAATTATATATTTTGCGATGACAAAAAGATACTCGAGGTCAATATAGAGTTTCTGAACCACGACTACTTTACAGACATTATAACTTTTGACTACAGCCGCCGGCGCCTGGTGAGCGGAGATATGTATATATCGCTCGAAACGGTTGCTTCGAACGCTTCAGGGCTTGGCGTCGATTACATGACCGAGTTGAAAAGGGTCATAGTGCATGGGCTTCTGCATCTCTGCGGCATCAACGACAAGGGCGAGGGAGAACGCGAGATTATGGAGATGCACGAAAACGAGGCTTTATTGTTGTTTAACCGATTAAGCGGACAACTATGAAATTTGAATACGATGTTATAGTGATTGGGGCAGGTCATGCAGGTTGTGAGGCTGCGTCAGCATCGGCAAGGCTCGGTGCGCAGACGCTCCTGATAACCATAGACATGAACAAAATTGCCCAGATGAGCTGCAATCCTGCCATTGGAGGAATTGCCAAAGGTCAGATTGTCCGTGAGATTGACGCGTTGGGCGGTATGACCGGAATTGTTACCGACAGAACTGCAATACAGTTCAGAATGCTGAACAGCTCCAAGGGGGCTGCGATGTGGAGTCCCCGAGCCCAGAGCGACAGGATGAAGTTCAGCGGCATGTGGCGCGAGATACTTGAGAATACCCCGAACCTGTGTATGTGGCAGGATGACGTGTCGGAGCTTATAATAGAGGAGGGGAGTCTTGGAGGAGTAGTAACAAAAAGCGGAGTGAGATTTTATGCCCGATGTGTTGTTATTACAGCCGGCACATTTTTAAACGGACTTATGCACATAGGCAGGGTTCAGATGACCGGAGGCAGAATTGCCGAGCCGGCAAGCGTAGGTCTTACCGGGCAATTGAAGTCGCTGGGACTCCGTACCGACAGGATGAAAACCGGAACACCGGTGAGAATCGACGGTAGGAGCATTGACTGGAGCAGAACTGCCGTGCAGGAGCTTGAGAATGACAATCACAAGTTCTCTTACCTGCCGGATGTGGTGCGCGAGCTTAAGCAGAGGAACTGCCATATTGTATATACAAACGAGCGCACGCACGACGAGCTGCGTAAGGGGCTTCCGGATTCGCCCCTTTACAACGGGCAGATTCAGAGCATCGGTCCGCGCTATTGCCCGAGTATAGAAACCAAAATAGTGACCTTTGCCGACAAGACCGAGCATCAGCTTTTCATAGAACCGGAAGGAGAGACCACTCAGGAATTTTACCTCAACGGGTTCTCAAGCTCCTTGCCGTTTGATGTTCAATTGAAGGCTTTGCAGACAATACCTGCGTTTGAAAACATCAGCGTGTATCGTCCGGGGTACGCGATTGAGTATGACTTTTTCGATCCCACTCAGTTGAATCATACATTGGAGAGCAAGCAAATAGAGGGTTTGTTTTTTGCCGGTCAGGTGAACGGTACCACCGGATACGAAGAAGCGGCAGGGCAGGGTATTGTCGCAGGCGTTAATGCCGCGCTTAAAATTCGCGGCGAGGAGCCGTTTGTTCTTGCGCGTGACGAGGCTTATATAGGTGTGCTTATAGATGACCTTGTGACCAAAGGTGTGGATGAACCTTATAGAATGTTTACATCAAGAGCCGAGTACCGCATACTGCTGAGGCAAGACGATGCTGACATGAGGCTTACTGAGAAGGGATACCGGATTGGTCTTGCTGATGAAAGGCGCTATTCACTGATGCTCTCAAAAAAGGAGCAGCGCGATGCCCTCATTGCTTACGCAAGGACCACATCTGTGCGCCCTGAAATGATAAACCGGTACCTTGAAAGTATCGGTGACTCTCCGTTGAAACAGAGTGTAAAACTGTTTGACCTTATTTTGCGTCCGAGGCTGAATATAGACGTGCTTGCAGGTCAGCTTCCATTTTTTGCTGAATATATATCCGGCAATATAGAGGAGCAGAGACGTGGTGAAATTCTTGAGGCGGCAGAAATTCTGATGAAGTATGGCGGCTATATTGAACGCGAGCGCGCTCTTGCAGATAAGATGAAACGCCTCGAGGATGTTAAGCTCCGCGGCATGGTTGACTATGAAAAAGTGCTCAGCTTGTCTACAGAAGCCCGTCAGAAGCTCATCAAAATCAACCCGGCAACAGTGGGGCAGGCATCGAGAATACCCGGAATATCGCCGAGCGATATCAGCATACTGCTGGTGCTGTTGGGCAGGTGATTGTTTCACGTGGAACAAAGACATAAACAAGAAAATCAAAATATTTGTGTTATGGAATACATTAAAAATAAAATCAGAGATGTTATTGATTTCCCTTCAAAGGGAATTGTTTTCAAAGACCTAACAACAGCGTTCAAAGACCCGCGTGCACTGCACATTCTGGGATGGGACCTTTCGCAGAAATATCGCGACAAAGGCATTACAAAAGTAGTGGGTATAGAAAGCCGTGGATTTATATGCGGGTCTATTCTCGCTTTTGAACTCGGTGCCGGATTTGTGCCCGCCCGTAAACCCGGCAAGCTGCCGGCGGAGACAGTGAAGGCGAGCTACTCCAAAGAGTATGGAAAAGATACTATAGAGATTCACAAGGATGCGATTACGCCTGATGATATTGTGGTGATACATGATGATGTTCTCGCTACCGGCGGAACAATGGCTGCCGTCTATGATTTGGTGAAAAGCATGAACCCTAAAAAGATTTATGTCAATTTCATCATTGAGTTAAGTGCGTTGGACGGACGCAAGGCGCTTCCCTGTGACGCCTCTGTTGAATCGCTGATAGTATATTGACGCAGGTTGGCGAAGCACAAAAAAACACAGGATTTAGTTGACAAAATATCAATTTTGCCGACGACTCCGGGAGTATATATGTACTACGACTCGGAGGGTACGGTTATATATGTAGGTAAGGCGAAAAACCTCAAGAGGAGGGTTTCGTCTTACTTCAACCGCACTCATGAGAGCACCCGCACGAATCTTCTGGTTCGCGCGATTGCAGACATGAAGTATATCGTGGTGCCTACAGAGCAGGACGCGCTCAATCTTGAAAACTCCATGATAAAGGAGTACAAGCCCCGATACAATGTGCTGTTAAAGGACGACAAGTCCTATCCCTGGATTGTGGTGACAAAAGAACCCTTTCCCCGGGTGTTCATGACCCGCAAGAAGGTGAAGGAGGGCGGACGATATTTCGGACCGTATACAGACATGGCTTCTGCCAGGACTGTTCTCGAACTTATTCACGAACTGTACCCGCTGCGCTCATGTCGCCACCTGATAACCCCTGAAAGTATAGAGCAAGGAAAGGGGAGGCTTTGCCTCGACTATCATATAAAGAGGTGTGGCGGACCCTGTGTGGGCAAGATTGGCTGTGAGGAGTATGGCGCGCAGATAGAAAATGTGAAAAAGATTTTGCGCGGAGACCTTGCCGAGCTGCTGGAGTATCTTCATTCGGAGATGATGAGGCTGAGTTCGGAACTGAGATTCGAAGAGGCGCAGACCCTCAAAGAAAAGTATCAGCTGGTGGAACGCTATTGCAGCAAAAGCGTCATTGTGAGTCAGACCATCGGCGATATAGATGTTTTCGGTGTGTATGATGATGGCGGCGCGGAGGTCTTTGTCAATTACATGCATGTGCGCAGGGGGGCGGTTGTAAGGAGTGTGACTCTGGAGTACCGCCGCAGGATGGACGAAAGCGTGGCTCAGCTGCTGGGCTATGCCATGTCGGAGATTTCAAGAACACTTGAGGTGGAGTTTGACAAAGTTCTGTGTGCAGTGCCGCCCGATGTCGAGATGCCGGGAGTTACCTTTGTGGTGCCGCAGCGAGGAGACAAGGCGAAGCTGCTTGATGTCAGCGAACGTAATGCGAGGCAGCATAAAATCGATATGCTTAACCATATGTCGAAGAAGAATCCCGAGCAGCGCACGCAGAAGCTCCTTGAGCGCATGAAAGCAGATTTCCGTCTGTCGGAGTTGCCACGGCACATAGAGTGTTTTGACAATTCAAACATTCAGGGTACAAATCCGGTGGCAAGCTGTGTGGTGTTCAAAGACGGCAAACCGTCTAAAAAAGATTACCGTCACTTTAATATAAAAACAGTCGAGGGCCCGGACGATTTTGCTTCAATGAAAGAGGTGCTCACCCGTCGTTACAGTCGTCTTGTCAGTGAAGGACAGCCGTTGCCACAGTTGATAGTGGTTGACGGCGGCAAGGGGCAGCTCAGCTCTGCCGTCGAGGCTTTGGACGATATGGGGCTGAGAGGCACAATCGCGGTTGTAGGCATTGCCAAGCGTCTTGAGGAGATTTATTTTCCCGGCGACTCTGTTCCATTGTATGTCGATAAAAATTCCGAGTCGCTGCGGGTAGTGCAGCAATTGCGTGACGAGGCACACCGCTTCGGAATAACACACCACCGCAACCGCCGCAGCAAGAGCCAGCTTGTGAGCGAGCTTGATTCAATCAAGGGCATAGGACAGAAAACCAAAGAGGCTTTGCTGGTACACTTCAAATCTCTTAAACGGATAAAAGAGAGTGATTTGGACGAGCTTGCGTCTTTAGTCGGGCCGTCGCGTGCCTCAATAATTTACAACGCATTTCATGAATAGGGTAAGTATCAGATAGTCAGCGATATGAATAGATTAACAATGGCATTTGTCGCTTTGTGTGTGTCCGTAGTGACCATGGCGGCAGAACAAAACAGGAATATTAATCTGATGTCATACAATGTGCGCAACTGTATTGGCATGGATGGTATGGTATCGGTTGACCGTGTTGCGGAAGTTATCACCCGAAATTCGCCGGAAGTGATTGCGCTACAGGAACTTGATAGCGTTACGGGACGCTCCGGCGGCAGATATGTGCTTGGTGAGATTGCAGCAATGTGCGGCATGAAAGATCTTTCTTAGACCGACAGCGACTGCCGCGCCTCTGTTGATATAGTACGCGATATCGCCGGCAAGTCGTCAAAGCCATTTCTTATAGCCGGAGATTTCAATGCTCACCCCGATTCGGAGGTTATGAAAGACTTTGACAAAGATTTCACTCCGCTTTCCAATACCGGTTTGCTAACCTTTCCTGCCGACAGCCCGGTTGAGACTCTTGACTACATTTTGCTCTATAATCCGGACAAAAAGCCGGTCAAGGTCAATACAGCCGCCGTTGTTGACGAGCCTGTAGCATCGGATCACCGGCCGATAGCAGTTTCTGTTGCTGTTTCCGCGTTATAGCGGGCTATTGATATTTTTTGCCTATCTTTGTTGTAAACAATAATTCGTACAGACCATGAATAAAAGAATAACCGCCATTACTGCCGGATTGCTGGCTGTAACCGCGTTGGCGCAGTCGCCTAAAGACAAAGGCTACGCTACAATTGACAGAGCCACTGCCGAAGCTCACATAGGCTTCCTTGCGTCAGATGAGCTTGAAGGGAGAGAAGCCGGATATAAATCCGGACGCATAGCCGGCAATTATGTGCTCGCCCAGCTGAAATCGCTTGGCATCCAACCCTGGAATGGCTCAAGCTATGAGCAGCCTTTTGAAGCCTATCGCATAGAGCGTCAGAAAAAGGGAAGTTATCAGGTTCATCCCGACAGTATCGCGAAGCTGAAAGAAGGAGTACACCAGAAACTGAACCTACGCAACATTATAGGTATGATTCCGGGCAAGAAGTCCGATGAGTATGTCATTATCGGCGCGCATTATGACCATATAGGCATGGACCCGCTTCTTGATGGCGACCGGATATATAACGGCGCGGATGACAATGCCTCCGGAGTGGCTGCTGTTCTTCAGATAGCGCGCGCTTTCATGGCGAGCGGCATTCAGCCGGAGCGAAATGTGCTTTTTGCGTTGTGGGACGGGGAGGAGAAAGGACTGCTCGGCTCTGAACATTTCATGCTGAATTGGGATGACCCGACAAAAATCAAGGGCTATCTCAATTTCGATATGATAGGCAGAAACAATAACGAGGCAAATCCGGAGCATGTGGTGTATTTCTACACCGCAGCCTATCCGGAGTTTGAAAAATGGCTGCGCGGAGACATTAAAGAGCGCGGGCTGGCACTTAAACCCGATTATCGTGCGTGGGATCGACCTATCGGCGGTGGCGACAACGGCTCCTTTGCCAAGAGGGATGTACCCGTCATATGGTATCACACCGACGGACACAAAGACTATCACATGCCCGGCGACCATGCCGATAAAATCAATTACCCCAAAACGGTTGACATAACCCGCGCGGCTTATCTTAATCTTTGGAATCTTGCCAACAACTTCGGCGAGTGACATCGCTCTGCGGCGGCATGTCAAAAAAAATGACTAATTTTACCGCATATCTGTGTCAAATAAAAATACAAACCGGATGAACGAAAAACGAAAAATAAGAGTAGGCATAACTCAGGGAGACATAAACGGTGTTGGCTATGAGGTGATTCTCAAGGCTCTTGAAGATGACCGCATGCTTGAGTTGTGTACTCCTGTAATATACGGGTCGGCAAAAATAGCCGCCTATTATAGAAAAGGCGCACTGGCAAATCCTATTCAGCTCAATCAGATTTCTGCGGCTGCCGATGCCCGCGAAGACCAGTATAATATAATAAATGTCGTGGGCGAGGATGTGAAGGTTGAGCCGGGAGTACCCTCAGCAGAGTCCGGAGCTGCAGCTTTTGCCGCTCTTGAACGGGCGGTGACGGATCTTCGCGGCGGTGACATAGACGTGCTGGTAACTGCGCCCATAGACAAGCATACAATACAGAGCAGCACTTTTCACTTTCCGGGTCACACCGAGTATCTCCAGGCGTCACTTGCCGAAAACGGCGAGCAGTCTATGATGATAATGTGCAATCCGTCCACGGGCTTGCGCATCGCACAGGTCACAGCCCATATACCGCTTGCCAAAGTGGCTGAATCAGTTACAAAGGAAAGGATAATAGAAAAGATAAAGCAGTTCGAGGCATCGCTTAAAAAAGATTTCGGCGTGAACCATCCCCGCATTGCGGTACTGTCGCTCAACCCCCATGCAGGAGAGCAAGGCTTGCTTGGCAGCGAGGAAATCAATGAAATAATCCCGGCTATAGAAGCGTGTCAGGCTGCCAAAATAAGCTGTTACGGACCCTATGCGAGCGATGGATTTTTCGGTTCGGGTCAGTTTGCCCGTTTTGACGGAGTTCTGGCTATGTATCACGACCAGGGTCTCGCTCCGTTCAAAACCATGTCTATGGACAGCGGGGTAAATTTCACTGCCGGTCTGCCGTTTGTGCGTACATCGCCTGACCATGGAACCGCCTATGATATCGCCGGAAAAGGCATTGCTGATGCAGATTCCATGCGTCAGGCAATATTCGAGGCTATCGATATTTTCCGTAACCGGTCACGTTACAGCAGAGCTTATGCCAATCCCTTGCGTCGGCAGTACATCGAAAAAAACAAGAACGACAATGTGGTTCTTGATCTTACAAAAACGGACGAATCCTGATGAACTATGCTATCATAGCGGCAGGCGAGGGCTCCCGACTTGCAGCAGAGGGAGTGGACGCGCCGAAACCTCTGGTGAAAATCGGCGGAGAAACCCTGTTGGAGCGCCTTGTCGGCATTTTTTTGCGATGCGGGGCTGAAAGCATAAACATAATAGTCAGCGCACGCAACGAGGAGGTTATTGCTCATGCTAATGAAATAGCGGCGCGGAGCGCTGTACCGGTAAACGTGGTGGTAAAAAACACGCCCGATTCCATGCACAGTTTCGCCGAAGTGACCCGCGGGATGTGTGGCAAATTCTGTGTCACGACTGTCGACACGGTTTTCAACACGGCTGAATTCGAGCGTTATATTAAAGCGTTTGAGTCGGACGACATTGTCGACGGATACATGGCTGTGACCTCTTATGTCAATGATGAGAAGCCTCTGTTTGTGGCAACAGACCCAAGCCTGAACATCACCGCATTTCGTGATGTGGCGGCGGCAGACACGCGCTATGTTAGCGGCGGCATATACGGGCTTGACGAAAAAGCACTCGAAGTACTGGATGCGTGTTTGCGCGACGGAACTTCAAGGATGCGCAATTTCCAGCGGGCGCTTGTAGCAGGCGGCTTGCGGCTGAAAGCTTATCCGATGGGGAAAATCATAGATATAGACCACGCTGCCGATATTGACGTGGCGCAGTCGTTATTGCAAGAGTATAACCACACCATATAGCTTTAGAAAACCATGGCTGAAATCAGAATTGCTGCAATAAAGAGAGCCGGGGCGTTCTCTCCAAATCATATCGGCAACGACACCGCCATTCTCAATGTCGTGTCAGAGCAGTTGCGCAAACGAGGCTGTGAGGTGAGCGTGTACAGCGAAGAGCAGCTTGTGTCTGGCGCTGTGTCCGAACGCATTATCGTGAATATGTGTCGAGAGCGGCGTTCCATAGAGGTTCTTCAGGAGAAAGAAGAGCAAGGGTGTCTGGTTGTAAATTCCGGTTACGGCATAGAAAACTGTACGCGTGAACGCATGACAAGAATACTTGTCGGAAGCAATATACCGCACCCCGAAAGCCTGATTGTCAACACCGACGAGGCTGTGCGCGGTCGGCTTGAGGAAGCCGGTTTTAGCCGTTGCTGGATTAAACGCGGCGATTTTCACACCATGCACCGTGAGGATGTGAGCTATGTGCGCCATGCTACAGAAGCGCAGGAAGTTTTGCAGGAATATTTTCTCCGTGGCATAAAGAGGGCTGTTATAAGCAAACACCTCGAAGGCGACCTGATAAAGTTTTATGGAGTTGCAGACAGCCCGTTTTTCTACTGGTTTTATCCGTTTAATGAGGCTCATAGCAAATTCGGCTACGAGGCAATAAACGGAAACGCTGAAAATATCGGTTTTGATGAGGAGGCTCTGAAGAAAATATGCCGTGACTCGGCAGAGATTCTTGATGTGAAAATATACGGAGGCGACTGCATTGTGTCTCCCGAGGGAGATATAAAGATTATAGACTTCAACGATTGGCCGAGTTTTGCTCCCTGCCGTAATGAGGCGGGACCTCATATCGCAAAATCCATAATGGCAAGCATCAAAACATTTGTGGAGAACGGCGGCTCAGCAAGGTAACCGCCACAGGCAGCCGAGTGTGTTAATCCCTACCTGTTTTGTTGAGTTTCAAGGCGTTCAGCATTCTTTCGATGCCGGAGTCAAGGCGTGTCACTCTGAACACAAAGTGGCGCTGCAGGAGGAAATTCCAGAACAAAGACACCATTAGAGCCACAAAAAGTCGTGAAACCATAAATGTGCCGTTGTTCGATACCATGAATATGTTTTCCTGAAGCCATACACAGTCTTTTACAAGATAGTATACCACCTGTGTGCCGTAACTGTTGAGCAGCAGCGAGCCGGTCCAGACCAACGAGAATTTAAAAAGAGCGATGCGCCAGTTTACACTATCGGCATGGAATGTAAACCGATAGTTGATCAGGCAGTTCAGCACGCCTCCGATAAAGGCGCCTATTGCGGTGGATAGAAAAGGCGTCAGATGTAGCAGAGAGAAGGCAAGAAATGCGGTAAACGTATCAATCCAGCCACACAGCTGAGAGGATACGCTTGATCGCAGCAGGGTATAAAACAACCCGTCGTTGTGAAGGATTTTTTTCTTTACCCGTCCTAATTTTTCTTTTGCGTCTTTTCGAGCCGACTTCATTTATTTCTTTTGCGAGGGTTTCAGCGGGTCAATTTTTGCAAGAGCCTTGAGGTCTTTTGTCATTGAGATGATGTATGCCAGATACAGTCCGGCTGCTATGACAGCACCAAGGCAGTCGTATATGGTGAATGTGTGGCTGCCTAATTCCATGTTTATCTCTTTCAGCGGGGTGTACATATAAAGCATGAACACCGCTATGATAATCAGTCTCATCTCAGTCGGTCCGAGGCTCGCGTAGGTGAGCTGGAATCTGTTGATTACTATGGTGGAGAGGTATGTGTAGATTGACAGACAAAGATAACCGCCCATTATAAATAGTGATATGCTCAGGTCCATCAACGGCGAGAGTCCGAGACCCATGCATATGAGGCAAGTGGTGAGCGCATCAAGTGAATGGTCTATGAAAAAACCGTATTTTGGACGTTGGGTGTCGCGCACGCGAGCCAACGAACCGTCAAGGCTGTCACCGAACCAGTTGATTGCAAGTCCCAGTGCCGCCAGCCAGAAATAGTTGACATTGCATTGCGCCATCCAGCAGAATGCGGCATATATTACAGCGCCTGCGACACCTATGTATGTCAGCATGTCGGAGGTAACCCAGGCGGGCATACGATTTGCCATCCACACCAACAGCCTTTTCTCTGCGGCATTGAGCAAGGATGTCTGTATGCGTTCTGCGTTTTCGTTTCCCATAATCTTAATAAGTTAAGTTCATAATAATGATTTGGCAGGCAGTGTCATCAGCCGCTGTAGAGGCTGAATCGCCATAATTCTAAAATTATTGCAAAGGTACACAAAAATCAGTTAACGCCATTATAAAAAATAAGCGTCGGGCAAAAACACCGGCAAAAATATACCCGAACCGCCGGCATTTCACGATTTCAGGCAATTTCCTTGCAGATTACGGGGATTCTGGCGAAATTTGCTAAGAAATTGCGATAGTGCGGCTTTGCGTTACCTGCCGGTAAAAATTGCGGCGGTCGGTGTTTCTGCGCGTATTGCATTGTTTTTCAGTTCTTATTTAGTAATTCAACCAGCGTGTAGAATATGATAATCAAGGATCTGGCATCGCAGAACGATGAGATAAGGCAGGATGTGCTCAACTATGATGACATCCGCCAGATAATACCTAAACTTGACGGACACGAGAAGTTGGTGAACCGGCTTCTTCACTTTTTGTCGGTAGACAAAGTAAACGCTGTTCACCGCAAGTGTTGCGACACCCCCGGACCGGAGTTTACACGGCGTCTGCTGCTTGAGGAGCTGAAGATAAAGCTCCGTATAGACAACGAGCAGGTTCTTGACAATCTGCCAGAAGGAGCTTTCATCACGGTCAGCAATCACCCGTTCGGGGCCCTTGACGGCATTGCGCTCATACACCTTATCGGTTCGCGCCGCCCGAAATTTAAAGTCATGGTCAACATGGTATTGAATAAAATATCAGCCATGAGACCTAATTTTATCGCTGTTGATGCCTGGGCGCAGGAGGACCCCGCCAAACGCATGGTGTCGGTACTCGGCATCCGTCAGTCTTTGCGTCAGCTTGCCGAAGGGGAGCCTCTTGGCTTTTTCCCGGCAGGAGCCATGAGCAAGGTCAACTGGAAGTACCAGCAGATAGACCGTCCGTGGCAGGATTCCGTACTTCAGATAATATACAGGGCGAATGTGCCTGTGGTGCCGATATTTTTCCATGGCGGCAACAGCCTTTGGTGCAATATTCTCGGTCATGTATTCTGGGCGGCACGCTCGCTCCGCCTCCCGGCGGAGGTGTTCCGTAAGAAAGGAAAGGAAATGCACATCAGTGTCGGCGACATCATCACCCCCGAGGAGCAGGCCAAGTATCGCGAAAACCCTGCAACGCTCGGCAAATTCCTTCGCGAACGTACTTATGCCCTCAGGTCATTCAAATGAGCGACAAAAAGCAACAGTTGTCCGGTTCGTACAGAGACAGCCTTAAGTCGCTTGACACGGAGGAGGGGATAGACCTTGCCTTTTATCGCCCGATAGGCTACATGTGGGCAAAACTTGCCAGACGTGCGGGCATAACCCCCAACGCCATTACGATAGCTTCGATATTTCTTGGTGTCGGAGCCGGGGTATTGATGTATTTCAACATATATTGGGTGAATGTCGCGGGCATGCTGCTGCTTGTGTGGGCAAACTCGTTTGACAGCGCGGACGGTCAGCTGGCGCGGATGACACACAACTATTCGCGTATAGGGCGTATACTGGACGGTCTGAGTGGAGACATCTGGTTTGCAACTATATATGTGGCGATATGCCTTCGGGAGAATGTGACATCGGTCTTTTTTATGTCGCACCCCTGTGTTATATGGATAATGGCAGGCGTAACCGGAATGTGTCATGCCAGGCAGGCAGCTATGGCAGACTACTACCGGCAGTTTCATCTCTATTTTCTCAAGGGCGAGGAGGGCAGCGAACTGGAACGGGTGTCTGAACTCCGGAGCAAACTTGCAGCCATGCCGTGGAAAGGTAATTTTTGGAAAAAACTGTCACTGGTCGTGTACACAGGCTACACCGCCCGTCAGGAGTCTGCAACGCCAAAAATGCAGCGGTTGAGACAAGAACTTGAAGCGCGTTTCCCCGACGGCAAAATACCGCAGTCATTCCGTGATGACTTCCGGCAGAGGAGCCTGCCTCTGATGAAGTATACCAATATCCTGTCATTCAACTGGCGCACGATAGCTTTGTTTGCTGCACTGTTGGTCGGAATGCCCTGGCTTTATTTCGCTTTTGAACTTACCGTGTTGAACCTCCTGCTGGTAATGATGGTGGTGAGGCATGAAAGAATATGCGAATGGTTTGTAAAATGTCTTGAAGAAGGCAAGTATGGGCGCGGTTAAGGGTGTTATATTTGATTATGGAGGCACGCTTGACAGCTGTGGCGAGCATTGGAGTCATGTGATACGTCGCGGTTATTCAGCCGCCGGTCTGGAGCCTGATGAAGACTGTTTCAGAGAGGCTTATGTGTATGGAGAGCGGGCTCTTGCCGCTACGCGTCACATTTTGCCTCATCACACATTTCTGGATTTAATGCGCATAAAAATCAGAATCGAACTGGAGTGTATTGCGCGTAATGACAGTCTGTGTATGGGCAAAATCGGAGAATCCTCTGCCGAAACTATCGCGGAGTATTGTTACCGGTCTGCCGAAAAGTGTGTCAGAGAATCGGCGCAGACATTGAAGAAATTGTATGCGGCAGGTATTCCAATGGTGCTAGTATCAAATTTTTACGGCAATGTACGGTCTGTGCTGGGTGACTTTGGCATAGAATCCTATTTTGATAAAATAATAGAGAGTGCGGTTGTCGGGGTGCGCAAGCCTGACCCGCGTATATTTGTACTCGGGGTAGAGGCTCTGCGGCTTGCTCCCGAAGAAGTGCTTGTTGTGGGCGACAGCTACTCGAAAGACATTTTGCCGGCGCGAAGCATTGGTTGCCGTACCGCATGGCTCAAGGGGGCTGGCTGGGAAAAGGAGTGTGACCCCGAAGATGATGCGGATGTTATTCAGAGCATATCGGAAATAACCGATGCGGTATTGTGATTTATTCACAGTTTAAGCGCTTTTGCTGCTTGAAATTCACTTATTTTGCCTAAATGTCGCAAATGTTGTGGATATTTAACTAAATGCGATATCGAGCTAAGTGTAAATAATTTTGTATGTCAGGAAATATCACTACTTTTACGCGCTTTTTCGGTAGTGTGACATATTTTTAGACATTGCCTGACTAATGCATAAAAGAATCGAAACAAAAGGTCTATAACAGAATCATGATTAAGACAACTGTAAAACCTGCGGATGGTAAACTTGGAGTACTGGTGGTCGGGCTTGGAGCCGTGACCTCCACATTCATGACCGGTGTGCTTATGGCTCGTAAGGGGCTTGCCAAACCAGTAGGGTCGATGACTCAGTACGACAGAATCCGTGTTGGCAAGGGAGCTGACAAAAAATATCTCAGGTATGCGGACATTGTGCCTATGGCAAATCTTGACGACATTGTGTTCGGAGCCTGGGACGTGTACCCCGCCAATGCATACGAAAGCGCATGCTATGCCGAGGTTCTTCAGGAAAAAGACATTGAACCCGTAAAGGATGAGCTTGAGAAAATTGTTCCCATGAAAGCCGCTTTCGACCAAAATTATGCGAAGCGCCTCAACGGCGACAATATCATGACCGGCAAAACCCGCTGGGAAATGGTGGAACAGCTCCGCAGCGATATACGCAGATTCAAAGAGGACAACAGTCTTGACCGTGTGGTTGTTCTGTGGGCTGCTTCTACAGAAGTCTATGTGCCGGTTGACGAAAAGACCCACGGCTCGCTTGCCGCTCTTGAAGCCGCGATGAAAGCCGATGACAAAGAGCATATAGCACCCTCCATGTGCTACGCTTATGCCGCTCTGTCAGAGGGCGCACCTTTTATAATGGGCGCACCCAACACTACGGTAGACATTCCTGCTATGTGGGAACTCAGCGAAAAGACCTCCATGCCTATAGCCGGTAAAGACTTCAAAACCGGTCAGACTCTTGTGAAATCAGGTTTCGCGCCAATCATAGGCACACGCTGCCTCGGTCTCAACGGCTGGTTCTCCACCAATATACTCGGCAACCGCGACGGTCTTGTGCTTGACGAGCCTGCCAATTTCCGCACAAAAGAGGTTTCAAAACTCTCTACACTTGAGTCAATTCTCGTGCCCGAAGAGCAGCCCGACCTTTACAACGCTAACTGTGGCGGAGCAGAAGAAGGCGGGCATCAGGGCTACTACCACAAGGTGCGAATCAACTACTATCCCCCGCGCAATGACAGCAAAGAGGGCTGGGACAACATTGATATTTTCGGCTGGATGGGCTATCCCATGCAGATTAAAATCAATTTCCTTTGCCGCGACTCTATTCTCGCCGCGCCCCTGTGTCTTGACCTGGTGCTGCTAAGCGACCTTGCTGCCCGCGCCGGGCGTCATGGCATACAGCGGTTTCTCAGTTTCTTCCTCAAGAGTCCGATGCATGACTATACCAAGGGCGAGGTGCCGGTAAATCATCTCTTCCAGCAGTATACCATGCTCAAAAACGCTATCCGCGAGATGGGCGGTTACGAAGCGGACGAAGAGATAGACTGACGTATTTTGTAAAACAAACAACGATGCAAGGAGTGCCGGCAGCGCAACAGCGGTCGGCACTCCTTATAATTATATAGTTCGCCCGGAAATCAGGGGACTGTCAGTGGTAAAAAGTCAGCATGAACTAAATTTTTAGTTCATAATTGTTGGTAACTAAAAAAATAGTTATACTTTTGCGGGTAACTAAAACATTAGTTGATATGGCGAAGTCGCGAGAAAAGATAGTCCTCACGGAAAAAGAAGAGGAGATAATGAAGCTGCTTTGGCAGCACGGACCCTTGCATGTCAGGGAAATGGTGGAGTTTTATGATGAACCCCGCCCGCATTTCAACACAGTGTCCACCATTGTGCGCATTCTTGAGCAGAAAGGCTATGTGGGTCATGAATCTGTCGGCGGCTCATACCGTTATCATGCAGTTGCGCGTATGGAAGATTTCAGGCGTCGCAGCTTCGGCAAGCTCATCCGTAATTATTTCGGCAACAGTTATCTTGGGGCGGTTTCGTCGCTTGTTGCCGATGAGAAGATTTCGGTTGAAGAGCTGAAGGAACTTATAGCCAAGGTTGAAAACTCGAACAAAAGCAGTAATTGATTATGGGACAGCTACTTTATTTTTCGGCAGTGGGCGGTATTGTACTGTCTGTTCTTTACATTACATACAAGTGGTGTATGTCTACAGAGCGTATGCACTCTTTCAACAGAGCCACTCTGCTGGCGCTTTATGCGGTGTCTTTCGGCTTGTTTCCGCTTCTTGACCGAATTGCAGCGGGTGACTCCGGACAGGAGCTCAGAATAGTTTCTGCCATCAGTATTCCGCGTAACGGATTAAGCTGGATTGAGGCGGTCGCGTGGGGGTATGTCGCCGGAGTCTGCGTTATGCTGGCTGCAAGTGTACTGTCATATATCCGTATAGCTGCCATTGTGAGAAGGGGCGAGGCTAAGGTTTGTGGCAGGTACAAGGTTATTCTTACCGATGACAGCTCCATGTCTCCATTCAGCTGGTTTCGTTACATAGTTCTGAGCCGCCGCGATTATAACGAGGCTGGAGAAATGATTGTGTGTCATGAGATGCGCCATCTCGCCAGCATGCATTGGCTGGATTTGATTCTGGCGCAGCTGGTAATAGTGTTCAACTGGTATAATCCTACCGTGTGGCTTATGCGCAGGGAGTTGAGAACCGTTCATGAGTATCAGGCAGATATGGCTGTGCTGCATTCGGGTGCCAATGCAAAGGACTACCAGCTGCTGCTTATAAGGAAAGCTGTTGGCAAAAAATTTCCGGCATTGGTCAACAGCCTGAACCACGGCATGCTTAAAAAGCGAATAGACATGATGTTGTCCGACCGCAGGTGCTGTCGTGTGTCAAGGTTGAGGGCTGCGATGTTTTTGCCGGCTGTGCTTGTGGCTGTGGCTCTGATTAATGTGCCGGCAATCGGCTATCCTATAGGATTGTTGCGCAACGTAAATCTATACTCCCGGCAGGCTCCGCCGCAAGAAAACGCACTGAGAGTCGGCGCTGATAAGCTGGCTCCTGAGATATATCTTGACGGAGAGATTATTGACAATGACGACTTGCAGAGTATCAATCCATCGGAGATAAAATCAATAAGTGTTGACAAGTCAACCCCTAACGGACGCGTAACAATAAATACCAAATAATCATTTAATACCGGTTTTATGAAAAAGTCAGTTTATGCCGCTGTTTTAATCGCGGCAAGTGCTTCAGTCGCCTTTACCGCACAGGCTCAGTTTGCGGTAACAGCCGTTCAATCAAGTAAAAAAGCAGAAAAAGAGCAGCCGGTACCGACATTGTCCGACCCCGGACTATATGATGTTCTCGGTACCTCAAAATATGTGGCGTTGTATGATTATAATGTAAATACAACCGACAAGGGCGGAGCTCCGGTGGCCGAAACCTATGTCACCGCTCTGCGCATCGGTGACGACGGCGCTTTGTTTACCGACTACCTTACCTATAAGTCTGATTCATTGATTGCCTGCGGCGCTCCCGCGCAGGAAATTAAAAATGCTGCCGACGAGTGTGGCAAAGCAGAGTTCTTTTTTGAGCCTACAGTTGTGCAGAATATGCCTGAAGGCATGGTTGTAGTTTATGACCAGACCGCAATAACGCTTGCCACCTACAGCGAGCCTTTCGGAGAAATTGCATGGGAGCTGACCGGTGAAACAGATTCAGTTGCGGGCTATCAGGCAAGTGCGGCGATAGGGGAGTATGGCGGCCGCAAGTGGAAAGTATGGTTTACAGAGGAGATTCCGGTGACGTTCGGCCCATGGAAACTTGCCGGGCTGCCGGGACTGGTGTTGCAGGCAGATGATTCCGAGGGGCTGCTCGGTTTCAGACTCATTCAGTTCACAAAAAGCGAAGTGCCGTTGGCTATAGCTAAAAACGCAAATGTTGTCAAGACAGAAAGGGATAAGTTTATCCGTCAGAAAAACAGCAATCTACAGAATCCTATGGAAGCCATCAATCCTGCGTCTATTTCAAGCATGACGGTATTGAAATCGGCAAACAAAAGCCCGCGGTTTGTGATAAACGGTGTAAATGTAAGAATGCCTGTCAATACCTGTATACCACTTGAACTGAAATGAGAAAAGCGGCGGCAGTTCTGTTGTTTGTCTGGAGTGTGACTGTTTCGGCTCAGACGAGGTCTTTGTCCGGAGTTGTTACGGAGGAGGGCGGCGCGCCGTTGCCGGGTGTGTCGGTAAAACTCTTCAGCGGCTCTAAAATGCGCACTTTCGCGAGGACAAACGGCGCCGGGACATATAAGATTGCTGTACCGGAAGCCGATTCTGTCAGACTGGTGTTTGAGCGCATGTCATACGCCCGGCAGGAGCATCCGCTGCCGCAAGGTGACAGGCTGGATGTGTGCATGTCGCCGGCTGCCACAGACCTGAAGGAGGTGGTTATAAGCGCTCCGTCGGTAAAGCTCAGAGGCGATACGCTGTCGTTCAATCTTGCCGCGTTTGTGGGCAAAGGCGATGTGTCGCTTGAGGATGCTATGAAAAAGATTCCCGGCATAACTGTGGAAAGCAGCGGCGCCATAAAATATCTGGGTAAGGATATAAGCAACTTTTATGTAGAGGGGCTTGAGATGCTCGGCGGGCGCTATTCGCTTGCCACGCGCAATCTGCCTGCCGAGTATGTAAGCACGGTAGAGGTTCTCAATAATCACAAGGCTCGGAAAATAGACTCGGACAAACACAGCGATGATGTGGCTATAAATGTCAGACTCAAGTCCACTGTGAGGGTTCGCCCCGTTGGAACATACGAGGGGGCGGCTGGCTATGAAAATGGCAGGATGCTTTACCGTATATCGGGTACCGGCATGATTTTCAAGCCCGGGATGCAGAGCCTTGTAGGTGTCAAGGGCGGCAATGTGAGCAGCTTCTCGGAATCAGACATAAGAGTTCATTACGGCGGTTCTGAAATAGCCAGCGCTGCGGCTTCTGTGCTGCCTGCGCCGGCAACCGGAGGCGCACCGGTGTCAGCCGCGCGTTATGAAAATGTGCGCGACCGGCTTGTAAGCGCGAATACTGTTTTTAAAACATCGTCAGACGGCACACTGCGCGCCAACGCAAACTACTCCTATTCGTACAGCGGCAGCTCATACTCTTCGGTAACGAATTATTTTACCGGAGGGGAGGGACTTGTGGTGGAGGAGCGTAACGAGTCGTCGGCGAGCTCGCACAACCCTGCGTTTGAGGCAGATTATACTCTCAACGCCACTAAGCGCTATGTCAGTAATTTGTTGCGGTTCTCAGGCGAGGTGTCGCATCAGGAGACCGGTGCGACCAATAACGGAACGCCTATGAGCCAGCGGCGAAGGTTCCGTACATTCAATATCAGCGACAGATTTCGATTCACAACCCGTATAGGCGGCAGAGAATGGAATTTGTTCTCGTATATAGCCATGAACACTACCCCCATGACGCGACTTGCCGTAGGCGGACGTCAGGGCGATGAGGCATTCAGAGCCACTCAGTCGGTGAAATCGACTACGGTAATGGTTAATGAAACCGCTTATTCGTCATGGAGCAAAGGCAATTCCAGATTTTATCTTAATGCCGGAGTTCAATATGAATACAACAGGGTACTCACAGGTCTTGAGCGGCTGGAGGGGAGTTACGACAACAGAATCTATTCAACCCGTGCCGAAATAAGCGCTTCGCCGATGTATGAGTACAACGAGCCGACCAACAGGCTGTCTCTGCGCCTGATCCTGCCGGTGAGAATGACAGTTTTACGCGCAAGAAACCGGGTTACGGAAGAGAGTATGAAAATCACGCAGCCCTCTTTCACCCCCGACGCTTATGCTTACTGGCGAATAAACGGTATGTCGGAAATTAATGTGTCGGCATCTTACAGCAATACGGTCGGTGACTATCTTGACCTTCTGAACAATCCTGTGCAGACATCGTACCGGGCGATAACCGCCCGCTCCGGGCTTGTGGCAAAAACGCGCGGCTGGCAATGCCGGCTTGGCTACAAATACGAGCGTCCGTTTGATTACTGGCTGATGAGAACCGGTGTGCAGTACAGCTCTACCCGCCGCAACATGCTCAATTCACAGTATGTTACCTCCGGAGAGGTGTTTTCCACATGCATTCTGTCGCCAAACGCCACCGATATAGCCTCGGCAGATGTGATTCTGTCCAAGACCATTCCTTCGATTTCCACAAAACTGGATGTGACAGGGGCGTACTCCTGGAGCCGCAGGCACATAGTGCAGCAGGATATTCCGGTGAGATATTACGGACGGAGTTTCCGTGGCGGCATTTCAGCGAATTTCCGGCCATGGAGGTTTGTGGAATTCGAATGGAGACCCTCGGCAGGCAAGACAATCTGCTCATACATTGGCGAGAGCAGTTCTTATGTAGATTTCAGCGAAAACTTCCGGCTGTCATTTTATCCCGGCGGCGGAGTTGAGCTACGCGGCGCTCTCGAGCATGTGCGCAAACAGGTTGCGCAAAGCCAATACAAAAATATGGCATTGCTTGATTTCAAAGCGGTGTGGAAACGAGGCAAATGGCGCCTGAATATTGCACTTGACAATCTGCTTGACCGGCGCAGCTACAGCTACACGGTGTTCAACGGTGTGGACACGTGGTACTATGACTATGCGCTCCGCGGGCGTTCTGTTGTTGCGGGAGTGAGCTATACGCTTTAGGGCAAGTTCAAAAATCTTTTTGTAACTTTGTAGCCATGAAGCAAAAAGAACAGGCGATATGTGTCTACGGGGCGACGTGCGATGATATAGCCGAAAGCTACAAGGCTGCCGCATTCAGAGTCGGCGCTCTGATAGCGGAGAGCGGGTACCCTCTGGTCAGCGGAGGGGGCAGAGGCGGTCTCATGGCGGCTGCCATAAACGGCGCTACAGCCGGCGGAGGCGAGAGTGTAGGTGTGTTGCCGCAGTTCATGATAGACAAGAACTGGCAGCACCCGGCTTTGTCGTCAATGATTGCGACCCCGGACATGCACACGCGAAAGCACAAAATGGCTTCAATGAGCGGTGGTGTCATAGCGTTGCCGGGAGGAGTAGGCACCCTTGACGAGCTGATGGAGATAATAACATGGAAGCAGCTGGGGCTTTATACCGGCAACGTGGTGATTCTTAACACCGACGGCTATTACGACCCTTTGCTTGAAATGCTTGCGCGCATTGAGGAGCGGGGCTTCATGCGGAGTGGCGGAGTGAGTCTCTGGAGTGTAGCCGAAACGCCGGAGGAAGCGGTGGCTGCCGCTATTGCTGCAAAGTAGGCATTATTATATTATGGCGCAGGCAGAACAGACGCGGTACAGTGATGATACGGTAGAGCTTATTTCAATCTCGACCGGAGAGTCTGTCGCGTCTGATGAGGTTGAAACAGCTGCGCCTGCGCGAGATGCTTGCGAGCTTTGGCTTGACGGAGCAATGTGCCGGGAGACGGATGCACCGGCCGAGGCTTGTTGCTACAGTGAGGCGGGTGACAGCTATCTGAACGGATTGTATGCCGAACCGCGACCGGTGCTGCCGGGGTACGACACCGGTATCGCCGCGCTTGTTATCGGGGCGTTTCTGCTTGTGGCGCTCAATATGCGTCACTACACCACATTTCTGAAAGGGTTTGCGCAGGATTTGTGGAGTGTCAGGCTCAGAGACAATCTTTTTGAGGACCACACGGTGAGTGAGACCAAGGTAATTGCATCGCTTGTCATCATGTTGTGTGTCAGCGGCGGCGTACTCCTTGATTTTCTGTTTCCCGTGCACTGTATTTCAGGTGTTACCCCGTTTTTGAGTGTGTTGGCGCTTGCCGTGTGTGTGGCGGGTTATTATGCGTTTCAGCTGTGTGCCTATTCGGTGGTGGGCTATGTGTTTACGACAAGAGTGTCAGCCCGGATATGGCTGCGCGGGTTCAATGCCTCGCAGGTGCTTCTCAGCCTGTGTGTGTGGGTTCCCGCCCTGATAGTGCTGTTCAATCCCGCGCTTGGCAGTTCAATGCTTATTGTGGGCGGAGTACTCTACATTTTGGCGAGAATCATATTCATAAGCAAGGGTTTTAGAATTTTTTACAACAATATTCCGTCACTGATTTACTTTATTTTGTACCTTTGCGCCTTGGAAATTATACCGCTTGTCATAGCGGCGCATGTTGCCCATTTTCTAACACAAACCTGAATTTCAAAAGAACTTAAGCGTGAAAGTAAACAAGATACTGGTATCACAGCCTAAACCTTCTTCCGAAAAGTCGCCTTATTATGAAATTGCCAACAAGTATGGGGTCGAGGTCGTATTTCGCCCGTTCATCAAGGTAGAGGGTGTCTCCGCAAAGGAGTTCAGGCAGCAAAAAATATCCATTCAGGATTATACTGCAATCATATTCACAGCGCGTACAGCGATAGACCATTTTTTCCGTTTGTGCGAAGAGATGCGTGTGACCATACCCGATACAATGAAGTACTTCTGCACCACAGAAAGCATTGCATTGTATTTACAGAAATACACTGTGTACCGCAAACGCAAGATTTTCCATGCAGACACAGGCAAGCTCGCCGATCTTATTCCTTATCTAGTGAAGCATAACAAGGAAAAGTTTCTGTATGCCGTGAGCGATGTGCACAAAGATGAGACAAATCTTCTTGACGACCACAAAATCAACTACACCAAGGCAGTCATGTACCGTACGGTGAGCAATGATTTCGGACCGGATGAGAAATTTGACTACGACATGCTGATATTCTTCAGCCCCAGCGGTATAGCCTCTCTGATGAAGAATTTCCCGGAATTTGAGCAGAAAGACATAAAAATAGGCTGTTTCGGCGCCACAACCGCAAAGGCGGTGAAGGATGCGGGTCTGCGTCTTGATGTCGAGGCTCCCTCTGTCAAGGCTCCCTCCATGACGGCGGCTCTCGAGAATTTCCTGAAGGAGAACAACTGAACGGCGAACAATAGAATGTAATGACCGGATTCCGGCTATATAAAAAAGAGCGTCTGTGCAGAAAATCTGCTATAGACGCTTTGTTTTTTGGCAACAGCGGTGCCGGAAGCGTGATGGCTTACCCCTGGCGCGCGGTATGGCGCGTCAATGAAGGCAGGGACGTGAGCTGCGCGCAGTTTCTTGTGTCTGTGCCGAAAAAGCGGCTTCGCCATGCCGTGGACAGGGTGGTTATGAGGCGGCGCTGCCGCGAGGCGTTCAGGCTCAACAGAGCTTTGTTGCCGACCGGGAGCCGGGTTGACATAGCGTTTATATATGTAGGCAAGGGACTCACGCCTTACAGTGATGCCCAGCGCTCTGTGTGCCGTATTCTCGGCAAAATATCGGAAAAGATATCGGGCAATGAGGCTCAATGAGATAGCAAAAGCGATTGCAATCGTACCAATCCGGTTTTATCAGCTGTGCATCTCCCCGCTGTTTCCGGCATGTTGCCGCTACACTCCAACCTGCAGCCAGTACACAATAGAGGCTGTGGGCAAGCATGGAGTTGCAAAGGGGCTGTGGCTCGGTTTCAAAAGAATTATGCGTTGTCATCCGTGGGGCGGCAGCGGTTTTGATCCGGTGCCATGACAGCTGTTGCCGACCTACACACGCACAGACTTGATTCTACAGACGGCATAATATCCGTAAATCCTTTTTTTAACGCTTATGACGCCGCGAAGCACTACTCGGCGGGCATTCATCCGTGGAACGCCGAAAGTGCGGCAGAACGCGAAATAAACGCGCTTTATGAGGCTGCGGCGCGCGGTGAGGTGGTTGCTATAGGAGAATGCGGTCTTGACAGGCTGCGAGGCGGGTGTCTTGATTATCAGATAAAAATTTTCAGAGAACACATATCATTGAGCGAGGCGCTGAGAAAGCCGCTTATTGTGCACTGTGTGCGGTGTACTGCCGAATTGCTTGCCGAGCGTAAGAGAAGCCGTGCTGCAATGCCGTGGGCCTTTCACGGGTTCAGAGGCGGTGCTGCCGAGGCTGCGCAGCTTTGCAGAGCCGGAATATATGTGTCGCTGGGCGAGCGGTTCAACGCACAGGCGGCAGCTGTGGTTCCGGAAGAGATGCTGCTTGCGGAGACCGACGAGTCGCTGTTGAGTTTAGGCGCCGTGACGGAGAGAATAGGGCAGTTTTCGGGCGCGGACACCGCGCGCAATCTCCGGCAGTTTCTGAGTATCGAAAAGAGGTGGACCGGGTTCAATCGCGGATAAATGTTAACAGTTGACCAAAATTTGGGTTAAATTTTGTGTAAAAAGTTTGTGCCGTTTTGTAGTCACATTTGAAATATTGTAATTTTGTAGTGTAAAAATTTTAGACATCGCAAAACGTTAATGCCTGCACCTCTTGGTGCAGCGCGCATGGTAAAGACGAGAGAGTTAACATATTAAATAGTTGTTTTATAGATAATTGTGTATTTGAAGCTTAAGGGAAGTCGCGAGACTTCCCTTTTGTCTTATATGGACGAGTGCAAAAAAACAAGTGCCAACGAAGTGAAAGTCACTTTGTTAGCACTTATTTGTATAAAGTGTCTGAATAATTTATTTTTCGCGTATCGGTCTTACCGGTTGTCCGAATATCGGCGATGAAGTGTAGTTGGGCAAGAAACTGTTGCTGCCGTTGCCCTTATATGCTATGTGAAACGCCGAGGTTGTGGATCCGGTGCTCTGGGTATTATACCAGCGTGCTGATGCGGACGAGGTCATGAGTTCGCCTCCGAAGTTAATCTCAGGCCACATTCTAATTAAGTACGAAGGTGTTGTGTAGGGGAAATTTTCAACCATCCAACCGCTTGCCGAGAAGAATATGATACCGTCGTCGGCATTGAACCTGTAGCCCCAGCCGCCTTCGGGGTCTCCTCCGTAGGGGGCATTGGCGAATTTGTCCCGGCTGAAACAGTTGAATGCACGCGAGGGAGCCACGCAGAAGCCTACCGGACACGGGTCGTATACGGTCTTGACTATATTGTCATCGGGTTTGGTCAATGCGTCGCTACGACCGTCGTTGGTCATGCACCACAGGTTCCAGTAAGCCTGGAAAGTGGCGTTGTCATCCGGGTAAGTCTTGTTTGGGAAGTAGTGTTCGGCGTCGCCCGTTCCCCACCATGTGAGTCCTGTACCAGCTGAGTTGATGTTATAGCCTCCGGCATGGTAATCGATACTTCCGGGGAAATCAGTCAGCTCATAGTGAAAAAACACATGAGGATTGCGTATTCCTGTGCCTATGGAAATGTCTTGATTCATGTGCCGGGCAACATCTATTCTTCTGGTTTGTCCTCCTGAAGGCATATTGTTGTCCTGAACCGGGGCTTCGCCGGCGCGGGAACCGCCAGAGCGAGATGAAGTCACTACCGTGGCGGGATAGTTTTCAAGCACTCTGCCGTTGCCGAGTGTAATGGACACGGTAGGTATGTTGAAGAGGCGTCGCGGGTAAGCAGGGTCACTCACTGTAGCGTGCAAGGGATATCCGGCACGAACATGGGGCATTATAGCAGCCGGAGTGGGACGACCCCACTGGTAGTAGGGTACCACGCCTGATTTGGTAACTTCGTAGTGTGCCTGTACAATTCTGAGGCGGTCTTTGGATAGGGCTGTGTAGAACTGACTCTTGTTGTCGTCCACAGGCTTCATCTGGTCGGCTTTGTCCTCTGTAGTGTGGCGGTGTTGCTTGAGTTTGAGGAATACCTCGCGCTCCTGACCGTTTTCATCCACATCCGGTTCCGGAAAATGCCAGCCGAGGTCGACATCCATGAAGCTGAATGTCTCTCCCTCCGGAGTGGAAGCGGTGGTGGAGCCTTGCGCGGCATCGGCAACAAAGTCGGTTGCCCAGATGTGCCAGCTCCATGCAATATTGCCGGCGGCATCGTGCACGGCAACGTTGGCGTTGCCTTGACCTATTGTAATGGGTGATATATACATTACAAGGTAGTCGCCCCTTATTTCAAGAGAGTCGGGGTCAACGAGATTGTAGGCGTTTTGCCATACCACTTTCGGATTTCTTAGCTGTCTCACCTGGCTTCTTATCCAGGGTGTTCTGATTGCTTTGTCGTTGTGGTCTACCAGATTGGGGTAGAGCATGTCGTTGACATGGTATTTTGCCATCTGTGGCGCGGCATTGACGCTGTAGCTTGCCGGATTGTCGGCTCCGTTTTTGATAGCGTTGCCGTACACCAGCGGGAATTTGTACCAGCCGGGCGCATTTATCATGTAGGTGTTGGCTGTGTTCATCAGCCCGTTGTATGTCAGGGAAAGGTCAAGCGGATTGTCTCTGCTGCCTACCGGCTCCGCCTCCCTGAGCTTTTTGTTGTGCTTGTTGAGCACTGCAAAGGCTACCTGCGGCTTTACAGTGACATTGCCGCCCGCTTCGTCGTAGGAAAAAGTAATCCAGTCGGGTTTTTCAATCTCGTTTCCGTCTTTGTCGCAGTACACGGGGTGCCATTCGATTTCCTCGCGTTGCTGCGACACAATGTCTCCTTTTTTGTTGACCTGCGTCATTATCATGAAGCTCTGCACAAAACGGTTTACGAACGAGCCTGTGTAAGGAGCCTTGTAGTACAGAGTGTCGTACGGCTCGGAGTACAGGTCGTGGTTGTAGAACAGCCCGTTAAGTTTGTCGGCAGTGTTTTTCGGATACGACATCTTGGGGTCAAAATGGCTGTTAAAGTACAGGAAGTACTGTACGAGCACGTCGTTGGAAATCATGTACTCGTATTTCTTGCCCGGCTCCCAAGAGGGGTGTTCTTTAGTGTATAGCGGCGCGCGGTATGTGAGGGGCACCTTACTGCCGGGGAGCGACATCTCGATTTCGACAATCACATCTTCGGTAAGCTCCTGCGGCAGAAGAAACAGTGTGAAGCCGTTGTTGGTCAGATAGGGTCTGTCTTTGTCGTCAGGTCCCCAGCCTTCGCCGTACCACGGTCCGAGAACGCAACCATCGTCAAACTCATTTTTGTCGCCGCCAACAGATGGGTCGCGCTCGTCGCCCGGCAGCGGTATCTCTTTTTTGAGATAGAACTGCATTGTGTCTCTGATGTTGCTCCACTCTCCCGGCTGGTAGTCTCTGATGTTTTCAGGATTCTGAAGGCGTGAGGTGAGCACATTCCTGTCGTAGTTGTAGGTGTAGGTACCTTTGCTTTTCACCCCCTTCACGCGAATGCTGTGTATTGTTCCGGCGAGTATGGGGTCTCCTACCGAAAAGTTTATCTGGGAGAGTATGTGGTGGAACTGCAGGGGGACCGTGCGGCGAAAATCACCGGGACAGGTGATAGCGTCAGCGGAAAGATCCACCTGCTGAGTGATGTCGGCTGGAGTAGTGTAGTTGAATTTAGCAGTTTCTCCGTCGAGTACCCGCTGGGTGTCAAATTCTACACCGGCATTGTATGGCGCGTAGGCGAAAAAACGGATGTTTTCCTGATGAATTCCGCTCCAGTAATAGTTTTCATCCGGTTTCCATCTGAAATCGTAATTCTCGGACGGGTCTTTGTACATCTTTATACTGTCGTTGACAATATAGTAAACATGTTCGGTGCCTGCAATGGGGTTGTCCCAGTCTCCGGAAAAGCAGATGCCAGTCAGCCCGACTTTCTGGTAGTGGTTGCGGTAGTTGGTACCTGTTACTTCATAGCCTCTCGATTCAGCGCTTTCAGGCTTGGAATCAGTTATATCGCCTACCTTCAGAAACAGGAATTTGTGATTGTTGTCTGACGAGTCGTCAGATTTCAGCGGAATTGCTGTCTCGACCTTGCCAAATCCCTCTGTGTCTGTGCCGGCAGACCTTGAACTCCAGCTGTCTATGTCAGAATGCATTGCAAAACCGAGCACCTCGGTGTCATCGTCAATGATGCCGGTGTCGGGGTCGACAATAGTGGGGTCAGAGCATGACGATGCTCCATAGAGGAGCATCGTCAGACTGCAGTATTTCAGATAATTTTTCAATTTTCCGGGAATATAGAGTTTGAGAGGTGTTGAGTTGCCCAAAGGCTATATTTATTTTGTTGTTGAAGAGCCGCTGTCGTTTTTCTTGTTGCTGCCTTCAACACCTTCCATGTCAATGATATCCGGCGGCAGATTGATCCATTCGTCTACAACTACCTTGAAGTCTATGGGTTTGCCGAGCACGGGGTCGCCCTGTTTTTTCTTGACCCAGTTGTGGTTCATGTCCTCTGTGCCAGGGTCCCAGAAGCGCACCCAGGGATTTGGTGATATATTGTAGGCGGGGTTCTTTTTGTTCGGACGCGGATACAGGAACTGGTCGCTTGTCACCGGAATGTCGGGACCGTTTACCTGCCAGGGACGGTCGCTAGCGTCTGTGCCGAACGACGGAGCCTCTACCCAGGGAGCGCTGTTGTCACCGAACATGTCAAGGTCGTCCGGCGGATATAGACCGGCGCCGCTGTTCTGTCCCATGAATTCGAGGATGTAGGTGTATTTGCAACCGGGTTTCCAGTCGGTGTCGATAGGCATGCACACCCATGCGAATTCGTTGGGGTCATAGCCACGGTCGTCGGCGGGAGTCACAATGTTGCCGTGTTCATCCTTGACTTCCGGCTGGCGGTAGGGGAAGATGAGGTGACGGTGCATGTGCTCTTCTGTGCCGTGGATATTGTAGATGTTTATCAGAAGCATGATGTAAGCTCCGTGGTTATTCACCGAGTCGGAGATTGTGGCTTTCTGGTTCACGCCTGTTCCTTCGTACTCGATATGACGGTTTTTGTTCCACTCGGTGAGTTTCTGAGAAACGAGGAGCATGTTTTTGCGCTTGTTCTGGAATGTGAGCAGGTGGGTGAGTGTGTCGGGCTGGGTTATGTCTTCAAGCACAAGGTGGTCGCAGACACCGTCGCCGTTGTAGTCAGTATGGTCATAAAGACCTCCCACACCTGGTTCGTTATTGGAATTGCCGTCATCGCCTGCACGGCTGCGTGTTGTCTCATCGCCTTCACCTTCGCCTCCGGTGTTGTCTCCTTCATTGTCTGAGTTGTCATCGCCGTCGTTAGGCTTGTTGCCGAGTCCGGGGAAACGGTTTGCCACGCTGCCGGCAACGGAGTGACCGAGCATTATGGGCTCGTCGAAGAAGTCGCCGAAGTGGTGGCGGTGGTATTCGTTGACTACGCCGTACTCGTTTCGTTCCGGCAAAATCCAATATAGAGGGTTGTCTCCTACACCGTAAGGTTTGGGCTGCGGGAAAATTACGTCACCGTGGTCAATGATGTTGCAGAAGAATGCTGCCGCCACCATTACACGGACGTTACGGTTGGGGGAGTATGCGTAAAGCTCAATCTGGGAAGTCGCGTGGTGGAAATGCAGTTCCACACCGCTGACCTCGTTGTTGTATGAGCGTTTGTGTTCTATAATGGGGTCTTCCTGCTCCTCAAGCTCGTCTACAGGCTCGTAGTTGTGGATAATCTGTTTTTCAAATGTCACTTCCACACCTTTAGGCGATACTTCGCCTGTTTCGCGGTTTTTGAAAGTGCCTTCGAAACCCTTGATATAACGGTACACCCAATAGTCGAGCCAAGCGGCATCGCGCGGGTAGAAGAAGGGCCCGCCCTCGATGTTCCAGCTCAGATGATAGTAGTTGTTTTCAATATCGTTGGGGTCTGCCTTGGTCACCAGGTTGTTATTGAAGAAGATGGTGCCGTCGGGACAGAACGCGTACACACGGAATGAGTCAAGATTCTGTGTGGTATGAATCAGTCCGGCACGGCTGATAGTGTTAACCGAGGTCACGAAACCGATGGGGTCGCCGGGATCCTCAGCCGTAATCACATTTTCTATGCACGATGTCAGTGCGCTGCAGGCGAGCACCCCTGCCGTAAGTAGCGAAATTGAATAACGATGCATTTGGAGTGAAGAGTTAAGTAGTTATATCTTTATCTTTATCTTTATCTTTAATTAGCAAAATTGGTTTTAGGGTCAGTTCATCGGAATGACGATAGGAGGAGTGCCTACCCAAGGGTCCACGACAACGCCCATGTCTTTCATGCCGCAGATGTCGAGACCTTTGACATTTACTACAATGTATCTTTGATTGGGCGCTTTTTCAATCTGGTCCGAAACGTCAAACTCAAAGAAGCGGTGGTCATCCTCTTCTGTCACGACATATACCGCGAGCTTGTGGGCTTTCCGGGTGTCGTCGGGGCAGTGTCCGAATGCTATGAAGTGACCTTCAAGGGTTGTGTCATCGGTCTGAAGCAGAGAGAACGGCACTATGTTGTGTTCTCCGATACGTTTGGCATCGGCAACCGCTACCTTTCCGGCAAGACCGGATATTGTGCCTGATATTTTCTGTACGGTTTCCAGGCAGCCCACATCCTCGATTACCACATGTATATGGATTGTGAGGTTTTTAGGGTACAGGGTTACAACCTGCATCACACCTGGGTCGCCGTGTACATACACATCTTCTACCGCATGACCGTAGGCGTCTTCAGCCTCGCGCGACACTCTTTCATCTTCTGTGCCTTCAGCGCGCTTGATGTTTTCGTATGACTCGCTCAGGTCAAAATCACCGGCTCTCACTTCCATGCCGCTCAGCGGGTGAGCCTCGCGGGTGTACACATTGAATGTCTTGTGCGAGTCGGTGCCTTCGTACAGCAGGGTCTCTGTGTCGGAGTTGAGGCAAAGGAAATCATAGTCTCCGGACATCAGCTCTATTATGCCGCCCGATGTTCCTACAAAGTCAATGCGTTTTCTCTCGCTGCCGTCTTTCGGATACACATAAAGCGCCATGGACTTCACAAGGTCCTCGCCTTCGGGAGCATCCCACCAGGCGAAGTCGACCTTTAACATGCCGGTGTGCGGGTGGTGCCAGCACAAGGGTTTGTGTTCGCACGCAGCCGTTACAACAAGCAGGGCGATGAGGGTCGAAGTCCGTCTGACAAAGCTCAGTGAGAATATTTCAAAGAGGCGTTTCATTCTCCGTACCTCCTTTCTTCCGGGTCGTTAGAGTTGAGGTGACCGATGAGCCACACAAGCGAAACCTCTATTTTTGTAGGTGTTATGGCTTTGCGCCTGTGGGTTTTCTGCCATACATAATGGGTGTCTATCGGTTTGTATTCGTAAAACTCGCCCCAATGGTAGCCGAGTCCCAGAGTGAAATCAAGGTTCAGTCGGTTTTTAATAGGCAGGGAGTAACCGTAGGCAACGCCGGCTGCTTTGGTCCATCGTCTGCCCTGATAGCCAGTGTGTCCGAGCTCAAAGTCGTATGTTACAAGCTGGAAATACGGACCGATATGATGACCGGTGAGGGGCTTTTCCAATGCTTTTTTGCCAAACCATTTCCTCATTTCGATGTCACCGCCATAAACGCGCCAGTACCAGTGAACCGCGTCGCTTTTCCACCAGGCGTATTCCCAGTTTACGGTGACACTCCAGTTGTTGCCCATGTACACATCTATGCCGACATTGGGTATCAGAGCCGCATCGTAAAGCATATTGGTTTTGAGCGCTGCGTAAAATGGCAGCATGGGTCTTGGCTTGAGGTGGAGTTTGGGCAGGTTTACCGGTGTGGCAATGTTGAAGCGTCTGATTTCCTTCTTGATGCTGTCGAGACGGAACACCCTGTCGAAAATAATCTGCACCTGCGACGCACGCAACGGCGGGTAGTATTTTTTATATAGGTATAGCCAGGGAATTGACCAGTTGAGTTTTTTTAGTCGTGCCACACGGTCGTCGCTGTCGCCGGGGTGGTCAATTATGTAAAGCACCTGCTCGCGGTCGGGCACATCGGGGTCGTCCATGACATATCTCTTGAGACCCTCCCAGTCTACACCGGGATACTCGTATGTGATCTGGTCTTCGTTAAGAGGGTGGGCGGCGTGTTCATGGATGTACTCGGTGATACGGTCGGCACGCTGACGCGACAGCCAGTTGTTGAATCGGATTGTACCTTCGGGCGAGGCTCCACCCATGATGTTTACCGAACGGAAATGATAGCGGGGGTCGCTTTGGATTTTGTTCAGCTCGGTGATGAATGAGTCAAGCCTCTCGGCATTCTGATGAAGGTCGGGCAGCAGCTCCACTTTGGACTGCTTGAAGTAGATGCGCACTCCCATTGTGTCAGTAACCACTATCTGCGCGTTGCTTTGCAGGGTCGTAAAAAAGGCTCCGATACAAAGCACCGCGGACAAGAGCGCACTGTGTATGTTCTTTTTCTGTAGCAAGCTGAGTGACAGATTGTTAATTTGTATTCCTGTATTTATGGGGTAAGGTGTCTATAATTCCTGAGGTTCAAGCGTATAGAGCTTACGGCGCATAATATGGGCAAAAGTACTTAAAAAAATCGTTCGAGCAATACTTTTATGGAGTTTTTAACACAAAACATCTCTAAAAACGTAGCAAAAGTCTAAAAAAACGGCAAAAATATGACGAGGAACGGAAATAAAAAGGCGGCAGTGTATTGGCTGCCGCCCTGAATTTCCAATTTTTAATTCAACGTGTGTTTGTCTTAAAAAATCACCTAAATCAAAATCTCAATTCCGGCTGCTATATTGATAGAGGAGGTTGATAATATTTGTTTAAGATGTGCTGAGTGCATAAAAATTCACTGCAAATTTAATTATATTCCCTAATCAAGGGTGCGTTTGTTAAATAAATTAAAGTAATTTAACTCTGGGGGCTATGGTAGTTGATTATTTTTCCAAAAAAGCTGCAAAAATTGACGAACAACGACAAAGCGCAAGTTGTTAATTTTGTAGCGCGAACCGGCATTGTCGCCGGTGTATGCGCGAACGTTTCAGATGCTATATATAAATATATGAGAAGAATGCAGATTGGCAAGAGTATTGTGCCATGGGCGCTTGCAATGGCGGCTCTGTGTGACTGCGGTGTATATGCCGCTCCGGTTGCCGGTAGTGTCAGCCTGGACTCCTGCCGTACAATGGCTTTGAAAAGCAACAAAAAGATGCTTATCGGAAACGAACGGGTGAATATGGCCCATTATCAGAACCGTGAGGCGTTTGCCGCTTATTTGCCGTCGATAGACTTTGCGGGCGGCTATATGTACAACCAGAAGGAGCTGTCGATATTTTCGTCAGACCAACTGCTCCCCACCAAGACATTCAATCTTGAGAAACAGACTTACGAATTCAATCTGGTAAAGAACCCCGTTACCGGCGAGCCGATAAAAGGTCCTGACGGTCAGTATATTCCCGAGACTGTAGCCCTTATTCCTAAAGAGGCTATGACCTATAATATACACAATGTGTTTTTCGGAGCCGTTACTCTCACGCAGCCGGTTTTCATGGGCGGAAAAATTGTGGCTATGAACAAGCTGACCAAGTTTGCGGAAAATCTTGCCAAAGAGATGCGCAGCAACGAGGCGGAAAATATAATATATGCCGTGGATGCCGCTTACTGGCAGGTTGTGTCGCTCAAAGCAAAAAAGCGTCTTGCCGACTCGTATGTGGCTTTGCTGGACACGCTCCGCGCCAATGTGAACGCCATGGTGGAGCAGGGAGTCGCGACCAGGAGCGACCTGCTTACCGTAGAGGTGAAGCTAAATCAGGCGCAAGTGGACCAGACCAAGGTGGACAACGGGCTTGTGTTGTCGAGAATGGCGCTTGCCCAGGTGTGCGGTCTGCCTGTGCATACACAAATGACATTGCAGGATGAAGATTCCGAAGATGCCTGGGAGTGTGGAACAACACCGCCGGCAAACAGCTATGACATGGAGGAGGTGTATGCCCGCCGTCCCGACCTTAAGGCGCTTGAACTTGGAGTAAAAATATATGGTCAGCAGGCAAATGTGGCAAAAGCTTCCATGATGCCCAATCTTGCTGTCATAGGGTCTTACTCTTTCAGCAACCCGAATATGTTTGACGGATTCAGACGCCGGTTTGACGGAGCTTTCAGTGTGGGTGCCATGCTCACTGTACCTATCTGGCACTGGGGTGGCAACTATAACAAATATCGTGCTGCAAAAGCGCAGACACGCATCGCCGCGCTTGAGCTTGAGGACGCGCGCGAAATGGTAGACCTACAGGTGAGCCAGAGCGCGTTCAAGGCTCAGGAAGCTATAAAGACATTCTCGACCACCGAATCCAATCTGGCGAAAGCCGACGAGAATCTGCGGCAGGCAAATCTCGGTTTCCGGGAAGGAGTCATGACTGTGGACAATGTCATGGAGGCGCAAACCGCATGGCTTAAGGCTAATTCGGAAAACATCGACGCGATGATAGATGTGCATCTTTGCGATGTGTATCTGAGCAAAGTGCTTGGCACTTTGGCTGTTCCTGATTTTGAATCTGAAAAATAAAAAGATATGGCAGAGACATACAACAATGACGCTGAAAAGCGCGAGAGCCGCACAATAATGGCAGCGGTTCTTGCCGTAGTGGTCGCCACCGCTGTGCTGGCGATAATAGGCTTCTGTTTTCTTAACGAGCCCGATGAAATAATAGAAGGACAGGCAGACGCTACATCCGTGAGGGTCAGTGGCAAACTCCCCGGCAGAGTTGCCGAGCTATATGTGAAGGAGGGCGACATGGTCAAGGCCGGAGACACTCTGGTGCATATCCACTCGTCGCTTGCCGAGGCAAAACTTATGCAGGCGGAAGCGATGCAGACCGCGGCATCGGCTCAGAACCGGAAGGTGGATGCCGGTACCCGCTCGCAGATTATAACCGCCGCTCGTGAAATGGTGGCGCAGGCGCAGGCGGCTGTCACCATCACAAAGAAAACTTACGACCGCATGGAGGCGCTGTACAAGCAGGATGTTGTTTCCGAACAGAAACGCGATGAGGCAAAAGCCGCGTACGATGCTGCCGTGGCAGCCAAGCAGGCGGCGGAAAGCCAGCTGAGCCTTGCGGTGTCCGGCGCTCAGAAAGAGGACAAAGAGAGTGCAGCCGCAATGGTCAATGTGGCGAAAGGCGGAGTGCTTGAGGTGGAGAGCCTTCTCGAGGACCAGTACCTGACCGCGCCGTGTGACGGTCAGATAGACCAGGTGTACCCCGAGGTAGGGGAGCTTGTAAGCCTCGGAGCGCCCATAATGAGCCTGCTGAAGATTTCAGACAAGTGGGTGGTGTTCAATGTCCGTGAAACACTCCTGAACGATATGCGCCTCGGCGACACTATCACTGTCATGATTCCGGCGCTGGATAAAAAAGAGACTAAGGCGAGGATATACTATGTGCGCGATTTGGGCAGCTATGCCACCTGGAGAGCAACCAAGTCTACCGGCGACTGGGACAGCCGTACATTCGAGGTGAAAGCGACGCCGCTCGACACAATTCCGGCACTTCGTCCGGGCATGACCGTCATTTACAAAAAATAATATACGATGTTCAGAATCCTTCGGCAATCCATTGGTTATGGCTGGCGCTATTTTTGCTCGCGCAGAGTGTTTTTTGTGTGCGCCATAATTGTGCCTATAGCCGTGGCGTTCTTTTTCATAGACCTGATGAAAGAGGGTCTGCCGCTGAAGGTGCCTGTGTCTATTGTCGACCTGGACCGGTCGTCGCTGTCAAGAAGGATAGTGCGCAACCTCGGGTCTACGGAGCTTATAGATGCCGCGCACATGGACGACAGTTACTCGACGGCGATAGCGCGGGTTAGAAACGGCGAGACATTCGGTTTCTTCATAATACCGCGCGATTTCCAGCGCGATGCCATGAATGGGGCCGGCACTACAATAACATTTGTCAGCGACATGACAGTGTTTGTGCCCGGAACACTGGCATTCAAAGGTTTCAAGACAATGGCTGTGACATCCGCAGGCGGTCTGGTGCAGACAACCCTCGTCAGCTCGGGCATAAACGAGCAGGTTGCAGGAACGTTGCTGCAACCGGTGATAATAGGCACTCAGGCGGTAGGCAACCCCTGGACCAACTACTCCTACTATCTTTGCAACTCATTCATACCCGGAGCACTCGCTCTGATGGTCATGTTGCTTACATGCTACACCATGTGTGATGAAATTAAAAAAGGCACATCGGTGCTGTGGCTGCGGCGTAGCGGCGGGTCGATTGTGGTTGCCGTGGTCGGCAAACTGATTCCCCAGGCAGTTGTTTTCAGCGTAATAGGAATCGGGTTGCAGGCGGCGATGTTCGGATTCCGTCATTTCCCGCTCAATTGTCCCGCATGGCACATGATTCTGGCAATGGTGCTGCTTGTCATTGCCAGCCAGGGATTTGCAATGGCGCTTGTGTGCGCTGTGCCTAACCTGCGGCTCAGTGTCAGCCTCGCATCTCTGACCGGCATACTGTCGTTCTCGATTGCGGCTTATTCTTTCCCTGTGCAGAGCATGTACGGAGCAATTGGTATATTCAGCTATATACTGCCCACACGATATTATTTTCTAATCTATGCCGATCAGGCACTCAACGGCATTCCGCTGTTTTACTCCCGCTGGTACTATGTGGCTCTCCTGATATTCCCGCTTGTGGGGCTTGCAGGGCTGAGTCGCTTTAAAAAGCATTGTCTTGATCCGGTATATGTTCAATAACCCATTGGCAATATGAAATCAAAACACGGCATATTTCATTGGTTCGAATCACTTTCGCGGGTTTGGGCGCGCGAGTTCAGACTCGTTGTCCGCGACCCCGGAGTGCTGCTGTTCTTTTTCGGGCTGCCTCTTCTATACCCCGTGGTCTATACGCTCATATATAATACCGAAGTGATAAGAGACCTCCCGGTGGCGGTGGTGGACCACAGCCGCACTGCCGAGAGCCGCGCTCTCGCAAGAATGGTTGATGCAACATCCGGACTAATGGTTTATGATTATTGCCCTGACATATCTTCGGCGCGCAGGCTGAGCAATGAAAAAAAGGTGTTCGGCGTTCTTGAAATTCCGGCAGACTATGCCAAACGGCTCGGTCGCGGTGAGCAGGCGCATGTAACATATTATTCCGACATGAGTCTGCTGTTGCGCTACCGCACGGCGCTGAGTGCGCTTACCGAGGTGCAGCTGAGCCTTTGTGATGAAATCCGCTCGGAAACAGTGGCAAATCTCGGCATAGTAACGCAGACCATTGACGGCTCGCCGATAGCAGCCGACTCGGTTATGACCGGAGACCCCACACAGGGATTCGCCTCGTTTATAATCCCCGGAATAATTGTGCTTATTCTACAGCAAAGCATGATTCTCGGCATAACGATGCTTGCCGGAGCAAGTGCGGAGAGGCGTCGGCGCAACAGAGGCTATGACTCCATGGCTATCGATGCCGGCGCTGTTACAACCATAATCGGCAAATCGCTCTGTTATCTGGTTTGTTATATACCCATGGCGCTGTATGTGCTTCACATAGTGCCTGTTATGTTTTCTTTGCCTCATGTGGGCAGCATATGGCACAGCTTTTTGTTCATACTGCCGCTGCTTCTTGCCTCATCCATGCTCGGACAGTTTCTTGGCGTGTTTGTCACCGAACGCGAAAGCTCCATGCTGGTGGTGGTGTTTACATCTATCATATTCCTGTTTCTCAGCGGACTCACATGGCCGCGCTATGCGATGAGTCCGTTCTGGAAACTTGTAGGGGATATGATTCCGGCAACCTGGGGTGTCGAAGGATTTATCCGCATCAACAGCAACGGTGCGACAATCGGCGAGCAGCGCACGCCTTATATGATGCTCTGGGGGCTGACTATATTGTATTTTTGCGGCACCTGTATTCTCCGTCACATTAATTTTAAAGGAGGAAGGCTCAAAAGTGAGCCGTCTGTCTCAAAAAATTAAACTATTGTCACTAACTTTGCACCGTTATGGACAACAAGGCAAGTTTCCGCGGTGTGGCGCAAGGGTGCGCAGATGAAATCGCAGCTGTAGTGACACGGCTGATGGAACACAGCGCGGTCAGATTGCCTCATGACGGAGCCGGTGCCTCTGCTCCTTTGCCCGACCATGAGGAGGTGGGCAAAATAATAGCACTTGGCAGACGTCTGATTTTCCCGGGATTTTTCGGAAAGTCAGGCGTGTCGCCCGCCAATCTGTCATACTATACCGGAATCGCTGTCGAAGAGATGTTCAATTCTCTCAGGAGCCAGATTGCCGCCGGTCTCGCTTTCGGCGAAAGTCCCGCAAACAGTCTGTGCGACAGGGCAGAGGTCCTTGCCCTTGAATTTCTGCAATCTCTGCCCGATATGCGAAGAGTGCTGCTTGCCGATGCATGGGCTACATACTTCGGCGACCCGGCGGCGACCTCGGCAGACGAAGTCATATTCTGCTACCCGGGATTAAGGGCTACTGTAAACTATCGTATCGCCCACAGGCTTGCCATGCTTGGAGTGCCGGTGATTCCCCGCATGATAACCGAGCAGGCTCACCGTGATACCGGTATTGACATTCATCCGGGAGCGGTAATCGGCGAACGTTTTGTCATTGACCACGGAACAGGTGTTGTGATAGGCGCCACTTCAATTATTGGCGACAACGTAAAGATTTACCAGGGTGTGACACTCGGCGCACGCAGCTTTGACAGAGATGAGTTTGACAATCCGGTAAAAGGAGTGCCGCGCCACCCCGTTATCGGCAATAATGTGGTAATATACTCCAACACAACCGTTCTGGGTCGAATAAATGTCGGCGACGGAGCGGTTATCGGCGGAAATCTTTGGGTAACCGAAGATGTGGCTCCGGGCGAAAAGCTGGTGCAGGCCCGCCATGACAATATATTGAGATTTAAACAATAAAAGCCTACATATAAAACAAGATGCAGGAAAACCAACAGTTTGAGATGGTGGCAAAGACCTTTCAGGGTCTGGAAGATGTGCTTGCCGAAGAGTTGCGCTCGCTTGGCGCGGTTAATGTGGAGCCGGGAAGGCGTATGGTGTCGTTTGAGGGCGACAAGGCTATGCTTTACCGTGCGAATATGTGCTGCCGCACGGCGTTGAGAATCCTAAAGCCTATATACAAGTTTGTGGCTAAGGATGCCGATGAACTTTATGAGATGGTTAAGGAATACGACTGGACCAAGATATTGTCGCTTGACAAAACCTTTTCTCTTGACACAGTCAGCAACTCCGATGAGTTCACTCATTCGCGTTTTGTCACTTATAGGGTCAAGGACGGCATTGTGGACTTTTTCAAGGACCGTTTCGGTCCCGACAAGCGCCCCGGTGTGAGACTCCAGGATGCAGATGTGATGATAAACGTACACATTTCCGGCGAGAGAGTCACACTGTCGCTTGATTCGTCCGGCGAGTCTCTGCATCGCCGTGGCTATCGTGTGGCACAGACCGAGGCGCCGATAAACGAAGTTCTTGCGGCAGGTATAATCCTAAAAAGCGGTTGGCGTGGCGATTGTCCGTTTGTCGACCCCATGTGCGGTTCAGGTACGTTTCTGGTAGAAGCGGCTCTGATTGGAGCAGGCATTATGCCCGGCATATACCGCAAGAAATTCGCTTTTGAATCCTGGCACGATTTTGATGCCGAGCTTTTCGACAGCATTTACAACGACGAGTCATCCGAAAAAGAGATGACATGCAAGATTTATGGAGCGGATATATCGCCTAAGGCTGTTGCCATCGCCGAGAAAAACATCAAGCAGGCAGGCGTGGCAAAATATATAGACCTTAAGGTAAAACCGCTGAGCCAATGGGAAGAAGCCCCGGCTGACGGCATCCTTATAACCAATCCTCCTTACGGAGAACGCATAGGCAGTGACGACATGGAAGGGCTGTACCGTCTTATCGGCACCAAGCTGAAGCGGGTGTTTACAGGCTACCACGCCTGGATAATCGGCTATCGCGAAGAGTATTTCAACAGTATCGGACTGTCACCCTCGCTAAAAGAGACTCTGCTCAACGGCGGGCTTGAGTGTGAGTTGCGCGAATACATAATTTTTGACGGCGATTACCAGAGCTTCCGCAAATCCGGGCGCTCTCTGCGCAACGGTGACGACGCACAAGAAAAGAAAACTCGAATTTCGAGACGCCTTACCGACGACGAATGGAAACGGGAAGCCCGCAAAAAAGGTTTCGGAGGCAAGGAGGCTTCTCATGGCCGGCGCCGCGACAATGAGAAGGATAGACCCCGCCGTAAGGATGACCGCCGTAACCGTTTGGAAGAAACATATCGCCCCAAAAAAGGCAGATTTGCCGATAAACGTCGTGAAGAAACTTTTGAAGAAGAGAATCCGCTGGCGCGCCGTCGCAACGAAGACGCTCTTAAAAGTCTTGTGGGAAAGCAGCCTACTCTGCGGCCCGCAGGCGATAGCGTTGTAATGAGAACGCGCAAAGGATGGAAAAAGAAATAATGTCACAAAAAACTGATTTTGCTATGAATATACTTTTGCTGGGAAGCGGAGGCAGAGAGTCTGCCCTTGCTTGGAAGATGGCGCAAAGCCCACTTCTTGACAAATTGTTTATTGCTCCGGGTAACGGCGGCACCTCACAGTATGGCACGAATGTGGCTATGTCACCGCTTGATTTTGAGGCTATCGACGCCTTTGTGACTGAAAATGGCATTGACATGATTGTCGCCGGCAATGAGGACCCGCTCGTAGCCGGACTGTATGATTATTTTGAAGACAAACCGGTAAAAGTGTGCGGCCCTTCGAAGGCAGGAGCCGCTCTCGAAGGCAGCAAGGACTTCGCAAAGCGGTTTATGCAGGCAAACGGCATTCCCACCGCGCGCTACCGCTCTTTCAACGCCTCCACTCTCGCCGAAGGCAAGGAGTTCCTGGCAAGCCTCAACCCTCCCTATGTGCTGAAGGCAGACGGCCTTGCTGCCGGCAAGGGGGTTCTTATTATAGATTCTTTGGAGGAAGCTCAGAAAGCTCTTGAGGAAATGCTCGCCGGCATGTTTGGCAAATCATCTGCAACAGTGGTTGTCGAGGAGTTCCTCAGCGGCATAGAATGCTCGGTGTTTGTGCTGACTGATGGCGAAGGCGGATACCGCGTGCTCCCTGTAGCAAAAGATTATAAACGTATTGGTGAAGGTGACACCGGACTCAATACCGGGGGCATGGGCGCGGTAAGCCCGGTGATATTTGCCGACGAAGAATTCATGGCAAAAGTGGACGAACGCATAATAAAGCCTACCATCAAAGGTCTCAGCGACGCGGGAATAGTGTACCGCGGGTTTATATTCCTCGGACTTATCAATGTGGGCGGAGAGCCTATGGTCATTGAGTACAATGTGCGCATGGGCGACCCCGAAACCGAAGCCGTGATGCTGAGGGTTGATTCTGACCTCGTTGAACTTCTTGACGCGGCGGCTTCCGGAGCCCTCGGTGACCTGGAATTGCGTCACAGCCCCGATCCTGCCGTAACAGTAATGATGGTTTCGGAAGGCTACCCCGGCTCTTACCCCAAGGGTCGCGAGATAACCGGACTTGAGTCGGTGGAAGAGAGCATACCCTTCCATGCCGGAACCGCTGTCGACGCAGATGGCAGACTGGTTACATCCGGCGGTCGTGTGATTTCAGTAAGCTCCACAGGCAAAGACATAGCCGATGCCTTGGCTAAAAGCTATCGTTCGATTGAAAAGATAAAATTCGACGGCAAATACTCCAGACGCGACATTGGAGCTGATCTGATGGCTCTCGCTTCCAAGAAAAACTGAACAAGATACAGTGAGACCTTCGGAGAGGCAAATAACGGCAGTGTTGAAATCACGAGGCTTTACATGGCTTCTGATTGTCACCTCGCTTGTAATGGGCTGGGTGGCTTATAATGCCGGCATTGCCGATGAGGCAATCACTGTAGATTCGATGTGGCTCCCGGACCCGGAGCGCTGGATTGCGAGCCGTTGGGCTTCTGTTCTGTCGTCGATAGTACTGACAGGAGGATGCTGTATACTGATGGCGTTTATTAATAAGGTGCATAACCTTATGCGTACAGTGTCGCTGCTGTTTGTCGGGCTATTTACAATAATGCTTGCCGCAACTCCCAAAATCTTCATCGCTTTCGGCAGCGGTACGGTTTTGGCTTTTGCGGTATTGCTGTCTATACTGCTGTTGTATTCCATATATGACAGCCCGGACAACACGCGGCGTCTGTTTATGGTGTTTTTTATACTTTCGTGCGGCGCAGTGTTCGATTACGCTTTTGTTCCATATATTGCAGTATTCATTATAGGCGCCAGGCAAATGAAGTGTCTTGACTGGCGCAGCTTTCTTGCCGCAGTCATAGGAGTGGTGACCCCTTTGTGGATATTGCTCGGAGGCGGGCTGCTGAGCCTGGAGTCATTCAGAATGCCGGACCCGAGGGCGGTTTATGAGATGTATGACGCCATGGGCAATATAAACACGTTTGTCTGTGTGGGCATGACAATGGCGCTCGGGTTGATTCTCGGCTCGATAAACCTTATGAAAATAATTGCTTTCAACGCCAGGCGCAGGGCAATGGTAGGGTTTATGTGCATTGTGGGAATATTGTCCGGATTGTTGTGTATTGTTGATTTTACGAATATATGGGCGTATCTTACGCTGCTGTATGTCTGCGTGGCTTTTCAGGTAGGGCTTTTCATGCGGCTTTATGAGGCTCGGCGGGCTTACATAGCGGTTCTTGCGGTCATGGTGTTGTATTTGGCGTGTTTTGTATGGACAGTAAGCGTGTGAAAATAATAGTTGAAGGCAACATACCCTATTTCAAGGGTATGTTTGACAACGTTGCCGATGTGTCATATCTGCAGCCGGAGGATATTACCGCCGGTTCGGTCAGGGATGCCGATGCCATAGTCACCCGTACCCGGACGAGGTGTGATTCGGCACTGCTGCATGAAAGCCGTTGCTCGCTGATTGCGTCTGCAACCATAGGTCTTGACCATGTTGACGTAGACTGGTGCGGTAAAAACGGCATTGAAGTTAAAAACGCTCCCGGATGCAACGCTCCTGCCGTGGCTCAGTATGTGTTTGCCTCGCTGATAGCTCTGGCTGGCGACCTTAAAGGGAAAACACTCGGAGTTGTAGGTGTCGGTCATGTAGGCGGCATTATTGCAGACTGGGGTCGGCAATTAGGCATGAATGTACTCATTTGTGACCCTCCCAGAGCGGATGCGGAAGGTTCCGACGGGTTTGTGACAATGAATCAGATAGCCTCTGAGTCAGATTTCATAACTTTCCACACACCGCTTGTCAGAGACGGCAGATACCCTACTTATCATCTTCTGGACAAAGAGCTGGTCGGCTCGTTTGCCAAATCGCCGGTTGTAATCAATTCTGCAAGAGGTTCAGTTACAGACACTCAGGCGTTGCTGTATGGTCTGGACTCCGGCAAAATCTCGGAAGTGGTAATTGACTGTTGGGAAAATGAACCGGATATAGACAGGCGCTTGCTTGACCTCGCCGCGATAGCCACGCCCCACATTGCCGGCTATTCAAGGCAGGGCAAAATCAGGGCGTCACAGATGGCTGCCCGGGCTGTATCTGCCCATTTCGGGCTGCCGCTGGACAATCTCGTTCCGTTGAAATATCTCCCAGAGAAAGTAGAGGCTTCAGACATAAAGAAGTCATACAACCCCTTGATAGACACGGAAGCTCTTAAAGCCGCGCCGGAGACATTCGAGTGTCTTCGAAACAACTATGCTTTGCGGGAAGAAGTGCTTTTTAATGAACCATAGACAGAACAAAAATACATTATGGAGAAATCAAACCACATAAGCGACAACATCCGGTATGTAGGAGTCGATGATTTGACAATAGGACTGTTTGAAAATCAGTATCCCGTTCCGCAAGGCATATCGTATAACTCATATATAATCAAGGATGAAAAGACAGCGCTGCTTGACACCGTGGACGCGGCTTTCGGGCAGGAGTGGATGGCGAGAGTGCGGGCTGAGCTTGGCGACTGCACCCCCGACTATCTTGTAATCCATCACATGGAGCCGGACCATTCGGCAAATATCGCGAGGGCTTTGGCGGAGTTTCCCGAAATGACCCTTGTTGCAAGCGACAAGGCGGTGGGAATGCTGTCCCAGTTTTTTGAAGGTTACGATTTCAACGGGCGCACGATTGCTGTAAAAGAGGGTGATGAACTCAATCTCGGCAGTCATTGCTTGACTTTTGTGGCGGCTCCTATGGTTCACTGGCCCGAAGTTATTTTAAGCTACGAGGCGAAAGAAAAGGTGCTGTTCAGTGCCGATGCGTTCGGTAAATTCGGTGTGCCGGGCTATGAAGACGGCTGGACAAACGAGGCGCGGCGCTATTATGTGAACATTGTCGGAAAGTATGGAGCGCAGACGCAGGCACTTTTAAAAAAGGTGTCATTGAAGGATATAGAAGTCATCGCTCCGTTGCACGGACCGGTGCTGAGTGGCGATTTAAGCCGTTACATATCGCTGTACGACATCTGGAGCTCCTACCGTCCGGAACAAAACGGAGTTTTGGTAGCCTATGCCTCGGTGTATGGCGGTACACGTGAATGTGCGCTTGAATTTGCCGACATGTTGTGCGAAGAGGGCATAGACAATGTCGTGACATTCGATTTATGCCGTCAGGATGTGTCTGAGGCTGTAAGTCAGGCATTCAGGCTCAGTGCAATGGTTCTCGCGGGTGTCACATACGATGCCTCGCTGTTTCCGCCCATGGCTACATTTCTCCATCATCTCAAAATGAAGAATTATAGAAACAGGGCAGTGGGTATAATTGAAAACGGGAGCTGGGCGCCGGTTGCCGGAAAACTTATGGCAGAAGCCGTTGCCGCTCTTCCCGGAATAGAAATCATTAATCCGAAAGTGACGCTTAAAAGCCGTATGCGACTCTCCGACCGTCCTGTCATGGAGGCGCTTGCAAAGGCTCTCGCCGTTAAAGTAAAAGCGTGACACAGACGCTGTATGGCTAAGTTTCAGGTTAATATCCTCGGATGCGGGTCTGCCACGCCAAGCGCGTTGCATAACCCCTCATGTCAGGTTATAGACTTCCGCGACAGGCTCATGATGATAGACTGTGGCGAGGGCGCCCAGGTTCAGATGCGCCGTATGAAACTGAAATTCCAGCGACTTACAGACATTTTTATCAGTCATCTTCATGGCGACCATTGTTTTGGTCTCCCGGGACTTCTCTCCACAATGGCGCTGCATGAAAAGGGGGGGCGGGTAACCGTTCACATGCCTCAGCAGGGCATGGAACTGTTCAGAAGCTTTATAAACTACTTTTGCAAGGAGACCCCCTATGACATTGTTTTCAACGCTGTTAGCGGCGATGGAGGAATAATTTACGAAGACCACGCGCTGACAGTGGAGGCTTTTCCGCTCTATCACCGCATACCGTGCTACGGATATATTTTCCGGGAAAAAGCCAAATTGCGTCATCTCAACGGCGATATGGTGCGTTTTTATAATATACCTGTTGCCAGGCTGCAAAGTATCAAAGAGGGGGCTGACTATGTAACGCCTGCGGGTGACGTTATAAAAAACGATATTCTGACAACCCCGGCAGACAAGGCTGCAAGCTATGCATATTGTTCAGACACTATGTTTGACCATAGGGTGGCGCAGGCGGTGCGGGGAGTGGATGTGCTGTATCACGAGGCAACCTACAGCGACGACTGCGCGACCAAAGCCGCCGACAGGGGACACGCCACCGCCCGTCAGGCTGCCGCGATAGCTGCGGAAGCCGGTGTCGGCAAACTCATAATTGGTCATTATTCAAAGCGCTATATTGATTATGAGGTTCTTGTCAGGGAAGCGCGCAGTGTGTTTGATAATGTTGCAGGAGCTTGTGAGGGCATTAAAATAGATTTGTTATGAACGAGGATGAAAAATACATGCGCCTTGCACTCGAAGAGGCGTATTGCGCTGAGCGGCAGGGCGAAATCCCCATAGGGGCTGTTGTTGTATGCGACGGTATGGTTCTGGGCAGAGGTCACAATCTTACCGAAACGCTAAATGATGTCACTGCACATGCCGAGATGCAGGCGATTACTGCCGCCGCACAGACAACAGGCGGCAAGTATCTGACCAAATGTACGCTATATGTTACTGTAGAGCCTTGTCTTATGTGCGCCGGAGCCATAGGCTGGAGTCAGATTAAAAAAATAGTTTACGGCGCGTCGGATAGCAAAAGGGGCTATTCAACATTCACTCAGTCGCCGTTTCATCCCAAAGCCACGGTATTGTCAGGAGTGCTTGCCGAAGAGTGTGCGGCTCTGATGAAAAGATTTTTTGCAGACAAGCGTTAGTCCTTGCCGGTTATAATCTTTTTTATGTCGTGCAGCTTGTTTAAAGCCGCCATGGGTGTCAGATTGTTTATATCAGTGCTTGCTATCTCATTGCGAATCTGCGACAGAACCGGGTCGTCGAGCTGAAAGAATGTCATCTGCATTCCGCCACCGGTGCCGTTGCTGATATTTTCCAGCGTCTTGCCAATGATTTCCTTGTTTTCGCGGCGGTTGGCTTCCTCAAGATGTGAAAGCACTTTTGAGGCGCGGTCCACTATGGAGCGGGGCATCCCCGCAAGTTTTGCCACATGGATGCCGAAGCTGTGTTCGCTGCCGCCGCGCGACAGTTTGCGCAGAAAAACAATTTTTCCGTTTATCTCGCTGACAGAGACATTGTAATTCACCACTCTCTTGAAGTTCTTTTCCATTTCGTTGAGTTCGTGATAGTGGGTGGCGAAAAGTGTTTTCGGGTGCATGTCTCCGAAATCATGGATATGCTCCACAATAGCCCATGCTATTGAAATGCCATCGTAGGTGGAGGTACCTCTGCCAAGTTCGTCAAACAGAATCAGCGAGCGCTGGCTCATATTGTTGAGAATGGAGGCGGCTTCTGTCATCTCCACCATGAATGTGCTTTCTCCCAACGAAATATTGTCGCTTGCTCCTACTCGGGTGAAAATTTTGTCGACTATTCCTATTTTGGCGCTTTGTGCGGCAACAAAACACCCTATCTGTGCAAGCAACACATTCAGTGCTGTCTGCCTGAGCAATGCTGATTTACCGGACATGTTGGGCCCTGTAATCATCATTATCTGAGTGGAGCTGTTGGACAGATTGACGGTGTTGGAAATATAAGGCTCTCCCGGAGGCAGCTGCTTTTCGATAACAGGGTGGCGACCCTCGACAATGTCTATGTCAAGAGAATTGTCGACAACCGGACGGTTGTACCGGTTCTCTAAGGAAACGCGGGTAAAGGACAGAAGAACGTCAAGCCTGCCTATTTCAGCCGCATTGCGCAGAATTTCAGGTATGTGTCTGGCAACAGATTCCACGAGTCTGCCATAAATGCGGTTTTCAATCACCGCTATTCGTTCCTGTGCTCCCAGAATTTTTTCTTCGTATTCTTTAAGCTCCGGGGTGATGTATCGTTCGGCATTCACGAGGGTCTGCTTGCGAATCCACTCTCTGGGCACTTTGTCGCGGTGGGTGTTGGTTACTTCGATATAGTAGCCGAATACGTTGTTATAGCCTATTTTAAGGCTTGATATGCCGGTAGCCTCACTCTCGCGAGCCTGGACTTTCATCAGATAGTCCTTGCCGGAAAAGGCTATCTCGCGCAGTTCGTCAAGTTCTTTGTCAACGCCTTGTCTTATTACCGGGCCTTTGCCGAGGGCGGAAGGTGCGTCGTCGACTATAGTAGACGCAATGGCGTTGAGGGCTTCCGGGCATAAACTGAGTTTTTTGCCGGTTTCGGCAACCTCCTGCTGGTCGGCGGCGGTACACAGTTCCTTGACGGGTGCTGTGGCTGACAAGGCGTTGCGTAGCTGGACAAGCTCACGGGGTGACACTCTGCCGACACCGACTTTTGATACAAGGCGTTCCATGTCGCCTATCTGCTCAAGCCAGTTTTTGAGCTCCTCGCGCTCCTCCGGCTTGCGGAAAAAGTACTCTACGACATCGAGCCTCCGGTTTATTTCATCGGCATCCTTGAGCGGAAACAGTACCCACCGCCTTAGAAGTCTCGCGCCCATAGGGCTGACAGTGCGGTCAATCACATCGAGAAGACATTTTCCGTCCTCTCCCATACCCTCTGTCAGCTCAAGATTCCTTACCGTAAACCGGTCGAGCCTCACATAGCGGTCCTCTTCAATGCGCGATAGGGAGGATATATGGCTTATGTTGGTGTGCTGGGTTATGTCAAGATAATGCAGTATTGCGCCTGCGGCGATAATTGCCGATGGCATATTGTTGATGCCGAAGCCTTTGAGGCTTCCGGTTTCGAACTGGCGCAGAAGTCTTTCCGTTGCCGCCTCTATTGTGAAAATCCAGTCATCCAGACCGGATATAAGGCAACGGTTGTTTGCAAGCAGCTCATCGAATTTGCGCTTTTTGTCGTTTTCCACAAGAACCTCTTTCGGTCCGAAGTTGACAAGCAGTTTGTCGATATAGTCGGGCGAACCCTGCGCCGAAAGAAATTCACCTGTGGATATGTCGAGAAATGCGACGCCCATGGGCCCGTTGCCAATGTGCACGGCGGCTACAAAATTGTTGCGTTTATGGTCAAGGATATTGTCGTTTATGCTGACTCCAGGTGTCACGAGCTCTGTGATGCCGCGCTTAACGAGCTTTTTAGTCAGTTTGGGGTCTTCGAGCTGCTCGCAAATGGCAACCCGTTTGCCCGCCCGTACGAGTTTCGGCAGATATGTGTCAAGGGCGTGGTGCGGAAATCCGGCAAGTTCAACAGATGATGCGGAGCCGTTTGCCCGTCGGGTGAGGGTGATTCCGAGAATCTCGGAAGCGGCGATTGCATCTTCGCTGAATGTTTCGTAAAAGTCACCGACTCTGAAAAGAAGTATGGCATCCGGATGCTTCTGCTTCATTTCCAGATACTGTTTCATCAGAGGAGTTTCGACAACTTTCTTTGCCATATCGGTAGGATTTGTATTGTTAATCGGTCGGAGCTTAGTGGTTATTCGTCAATGGAATAATTGAGGAAGTCGACAAACGGTTTTATTGTATGGAATTTTTCAGCGGCGACCAGCGGCCAGTCTTTGTTCATGAAGAAATCTTTCTCGCAGGGGCAGAATCTTCCATAGTCCTTGCGTCTGAGCAGGTCGGCGTTCGGGTGGTTGCGTTGCCACCCTTTGGGTATTGTTTTGAGGGTATCTCCCGCCCATAACGGGAAATTGGACTTTAGCTGCGGGTTGTCCATTATTTCCTCAAATTCCTCGATGTTGTCCACAATTGCGTGGCGCAGCTTGTTGAGAACCGGCTGTTCTGGGCACCAGATGCCTGCATACAGACCGTTGTCGGCAATGCCGCGCAAGCCTGTCTGTATGTAATATCCTGCGCGGTGTGTCTTGCGCCCCCACGGGGAAATCGCCGCGGAGAAAAACAGTTTGAACGGACTTTTGTCCTGGCTGAACCGTGTGTCGCGGTAAAAGCGGTATGCACATGACTTAGCTGTTTGTCCTGCAAGAGCGGGTTCCCACACGGTCATTGCCGCGAGCATGGTGTCTATGTCTTTGAGCCATGCCGCCCTGAGTTCATCATATTCGGCTTTGTGCTCGGCAAACCATGGACGGTTGTTGTTCAGGCTAAGCTCTGTCAGAAATGAATATAAGTCGGGGATATAGCTCATTGTCAGTCTTTTTTGCGTACAAACACAAGTCCGTGAGAGTCATTGGAGCCTTCGCCCCATTGTTGTATCTGTAATGTGAACGGAGTTCCCGCCTCAAAATCAGATACGCTGAACTCGTACTGCACCGGCTCTGTGGTCACTGGTTTGTCTGCGTCAACAGATGCAGAACACTCGTTGCGCTTCATAAGTTTCATGTTGCCCAGACGGAGTGTGGCATTGCCCTTCAGCGGTATGAATGAGACAACATAGTCGCCGTTGCCGGATATTTTGCCAGTCACGTCTATGCTCCAGGTTGCGGGTTTGGGCTGCACCTGCATCGGGCCCCATTCGGTGGCAAGCCTGCCATATTCGGCATAAGCAGAGTAGTCGGGAGCGAAATATATGGGGAGCGACACCCGCTTGCCGTCAGCTACAGTAGACGCGTGGAAGTCGGATTTTGATGCGACTTTAACCGGGGCGCCTGTGTACAGAGGCGAGTGTGCTGTCGGATAGGAGCCGTCGGTTGTGTAGCGTATTTCAGAGCCGGGAAGCGGATTGGAGATAGTGAAAGAAACGCTGCCGTCCGGGTTTTCGGTCATGGACTCTATCTCCGGCTCCGGCATACGGTACACCGCACCCTTTGAGTCCAGGCGTGCATAGTGTTTCGACAGCCTTGCCTTGAAGTCGTCATAGTTTCGCTTTGATTCTTTTCCCCATGCAACTTCCGCAACGGCAAGCAGGCGGGGGAATGTCAGGTAGTCTACATAATTTTCCGACCTGTTTTCATTTATCTGCGGAAGCTCCTGCAAAACAGTGCCGTGAATGAACTGGTCGCTCCACAGACATCCCTGCACGCCAAGAACGGTAGACTCCGGGCTGTAATCGTTTACAGGCATGGAGTAGCATTTTTCCACAGAAATAGGGGGCATCCATGCGGCGGCCTTGATTTCTCCGGGTGTGGATGACTCAGGGAAGTCAAGATACATGTGGGTTGCGGGGGTGAGAATCGCCTTGTGACCGTCAGGTACAGCAAAAGTGGAGTCGGCTACATTGTGCCATATAAGGGCTACCACAGGGGTGTCAACCTTTCCTCTGGTAATGATTTCTTCCCAGCCTATGACTGTACGGCCTTTCTCAGCCATCATCGAGGCAATAACATTGGTGAGCCATCCCTGGAGTTCGGATGCCTTCGTGAGTCCGGCTTCTTTCATCCTCGCCTGACAGTCAGGACACTCCTCCCATCGGGAATACACCGCTTCGTCACCACCTATATTAATATACTTTGAGGGGAACAGAGCCACAGTTTCGTCCAAAACATCGCGAAGAAACTCTATTGAGCTGTCTTTGCCTACGCAAAGCAGGTCGCGGCTTATAAAATGCTGGCGCGGGAGTTCGTGCTGAAGCCCTGTGCAAGACAGCCACGGGTAGGCTACTATGGCAGACAGAATGTGTGCCGGTAACTCTATTTCAGGTATGATTTCCACATTGCGGAGTCTGCCATATTCTATAATCGCCTTTATGTCGTCCTGAGTGTAATAGCCGCCGAGCTTGTTGTGCTCGGGACCGGCGTATGCCCCGACTTCGGTAAGGCGCGGGTATTTTTTTATTTCGAGCCTCCATCCGGAGTCGTCAATCAGATGAAACTGAAGTTTGTTCAGTTTGTACATTGCCATCATGTCGATATAGTGCTTGACATAGTCTTTGTCGTGGAAATACCTTGCCACGTCAAGCATCATGCCGCGCCACGGACGTTCGGGAGCATCTTTTATGCTGACACATAGCGCGCTCCAGTCAATGCCTTTTACGGGCTTGTCGCTGTATATCTGTGCCGGGAAAAGCTGCAGCAATGTCTGTATTCCATAAAACAGACCGCCCTTGTCGGCGCCGGTGACGGTTACGCTTCCAGGAGTCACATCCAGAGAGTAGCCTTCGGGCTGTGTGATTTTTGTCGAGTCCACAAGCAGCATTATTTTGCCCTTGCCTGAAACAGTTTTTAGATTGAGTCCTGTCGAGGTGCCGATAATATCTTTCAGGTAAGCGGCGTATTCCTCCAGTCCCTTGCCGTAGCCGATAGTGGTTGAGGGTGAAAGACTGAAAGACCCCGACTTCTCGACTACGCTCGCCGGAGCGGGAATAATTGACACCGGAACTGCCTGAATGGCGGAAGGACAGGCTAAAGCCAATGCAACAGCTGCGGCTTGTAAAGATAATCTCAAGTTCATGATAGAGTACTGTATAGGTGAAATGAGTTACAAAGTTAGCGAAAAAATATGGTAACAGACAGCGTAATGTCTGAAAAAGCCTCGCGAAACCGGTATGCAAAAGCCAATGGCGGAAATATTTGATAATAGTTAAAGATTTTTTTCTTTAATCGTTGGAATAGCGCTTAATTTAGATTACTTTTGCAGAAAGTATAACCTTAGAGTAAATCCAAATTACCGAAATTTAATCCAAATTTTTTTATCACTATGTGGTTAACATGCTCATCTATAGGGAGGAAGCTGGTGATGGCAGTCACCGGCGTGTGCCTTGTCCTATTTGTAACATTTCACTGTCTGATGAACGGTGTAGCGCTGTTCTGGCCTGAGGCATACAACGAAGTGTGTGCCTTCCTTGGTGCCAACTGGTATGCTCTGATAGCATCTATCGGGCTTGCCGCTCTGTTCATAATCCACATCATTTACGCTGTGTGGCTCACCTTGCAAAACCGCAAGGCGCGCGGCTCCAGCCGTTATGCTGTGACATCACGCCCCGTGCAGGTTGAATGGGCAAGCAAAAACATGCTTGTGCTCGGCATTGTGGTTGTGGCTTTCCTTGTAGTGCACCTCATCCAGTTCTGGGCAAAAATGCAGCTTGCGGAAATCTGCGAGTCATGTGTTGTTGAGGGCGGAGAGGCTATTCCCCCTCAGGCAGGCACTCTGTTCATCCAGATTGCATTCTCTCAGATTTGGACTCCGATTGTATACATCATAGGTTTTGTAGCTCTATGGTTCCACATGAACCACGGTTTCTGGTCAATGTTCCAGAGCGCCGGTTGGGACAATGACGTGTGGATCAAACGCCTCAAATGCATTGGCTGCTGGTGGACATCAATCGTTATTGCTCTGTTTGTGGCTCAGGCGATTGTCTTCACCGTTCAGGCTCGCAAAGGTTTCTACAACGACAATGAAGGTCTCAAACAGCAGTACATCGAGTTTCGTGAAGAAATGAATGCAAAGCACGTAGAGTGCGAACCGGCATCGGAATCTGTTGAGGTCCTAACTATTATTAACGAATAAATTAACACAATCACAGATATGGCAGACTTAAAAAATGTAGAGGGTATGATTGATTCTACCCCTATAATGAAGGATTACGCCGACATCGAATCCTCCAAGCTCCCCGAATATCAGATTGACTCAAAGGTGCCCGAAGGCCCCATTGCTGACAAGTGGACCAACTACAAGGCTCATCAGAAACTTGTCAATCCCGCCAACAAGCGCAATCTTGACGTGATTGTGGTTGGTACCGGTCTTGCCGGCGCTTCTGCGGCGTCGACTCTTGCCGAACTGGGCTTCAATGTGCTCAACTTCTGCATTCAGGACAGCCCCCGTCGCGCGCACTCAATTGCGGCTCAGGGCGGTATTAACGCAGCGAAAGACTATCAGAACGACGGCGACTCTGTTTACCGTCTCTTCTATGACACTGTAAAGGGTGGTGACTTCCGCAGCCGCGAGGCCAATGTGTACCGTCTCGCCGAGGTGTCAAACAATATCATCGACCAGTGCGTGCAGCAGGGTGTGCCTTTTGCGCGTGAATACGGCGGTCTTCTTGCAAACCGTTCTTTCGGCGGCGCCCAGGTGAGCCGTACATTCTATGCAAAGGGACAGACCGGTCAGCAGCTCCTCCTCGGCGCTTACGCTTCGCTCAACCGTCAAATTCAGAAAGGTCAGGTGAAGTCGTACAACCGTCGCGAAATGCTCGACCTCGTAATCATTGACGGTCGTGCCCGCGGTATTATTGTACGCAACCTCGTTACAGGCAAGCTGGAACGCTACGCCGCTCATGCGGTTGTGCTTGCGACCGGCGGTTACGGACGCACTTTCTTCCTCTCTACAAACGCTATGGGCTGTAACGGCTCGGCTGCGATTCAGGCATTCAAGAAAGGCGCTTATCTGTCAAACCTCGCATTCACTCAGATTCACCCCACCTGTATCCCCGTTCACGGCGAAGACCAGTCGAAGCTCACACTCATGAGCGAATCGCTCCGTAACGACGGCCGTATCTGGGTGCCCAAGAAAAAAGAGGACGCCGAGGCTATCCGTGCAGGCAAGAAACGCCCCACAGACATCCCCGACGAAGACCGTGACTTCTATCTGGAGCGCCGTTATCCCGCATTCGGCAACCTCTGCCCCCGTGACATAGCCAGCCGTGCCGCAAAAGAACGCTGCGATGCCGGCTTCGGCGTAGGTACAGGAAATGCGGTATATCTCGACTTCAAATATGCCATACAGCGTCTCGGCGCCGATGTTGTGCGCGACCGCTACGGCAACCTCTTCGACATGTACCAGATGATTTCCGATGACAACCCCTATGAGACCCCGATGATGATATTCCCCGCCAGCCACTACACCATGGGCGGTATCTGGGTCGACTACGAACTCCAGACATCTATCAAGGGTCTGTTTGCCATCGGTGAATGTAACTTCTCCGACCACGGCGCAAACCGTCTCGGCGCGTCTGCTCTCATGCAGGGTCTTGCCGACGGTTACTTCGTGCTTCCGTACACTATGCAGAACTACCTCAGCGACCAAATCAAGGTGCCCCACTTCACAACCGACACCAAAGAGTTTGACGACGCTGAAAAGGCAGTACGCGACCGTATCGAGAAACTTATGGCTATCAAGGGTACCAAGAGTCCCGATGAAATCCACAAGCGTCTCGGTCATGTGATGTGGAACCTTGTTGGCATGGGCCGTACTCTCCAGAGCCTTGTAAAAGCGCTCGACGAGCTTGAGGATGTGCGCAAGGAGTTCTACACCGACCTGCGTATAGTAGGCAGCGCCGACGACCTCAACACCGAACTTGAAAAGGCTCTGCGTCTGGAAGACTTCCTTGTCATGGCGAAGATGATGGCTATCGACGCGCTTCACCGCAATGAAAGCTGCGGCGCCCACTTCCGCGAAGAGTACCAGACTCCCGACGGCGAGGCAAAGCGCAATGACGAAGAGTACATGTATGTGAGCTGCTGGAAATACACCGGCGACAACGAAAAACCGGTGCTTCTCAAGGAACCCCTCAAATATGAGGCTATCCAGGTGCAGACCCGTAACTACAAGTCATAACAGTAAACAACCACGGGGCATAGGCAATGGCGGGTTCGCCGCCGTTGCCGAGCCTACCAAATAACAAACAACATCAAATGGAAACAACAATCAGCGTAAACCTGAAAATTTGGCGTCAACGTGGTCCTAAAGAGAAAGGCCAGTTCGTCAATTATCATCTCGATAACGTGTCGACAGGCAGTAGCTTCCTCGAAATGCTCGACATGCTCAACCAGCAGCTCGTCGAAAAAGGAGAGGAACCTGTGGTGTTCGACAGCGACTGCCGTGAAGGCATCTGCGGCATGTGTTCTCTTTACATAAACGGTCATCCCCACGGCCCGGTGCAGGGCATAACAACCTGCCAGCTTCACATGCGTAAGTTCAATAACGGCGACACAATCACAATTGAGCCCTGGCGCTCTGCCGCGTTCCCTGTAATCCGTGACCTTATGGTCAACAGAAACGCTTTTGACCAGATTCAGCAGGCAGGCGGCTATGTGTCTTTCAACTGCGGCGGCGCTCCTGATGCCAACGCCTCTCCTATTTCAAAAGAGGTGGCAGACGTGGCTATGGACTCCGCTACATGTATCGGTTGCGGTGCATGTGTGGCTGCTTGTAAAAACGGATCGGCAATGCTGTTCGTGTCTGCGAAAGTGAGCCAGTTCGCTCTCCTGCCCCAGGGTCAGGTTGAACGCAAGCGTCGTGCTCGTGCCATGGTACGCAAAATGGATGAACTCGGGTTCGGCAACTGCACCAACACCGGCGCATGTGCTGCGGAATGTCCCAAAAACATTCCTCTGAGCAACATCGCACGCCTCAACCGTGAATTCATCAAAGCGAAATGCGCGGAATAATTTAGAGAATCCCACGCAGTCATAACAAAACATCCCGGCAAGCCGTAATGGAGTGCCGGGATGTTGTATTTTGTACAGTCAGCCGGCTACTTCGAAATGTGGCGGCGCACAATCTCGGATATGTCTCCGATAATAGCCTCAGTGGCTTCCATGCCGGCAGGGGAGTCGGCAACAAACACAGCTATGGAGTACGATTTGCCCTTAGGCAGTTCTATGTATCCGGCATCGTTTACCGCCGATATACGTCCAGCCGGAGAAACATCTCCCGTTCCGGTCTTGTGTGCTATCAGTGTACCATCCTCAAAATCGGCGCCCGGTATTCTTGACATGCCGGTGGCGCACAGCTCCAGGTTTTGTCTCACAGCGCGCATAAAAGGAGTGGAATCTGCGAGATTGTTGCGGAAATACTCGGTAAACCGCGCCATTTCAACCGGGGTTGTCCGGTTTTTATGGCACAATGCAGTGTCAAGGTGCATATCGGCTTCGGTGTGCAATATATCAATGTCGCTGAAACCCATAGATTTTATTACGGAGTCTGCCACGGCAGTAGAGCCGATGATGTCAAACAATATGTCGCAGGCGTTGTTGTCGCTCTGAACCAGAGAATACTCCAGAAGCTCCCCGATTGGAATTCTTAGCGAAACCACCCCGTAGTGTTCGCGAAGAGGGCTGTATGTGTCACGCAAAATCATGGACGAGTCTATGCTGACCGAATCTTCCGGAACAATGCCGTTTTTGTCGCAGAAAGCAGCTACGGCAACAGCCTGTGGAAACTTGAAGACACTCTGCATCGGAAAATATTCGTCGCCGTTCACAGCCACGGTGTCATCGCCGCATATAACCGCCACTCCTATACGGCAGTTCTTTTCGGAAATATAGTTTTCAAGTTCTGATTGCAGAGAGGAGGCTCTGTGTCCGGACGAGCAGGAACCCAGAGCCGCGGCAATAAGAATCAGCAATGGAACACGTTTCATAGGCAAAGGTTGAATGGTTAATGTTGAATCGCAGACAAAACTACCACAATTTTTTATTTTTGGCAAAATCGGCTCGCGCGGCGGCACACAAATGAAAAAATGCCTAATTTTGGAGCATGGAAGATATAGCAGGCAATATAGAGCGGCAGATGACTCAGCTTGGCGATGAGGCTCAGGCGCGCCACCTCATGCGCTTTTTTAAAACAGGAAAAGGAGAATATGGCGAGGGCGACCGTTTTCTCGGCATAAGGGTGCCGGTATCCAGAACGATAGTGCGCCAGTGGCGCGACAAGGCTGATATGGCGGTGGTTCAAACGCTGCTCGGCTCCTGCTGGCATGAGGTGCGCTTTGTAGGGTTTCTGCTGCTTGTGGAGATATACAAAAAGATGGTCAAGGCGGGCGATGATACTGCTTCGCTAATCAGGTTTTATCTCTCGGTTATAGATCGCGGCAACAACTGGGATTTGGTGGATTTGGTAGCACCTAAAATTCTTGGAGACCGGGTGCTGCGCTTTCCCGATGACCGAAAAATTCTTTATGACCTTGCGGAGCGTCACGGACAGTTGTGGCATCAGCGGGTGGCTGTGGTGAGCACATGGACTCTTATCCGCGAACACAGGTATGATGAGGCGCTGAACATCTGCACTCTGTATCTCGACCACCCCCATGACCTTATCCACAAGGCAAGCGGCTGGATGCTGCGGGAGATAGGTAAAAGAGGGGGCATGAGACACCTTATGGATTTTCTTGATGCCCATGCCCACCGTATGCCGCGCACAATGCTGCGCTATGCCATAGAGAAACTGTCTGCCGAACAGCGGCAGTACTACCTGCACTATTCGGGAACGTAGATTATATCACCGTTTTCAAGTTGGTATGCCACGCCGACGCGCTTGCCTTTGTTTGATGAGTTGTCGTTGTCCTCAGACGGGGTGTAACGGTTGATTTTCTCGCCCTCCTTGGTGATGATTTCCATATTTTCCTTACCGGGATTCTTGACCATGGTGAAGTCCTCCTGAGAAAACATCTCGGTCATGTTGTAGCGGCTCACCAGCGCAACCATAAGAGCCACGGCAAAGACCATCGCCACATCGAAGAGGTTGCTCACGACACTCATGGGGTCGGAGTCCTCGCGCTTTCTGAGTATGCTGCGTCTTCGTCTCATTTCACAACGGTTTGCGCCACAAACTCAAGTATGGCAAGGTTCTTCATCGCCCAACGCTCCTTGACCTGCTGGGTCACAAAGCCTATGGCACTGACAACAAGTCCCACAACGGTGGTGGCAAACGCCACCTGCATGTTGTACGCCATCGAGGCTATATCGCCTGTGGCAAGCCCGACCAGAGCCGGTCCCATTGGAATCAATGTGCCCATAAGTCCAAGTATGGGGCCCATCTTAGTGAGTACGCGCGAGGTGCTTATGTTTTTGTCGGCTGCTATCTCGTACTCAGACAGGAGCAGATTCACCTTTGCCTCGTCATTGCCGGCGGCTACTATTTCTCTTGCGTACACGCACACAAGTGATTCTGACTTCTCCGGAATGGAGGCTTCAAATTCAGGCAGCGATTCGGCAGTCAGTGACTCAATGCCGGCATACATGATTTCGGTCGATTTCTTTATCTGGAGATATTGACCGAAAAAGGCACCTATCAGCAGAAGCGCACGCACAAAAAAGAATATAAGCAGTACAATAACCGGAACAAGCAGCCCGGTGGAAATCCAGTAAAGGATGTTGGATATGGTATTCATGACAGTTTTGAAATTTTACGTTTGTTCATATATCTGTAGATTATTGACCCTGCAAAGGCTCCGGATATGATCAGCGCCGATACTCCGGCGAGTGCGCCCCATTCCACCTCGCTTGTGCCTGCGGCGGCGGTGCGCCCGTTTACAGTCGCCACGACTCCGAGAGCGGCAATGAGCAGGTTCACAAGAAAAATGAGTTCGGCGCGCAGCTCTGCCTCAGGGAGCAGGTATTTTGCTCCTGCTGCCGCGAGGGGAAAGAATACGGCAACTGCCCCTGCGGCGCTCCAGCCTATCAGAGCGAAATCCACTCCCGGCAGAGAAAACACAAGCTCCACCACTAAAGCGAGCAACACCGGAAATATCAGAGCGCCGGGAAACCATCCGGTTACATAAAAAGCAATCTTTTCGTTGCGTGTCAGTCTGCCGCTGCAAGACTTTGCGTAAAGAATGCAGAACGCAATCTGTACAAAAACGTCAACGGTGAGAATAACAGCAATGTCAAGCATAAGGTATGTATCGGCAAGCCAGTCAGCAATCATGGTTTTTGATTGCATGGAGGCAAAATCCACGCTGTAGCCTGTAAAAACAGCGGCTACAGCGCAGATTGCCGCTATTCCGGCTGCCTTGTGGCAGGCGAGCTTGAGTATGAAGCTCACCGCCACAAGAATCATTATTATCAGAACTACAATCTCCATTTCAAATTACCGGTTATTCATTTTTCTGCGGCGCCGGATAATGACACCGAAGGCAATCAGTGCGACAATAACCGCCACGCCCACTATGATACCGTTTACGGTATTGACAGAGTTCGCAGAAGAAAGAGTATCCTTCTTCATGACCATTCCGTCATTGCCGTTGACAGCTTCAGCCCGGACTTCGGCAACCGCATTACGGTATTTGTCCGCACTTTCCTTGTTTACTTTCGATGAAATGAAATCGCGGAGCTTGGCGTTGTCGCACACAAAACCTGAACATGCGGGTCCGAACTCCTCGACTATTTCCGTGTGTAGCTCGGCAAGCTGCGACAGCTGCTCTGGAGATGCCTCCCACATGCCTTTGCGGGCTGTTTCAAGCATCACGGCGGTAATTTCCTGAATGGCGGCGGGATTGACAGACTTGAAGTAGTCTTTTGTGCCAAGGTTGTGCTTGTCTGCCACATAGGTGTCGTAGATGTCGTCCCACAGTTCGTTGTCAATGACATCGGGTTTCATGACATTCCACCCATATGTATTTCTTACAATGTCGGCAAATTTGGATGCGTCACCCGAACCGCCTTTCATCTTCTCTTTGATATAGGAGGGGTTCAGGATAGTGGTGCGGCTTTCTACTCCTATTGCTTCTTTGACTTCCTGCATTCTGACGTTATTGCGGTTGCGGTAATCGCTCAGATAAGCCTCCGGGTCCTTGCCAGTCACATTGCGCACCGCGAGGTTCATGCCGCCCATGAATTCATACACATGGTCGAGGCTGAGGGCTCCCCATGTGTTGCTCTGGCGCGGCTGCACCACAACGTCTGTTCTGGTAAGGGCTGCCTCAAACGCGTGTTCGCGCATCTTTTCCCAGTCTTCTTCGGAACCGTATATGGCACCCATGTTGTTCATGTATGTCTCTGCTATTTCCGATTCGTTTTCCCACCGGTCGCCAGCTTCCACCATGCCTTGTATGCCGCTTCCATAGCTTCCGTTGGCACCGCCGAACACTCTTGCCGTGCTGAGTTCACGGGCTTCGGCAGGAGGTATCCCGCTCTCCACAAGGTGATGCTCTGACTCGACTACACCTTCGCTGACATAGTTGGGATAGATGTCGTCTTTGGCTTCAGCCGCCATTTTCACAGCCCTGCTTATGAGGAATAGGCGTGATGCGGCGAGGTCGCGAAGCTGTCCGGAAGTCTGAACCACAACATCGATTCGGCTGCGCCCCAGACTCTCCGACGGAATAAGCCGAAGGTCAGTGACTCTGCCGAACGGGTCGCGCACAGGCTCAACGCCGAGCATATACAGCACCTGTGCAATCGTGGCGCCTTCCGTTTCAATAAATTCGCTGCTCCAGAGCGTGTAGCTGACTTTGCGCGGCACAGAGTCGTTGTGGTTTTTCCGATACATTGCAAGGGTGTTGTCCGCGAGGGTCTTGCCTTTTTCCCATGCGACTGCCGACGGTGTTTCCTCGGCATTGACAGCAAACATGTTGCGACCGGTAGGCAGTATGTTCGGATTCTGTACCGGGTCGCCTCCGGAGGTGGGAGAGATGAATCCGCCGTTCAGGGCGTTTACAATAGACCCGAGCTCTTTGGCGGGGCTTGCTGTCAGTTCATCGCGGTACACTCCTACATTGGCAAGCGCTTTCTCCACTTCGCTGACGGCGAGCGCGAATTCGATTTCCTCTTTGGAAAATTCCTTGCCCGTTGCCGGTTTTGATCCATGGGTGGAAGCGCCGGTGATGCCTGAGCCTTTACGTTTCATCGCGGCTTCCATTTTCTTTATAGCGTCCTCGCTCGCACCCATTTTTTTCGCCATTTCCAGCGCTTTGTCGGCAGACATGCCCGGAATCATGGCGTGGGCTTTTGCAGGAGCGCGTCGCTCTGCGATTTTTGCGGTAGACGCATCTTTCCGTGCAGGCATCATGGCTCCCATGACCATCATGCGCGAAAGCATGTCCTTAGACCCTTCAATGGCGCTGAGTATTGCTCTGGCGCTGTCAAGTTCGGCGGCGGAGATTCCTGCTATGCGGCATACCGCAGCATCATCTATCGCAACATTGCCTCTCACGAGTGCGCGGGCTCTGTCACGGTATGTCGATATATTGCCTTTGCCGCCATTCAGCTTGTGAAGAGAATAAGCCACGGGGTCAATGGTCATCGCCTCTACCGTGCCGGTGATATGTTCGGTAGAGTATGGCTCGCCCAGTATGTATAAGGCACCGGTAATCTTTTCGTTTGCAAGTTCTTCGGCATAGGTTTCGATGCGCAGAATATCATCGGGGGTATATGCGGCGGATGCCGTGCTGTCAAGCCGCAGCTCGCGGTGAATGCCCAGCTCCACTGTAAACTTCTTGACGATTTTTGCGGCGGAAACACTGTCGTTGCGAGTCGTAGCCTTGTTGTAGGCGGCTATGGCATCGGTAAGATTTTTGTATATGCCTCGGACATTGCTTTCCATGAAAGGCGGAGTCAGATAGTTGATTACGCCGGCGTAGCTGCGGCGTTTGGCTATCATGGCTTCTCCCACGTTTGTGGTGGAGTACACATAGAAGTGCGGCATAGTGCCTACGAGTCTGTCGCTCCAGTCATTGCTGCCGAGCGCAACCTGTTTGCGCGGTGTAAATTCGAGAGAGCCGTGGGCACCGAAGTGCATCAGGGCGTCGGCTCCGAACCCGTAGCGGGCCCAGAGATATGACGCCACATAAGAGTGAGGGGGAGCCACATCCGTACCATGTACAATCTTGAAGTCGTCGTCACCTATGCCGGCTGCAGTCTGCGGTATCAGAACCACGTTGCCGAACTGTACGCGCGCAATGGCGGCGTTGCCGTTGCTGTCAGACAGTCCGTGACCGGGAAATGCCCCGTCCACAGCGTCTATCTCTGCGCGCATGTCGGCAGACATTGCCTGCGCGCACCAGTCATTATATTCCTTTATGCCTACAAGAACGGGGTTGTGCTCCTTTACAAAATCGGCTTTGGCACCGGCGGCATAGCTGTTGAAATTCTTGCCGTTTTCATTTATGATTTTTTCAAGTTCGGCGGCGTTTGCCGGGAGGTTGTCTACGGTATAGCCCTCGGCTTTGAGGCGTTTGAGCATGTTGAAGAGTGAAGGAGCCACTTCCATGCCTTCGGCAACCAGAGCGTTCTGTCCGGGCCCCTTGAAATAAAACACGGCTACTTTTTTATCTTTGTTGGGCTTAGTGCGCAGGGAGTTGTAGTTGTTCACAGTCTGCACAAACTCGTCAAGGCGTCCGGGTATCACATCCACATACGGCAGCCCGTCCTTGCCTTCGAAATGAGCGAAAAGAACGAAGGGTCTAACCGCGCCGTCAATTTCAGGTGTCACCACACTCTGTGAAAGGAATCCGCCGTTCATACCCATTTTGTCCTCCATCCACTCGTCGTACATGCGGTTAACGTTGAGTGGAGAAAACAGAGTTATGTTATTGCGTTCGAGGTATTCGACAACATTGTCACCCATGCGTCCGTGAGCCATGTTTATCATTGCCGAGGGGGCAACAGAGTCGGCATGACCGCGCATTATGAACTGTTGTATCACATTGACGGGGTAGACGATGTTGCCGGTGCGTTCAAGGGCGGCGACAAGGCTGTCGGGAACTCCCATTTGCCCTGTCAGTATTATGTGCGGAGCGCTATCGTGCCATTTGCCTTGTTTCTTAAGGAAAGCCTCATATTCGGCAACCGACCCGAAGTTGAGCCCGTCATTGTCGTCGGGATAGTATATCAGAGAGGATGCCGGCACAACAGGGTCGCCGGGAGTTTCGGTAAAAAGTTTTTTGCCGTCAATGAACTTTCTGACATATCTGAGCAGATTGCGGTAGTTGGCTTTGCCGCCTGCAAGATATTGCTGCATGAACACTGCGTCGACAGAGTCAACCGACACTATATGGTTCTGAGGGTTTGTGGCTGCGGTAGTCATGACCGGAGTCCCGTTTTCGGCTGCCTTGGCGAGAGCTTCGCGCTGTTCCTCTGTTATGCGGAGCCCCATGCCGTTTACAAACACCATGTCATAGCTGCCCGCTTTGTCAAGATTTTCTACAGGAAGTTCGGAAATCTTCACAAAAGAGTTGTCGTTGGCTTTGCCTATCTGACCGAGAGCTATCGCCTGATAGTTTACAAAGGCTATCCTGGTAGAGGCGGCGTAGCCATGCCATATTCCATACAGAATTCCCAGCACGGCAGCGCAAGCAATGGTTATGATAATGATTGATTTCTTTTTCATCGGTTATTTCTTGAAAAATTTGTCAACATCCACCGATAGCCCGACAGATACGGTGGTGCCGGTGGTTGTGGGGGAGTTGCTGTAGTAATACTTGGGAACATAGTTGAAAAGGTTGTCAACCGCCAGAGTCAGGTCAATGCCGCGCCATATTCCCTGGGTGACATTCAAACGCCACATGGTGTAGGCGGGGTAGCGCACCTTTTCTGTTTCCGAGTAGTCGGTCAAAGATGTAAACTCGTCGACAGTGACAGCCGAGAGCGCGCGTCCGTGAAGTGCTATGTTGAAACGGTAGTTGTTCCATGAACGGCCATAGTTCAGGCGGAGGGTTGCGGTGTGCGGACGGGTGGAGGTTGTGTACGGCTCTCCTTTGCGCACATGCTCGTGAGTATATATATAGGAGAGTCTCGAACCGAAGCCGCAGGCGTGTTTCCATGCGACATTGGCATCGACGCCCGCTATGTTGACACGGCTTATGTTGTTGTAGAACTGACCTCCGAGGGTCTGGTCCCAGGCTGTTGTGATACGGTTGTCCACAAGGTTGCAGAACGTGCCGATGTTGAAGTTGAGCAGCCGGTGGGTGTATTCGGCAGACAGCTGGAAGTTGTTGCTTGATTCGGGCTTCAGGTTCGGATTGCCGTAAATCATGAATATGCCCGCCATGTCAAAGTTCATGTACATCTCTTTCAGGGTAGGGGCGCGAAAGCCTCCGGAGTACGACCCGCGAAAGTTCCACTTGTTGAGTTTGTACATGAGGCTGAGTCTTGAAGAGAAATGCTTCATTGACGATTCGGAGAAGTAGTCGTATCTTCCTCCCGCGATTATGTTGAAATTGTCAAAGAAATTCATGTCGAACTGAGCCATGCCGTCGGCGGTGACCTGTGACTTGTGACCGTTGTTTTCAAACTGGTAGCTCAGCAGGTAGTCTCTCATGACATCTCCGCCTACTGTCAGTATATGCTTGCCGGCGAATGTGTGGTTGTATATTGCGCGTACACTGTTCTGTACATTGCTGTATTTGCGCACATCCTTGTCGGTAAGCACCATGTAGTCGCTTTTGTCGTACTGGTCGAAGCTGTATGACACTTCAAGGTCGTTTGCATGAGAGAAAGTGTACAGCCCACGCAGCCCTCCTGAAAATCCTCGATAGCGGTCGCGGGTACTCTCCTGGGCGTTGCGCTGCCGGAAATAGTAGCCCAGTCGTCCTGTTAGCTTGAGCTGGCTGAACGGGGTCACGGTAAAGCGCTCTTTTACATTCCAGTTGTAGCCTCCATAGAATCTGGTGTAGTCTCCTTCATTTTTCATGTTATAGGAGTTGATGTGGTTGTACTGGAGGGTTGTGGCGCTGCTGAATATGCCTTTTGAAAAGCCTGCCACCGCGCCGTATCGCTGTTCGTTGTGGGCGCCATACCTGCCGTTCAGATTCAGGGTCCACGGCTGTGACTGCTCCTTGCTTATTATATTTATGACACCGCCTACCGCATTCGAGCCATAGAGCGCCGAAGCCCCGCCTTTGACAATTTCTATACGTTCCACATTGCTGAGGTTGAGCCGGTTGTAGTCTATGTTGTCAAGCGTTTCTCCTGCAACTCTCTCTCCGTCAACAAGAAACAGAACTGAGTTGCCGCCGAAGCCCTGCATGTTCAGGTTTACCTGCTGGTTCATGGAATAGGTAAATTCTATGCCTGGCAGTTCGGACTGAAGAAGGTCGCTGATATTGGTAGCGTCAGCCGATTTTATGTCAGAAGAACTCAGCACACGGGTGAGTATCGGCGAATTCTTGAGTAGCTTAGGTGTGCGTGTACCGGTTATTACAACTGTGTTGAGCAGCGTGTTCCAGCGGGCGTCCAGGCTGTCCTGCTCCTCGGGCACATTGTCGGCTCCTGCACCTGCGATACCCAGAGCCAATGCTAATATGGTATTTCTCATGATTCCGGTGGATTACATGAATTGATACTCAATTGTCAGAAAACCTTTTACCCCGCTCTCGTTCATGAAGTTTATGAGCCGCAGCGCAACTTCACGTCCGTCACCGAGGTTTACGAAATAGCGTTTGCCGCTCAGTGTATATATCGGGGGCATGGTGCTTTTGTCAACATCAAGCCATTTGGACAGCTTCGGATTGTAGAATGACTCCGTGTATGACAGGTATCCGTCCATCATAGTGGACATATCTGTGACAATGACATTTGTAGTCCACACATCAGCCACATATTCCAAAGCTCCTTCCTCCATTACGCTGCCGCCGTTGGTCTTTGCGTCGTAGCGGTGAAGAGCTATGTCCCATTTTTTAGGCTCCGGGTCGTTTACATCAAGAGTGTCAATGCTCATGTCATTGAAGTTGATGTATGTCCAGCGCTCATAGTCGGTGGCGTCAATGTATATCTTTCCGGGGTTGTTGTCCGTAGCCGCCGAAACAAATCCGAATTCAGAGCCGGTATCTGCATCGGGAGTGTCGTACACACTGCTAAACAGCCCGTTACAAGCGGAGAGCAGCATTGCTGCCGCTCCCGTCATTACGCTAAAACAAATCCTATTAACCTTAATTGCCATTATTCTGCGGTCTGAGGCATGCCGCCGGTTTTGAAAACTATTGTGAGACCTCCCATTATAGGAGCGGTAAACACAAATTCGGGAGAGTCTTTTTCAGCGTCTATCGTACCGGTGAATGAGCAGGAATATTCGCTTACATTGCCGCCCATTCCCATTTTGCAGGTTCCTGTGCCTGAAAGGGAGAATGTGTTGCCTTCGGATGTGGCAGTGACGTTGTCAATGGAAAATTCGCCCCAGGTGTCGGAAGTGAAGCTGACCTTGAAAGAGTTTTCTCCGGACAGTGCTATTTCAAGGGTCTGATTGTCGGCATACATGTCGTGAAAATAGGCGCAATCGGCTTTTGTATAGCCCTTGTAAGTGCCGGGTACAACTGTTGATGCGGGAATGTCGCCCTGCTCGAAGTGAATTGTGAGTCCGCCCATTATCGCGGCGCATGAGAAAGTCACTATGTTTGCATCAGATTAGCTGACGGGGCGCTCAACGGGGGC
>ERZ778518.103-NODE-103-length-85049-cov-10.006659_pt1 | contig 85049 bp, 61 predicted proteins | sample MGYA00510340_ERZ778518 | MGnify/ENA primary metagenome ERZ778518 (study PRJEB29527, sample SAMN07138967) | mouse gut metagenome | material: feces | host: mouse | place: China:Nanjing | collected 2016-01-25 ...
ATCCGCAGTCACTCGCAGCGACCGCAACGAACCGGTGATAAATGCCGACTTCGAGGCCTTTGCCGAGCATTACGGCTGCGCCGTGGTTCCGGCCCGTGTGCGGCATCCCAAGGACAAGGCTCTGGTGGAAAATGCGGTAAAACTGATGTATCGGTCCGTGTATGTAGATCTTGAAGGCCTGGTGTTCCATAATCTGGAATCGCTCAACGAGGCTATCTTAAAATCTCTTGAAACGTTCAACACCCGCAATCTGACCCGCCGCAGGGAATCACGCCGCCAACTCTTTGAGGCTGTCGAAAAGGACGCCTTGCGCCCATTGCCGGCAATCCGCTATCAGATGAAGCAGCGGGCTGTCGCAACGGTTCAGCGTAACAGCTACGTCACTCTGAACAAGCATCACTACAGCGTGCCTGTGCAATATGTGGGCAAACGTGTGGATCTGGTCTACGACACCGACACAATCGACATCTTTCATGGCTTTACCCATGTGGCTACACACCACCGCAACGACACGCCGTACGAGTACACAACAAAACCGTCACACAATCTGCCGGGGCGCAAAGGCAGTTGCGAGAGCGACATTGAGGAACTGCTTTCGCGCGCGGCTCAGATCGACAATATCGTAGTATACTATCTGCGGGCGGTCATCGAAGACAGACGCTATCCGGAACTCGCCTTCAGGGTCTGCCGAGGCATCATGAAACTGGAGAAAAAGTATGGACAGGAACGACTTGTATCAGGTTGCGCCGCAGCCATGGATGCGCGACTATACAGCGTCAGCGACATGGTGGACATCCTTGAGTCCGGAGCCGACGCAGATTATCTGCCGGGGGCTGATGCCGACGGCAAAGAACGTCTGACACCGGACCACCGCAATATACGCGGTAAAGAATATTTTGCCGCCAGCATCAAACAGTCAACCAATAACAACAACGAACAAAATGGGAACAAACGATAAGACAACACCCATAACTCCTGAAAAGGACCGAAACACCATCTCTATGAACCTCATGCACCGCCGTGCGCCTGCACGGCATGGCGGCTGCGTTCACAGAAAGCCTCCAATCCACTTTTGCAGAGACAATGACACCGGACAGCTTCCTGAGCTGGCTGCTCTCCAGGGAATGGGACTACCGGACCGCACGCAATATCGAGCGATTGGTGAAAAATGCAAACTTCCGATATGGCGACGCTTCAATGGCACAGATAGACTACATCCTGCCGCGTGGCCTCGACCGCAACCAGATGGAGCGTCTTGCCTCGCTGGATTTTGTCCGCAAGGGTGACAACCTGTTCATCACCGGATGTGCCGGCACAGGGAAAAGCTATCTGGCGACAGCGCTGGGCTACGAGGCTTGCAAAGCCGGCATGCGCGTTCTTTATGCAAACGCCTCCAAACTCATGGTCACCCTGAAAATCGCAAAAAACAAGGGAACAATCGAGGCTGAGTTGAAAAAACTCAACTCCTGATCCTCGATGACCTTTTCCCTGTTCCACTCGATGCCAAGGAACGCGCCCACCTGACGGAAATCATCGAAGACCGCCACGGACGCAAGTCAATCATCGTCACATCTCAGCTCCCCGAACTGGACTGGTACGATGCGATCGGTGACTCGACAGTGGCAGATGCCATACTCGACCGTATTGTCCACACCGCCCACCGCATCACTCTTACCAGTGAAAGCGTCCGTAAGCTAAAAGCTCTTAAAAGCAGATAAACCAAAATAAAACTGACCCCGTCGGCCAAACTCTTTAGGGGTCAAAAATAAAATATTTTCAGGGGTCAAACTGACCTTGGCTCAGGGGGGCATCCGAGTCTGGGTTTTCCAATGATTAAAAAGTCTTTTCAGATAATTATTTTTTCAGATATGTTTTCGTTATTTTGCCGGCTGGTGTTGCGGCTTCTGTCTTTTGGCGTAGAACTACAAGCTCCCGCAAGCAACGTATGCTTGCGGGAGCTTGTAGTTCGTACGTAAGGAAAAGGTCTTTGCCTTACTTGCGGAGGCCGAGGGCCTTGATGATGGCACGGTAACGCTCAATGTCGCGGTCCTTGAGGTAGTTGAGGAGGGCGCGGCGCTTACCTACCAGTTTAACGAGAGCGCGTTCGGTGGTATGATCTTTACGGTTGGCTCTCATGTGCTCCGTCAAGTGGGAAATACGGTATGAGAACAAGGCCACTTGGCTCTCGGCGGAGCCGGTATCCGTGTTAGACTTTCCGTACTGTCCAAAGATCTCTTGCTTCTTTGCAGAATCTAAATACATGATGTAGATAAATTAATTAATTGTACTAATGTGCTTTTTAGCGGGTGCAAAGTTAAGGACTTCTGCGCATACGGCCAAGCGTTTGAGGCATAAAGTTTTAGAAACTTTGTCTCTTTGTGGCTGGGCTGTTCCCTGTTTTCGGTTGCGCCGGCTCATCGCGCCAGCCATGGCAGGGGATTGATGTGTGTGGCGGTGTTGCCGTTTTTCTGCCGCAGCTGGAAGTGGAGGGTGCAGTTGCCAGCGGCGTCGCGCGCCACGTTGCCCAGTGTCTGCCGGGTGTTTACCTGCTGTCCGCGGCGCACTGACACGCCGGAGAGGTTGCTGTAGACGGAATAATAGCCGCCGTGGCGCACGATGACGATGTATGACCCGCCGATGTTGGCTACGGCCGACACTTCGCCCTCGTAGACGCAGCGTGCCTTGGCGCCCGGCTGTCCGGTGAGGTTGATGCCTTTGCTGTCGAGCGTCACGCCTTTGAGCCCGTCGACGTTGTATTGTCCGTAGCGGCTTGTTACGGCGTAGGAACCGGTGATGGGCACGGGCAGGCGTCCGCGGTTGGCCCTGAAGCCTGACGAGACAGTACGGTCGGTATTGTCTTCTTTCTCGTAACGCGGTTCGGGCTTGGCGGGCGTTTTCTTGCCTGTTTTGGCCGGTGTTTTCTTTGAGGCTGACGATTTTTCACGTGCCCGCCGGGCGGCTTCGGCCTTTTCGCGCGCTTCGCGTTCCTTGCGTCTGCGTTCTTCGGCGGCGCGCCGTTCGGCCTCAGCCTTTTTGCGCCGCGCTTCGGCGGCGGCTATTTCCTGCTGTATGAGGCGTTCTATGTTGGCGTTGAGGGTGGTGTATTTCTTGCGTTGTTGGGCTATGGAGCTGTTGAGCTGTTTTTGTCTCTTGTTGAGTTCGTCGATAACCGTTTGCCGCTGTTCCTTTTGTCCTTTGAGGGCGGTTTGCTGCTGGCGTGCGTCGGCCAGTGCCAGGTCTTTGTCGCGTTTGGTTGTGGCAAGCTGTTGCTGTTTTGCCCGCAGGGCTGTTTCTTTTTTCCTGATGGCTTCGCCCTGCACCTTGAGGTATTTCGAATAGTTGGCGGCGTAGCGCATGCGGCGGTACATCTGGCGGAAGTTTTCCGACATGAGGATAAAGCCCCATTTGTTTTGCATGAGGCGGTTGCGGTTCATGTAGAGCACGGCGCGGCGGTATTTGTGCTTGCAGGCGGCGAGTTCGGCCGTAAGGGTGGCTATCTGTTTTTCCAGCCCGTTGATGTCGCGTGCCAGTCCGGCGGCTTCTTCTTCGTAGCCGGTCACTATTTTTTGCTGTTCGTCAATCTGTCCGTTGAGTATAGCCAGATTGTTGAGCTGCGAGCTGACGTCTTTTTTTGTCGAGCGCAGGAGCTTTTCGGAGTCGGCTATCTGTTTCTTCAGCGTTGTGCTCTGCTTTTGCAGTTGCTTGATGCGGCTGTTGGTTTGCGCGCCGGCAGTGAGGCCGGCAGCGAGCAATATTATTGTCAGGAGTGTTTTCGACAGGATATGTATGGACATTGTGGGTTATGTGGGAGTGAGGTTATGTTTTGGGTGCTTTCCGGTGCCGGCGCGGCATTCCTTCCGGCGTTTCACAGGCTGAGGAGCCTGCCCAGAATGTCGTCGGCCTCGCGGCGGGTGTATTTGTCGGATAGGGCTGTGCGTGTCGTCCATCCGGAGTCGTTGTTGAGTCGTGAGAGGGTGAGACTGAAGCTCATGTCCTTGCCTATGCCGCTCACGTTGCAGGCCATCGTAGTGGGAAAGGGCTGTCCGCCCACGGTGGTGCGGTTGCCGTAGCGCCAGGTGAAGGTGCCTTTGTCGGCCGCGTTTTTGCCTTGTATGTTCACGCGATCCACTAGGGCCGTTTTGGTGGCAGCCAGAAAGGAATATTCCAGCCGCGGGGAATCGGTGAGCGAGAGGAGGGTGTGGTCGCCGGCTTCGGACAGGCGGAAGCGGCCGGGGGTGGTGAGCGGGTGCTGGCCGGGAATGAACAGCTCGCCCCAGAAGAGGGCCTGCAGGGTGTAGAAGTCGAGGTTGGCCTGATTGAGGAATCCCACTTGGTCGTAGCCGGTGCGCACGTACTGCTTGTTCACGCGGTCCACGATGAGTACGCTTGTGGGGGTGAACTCAAGGCGGCCTACTTCGAAGCCTAGGAAACTGAGCGACAGCTGTACGACGTCGTCTTTCTTCATTTTGAGCGAACCGCCCACACTGACGTTTTTGCCGAGTGCGTTGAGGTCCATGTTTATTTTGGCCGTGAGGGTGGAGGCCTTCTGGCTGGTGGCCGCGATGCGTCCGGCAAATTCGGTGGCGGCGGCGCTCATGGCCTCGCCTGCCGATGCGGATGTGTCGGACGTGGAAGGTGCGGGAGTTTTTGTCAGGTTCTTCGAGGAATGACAGGCCGTGAGAGTAAGGGCTGTGAGCAGGAGGGCGATGATGGGTTTCATGAGGCTTTCAAAAACGTTACTTGGAATTTAAAAAGCAATACTTGGAATTTAAATTGTAATACGGACTTTTCCTAAAAGGAATGCCTGTTTGTTCCGGACGGGCGGGTGGCGGGATGTATGGGAGTTATAGACGCCGGCGTTTCACTTTGTTGCGCACGGCGGCACGTTCTTTCGCCGTTTCGTAAAGGCTCAGGGCTTTCACCCAGAATCTGACAGCTTGAGTGCGTTCGCCGCAGCGGTAGTAGATGTCGCCGGCGTGGTCGAATATGCTGGCATTGCCTTTTTCTTCAGGTGTCTTTTCGAGTGCGCGGTCAATGTAGGTACGCGCCTCCCGGTAGTTGCGTTGTGCGTGGAGTATCCAGGCGTAGGTGTCGAGGTAGATGGCGTTGTCCGGTTCGGCCTCCACTGTTCGCCGGCTCATGGCTGCTGCGTCGTCGAGACGTTCGCCAGTGAGCGACAGGAAGTAGGCGTAGTTGTTGAGGCACATGATGTTGTCGCTCTTCATTCCGAGCGCTTTCTCATAGGCGGAAAAGGCTTGCCGGGTGTCTCCTGTGGCGTGGTAGAGGTCGCCGAGCATGGACTGGTAGTCGGACGCAAATTCGCGGTCGGTGTCCTCGCCGATGTATTCTTCGCCGCGCTGCAGGCGCTCCAGCGCTTCAGCGTTTTGTTCGTTCTGCATGAGCGCTGCCGCTTCATAGTAATAGAACACGGGCTCGGCCGGATTGTAGAGTGCCCCGTCGTGGCAGAGGCGCGCCACGGCTTTCATGTCGCCCTTCTTGAGCAGGATGTTGAGCAGCGACATGCGTGCCGGAGTGTAGTCGGGCTCTGTTTCGAGGAGCTTTTCAAGTACGGGTTTTATGTCCTTTTCAGGCATTCCGCGCATCATCATGTAGTAGACGCAGAGTTCGGCCAGCGAGCGGTTTTCCTGCGGCATGGCCAGTGCCCGGCTGAAAAGTCGCATCACGGCGGTGCTGTCGGCTCCTGCCTGCAGGTTGTCGGCCATGTAGCCGCGCAGGGCTTCGGTTTTGGCTTCGCCGGTGGCTGCGGGGTTGAGCACCACTTCCTCTACGAGGGCATGGTAGAGGGAATCCTGCCCTATTTTTTTATAGTAGGCCAGCAGCGATATCTGCCCGTATGCGTTGTCCGGCTCTACGGCCAGCACATCGCGGTAGATGGCCAGTGCCATTTCGTTGTAGCCGTTTTGCTGGTAAAGATCGCCCATGAGTACGCGGTAACGCAGGTCGCCGGGATATTCGGCGCAGAGGTCTTCTATGGCGGCGTAGGCGTGTTCGTTGTCGCCCAGTTGGGTGTAGAGGCGGAATTTCTCAAGGCTGTAGCGTTCGTTTTTTCCTTCTATCTCTTCAAGGCGGGTGATGCTTTCTATGGCTCCGGCAAAGTCGGCCGACTCCTCCTGTAGCGCTATCAGTGCGGTGATGTTGTCAGTTGTCGGGTGGTGTTGCACCATGGTCTTGTAGAGGTTGATGGCTCCTGCGTAGTTGCCTTCGCGCGCCATTTGGTTGGCCAGCGTTTCCTTGTAGGTCGGGTTGTCGGGAGCCAGTGCCACGGCCCGGTGGAGCATGGCTTCGCCCTCGGCCCGGTGGGTGGTGTCATCGAAACCGCCGAAAGAGAGTTTCAGCAGTGCGGCTTCATAAAGTGCTTCGGCAGCATCGGGATTGACGGCGAGGGCGCGCGTTAGCAGTTCGTACTGCGCGTCGTAATTGCCTTTTTCGCGTTGGCGCAGGCTCTCCAGAAAGTAGGCGTCGAAGCGGCGGCTGTCTTCGTAGGAAAGCGTCCGGCCCGGCATGATGGGGTCGGTGGTTCCGGCCGCACTCCGGCTGCCTTTACAGGCTGTCAGAAGGGGCAGCAGGGCGGCGAGTATGAGGTATGTGATGTGTCGTGGTTGCATTTTGATGACCGGCCTGTTTTTTCCGGCCGCCGGTTGGAGGCGGCGTTTGCCGGGGAATATTGGGAGTTCTTTGTCGGGCGTTGTCTTATTCTTTGCCTGTGTGGCCGAAACCGCCTTCGCCACGCTCTGTGCTGTCGAGGACCTCCGCGGGTTGCCACTCTACGGTTTCGTGGCGTGCCACCACCAGCTGGGCAATGCGGTCACCGTCGTTGATGATGAATTCTTCTGTCGAGAGGTTCACCATGATGACGCCAATCTCGCCGCGGTAGTCGGCATCGATGGTTCCGGGGCTGTTGAGCAGGCCGATGCCTTTTTTCAGAGCCAGTCCGGATCGTGGCCGCACCTGTGCCTCATAACCTGCCGGCAGGGCTATATGTAATCCTGTGGGTATGAGGCATCTGCCAAGAGGCGGTAGTGTGACGGGCGCCTCGAGGCTGGCGCGTAGGTCCATACCGGCGCTCAGCGGGGTGGCATAGGCGGGCAACGGGTGTCGGGAGCGGTTGACGATATTTATTTTCATGATGTTTTCGGCATACAGTTTTAGTGGGCAAAAGTACGCAATTTCAAGCATATAAAGTCAGAAAAAATCTGAAAAGAAATGACGGGCAACTTTTTTTGACGTAATTTTGTGGCGAAATGCGGCCGGTGAGTCGACAGGATGGCATGGTGGTTGCCGCAATGCGGAGGTGTCGGTTCTGCTTCGCGGCTTTCCCCTACCCTGTCCCGCCCGTTAGTTTTTCTTCTCTGTTTTACGAAAAATGTCAATGACCATGAATTGGAAACAACTCATATCCTCCAAGCGTCTGGGCAAAGAGGACACCCATCGTGCCGCTACCGAGCGGCGCACTGAGTTTCAGCGCGATTTTGACCGGCTCATATTTTCGGCTCCTTTTCGCCGCATGCAGAATAAAACGCAGGTATTTCCCCTTCCCGGCAGCGTGTTTGTTCACAACCGGCTCACCCACAGCCTGGAGGTGTCGAGCGTGGGGCGTTCTTTGGGAACGGACGTGAGCCGTGAGCTCCTTGCCCGCCATCCTGAACTCTCGGAGTCAGACGTTCAGCCGCTGGGAGCCATTGTTTCGGCGGCTTGTCTGGCCCATGACTTGGGCAACCCGCCTTTCGGCCACAGTGGCGAACGGGCCATACGTTCTTATTTTTCGGAAGGAGCCGGCGCCCGTCTGAAGGAGTACGTCTCGGCTGACGGCGAGCGCCTGAATGATGTGCAGTGGGCCGACATTACCCGCTTCGACGGTAACGCCAACACCTTCCGCCTGCTCACGCATCAGTTCGAAGGCCGGCGCCGCGGCGGTTACGTGATGACTTACAGTACCCTGGCTGCCATCGTGAAGTATCCCTTCTCCTCCACGGCCGCTCCGGCGGGCAAGTGCAAGTTCGGCTTTTTTGAGTCTGAAACCGGCATTTACATGCGCATTGCCGAGGAACTGGGCATGCCTTTGCGGCAGGAGGCCGACGGCAGTCTGCGTGGTGTGCGCCATCCGCTGGTTTTTCTTGTAGAGGCCGCCGATGACATTTGCTACGAGATAATGGATATAGAGGACGCCTATAAACTGCGTCTTCTGTCGGCCGATGAAACCATCGGGCTGTTGCTCGGCTTTTATAGCGAGGAGGCCCGCGGGCGACTGATGGAGGCTTATCCCGATGCAACGGACCCGGGCGATAAAATAGCTTACTACCGCTCTTGTGTGATTAATGCCTTGGAGCAGGCTTGTGTGGAGGTATTCATGACACATGAGGCCGAGATTCTGGCTGGGACGTTCGAGGGATCGCTCATCGACCGCCTTCCGCCTTTGCTCCTGACGGCTTACCGCCGCTGCGAGGCGGTGGCACGCCACCGCATTTATTCGTGTAAGGAAGTGACGGACATCGACCTGGCCGGTTATCGCATCATCTACACCCTTTTGGAACTGATGGTTGAGGCTGTGCTGGCGCCCGAAAAGGCTTACAGCCGCTTGCTTCTGGGGCAGGTGTCGGCGCAATACCAGCTCCGTTCGCCAAGGCTGGCAGACCGCCTCATGGCTGTTCTTGACTACGTTTCGGGCATGACCGATGTTTATGCTCTCGACCTTTACCGGAAGATCAACGGGCATTCTCTGCCCAGCGTTTGAGGACTTCTATTGTTTTTATTAACAGAGAACGGGCGCAACCTTAACAAGTTGCGCCCGTTCTCTGTTGGATATTTTCCGTTGTGTGCGGGGTTATTTCACGAGGATTTTCTTGCCGCCTTTGATGTAGATACCCTTTTGGAGCTTCGTCACGCGGCGGCCGCTGAGGTCGTAAACGGCCTCGTTGCTGTCGGTTTCGCCGGCAGTGGCGTTGCCGATGCCGGTAGGAATGGCTCCGGCGGGTTTGAGGCGCCAGATGTTGCCTACCACCTCAATGTTCTCGGTGTTGTAGGTCGTGATGGTGCCCTGTTCGGCTGTCGGGTCGGTGCAGCGGGGATTGCCGCCGTAGTTGGTGCTCAGTGTCACGATGTCGTTAGAGTATTTGTGAACGAGGCGGAAGGAGGCGGGGGCCACTTCGGACGCTATGATCTGGAAGGGGGCTTTTTCGCCTACGGCCACTTCGCCCTCAACGGGAACAATATTCTTGACTACGCCTTCGAGAACGGCGTTCTGTCCGAAGCGGAAGCTGACGATGCTCTTGGCGTTGGCGGCGTTGCTGATGGTGTAGGTCGTGTCGCTGGCGGCGGTGAACACCCACTTGTAATGAGCGTCATCGGCCGTGAGGTTGTTCCATATCAGAGAGTCGGTGGCGCTGGCCGCCATGGCCATGGTCTTTTCAGGCTGTGCCACGGTGAAGTCGCGGTAAGCGCTCAGAATGTAGTAGGCCTTGTCGGGGTCGAAGGCAATGGTCTCTTCGCCGGCAAGCAGTTCAACGGCTGCTGCGCAGGCCTCGAGGTCTTTCTTGGCCACGGCATCCTTGATGGCGGCCAGCTGGGTGGCGGTGTAGCCTCCTACGCAGTCCTCGGTGTAAGTGTATTGGGCGTAGCGCACCAGTGCAGCGCTGTCTTCCTGTGCCTGTATTTCCTCATCGGTGAGCACTCTTTCGAACACGAAGCGGCAGTTGGCATCGTTGAGCGAACCGGCGTTGTTCCAGAATTTCAGGTCGGTGTTTTGTCCGCCGCCGTGGCGTGAGATGCTGGCGTGAGGCGTACCCTGATAAACGAGGTTGAAGCCGTCGCCGTTGTCCTTAAACTCGAAATAGGCGTTGACCCCGTCGGTGATTTCGCTCATCAGAATAGGTGTGGCCTCGTTGCTGTTGGCGGCCGTCACGGCCACGCCGGCACCGCGTGCCTTGTTGTAGATGACAACACTGCCTTCCTCACCTCTTACGAAAGCCCACTGGAAGTTGTCGGCCATGTTCTGGTCAACGGACTGGGCCATTTTCACCTGAGCCTCAGCGGGCTGTGCATAGGCATACCAGCCGTTGGACTTCATGTTGTAGAAGGTGGTGCCTTCGGCAAACTGGCCGTCGGCAATCGTCGTTGTCTTTACCGGAAGGGGCACTTCCACTTTTTCGTAAACCAGTGTGATGACTTCGTCCTGTGTTACAGTATAGTCGTTGTAGTCGGTGGTGAGCAGTTTATAGCCGCGGCCGATTTCACTGGCGGTGGGCAGAGTCAGGATGCTGCCTTTTTCCAGACGGACGGTCTTGGTGAAGAACAGTTCCGCATCGGCTCCGTTGCCCGTGACGCAGTTGATGGTGACAGTGGGCCATGCCTCATAATAGAGGGTGAAGTCAACGCTTTCTTCGGTTGTCTCGTCGAGGACGAAAGGGGTGCCGGCGGCGTAAGTGTCGCCGTCGGGTGCGTCATATTCCGTGAGGGTGTAATATTGCAGCGAGGCGTGTGTGGGGAATGCCACCGTATCGCCGGGCACAACTAAAGCTGTGATGACGAGGTCAGTCTGGCTGGCAGTCTGGATGGGGCTTCCCGTGGCCTGGTCTACACAGTAGAACGTTACCGGAACAGTGAGTTTGTTTTCTATTTCGGGAAGGTAAATCTTATAATTGGAGTTGCCTCCTGTCGCTCCCCAGCCAACGAAGTTCTCACCGCCCTGCGCCACAGGGTTGCCGTTGAAATACTGGCCGTTGGCATCGGCAATGTTGAAAAGGCCGTTGGCCGCGTCGCTCACGGTGACGGTGAAAGTGCCTGCCTCGCTGCCGGCTGCAGTAGTGGCCTTGAGGGGGTTGCCGCTGAAGTTCGACATTTTGCCGCCGCTGGCGCCTGCCAGTTGAAACTGCACGCCGCCTGCCGTTTGCTGCAGGTTGGTCACGGTCCAGATGAATGCTCCTGAAGCCGGTGTGCCGGTTTCCAGCTGGCGCAGGCCGAGCGTGTTGTCGTTGCTCTCCATCAGATAGCCCTGTCGGCCGTTGTTGTAGAACACGACCTTGGAGCCTTCCTGTAACTGGCTCAGGTCTGCAACCGCCGTACCCAGATCAACGAGGATGTCGGCCGCTTTTGTTGTCGGCATTCCGGTTGCGAAGGCAAGGAGTACCAGCAGAAAAGAGTAGATTTTCTTCATACTTTTCAAATTAGAGTGAATAACGTAAAATAATAGGTGCTTTTTTATACTTTCGGTCGTAAAAATAAGCATTTGTAACGGATTGGACGAAAAGCGAAGCACTTTTCTCCTGTTTTTTAACATTCGTGTTTTTTCATGGTGTCGGTGGGGTATGACTGATGTGTCCGCGGGGGTGGGCCGGCAGATGGCCGGTGTGTTTTTCTTTCCGGCTGCGGGAAAGCCGGCGTGCCGTCTGCCACCGGTTTTCAGGCGCTGAAAAGCATGGCGCATGCACTGTTTTTTTCGTGGTGATTTTAAGGTGAAAAAAGTCCGTATTGGAATTTGAATTTCAAGTAATGCTTTTCAAATTCCAAGTAATGTTTTTTCTGAAAGAAATACTATGTTTTTTTATGCGTCTTTTCCCCTTGGCCTTCAGTGGTTTGGGCGCTTGGTTTGAAAATGCGGCATCCTGCCGGGATTCTCGCTTGGAAAAATTCCGGCAGGATGCTGAAAATGTATGTCCCGATGCGTTCGGGGGAGCGACAGGTTATTTTTTGTCAGCCTTTACCTTTATCTTGTCGAAGCCGTAACCGAACACACCGATGACTTTCGACTGCGACACGAAGGCGCCCGGGTCGATGTTTTGGATAATCCGGAAAATGTTGGTGCTCTCGTTCTTCTTGGCCAGTACCACGAGCACCTTGCGTTCGTGCTTGGTGTACCATCCCTGCCCGTTGAGCACGGTCACGCCGCGGTGCATTTCGTTGATGGCGGCGGCAATCTCGTCATATTTCAGCGAGAAGATGAAGAACTGGACCGACTGCCGGCCGCGGTCCACAACGTAGTCGAGCAGGAGGTTGGTGATGATGAGCGTGCAGTATCCGTAGAGCAGTTTGTCGATACTGCCTGTGGGCAGCAGCAGGCTTGAGGTGATGATGGTAAGGTCGCAGAGCATCATCATCTGTCCGAGCGTCACGTCTTTATATTTGTTGATGATGGAGGCGATAATGTCCGTTCCGCCGCTCGAGCCGTTGCTAAGGAACACAAGGCCCAGGCCGATGCCCTCCACGGCGGCGCCCAGAATGCACGACATGAAGATGTTGTCCTTCACCACCTGCGGCAGCCCGCTTTTGGGGTTGACATAAAACATGTCGGGATGGGTGAGGGCCACTTCTTTCATTATTTCCTGAGTGATGCCCAGCAGGAAGGTGAGCAAGAATACGGCATAGATGGTTTTCAGGCAGAACTTCCAGCCCAACACCTCGAGGGCGATGGCCAGAAGGATGATGTTGACCATGAAGAAGGTGTACTGCACCGGAAAACCGGTGGCATAGAAGATAACGGCGCCGGCGCCGGCCAGGCCGCCTGTGGTGATTTCGTAGGGCAACTGAAAGCAGGTGAATCCCAGGGCGTAGAGCAACAGGCCGAAGGTGATGATGAGGTAGTCGCGGAAATCCTGAAAGAACGTGAGTTTGATTTTGCGTGCCATGGTGTGTATGGGGCTGTGTAACTGTTTATAGGTGTTTTTTATTGCGGATCTGTAGTTTTTTCTTTTCTGACGGTGTTGTCAGGCCGGCGGGTGGGAGGAGTCGTCGCGCACTACTTCCACGGGAATGTTGCCCAGTTCGGCGGCAGTGTCGGAGAACGACGACCAGTAGCTGGCCAGCAGTTTGCGCGTTGCGGCCAGGCACCATAGGTCCACCACCGCTTCTTCCATGCCGCGAAGGGTGTCGCGGCGCACATCGGTGGTTTGTGTGATAACGCGGTCGGGATAGTCCTGTGTCAGGCGGCGTTTGAGGTCTTCGTCATCGGTAGCCAGAAAAAAGCGCACGTTGAAGTTGCGCGCAATCTCTGCCTCCATGGCGCGGCGGAAAGCCTCTGTCGGACTGCCGGCAATGCTCTGCGTGTTGTCAGTGCGGCGGATGTGCACGCCTACGGTGTAGTGGGCAAAGCCTTCGGTCAGCTCGGCAATGCGCCGCCGCAGGTGAGGCAGCGGTTGCAGGCGGGCCAGCTCTTCGCGGCCGTAGGGGCAAAGCTGATAGCCGGAGGCCAGATAGGCGCGGCGGTATTTCCGTATGAGAGGCCGCAGGACGTCATCGGTCGGAGGACTTTTGTGGCAGCTCTGATACGTGTATCCCGCCAACAGGCGGACGAGGCCGGGCAGATGAAGATTGCGCCGGCTGGAGACGGCGGCCCACCACCGGCGGCGCACAATATGGGGCCGGGCGCCGCCGGTGGGCTCGAAGAGTTCGTCAAACCATGCGCCGCATTCTTTGTCGTTGCCCCACTCCACGCTGACGGCGCAGTGGGTGTCGCGCGCCAGGCTCAAGGCCGACAGGACTACGCGCAGGCGGTTGCAGAGACCGCCAATGGGAACGAGGGTGAGACGCACGGCTGTAGGTGGGTTATGGCGTTAAAACGGTTCAGGCTTTTTTCACAACGATGTTGACAATCTTGCCGGGTACGACGATGACTTTTACCACCTGCATGCCTTCGAGGTATTTTTTAGTCTGCTCCGAAGCCATGACGGCCTGTTCCACGGCATCCTTGCCGGCATCGGCGGGGAAGTCGAGTGTAAAGCGGGTTTTTCCGTTGAAGGAAACGCTCATCGTCACGTTGTCCTCCTTGAGATGTTGCTCGTCAAATTCCGGCCATCGGGCGTCACACACACTGGTGGTGTGTCCCAGTTGCTGCCACAGCTCTTCGGCGATGTGGGGCGCAAAGGGCGCGAGCAGTATGACTAATGTTTCGAGTACGGCCCGTGAAGTGCATTTTTGCTTGTCCAGTTCGCCTACGGCAATCATGAAGGCCGGCACGCTCGTGTTGTATGAGAACACCTCGATGTCCTCCGTTACCTTTTTGATGAGCTTGTGGAGTGTCTTGAGGTTGTCTTTTGTGGGGGCGTTGTCCGTAGCGGCCGGTGCGCTTTCCTTGGTGAAGAACAGGTTCCATGCCTTGCGCAGGAAGCGGAAGCAGCCGTCTATGCCGTTGGAGTCCCAGGGCTTGCTTTGGTTGATGGGGCCGAGGAACATTTCGTAGAGTCGCAGGGTGTCGGCGCCGTATTTCTCTACGATCATGTCGGGGTTGACGACGTTGTACATTGACTTCGACATTTTTTCGATGGCCCAGCCGCAGACGTACTTGCCGTCTTCGAGTACGAACTCGGCATCGGCGTATTCCGGCCGCCAGGCTTTGAAGGCTTCGAGGTCGAGAATGTCGTTCTGAACGATATTGACATCGACATGGATGGGGGTGACCTCATAATCGCCTTTGAGGCCGAGCGAAACGAACGTATTGGTGTCCTTGATGCGATAAACGAAGTTGGAACGGCCCTGTATCATGCCTTGGTTGACAAGCTTTTGGAACGGTTCTTCCTTTACGGCAACGCCGAGGTCGAAGAGGAACTTGTTCCAGAAGCGGCTGTAGATGAGATGGCCGGTGGCGTGTTCCGAGCCGCCGATGTAGAGGTCGACGTTCTTCCAGTAGCCGGCGGCCTGTGGGGAGAGCAGCGCGCTGCCGTTGTGCGGGTCCATGTAGCGGAGGAAGTAGGCTGACGATCCGGCAAAGCCCGGCATGGTGGAAAGTTCGAGGGGGAATACCGTCTTATGGTCGATGCGGCTGTTTTCCGTTACGCGGCAGGCTTCCGTGTCCCAGGCCCACTGTGTGGCGTTGCCGAGGGGCGGCTCTCCGCTCTCCGTGGGGAGGAACTTCGATACTTCGGGCAGTTCGAGTGGCAGGCACTCTTCGGGCACCATGCGGGGCATGCCGTCCTTGTAGTATACGGGGAAAGGTTCTCCCCAGTAGCGCTGACGGGAGAAAATGGCGTCGCGCAGACGGAAGTTGACCTTGACGCGTCCCAGCTTGTTTTCCTCTACAAAACGCTTGGTGGCGGCTATGGCCTCGACCACGCTGAGACCGTTGAGAGAGAATCCGCCGAGCGTGTTCTTACCGGCGGCGGGGCTGTTCATCACCGTGCCCTCTTTGGCGTCGAAACTTTCCTCACTCACGTCGGCTCCTTCGATAAGAGGTATGATGGGGAGGCTGAAATGCTTGGCAAAGGCGTAGTCGCGGGAGTCGTGGGCAGGAACGGCCATAATGGCGCCTGTGCCGTAGCCGGCCAGAACGTAGTCGCTCACCCATACCGGAATGGCGTCTCCGGTGAAAGGGTTGACGGCATACGAGCCGGTGAACACACCGGATACGCGGCGGTCGGCTATGCGTTCGCGCTCGGTACGCTTTTTGGTGGCTTCGACGTAGGCTGTCACTTCATCGCGGCAGTCGGGTGTCGTCAGCCGGTCCACCAGTTCGCTTTCGGGCGCCAGCACCATGAACGTTACGCCGAAGATGGTGTCGGCGCGTGTGGTGAATATGGTGAATGTCACGTCGCTGTCTTTCACGCGGAACTGCATCTCCGTGCCTTCCGATCGGCCTATCCAGTTGCGTTGCGTCTCTTTGAGCGAGTCGGTCCAGTCAATGCCGTCAAGCCCGTCGAGCAGGCGCTGGGCGTAGGCCGATACGCGGAGACACCATTGCTTCATTTTCTTTTGTACTACCGGATATCCTCCGCGCTCCGAAACGCCGTCCACCACTTCGTCGTTGGCCAGAACGGTGCCCAGCTGGGGACACCAGTTCACCATCGTCTCGCCCAGATAGGCTATGCGGTAGTTCATGAGCACTTCCTCGCGTTCTTTTTCGCTCATGGCCTGCCATTGTTCGGCCGTGAAGCTGAGTTCTTCGGAGCAGGCGGCGTCGAGTCCTTCCGTTCCCTGACGTTCGAAGTGTTCCGTGAGGTGCTCAATGGGCTGTGCCTTTTGGCAGGTGTTGCAGTAGAATGAGCCGAACATTTTGCGGAAGGCCCATTGTGTCCAATGGTAATATTGCGGGTCGCAGGTGCGTACCTCGCGGCTCCAGTCGAATGAGAAACCTATCTTGTCGAGTTGTTCGCGGTAGCGGTCAATGTTCTTGACTGTTGTCACGGCCGGATGCTGTCCTGTCTGTATGGCATATTGTTCGGCAGGCAGGCCGTAGGCGTCATATCCCATGGGGTTGAGCACGTTGAAGCCTTGCAGCCGTTTGTAGCGGGCATATATGTCGGAGGCGATGTAGCCCAGTGGATGTCCCACATGCAGGCCGGCTCCCGAAGGGTAGGGAAACATGTTGAGCACGTAGAATTTCGGTCGCGAGGTGTCCTCGCCTACCTGGTACGTCTTGTTCTGGGCCCACTTCGTGCGCCACTTTTTCTCTATTTCTCTGAAGTTGTAGTCCATTATATGTCGTGTGTATGTTTTGATGCAGTTTGGCGGAGAGTGCCCGCACCCTTTCCCGTTCGGGCGGAAAGGCCGGTAAGGCTAATGCGGCGGCCCGTGTTGTTGCGGCCGTCTTTTCGCGGCAAAGTTAAGAAACGGTTTTGATTTTTCTTTTTATTAAGACGTTTTTCTTTTTATTTGCCACGCCTTTTAGTGTGAATTTATTCCAAAAAGGCACTGACAATCCGGTCTTTTCCCCATAAGTCCTTCCGGAGGGATATGTCGCGGTAGCCTTCCGCCTTGAAAAGCGCGGCCGTTTCGCGGCCGTAGGCACTGTTCACCTCCACCACGAGCCTTCCGCCCCTTTCAAGACGGTTGCGGCCGAGGCAGGCCAGGGCGCGGTAGAAGCGCAGGGGATCGTTGTCGGGTACGAAGAGCGCCATGTGCGGTTCGTAGTCCGATACGCGGCGTTCCATGTCGGCACGCTCCTTTTCGCAAATGTAGGGCGGATTGCTCACAATGAGGTCGAAGCGTCTGCCGGCGGCCGGCGCTGCCGTGACGTCACACATTTCAAAGCGCACCTCCGCTCCCAGCCGTCGGGCGTTGCGTCGCGCCACTTCGAGGGCGTCGGCCGAGAGGTCCCATGCCTCTACGCTGCTTCGGGGCAGTGCCAGCGCCAGGCTTATCGCAATGCACCCGCTGCCGGTGCCTACGTCGAGCAGGCGGCGTGGCGTGCTCTCGAGCGCTGCAGCCACCAGTTCCTCCGTTTCGGGACGGGGAATGAGCACTGCGTCCGACACTTCGAAGCGCCGGCCGCAAAAGGCGGTATAGCCTGTTATGTACTGTAAGGGGGTGTTCTCCTGCAGGCGGCACAAGATATTTTGCAGGTGCAGGCGCTCCTCGTTGGAAAAATGTCTAACTTTGTCGGCATAGACGTCGATGCGCGCCACGCCGAAGACCTCCTCCAGAACGGCCAGCGCAATGGCATGCGCCTCGCGTTCGTCGCATACGGCCAGCAGGCCGTTGCGCAGTTCATGATATAAAGGTGACATAAGCAAATGCAAAAATACGAAAATACCCTAAAAGAAACTCAGTGTCGCGGAGCGGAAAATGCCGCCCGGGCGGCAGAAAACGAAAAATGGATGCGCCGCTGCCTCCATCTGGCCCGCTGCGGGCGCATGAGTGCCGCGCCCAATCCGATGGTAGGTGCCGTTGTTGTGGCGCACGGAAGGATTATCGGCGAGGGCTATCACGTGCGGCCTGGGCAGGCTCATGCCGAAGTCAATGCCATCAGCGCCGTGCGGCCGGCCGACCGGCCGCTGCTCCGCGAGAGCACCATTTATGTGAATCTTGAGCCGTGCGCCCATTACGGCCGCACGCCGCCTTGCGCCGAGCTTATCATACGCACGGGCATACCCCGTGTGGTGGTGGGGTGTGTCGATCCTTTTTCGCGGGTGAGCGGCCGCGGCATCGACCTGCTGCGCCGCGCCGGTGTGGAGGTGACGGTAGGAGTGCTCGAGGCGGAATGTCGCGAGCTGAACCGCCGGTTCATTACCTTTCATACGCACCAGCGCCCTTATATCACCTTGAAGTGGGCCGTTTCTTCCGACGGATTCATCGACCGCTGGCGTGATGCCGTTTCCACGCCGGAAGAGGCGGCTCCCCTACCCTCTTCTGCCGGTGAGGGTGCGGAAGAGACAGCTGTTGCCCCTCCCGCGGCTCTTTCCACGTCCCGTTCGCTTTTGCGGGTCCATCGCCTGCGGGCACTCAACCAGGCCATTCTAGTGGGACACAACACGCTGCGTCTCGACCGTCCCCGCCTCGACGTGCGCCATTGGCATGGCCGGAATCCCCTGCGCATAGTGCTCGGCAGCGTGGCTGAAGGCGAGCTTCCTCCGGGCTTCACGGCTTTTGCCGACATCGACACCATGCTGGTGGCTCTCTTTCGCCGCGGTGTGCAGACACTCCTTGTGGAGGGCGGCAGCCAGACACTTCAGTCCTTTATCGACCGCGGGTTGTGGGACGAGGCCTTCGAGGAGCTCTCTTCAGTGGTTCTGGGCAGCGGTGTGCCTGCTCCGCGGATGCCTTTCGGTGTGCCACGCGTCGTGGAGACGGCTTGGGGGGTGAGCATTACCCATTGGCGCAACGTGTGATGTCTTGCCTCAAGGGAAAGACCGGCTGATGGGGAGAGGCGGCTGCCGGATGAGGCATTGTGCTGTGGCCCGGTGTGGCATTTGCCGGCGGTATTTTTTATATGCCGCCAGGCGGAAATAAAAAAACATTACTTGGAATTTAAAAAGTCCGTATTACAATTTAAAAAGTAATACTTACAATTTAAATTCCAAGTAATGTTTTTTCAGCCTTTGTCAAGGCCTTGCTTATCAGTGTAATATGAGATGGAAAAAGAAGCACCCTTTCCGAGGCCGGCAAGAGCCCCGTTCATGAGAAAGAGCGGAACGGATGCGGCTTATTCGGCCGTCAGTTCCAGTGTCAGCGATGTCCACGGACGCGACAGTGAACCGCTCACGTTGAGACCGGCATATTTCAGCACGCGGCCGCTCACCACCTTGCCGTTGAGATTGCTCGGCTTCGAAGGGTTGAGGGGTGTCAGGTCTTTGATACGGTAGTTCTTGTTCTCATCCACTCCGTCGAGCCTTACCTTCGGCATTGCCTGTCCGTTGAGATAGTCCGTCCGGTAGACGAAGAGCACGGCGTGGTCCTTGGTCTCATCGGCATACATCAATGCGGCCATCGCCCCTTTGTCGTAAGGTGATATTAACCGGTATTGGTCGCCTAGCTGGATGACAGGACGTACCGACTTGTAGGCTTCGATGGCGCGTTTGGAGAATTCCTTTTCCCGGTCGCTCATGTTCTTAGGCTGTATTTCCATGCCCAGGCGTCCCGACATGGCCACATCGAAGCGGAATTTGATGGGCACCTCGCGGCCAGTCTGATGGTTGGGGCTGGCGCTCACGTGGGAGGCCATGGCGATGGCCGGATAGAAATGGCTGTCGCTCCACTGGATGAACAGGCGCTGGTAGGCATCTGTGTTGTCGCTGGTCCAGAACTCGTCAAACCACGGCAGCAGACCGTAGCCTACGCGGCCACCGCCGCTGGCGCACAGCTGTATGGTTACATCGGGATATTTGGCGCGGATGCGGTCGAGAACCTTGTGCAGGCCGCGGTGGTAGCGCACGTAGAGTTCGCTTTGCTTGTCTTTGGGCAGATACAGTGAGCCGTAGTTCATGATGTCGGCGTTGCAGTCCCATTTGATGTAGGCGATTTCCGGATTCTCCGAAAGTAGTTTGTCCGTCACGCCGAACACGAAGTCCTGTACTTTGGGATTACACAGGTCAAGCACTACCTGCGTGCCGCCGCGTCCCTGCCGCAACGGGCGGTTGGTGTGCTGGAGCACCCAGTCGGGATGTTTTTCGTAAAGCTCGCTCTTTGTATTGGCCATTTCAGGCTCAATCCATATTCCGAACTTGATGCCGTTGCGCCGGGCGGACTGCGTGAGTCCGCCGATACCCTGAGGCAGTTTCTTTTCACACACCATCCAGTCACCCAGACTCGATTTGTCGTTATCGCGAGGATATTTGTCGCCGAACCATCCGTCGTCCATCACGAACAGTTCTCCGCCAAGAGACGCTATGTCGCCCATCATTTGGTCCATCGTCTCCTGGTTCACATTGAAGTAGACACCTTCCCAGCTGTTCAGGAGGACGTCACGCAGCTTGTCACCGTTAGCTATGGCATACAGCCGTGCCCATTTGTGGAAAGCGCGGCTCACACCTCCCTTGCCATCTTTCGAGAACGTCATGACAAACTCAGGTGTGGAGAAAGTCTCGCCCGGTACGAGGGAATAGAGCGAAGTGTCGTCGTTGATGCCGCTGATTACATTGAGACGGTTGGCGGATGCCTCGATTCTTGTTTTGTAATTGCCGCTCCACAGCAGGTTGCAGCCAAACACCTCGCCGGCGTTTTCCGCAGGTTTGCCGTCGATGGAAATCATGAAGCCGGGATTGGAGCCGAAAGCGTTTCTCAGTCCGGCCTTGTCAGCTATGACGGTTTGTCCGTCGGGGAGCTTTTCCTCGGTCATGTAGCTTTCGCTGCCCCATCCGCCGTGAAACTGGGTGAGGTAGTTGTTGCTGCGGGTGAAGGGTACGGACGCGCTGGCAAAGGTAATCAGTTTCACCGCTCCCTTTTTGGCGTTGTTGGTAATGTCGTACCAGGTGGAGAAAACTTCAGTGCCCGCATAATGGCGGAAATACTGGCGGACGGTCAGGGGATATACCCTGTCGGTGAAAGTCAGTATGAGCAGTTCTCCCTTGCCGTCTGTTGTGCGCCTGAGACTGTCCATTTTAAGGTCGAGGCTCATGTTGCCGTCGGGCATTTCCACGCTCAGGGCCTTTTCGCCGTTGGGGTCGGGGCCGAATGTCGGAAGAGTGTTGCCGGTGAAATTGGCGTTGACGCCGAACAGTCCGCTGATGTCATCGGAACTTATGCGCGGACCGAAATACTGGTAGTAGGCCGTGCCGCCGTCATTGGTCGTGACAACAAGCGAACTCTTGTCGGAACTCAGCACATGGGTGCGGTTTGCCTGCGCATAACCGCCGGCGGGGGCTGCAACCAGCATGAAAGCTGTGAGGACAGTCGTGAGAAATCTGTTTTTCATGGTGTTGACAAGTTGTTTAGTTGTGTATTAGGAAATAATGAGGTGTCAGTCTTGTCGCTTTATTCTTGTGATATGGAGGAGAGGCAGCCGGGCCTGTCGCCCGTTTTCTCTCACAATCCCAGTTGTTCGGAAATGTCGAGCATGCGGCGGATGGGCTTCACGGCCTCGGCGGCTGTTTCGGCAGAAACTTTTATCTCGGGCCATTCGAAGCGCAGTGCGTTGTACACCTTCGGAAGGGTGATGAGCCGCATGTAGTTGCATTCATTGCATGAGCAGGTGCTGTCGTCGGGCGGCACGGGGATGAAACGCTTGTGAGGGGCGCGGCGCTGCATCTCGTGGAGGATGCCGCTTTCGGTGACAACGAGGAAAGTGCCGGCCTCTGAGGCTACGGCGTAGCGCAGGAGGGCTGCCGTTGAACCTACCACATCGGCCAGTTTCACTACGGCTCCGCGGCATTCGGGGTGTACCAGCACTTTGGCATCGGGGTGCTCGCGCTTAAGGGCTACGAGCTTTTCCACCGAAAAGCGCTCGTGCACATGGCAGGCGCCGTTCCACAACACCATGTTGCGGCCGGTCACGCTGTTGATGTAGGCTCCCAGGTTGCGGTCCGGACCGAAAATAAGTGGTTGTTCGGGAGGGAAGCTTTCCACTATCTGGCGGGCGTTTCCTGAGGTCACGACTACATCGGTCACGGCTTTGGTTGCGGCGGAGGTGTTGACGTAGCTGATGACCTTATGTCCGGGATGCGCGCTTACAAAGCGGGCGAAGTCGGCCGCCGGACAGCTTTCGGCCAGCGAGCAGGTGGCGCCCAGGTCGGGCAGGAGCACTTTCTTGCCGGGACAGAGAATCTTATTGGTCTCTCCCATGAAGTGCACGCCGCACATCACAATGATGTCGGCATCGGTTTGGGCGGCTTTCTGGGCCAGGGCCAAGCTGTCGCCCACAAAGTCCGCCACATCCTGAATGTCGCTTTCCGTGTAATAGTGCGCCATGATGACGGCCTTCTTCTCGCGGCACAGGCGGCGTATCTCTTCATGTAGGTCAATGCCCTCCGGCAGGGCTTCGTCGGCGTAGCCTTTGGTTTTCCAGCTCTCTTTTATGTGGTTCATCGTGTTGGAGTTTTTGGAGTTTCGAAGGACAAAGTTACGTGTTTTTGTGACATTGCGGACATTCCGATGGCTGTAAAAATGTTTCGGGTATAGCTTTTTGTCGGATGCAGACCGACGGATAACGGGAGGAAACATAGTTTTTTTGATGTAAACCCGTAAAAAACAAAGGATTGTTAACAGATATTTCTTAAAAATCCCTTATTTTTGCAGTTGCATTTATATACTTTAAACATAAATTAATTACATTATGCCTAATTTTAAGACTTTGGTTGCAACTCTGCTGATGCTGGGTACAACGTCGGTTGCCACGGCGCAACACACGTGCACGAAGGACTACAAACCTGCACCTTATACATTTATAGGCCTGCAGGGCGGTGGTCAGGTTACGTTTACGAACTATAAGGCGAGTAAGCTCATTACCCCTGTAGGAGCTTTTTCCGTGGGTCACTTCTTCTCACCCGTGGTGGGTACGCGCCTCAATGTGAGCGGCTGGAAAAACAAGGGCGGTTTCAAGTCAGTGGGTAAGACGTATGAGTATAACTATGTCACCTCTAACCTCGACCTGATGCTCAACCTTTCCAAAATTGTGATGCCTTCGAAGTGTCATACCCCGCTCAACGTTTATCTTATCGGAGGTGTGGGACTTTCTTACGCCTGGGATAACGATGATCTCAACGCTTTGCGTAACAGCGGGCTGGTGAAGGAGAATATGGCCTGGGAAGACGACCGCCTGGTGCACAACTTCCGTGCCGGCCTTCAACTGGAGTATGCCTTTGCCAAGCATTTTGCTGTGAATCTTGAAGTGGATGCCAACAACCTGCACGACCGTTTCAACTCGAAGGCCAACGGCCGCGGCGATTGGCAGCTGACGGGTATGGTGGGCCTCACCTATAAGTTCGGTTTCAAGAAGCACAAAGCCGCTCCCGTTCCCGTTGCCCCCGCTCCCGTGAAGGAACAGCCGGCTCCCGCCCCCAAGCCTGCTGTAGTGGAGGAGAAGCCCGTTGTAGTAGAGGAAAAGAAAGAAGTGAAGCAGCCTGAGAAGATCCGCATCGACGTATTCTTTGCCATCAACAGTGCTGTAATACGCAGTTCTGAAGAACCTAAGGTGAAGAAATTGGCCGACTGGCTCAATAGCCATCCCGAAGCCAAGGCTGACCTCGTGGGATATGCCGATGCCGGCACGGGCAACGCACAGATTAACCGTACGATCTCTGAAAAGCGCATGAAGGCCGTGGCCGATGTCCTTGTGCAGAAATACGGTATCAAAGCCTCTCGTCTGACCACAGGCTTCAAGGGTGACTCCGTTCAGCCGTTCAAGAACAACGACGACAACCGCGCTGTTATTTCTGTAGCCGCCGAATAAGAAAACCTGTTGCCCGCTTGCGGCAATGACAAATAAAGCCTCCCGCCGGTTTCCGTAATGCTGAATCCGGCGGGAGTTTTTTCGGATTTTGTCTTTTGCTGACGTTTGATTTCGGAATAGCTTGTTTTGTCCTGCTATCGTTTTTTAAAATGGAAAGTGGAATGATAAGTCATTGAAGTTGTCAAAGTCTTTTGAAAAGTCCGGTATGGATTTTGGTTTGTGATACGGGGATTTTGAAATCCGATATCAGGATTTTTTACGATAATAAGGTGGTTTTCCGATGAGCCTCCCTGTTCAGGGCTGGCAGTTGTCAGTGATAAGACCGCCAAGCGGGCAGCCTCCAATATAAAGGCTGCCCGCTTGGCGGTTACACTAATTGTGATTTTCCGGCCGGTGGTCGGTTGTGTTGAGTACGCCGGCCGTTTGTCTGAGGAAAGGTTGGCTCCGAACCCCGATGCGGCTGAGGCTCCGGAGCCAACGGCAATCGTTTATTCGGCTATGAGAGAGAACTCTGCTCCTGAGGCAAAGTCGTTGCCGTTCTGTTCGCTGAGGGCGTTGAAGCGGATGTAGCGGGCCTTGACGGGCTTCTTGAACATGACGCGCTGGTCGGCTTCGGAGTTCTTGAAACTGCCTTTGGCTATAGGAGTGCCCCATGTCTTGCCGTCCTGACTGACATAGATTTCGTAGTCCTTCACGCGACCGTTGGGACCGTCCTGACGCGGTGTGTAGACGAAACCTTTCATTGTTTTGGTTTCGGCTGCGTCAAAGTCAATCCAGTGTGGATATTTGGCCAGTGTGATACTGTACATCGTGTGCCACTTGGTGCCGGTGTCGCCATCCGTCAGGTGGGTGGCATAACCTTCGCCAGGTTCTTCGCTGGAGGCGAACACAACTTCAAGAGGTACGCTCTCTATTTTGTCGTAAGTCTTTTTCAGCTTCAGCTCAGCATTGTCTTTGTACCAAGCCACGATGGTTCCTCCCATGCGCAGGTCGATGGGCGCAGTGTAGGGCTGTGCTTTCTTGGAACCGTTCAGGCTGTACATGATAGTGCGGTTTTTGGCCGGCGTGCTGAGGGTTACTACGCCTGTACGGCTGTGTGAGAAGCTGATGGGCTGCTCGCCTGAGGGCGATACGTGTGCCGCCTCGTTGATGATGGCGGGCATGGCGCGGCCGATGTTGACCGGACGGATGATGAAGCCGAAGTTGTAGTTGGTGCTCATCGTGCGGTCGGGGCGGAGAGGGCCGCCTTGTCCGCAGCTGGCGCCTCCGAGGCCTGTCACTTTGGCATCGAGGTGGAGGTGCGTTCCCGTGCTTTGGGGCAACTGATAAGGATGTGCCGCTACGGTAAGTTCCTGCTGGCTCCAGGGGAGGGCAGAGGCTGACATGACACTGTCGGCGATGAATACTACGCCGTGGCCGCTCCGGTTGGTGAGGGCGCACCAGCGCACTTCCTCGCGGTTACCCATGGCCTGAGGTTTGGGCAGCATGATGTCCTGAGTGGCTACGTTGCCGCTGTGCAGTTCGATGAACTGACCCGTCTTGCGGTCGTTGTAGTTGTTCACGGGGCCGCGGCCGTAGTAGTGGAAGGCGTTCAGTTCGGCCGGAAGCTGCATGGCGTAGCCGATGCGCGGCAACACTACTGAGGATTTGCTGGCCGATATGGCGCTCTGGAGTTCGATGGAGCCGTCGGGGTAGATGGTGTAGATCTGGTTGGTGGTGAACTTGAATCCGTTATTGCCGATGGCCTTGCGGTTCTTTTCGAAACCGTAAACCGTCTCCGGTACGCGGTCGCGGTTGCTGTAACCGTGGTCAGAGCCGTATTCGCCCTGGCTTTCTACGGTGAAATAGAGCTGCCAGCTGCCGTTTTTGCCCGAGGTGAGCTTATGGTCGAGGGCGTGATGCTTGAGGTCGTAGAGGCCATTGCGCCACCAGTCGCGCGGATAGCCGATGCCGTCGTCGTTGTCGGTGGGTGCGCGGAAGGCGTCGAGTTTCGGGCCTTGTCCTTCGCGCACGATGGTCTGGTTGCCGTAGGTGAGTGAGGCAATGGCGCCGGTGGAGAGGTCGAAATCAGCTTTGAAGCCGTCGCCGGTGAGGGTGATGCGGCCGTTCTTTTCCTCGGCGTTTATCTTCTTGTCGGAAGCCGCTACCTGAATGATGGCGGGAGCGGCCTTTTCCTCACCGCGCACGCGGAGCTGTTCCTCCATCTGCACGTAGCCTTTCTCGGCCCATGGCATGTTTTCGCCCAGGAGGAACTGCACCTTCACGAAGTATTCGCTTTCGGGATCGAGCGAAGCGTAGTCGTAGGGCAGGGTGTACTGCTGTTTCTGGCGCGGACCGACGATATTGCGGGCGCCCTGCAGGGGTTTGTCCTTCTCCACGCATACGCCGTCCTTCCATAGCGACCATACGATCTGATAGTCGGTGAGGGGGGCGAAGTAATTCTTGTTGAAGATTTCGATGCGTCCCTGCGTCATGTCAACGGCCTTGACGCCGATGTTCTGGTACACCTTTTTCACTTCATAGTACTGCGCCTTGGGCGAGAGGTCGGGGCGCATGACGCCGTTCATGCAGAACATGCCGTCGTTGGGCTTGTTGTTCTGTCCGAAGTCGCCGCCGTAGCCCCAGTAGCGTTCGCCGGTGGCGGGGTCATAGTTGTAGATGGCCTGGTCCACCCAGTCCCAGATGGCGCCGCCTATGAAGAAATTGGTGCTCTCTATGGCTTCCCAGTAGTCGATGAGATTACCGATGGCGTTACCCATGGAGTGGGCGTATTCGGAGATGTGGAAAGGATATTTCATCTTGTAGGTGCCTTTGACAGCGCCTTGCACCCAAGGGATGGAAGGATACTGGTTAGACCCCATGTCGACGATGTCGTTGTTGCGCTCGTACTGTACGGGGCGCGAGGTGTCGAAGGCCTTGATGGCGTTGTAGCAGTCCACGAAGTTCTTGCCCGGTCCGGCCTCGTTGCCGAGGCTCCAGATGCAGACAGAGGGGTGGTTGACGGTGGCGTGAACCATCTCCATGTTGCGTGCAATGTGTGCGTTCTTGAACTCCGGCACGTGGGAGAGGCTGGCTTCGCCGTAGTAGTACTGGTGGCTCTCGATGTTGGCTTCGTCCTCAAGATAGATGCCGTATTTGTCGCAGAGGTAGTACCAGTAGGGCGCGTCGGGGTAGTGGCAGTTGCGCACGTGGTTGATGTTGCCGCGCTTCATGAGGAACACTTCCTTCTCCATTTGCTGGCGCGTTACGTAATGTCCCGTCTCAGGGTTGTTTTCGTGACGGTTCACACCCTTCATCTTGATGGGCTGGCCGTTGAGGTAGTAGTAGCGTCCGGCCAGTCCGAACTCATCCTGTGAGGCCGGCGTGTCCTTGATTTCAATTTTGCGGAAGCCCACGGAGGTGGAGAAGGTTTCCACCACCTTGCCCTTCTTGTCCTTGAGCTGTCCCACCAGAGTGTAGCGGTAGGGCTTCTCGGCGTTCCAGGGCTTGATGGCCTTTCCGGCCTTGAGCACTACGGAAGCCGTCTGCTCGCCGTCCTTGACAAGCTCCTCTACGGCGGCCGAGGCTGTTATGCCCTCCACGAGGGTGTTCTCGTCGCTGTAGAGTTTGTTTTCATAGAGGGCATAGTCGATGGTGTAGCCCTTCTGTTTCTTGCCCGAGAGGTTGGCCACGCTGGCTTTGATGCTGAGCGAGGCGTCGGTGTAGGAGGCGTCGTAGTCGGGTATGGCCACGATGTCGCGCACCTGCACTTTGGGTTTGGCCGTGAGGGCCACGGTGCGGAAAATGCCCGGGAGGCGGAACATGTCCTGGCTTTCGAGGAAGGAGCCGTCGCTGTGGCGGTACACCTCTACGGCCAGAATGTTCTCACCCTTGGGGTTGAGGTAAGGCGTGATGTTGAACTGGGCCAGATTGCGCGAGTTTTTGGAGAAACCTACGTACTTGCCGTTCACGTAAAGATAGAAGAAAGAATCCACGCCGTCGAAGTTGATGTACACTTCCTTGTCCTTCCATCCGGCGGGTATGCTGAAGGAGCGGCGGTACGATCCCACCTCGTTGCGGTGGTCGTAGCTCAGCCAGTCCTTGGCAGGGGTGCGCATCACGCCGCCTTTCCAGTCGCCCACCTTCACGCCGTGCTGGAAGATGACACGCTGGTTGGAGTAGAGCGGTGCGCCGTATTTTTGCGAACCGTCTTTACCGATGCCGGCCACGTTCCAGTTCATGGGTACGTCCACGAGGTCCCATCCTGAGGCGTCAAAGTCCGTTCTGAAGAAATCCGCAGGGCGTTCGGCGGGATTCTTGGCCCAGTGGAACTGCCACTTGCCGTCGAGCGACTGCCACAGCGAACTGTGTTCAGGCAGCAGCTTGCGCGCGCTCTCAACGTCCTCAAACGAGAAAAACCACGCATGGGGTTGCTGCTTGTTGTAGGCCACGGAGTCGGGGCTTTGCCACTCCATGCCCGTGGGCGCGGCCATTTGGCCGTAGAAGTAGCCGCCCAGCCGCGTTTCGGGCGTGCCGGTCTGCGCCGCCATCCATGCGGGGAAGGCCAGACTGCCCAAAATGAGCATTAAACTTTTCTTGTACATAAGTTGTTGGGTTAGGAATTAGATTTTGTTATCGTAAATTTTCGTTTGCCTACAAATTTACAAAGAATAATCGTCATAACCCCTGCTTCTGCTTCATTTATCCCCATGCCTGCGCGGAAAACGACAAATTGTTCTCTGGACATTAACATATTTAACTTTCCGTTACATTTGAGAGGCTTGGAAAATAGGTTTGAAGTATTGGAAAAGAAAAAGTCCGTATCGGAATTTTAACACGGATACTTGGAATTTCAACTCCAAGTAATGTTTTTCCGATGGGGAGCAGAGGGGGGGTTGAGCTGAAACGGTCCTGAAAATGTACGGCGAAGCGGGACTTCCTTAAAGGAAAGCCCCGCTTCGCTGTTACAAAGATACGCAATTTTCAGCCTGAAAGCAAATAGTGTTAAAAAGTGAGGGGATATCTTCTCCGCGGCCTTTCAGAGGGGAAAGGGTGGGGCGGCATTCTCCCGCTTTTCCGTAGCGTCTATTGTCCCCACGAGGCGCGGTCGAGGTTGCGGTAACCCACCGCTTCGGCCACGTGGGCGGCGCCAATCTGTGGCGCCCCGTCGAGGTCGGCAATGGTGCGCGCCACTTTCAGGATGCGCTCGTAAGCCCGTGCCGACAGGTTGAGCGTCTTCATGGCCATGCGCAGGCGTTCGGTGGCCGCCTCGTCGGGGCGGGCATGGCGCTCAAGCAGACGGGCCGGCATCTGTGCGTTGCAGTGTATGCCCGCTTCGTTCCTGAAACGTTCCGTCTGTATGGCCCGTGCCCTGACAACGCGTTCGCGGATGGCTGCGCTCGGCTCACCGGCCGGTGCGTTGGTGAGATGCTCCAGCGGCACGGGGGTGACTTCCACCTGCAGGTCGATGCGGTCGAGCAGCGGGCCGGAAATCTTGTTCATGTAGCGCTGTATGTGTCCCGGCGAGCAGTCGCAGTCGTGCGTGGGATGATTGTAGTAGCCGCACGGACATGGATTCATGGCGGCTACGAGCATGAAGGAGCAGGGCAGGGTGGCCGTGTATTTGGCGCGTGAGATGGTGATGGCGCGGTCCTCGAGCGGCTGGCGCAGCGTTTCGAGCGCCGAACGGTTGAATTCGGGCAGTTCGTCGAGGAAAAGCACCCCGTTGTGGGCCAGCGAAATTTCGCCGGGCTGTAGGCTGCTTCCGCCGCCGATGAGTGCAATGTCGGAAATGGTGTGGTGAGGGCTCCGGAAGGGGCGCTGCGTGATGAGTGAGGAGCCGGCTGCTAGTTTGCCCGCCACGGAATGTATCTGTGTTGTTTCCAGGCTTTCCGTCAGGGTGAGTTGCGGGAGGATGGACGGCACGCGTTTGGCCATCATGCTCTTGCCGCAGCCCGGACTGCCCACCAGCAGGAGGTTGTGCCCGCCGGCGGCGGCGACCTCGCAGGCGCGTTTCACCTGTTCCTGTCCCTTCACGTCGGCAAAATCGAGGGAATGGTTGCATTGGGCATCGTAAAATTCCGCCCGGGTGTCTACCTCAGTCGGCATTAGTGCGGAGCGGCCGTCGAGCAGGTCCACCACCTCCTTGATATGGCCGGCGCCGTATACCTTCAGGCGGTTGACCACTGCGGCTTCGCGGGCGTTTTCCCGAGGTACCACTAGAAAGTCGAAACCCATTTCGCGGGCCTTGACGGCTATGGGCAGGGCGCCTTTCACCGGACGCAGCGAGCCGTCCAGGCCGAGTTCGCCCACCAGCACACATCGGGGAAGGGCTTCGGTACCCACCATTTTGCAGGCCGCCAGCAGTCCTATGGCCAAAGGCAGGTCATAGCCCGTGCCCTCCTTGCGCACATCGGCCGGCGCAAAGTTGATGGTGCCGGCCAGGCGGGGAGTTTGCAGCGAGGAATTGTGCAGGGCGCTGCTGACGCGCGAAAGGCTCTCGCGCACGGCGTTGTCGGGCAAACCCACCATGACGAGGCTCGTGCCCTTGTAAGTGTTCACCTCGAGGAATACGTGCATGGCGCTCAGCCCGTTCAGGGCGGCGGTGTTGATCTTTACAAGCATGGGATGCGTTAATGGGAAAAGTTTTTGGCGATAGGGTAGGGCTGTGCTTCTGTAGAGGTGTTAGCGGGCGGTTCTGACGTGTTCGGCCACGAGTTGTTCCAGCCGGTCGGCCTTGAGGTCGCGGGCCACCACCCGTCCGGCCGCATCTACGAAAATGGCGCTTGGAAAGTAGCGCATGCCGAGGCGGCGCACAAGGTCGCCATCGAAAGCTGCCCCGTCGCATACGGTGGAGAATTTCATGCTGTCAGTTTCGACGCGTCGGCGGCACTGTTTCATTTCCGTGTCAAGCGAAACACCGAGCACTCCCACTTGCGTGCCGTAGGCTTTGTGAATGCGCCTCAGGGACTTTATGAGCGGAAAACTCTCGTTGCTCCATGAAGCCCAGAAAGCTATTATGAGAGGCTTGCCTTTGAACTGTGCGGGCGTAACGGTGCGGCCGTCTATGTCGGTGGCTGTAAAGTCGGGTAAGGTTCGGCCGGCGGCTGTGCCCAGTTGTTGGCGCAGACGCGCGTCGATGGCGGCGAGCTCTGCATTTTTAGGTTGTGCGCGGCGCAGTTCCTCCAGGAGCGATAGGGTGGTGTCGGGGGAAGGCTGGCGGGCTTCGGCAAAATATTGCTTGAACACGGCTATTGCCGCCAGCGACCGGCTATTGGAGCGGATGAAGTCGGAGGCGGCCAGCCGGATGTCGTTGTCATTTTTTCCGGCATTTTTCTGCCGGAAAGCGGTGAGGCGTTTGTTGTCCTCGTTGCCTGTGATGTCGGCCTCGCCGAGCTTGGCCGCTTCGCCGGTCATTCTGATGGTCTTTCCCGGTTCGGCCACAATGTAGGTGCGGGAAAAGTTGGGGTAGAGCAGAGTGAGAATGACGGGCTGGCTCAGTTCCCGTTCGTAGGTGAATTTCCCGTTTTCTATGCGTATGGTGTCAATGCCGTTGAAGGTGCCGTCTTCGCTGTATGCGTAGAATTCGGCGTGTCTCACGTTGTCGATGCTGCCTTCGAGGCGTATGCGGTTTTTAGGCTGTGAGCAGGCCGTGAACAGGAGCAGCAGGCTGACGGCTTGCAGGATGGTTCGGTTTGACATGGTTCTTATAACTGTGGGGAGGTGGGGGATATGGCCGTTTGTCATGGTACTGTTCGGTTGTTACGGTCCAGCTGACGGCGGTCGGTGCCTTTATCCTTTCATATCTGTGGCCGGGCCACCGGCGCCTGCGGCTTATAGGGGAATGCCTGTGTCGTTTGGTGGCGGGTAAAGGCAACAGGCCGGCAAGTTGGCCGGGTAACAAGCAATGAGGCCCGACGGGCATTTTTTCTTACTTGTTAACCGGTGAACTTGCCGGCCCATTACGTTATGGTCTTATCCTGAACTTTATTTAACGAGGTTCTTGAAAGAACTGTCGCCGAAAAGTTTAGCGAATTCGAGGTCTTTAGCTGCGCGGGCTTTGAAGGAAGCGTCTTTGGCAATAGCATCCTGAAGGTTGCTCAGAGCCGTAGAGCTTTGGTTGGTGCGTGCGGCGAGGATAGCCTTGAGGTAGCTGGTGGTGGCATCAGCCTTGGCTACGGCTGCGAGAGACTGGGCGGCACCGGTGTAGTCCTTGGCCAGAATCTGTGCGAGGGCGGCACTGTTGGTGTTGGCGCCGCGGAGGTCCTGAGCGGCCTGTGCGAAGTTGCCCTTGGCTATGTTGAGGTTACCGCGTACTTCGTTGTAGTTTTTGGCGCCGGTAGCTTTGGCCAGAGCCTGCTCAGCCTTGGCGATATTGCCTTGTGCGATGGCGAAGAGAGCCTCGTTGGCTTTCACTTCGGCGGCGCTGCTCTTGGCGGCAGCCTGTGTCAGATAGTTCTGGGCCTTGGCGATGTCACCTTTCTGGTAAGCGAGTTCAGCCAGGTTGTTGTAGGCACGGTAGTCGCTGGGGAAGAGTTGCGTTGTTTTGTTGTAGATGCCTTCCTTTTCGTTGGCGTTGTTGGTCAGCGTAGCGGCGTAGAGAAGTTCTTCTACGGAGAGTTTTGAGGCATCGCTGGCGAACTGCTGCTGGATTTCAGCGTCTGTGCGGCCGATGATATTGTAGTTCATCGTGATGCGTGCACGGCGGAGTTCGGGCAGGATTTCATCGGCCAGTTCTCTGTAGGCGGCGGAGATGTTACGGATTTGTGTTTCGCGTTCTTCGGGATCCTGATACATGGAGAGTACGCGGAGAATCACGTCTTTGTCCTGAAGGTTGGAAGCCGATACGAGCTGCTGGAAGCCGTCCCAGTCCTCAGCGGTGTACTTCTTGTCGATGTTGGTTTGCAGAGCGGCTTTCTTCAACTGACCCTGAACATAGCTGGAGGAAGTGCCCTGACGCTGCTGTGCGAGCTTTTCGTTGAAGTTGAAAGCACCGTCGGGAGAGGCGTAGGCCGATACTTCGATGCCGTTGAGCTGAAGTCCTTTCTGGTCAGCCTTGATGTCGCGGAGCATCTTGACGAAGTCTTTGATGCTTACGCTGTTGAGTTCGCTGGAGCGTACTTTGGCCTGGTTGATGAGGTATTTGATTTGTGCTTCCTGCTTTTGGGCGATGATGCGCTGGTAGGCGTCGGCGGCGTTGGCCGTGTTGGCGTTGCGCGAGGTCATGGCGAGGAGCGTGGAAGTGGCGATAACGCCGTCGGCTACTTTAACTTCGGGCACTTTCACGGTCTTTTTGCCCACTTTGGCGTTGAAAGTGAGGTAGAGTTCGCTTTGAGCCATTTCGGGCACGTAGGCGAAGCTGTTCTTCATCGTGTAGTTGCCGCCAACCTTGTAGGAGATTTCCTGATTGTTGCCTTGCACTTTCTCACCCTGGAAAGAGGCGGGCTGGCCAACAGCCTCGCCGCCCTCGTAGCGCAATACGGGGACAACCGTAACGGTGGCTTTTTTCTTCATGTACTTCTCCGGGAAGCGGCCGTTGATGGTGACGGGCACCTGGTTGGCTACTTCTTCCATCGGGGAGGGAGTCACTGTGAAATTGTCGGCACTAAGTTCACCGAGCTTTTTGCACGACGTTAACACCAGCGTAGAGGCCAGTGCAACTGAAAAATACAATTTGGTTTGCATATAAAACTTAGATTTGTTTGAGTTTCTACTAGAGTTTCACAGGGGCAAAGGTAATCATTTATATTATTCTTGCAACATGAGGGGCATAACTTTTTTTCAGACGAGGCTTAAAAATGCTGAAAATGAATTTTCATCGGTGTTTTTTGGGCTTTGGCACGCGATTGGAGCACGTTTCGGGTGTGTTTACGGTCCGTTATAGTTTTTTTCAAGTCAGCCGGAGTGAGGGAGTGGCATTCCGGTGTGCCCGTGACTGGGTGCGGCCATTGCTTCTGAGGTGCTTTCATGTGGCGGGGATGTTGTCAGGGCTGCTTGTCTTTCACTTTTATGAAAAGAAAATTGTAACTTTGCCGCCAATGGAAAACTCCCTCCCGAGAGGGTTAAAAGACAACAGATATGAAAATTAGAGAGAATCTTTATTACGTTGGTGTGAACGACCGCGTGAAGCATCGTTTCGAGGGCCTTTGGCACCTGCCGCACGGCGTTTCTTATAATTCCTATCTCATTGACGATGAGAAAGTGGCGCTTGTCGATACCGTTGATGTGGCCTTTTTTGCCGAGTATTTGGAAAAAATACGTGCCGTCCTTGGCGACCGTCCCGTGGATTATCTCATCATCAACCACATGGAGCCGGACCACAGCGGCGCTCTGTCGCTTATCCGAAAGTATTATCCTGAGATCCGCCTTGTGGGCAACCGCAAGACGATGGAGATGGTGGGCGGCTTTTACGGCGCCAACTCGGAGGGCGACATCGTGGTGGCTGACGGCGACGCGCTTTCGCTGGGCCGCAGCACGTTGACTTTCCATCTGGCTCCCATGCTCCACTGGCCGGAGACGATGGTCACTTATGATGCTGCGGACGGGACGCTTTTCTCCGGTGATGCTTTCGGCTGCTTCGGCGCGCTGAACGGTGCCGTGATGGACACTGCGATGGACTATGAGCATTATATCTCAGAGATGGAGCGTTATTTCGCAGCCATTCTCGGCAAGTTCTGTGCACCGGTGCGTACCGCCCTTGCCAAGCTCTCGGCCCTCGACATCCGCATGATCTGTTCGACGCACGGCCCTGTGTGGACGGAGGCCGTTCCGCGTGTCGTTGATGTGTACCGCCGTTTTTCGGAGGGCGTCACCGTTCCCGGCCTCGTAGTCTGCTACGGTTCCATGTACGGCAACACCCAGCGCGTGGCCGAAGCCGTGGCCGAAGGTGCTGCTGCGGCCGGACTGCGTAAGGTTATCGTGCATAATCTCAGTGTGTCGCAGCCCTCTTTCGTGTTGGCGGACATTTTCCGCTACGGCGCGCTGGCTGTGGGCGGACCCACTTATAACGGCGGTCTGTTTCCGGTGGTTGAAGACCTTCTCAAGCGTCTGGCCCATCGCGAGGTGCGTGGCCGTAAACTGGCTTTCTTCGGCGGTTACACATGGAGTTCGCAAGCTGTCAAGACCATCGCGGCTTATAACGGTCACATGAAGATGGAAATGGCGGCCGAACCGGTGGAATGGAAGCAGGGCGCGTCGGCTGATGCCTTGGAGCGTGGCCGCGCTTTAGGAAAGGCGCTTGCTGAGGCGGTTATGAATTGATCAACTGTATGTTGGGCGCCAGGAGACGCACTGTCTTCTCTTTTCTGACGCTTATTATAGTGATACCTTTTGCGGGATGTGCTTTTATGGGTTCCGGCGAAATCCGTAACAGCGCATCCCGCCTTTTGAAGGCTCTTGTGGCTGTCATTCGTGATTTTTCACTTTAACATATTTAACTTTCTGTTACATTCCAATGTGTTAAAACATAGGATTGAATGATGGCTGGAGGAGGAGTCTGTATCGGAATTTTAACACGAATACGGCCAGTGAAAATTGTGATACTGGGATTTTGAAAAAGAAATACGGCAAAATAATCCGGAAATCCTCCGTTTTTTGCCTCTTACAAGTCTGAAAACAAGCGAAAAGCGGGGCATTCCACATGGAATGCCCCGCTCCGCTAGTGCAAATATACACAAATTTCCGACGGAAAGCAAATAGTGTTAAAATCACCACCGGCGTTAAGGTGGCGGTTCTGCCGAGCCTCTTTTAGTGAGCTTCCAGCCAGTTGGCTCCCTCGCCGCAGTCGGCACGCAGGGGAACGCTCATTTGCCAGGCGCTTTCCATCTCCTCAATGACGATGCTGCGCACTGTTTCCAACTCTTCTGGCACAACGCTGAAATTGAGTTCGTCGTGTACCTGAAGAATCATTTTTGAGCGGATGCCCTCCCGCAGGAAACGGTTGTCAATGCGTATCATGGCCACTTTGATGATGTCGGCTGCCGTGCCCTGTATGGGGGCGTTGATGGCATTGCGTTCGGCGTAGCCGCGTACTACGGCATTGCGCGAGTTGATGTCGGGCAGATAGCGGCGCCGGCCGAAGGCCGTTTCTATGTATCCGCGGCTGCGTGCCACTTCCATGCTCTTTTCCATGTACTCCTTTACCTTTGGGTAAGTTCTGAAATAATTGTCAATCAGTTCTTTGGCTTCTGTTCTTGACACCTCCATGCGTTCGGCCAGCCCAAAGGCCGATATGCCGTATATGATGCCGAAATTGGCTGTTTTGGCTTTTCGCCGTTCGTCGCGTGTCACCTCTCCGATTGGTTTTCCGTAAATGCGGGCTGCCGTGGCGGCGTGTATGTCGCGCCCCTCGCGGAAGTCCTGTATCATGTGTTCGTCGCCGCTGAGATGAGCCATGATGCGAAGCTCGATCTGCGAGTAGTCTGCCGAAAAGAAAATGCAGCCGGGCTCGGGCACGAAGGCCTTGCGGATTTCGCGGCCGTCATCTCCGCGCACGGGAATGTTCTGTAGGTTGGGGTTGCTCGACGATAGGCGACCGGTGGCCGTAACCGCCTGGTTGAAAGATGTGTGGATGCGTCCCGTGGCAGGGTTGATCAGTTTGGGCAGTGCGTCGATGTAGGTGCCTGTGAGTTTTTTAAGGGCGCGGTGTGCCAGAATCTTGCCCACAATGGGGTGTTTCCCCCGCAGGGCTTCGAGCACCTCTTCCCCTGTGGCATACTGTCCGCTTTTTGTTTTTCGGGCCCGTTCGTTGAGCTTCAGTTCTTCAAACAGCACTGTGCCCACCTGTCTTGGCGATGATATGGTGAACGAATGTCCGGCCAGCTCGTATATCTCCGTTTCGAGCACCTGCATACGCTGTTGGAAGTGCCGGCCGGTTTCTGCCAGTGCCTCTGTGTCGAGGCGCACGCCGTAGCGTTCCATGCGGGCAAGTACGGGCATGAGCGGCATTTCCAGATCGGTAAAAACGGAGGTTACCTGGAATTTCTCCATCTCCTCCGTCAGGGGGAGCATGAGGCGCAGGGTTACATCGGCGTCCTCGGCAGCGTAGTCGCACACTTCTTCGGGCGGGACATCGGCCATGTTCTTCTGTCCTTTTCCCTTGGGGCCTATGAGGCGGTCGATATGGATGGTGGCGTAGCGGAGGTAAATTTCCGCCAGATAGTCCATGTTGTGCCGCAACTCCGGTTGTACAACGTAGTGGGCCAGCATCGTGTCGAACATGGGTGGGCGGAGTTCCGCGCCGTAGCGTGCCAGAACGTTGAGATCGTATTTGAGGTTTTGGCCCACCTTGACAATTTTGTCGCTTTCGTAGAGCGGCCTGAATACTTCAACATATTTTAAGATTTCGGACGTTTCACGTGGAACGCTGACGTACCAGGCTTCTCTCGTGTCGGCACAGAAACTCATGCCCACTAATTCGGCGCTTACCGCCTCGGTGCTCGTGGTTTCCGTGTCGATACATACTGTTTGCTTTGTCAAAAGTAAATCACATAAATTCTTTGTATCTTCAAGATCTTGAATGAGATGATATTTATGTGTCAGGTCTTTTAGTGTCGTGAGGTTGCTTTGTTTTTCTTCTTCCTGATCATCGCTTGGAAATACGTCGAAGAGAGAGGCCATCTCAGGCTGTTTTTTCGAGGTGGTTACCTGTTCGGGCGACAATCGCTTGAGAAAAGTGTGAAACTCCAGTCTCTCAAAAAGTTTTCGCAATTCTTCTGTGTCGGGTTCGCTTCGGCGGAGTTCTTCCAGGTTGACCTCTATAGGAACGTCGGTGCGGATGGTGACAAGGAATTTTGAGAATTTTATTTTCTCGGTGTTTTCTTCCACTTTCTTCCGGAGTGCTCCTTTGAGTTCGCCGGTGCGGCTGATGAGCTGTTCGACGGAACCGAATTGTCCGAGGAGTTTTTGCGCAGTCTTCTGTCCGACGCCCGGGCATCCGGGGATGTTGTCGGAGGCATCGCCCATGAGCGCGAGCAGATCGATGACTTGTGTGGGTTGGGTGAGCTGGTATTTTTCGCAGACGGCGGCTTCGTTCAATGTTTCCATGGGTGCTCCTCCCCGTCCGGGGCGGCACATGGTTATGTTAGGGGCCACGAGTTGCGCGTAGTCCTTGTCGGGGGTAAGCATGTACACGTCGAGCCCGCTGGCGGCAGCCTGTTGTGCCACAGTGCCTATCACGTCATCGGCTTCGTAGCCGGGCGCTTCGAGAATGGGGATTCGGTAAGCGCGTATGATGTCTTTGATGAGCGGCACTGCGTTGCGTATGTCCTCGGGGGTGGCCTCGCGTTGCGCCTTGTATTCAGGATAAGCCTCGTGGCGGAAGGTGGGTCCGGCGGGGTCGAACGCCACAGCCAGATAGTCCGGTTGGTGGTGGCGCAGGAGGTCTTCGAGCGTATTGACGAAACCGAATACGGCTGAAGTGTTTTCGCCCTTGGAATTCATGCGCGGCGAATTGATCATGGCGTAATAGGCGCGGTAAATGAGTGCGTAGGCGTCAAGGAGATATAATTTTTCCATGTAATATGCTTGTTTCTTCGGTAAAAGTACTTAAAATTATCCATTCTGTGACGATTAATTCGTACTTTTGTCCTCAAAACAGCAGCAATGGACGTACTTACCGCGATACGCCGGCCTGTGGAGGCTGACCTTTCACGCTACAAACTACTCTTTGACGAGGCGCTGACCCATGACGATGACTTTTTGGGTCGGGCGCTGGCGTATATACGCAGCCGTCAGGGTAAGATGATGCGTCCGCTGCTGGTTCTGCTCGTAGCGGCTGAGCGTGGCGCGGTGGGCGAGTCCACCCTTCGCAGTGCCGTTACGTTGGAATTGCTCCATACGGCCAGCCTTGTCCACGATGATGTGGTGGATGAAAGCGGCGAACGGCGCGGACAGGCTTCGGCCAATGCCGTCTATGGTAATAAAGTGGCCGTGCTGGTGGGTGATTACCTGCTTTCGAAGGCTTTGCAGCAGTCGGCTCTGACGGGGGATATGCGTTGCGTTAACATAGTGGCGCGTTTGGGAGGCACCTTATCGGAAGGAGAGGTGTTCCAGCTTTCCAACATCCGCAGTTCGGAGTTTTCGGAGGCGGCCTATTTCAGCGTAATACGCCGCAAAACGGCCGAACTCTTCGCCACTTGTGCCGAGTTGGGCGCGATTACCGCCGGCGGCGGCGCGGAGTTTGTGGCGGCGGCGCGCGGTTTCGGCGAGCACCTCGGTGTGTGCTTTCAGATACGCGATGACATATTCGATTACTACGACGAGGGAAATATCGGAAAACCTACTGGCAATGACATGCTTGAAGGCAAACTGACCCTGCCGGTGCTCTACGCTCTGCGGACGGCGGCCGACGGGGAAATGCTGGCCATAGCCCGCCGCGTGAAAGAGGGAGAGGCCTCAAAGGAGGATATTGCCCGCCTGGTGGCACACACCAAGGCTGTGGGAGGTATCGATTATGCCCGCGGTATGATGGAAGATTACCGTGCCCGTGCCTTGGCTTGTCTCGATGCTTTTTCCCATGGTGAGGTAAGGCAGGCGCTGAAGGATTATTTGTCGTATGTGATAGACCGCGACAAGTAAAAAGGTAGTGAGAAATATTTCTTTATTTCATGCGAGTGTCCCTTTGTCTTTTGGTGGATAAAGGGATTTTTTGTGCTGTTTTTCGTCTTTTTTATCGAGAAATTCTAAGTTTTTTTAGTCACATGAGCTGTTTTGGGATTTAACGTTTTTAACTTCCTGTTACATTTCGGTGTGTTAAAACATAGGTTTAAAGTAGGAAAGGAGCAAAAGTCCGTATTGGAATTTTAACGCGAATAAGGAGATTTAAAATTCCAAGTAATGCTTTTCAGGGTAGCGGAAGGGTGTTTTTGAGATCAAAATATCCTTTAAAATACAGTGAGAGCGGGACATTCTTTTGAAATATCCCGCTCCCGCTGTTACAAAGATACAATTTTTTGCCCGAAACAAATTGTGTTAAAATGTACAATGAAGACCAGAAGACCTTGTTATAATTTTTGATTTCGAATATTTGTAGGGTTTAACGGATATTGTTCGACATGGCATTATAATCTTCATATTCCCATACCAAGTCTGTTTCAGGGCATGGATAATAGTGGTTTACTTCTTGGCCTAATTGATTGCTGTGAATATATGCTATATAGGTTGTCGCCCAAAAGAAGCCGTCACCATTATCTTTAACTTCTTCGGTTCGGAAGCCAAATCGGATTGGATCTTGAGTGAATACCTTGTCATCTTTTGTGCCTATAAAAATGGATCCTTTGGATGTATCCTCAATATCTTTAGGTACAATCAGACTTCCATTTCTACAGAAAAGTTTCTTCTCTATTTTATATACGGTTGCAGGGTAGTATCCGTTTGGTAAACCTAATCGTTTAAGCATTTCTGTTGAGAATACATAGGTTTTAGTGCTGACTTTTGTTTTAACATCATATCCGTATCCTTTAACAGCAATAACATCAAATTCAATAGAAGATAATGGTTTTCCAGTCAATTCGCTGCGTGAAGGTGTTATCAAAGAATTTGTGCGTGAAAAAGTTGCGGAGTCAATATTTATAAGACATTCGTTGTTATTTATGGCATAGCCCTTACTAAGGTTTTTTATCTCTGGTATCTGTTGATTATTAGTTGGTTCTATACTAAAATCAGAATCGCAAGAGGTATGAGCTAATGAAATGGAAACACTAAGAAGCAAAAAAAATTTTCATAGTTTTATATTTTTAAGAGTGAATAATACCATTTTAATTCTTCAGGCTTGCAGGGGTAGTACTTTCCTATGAATTTGCCATTTGAATCGTAGCCAACGTACCATAGGTAGGTGTGTGCAATGTATTTTCCCCCTATGTTATAGGCTGGGATGAACGAGTAACCGCGGATTTTTTTATTGGTAGGATTTTTCAAACCTATGGAAGATGGAGTAGGAATATAAGGAACCGGTATTTCGTTGGATCGGCAGGGAATTTCGATGATGTAGTCTTCTATTCTGATATAGTATCTTCCGTTTTTAATGATGCCGTAATTTTTGTTCTCTTCATTGAATTGTGCCATATACCATACGGATGAAATATCATTGCTTTTGTATGTTTCAATGGAGTCCTTTGGACTTTCTTTTAATGGTTCTTTACGGTCTTTAATTTCATATTTCCAGTCATATATAGTTAGAAGGCTATCTTCTTTTACGAATATTTTCGTACCGTCTTCCATTGTTTTTATGGTAGTTTGATAGGTGTTGTTATTGTCGCATGCTATTAGGAAATAGTTGCAGAGAAGAAATGTAAGAATGAGTCTGTAATTCATGAATCGTTGCTTTGGTAAGGCTTGTCGTGTAGGCGATATCTTCTTTTTCAAGTTAAGGTTTTGGCAAAAATAAGAATTTTAGTTGTTATGGAAAAACTTAATGGAGTAGTTTTTTATATATAAGAGCGGGACATTCTTTTGAAATATCCCGCTCCCGCTGTTACAAAGATACAATTTTTTTTGCCGGAAGCAAATTGTGTTTTGTGTCTTTTCCTGCTGGTCAGCCTGCGACTCAGAAAGGTTTGTTTTCTTCTCCCAGTATGTCGCTTACCAGAAGGTTGGCCAGACGGCTTGTTCCGATGCGGAACAGGCCGGCCTTTATATATTCCTCGCCGAGCATTTCGCGTACGATGGTGTAGTACGTCAGCGCGTCGTCTACGGAACTGATGCCGCCGGCAGCCTTGAATCCGATTTTCGTGCCTGTGAGCTTTTCGTATTCGCGGATGGTTTGACACATTACGTAGGCAGCCTGAGGCGTTGCAGCGGGCTCTATTTTGCCTGTAGAGGTCTTTATGAAGTCAGCTCCCGCATAGATGGAAAGGATGGCGGCTTTCTTGATGTTGAGGGCAGTCTGCAGGGCGCCGGTTTCGAGGATGACTTTGAGCGGCCGTCCGGAGCAGGCGGCCTTGATTTCGCTCACTTCATCGGCACACGTCTCGTAGTCGCCACTCAGAAAGGCACCTACGCTCAGAACCATGTCTATTTCAGTGGCGCCGTCGTTGACGGCCAGTGCCGTTTCGATGGTTTTTACTTCGAGGAAGGTTTGGGAAGAGGGGAAACCGCCGCTCACGCAGGCCACTTCCACCTTGTCGGCTTCGAGGCTTTCGGCAACGATTTTGGCGAAGTTGGGATAGACACATACTGTGGCCAGGTGGGGCAGGTCGGGGTGGGCGTCGGCAAAGGCGTTGACTTTTTCCACAAAGCGGAGGACGCTTTCCTGAGAATCGGTGACCTTGAGGGTGGTCAGTTCCACGGCGCCCAGCAGTTGGCGCTTCACTTCGGGGGTGTCGTATTGGGCTTTCTTTTCGCTTACAAGGCGCTCTGTGGCGGCGTTCACCTGTTTGTCATTCAGCTGGAGGTTGAACTTTGAGAAGGCTTCTTCGTAACGGTTGGCGGGATGGTTCCCGTGATGGTCATGGTCTTGACCGCAATGACAGTGCTCTGACATGTTTTCTTATTGTTTGGTGGTTAATGTTCGTTTGGTCGCTTATCTTAATTTCTCGTTGTTGAGATGACGCGTGGCATCGCGCCGGGTTTTCTTGTCAAGGTTGCGCCTGAAGGCCTCGGTGAGGTCGGTGCCCGTCTGGTTGGCCAGGCAGAGCAACACCCACAGCACGTCGGCCATCTCGTCGGCAGGGTCGGTTGGTTCGCCGGGCTTGAATGACTGGTCGCCGTAACGGCGTGACATGACGCGGGCCAGTTCGCCCACTTCCTCAGTGAGCACGGCCATATTGGTGAGTTCGCTGAAGTAGCGCACGCCGTAGGTCCTGATCCATTGGTCTACGGCTTCCTGAGCTTCTTGGAGAGTCATTTTTCTCAGTGTTTTATAGGATGAAAGGGTGGGGATGTGTTTCAGGAGTGAAGAGATGTTTTTCCTGCGCGTGTCATTCTTTGTTCTTTGTGTCCATGCAGATAGTTACGGGTCCGTTGTTGACGAGTTCCACCTGCATGTCTGCGCCGAATACTCCTGTACTGACAGGTCGGCCCAGTGCCGTTTCGAGTCCGCGGCAGAAGTATTCGTAGAGCGGAATGGCGATGTCGCGGCCTGCGGCGCGGATGTATGACGGCCGGTTGCCTTTTTTATAGGATGCCATTAGTGTAAACTGGCTGACAACCATTATGTTACCTTCTTCTTCAGTGATATTGCGATTCATTACGCCGGCTTCATCATCGAATATGCGCAGGCCTGTGACTTTCTTGATGAGCCAATCGGCATCTTCTTCTTTGTCAGATGGTTCTATGCCTAATAGGATTAAAAGACCATGGCCGATGCTTGACTCTGTTCGGCCGCCGATGCTCACAGAGGCACGGCTGACGCGTTGTATGACTATTCTCATGTTGGCAAATATACGGATTAATTTTATTTGGAGCAAGAGGGGAGGAATGGGTTGTGTGCCGGGAGACTCAGATGTCTTTTCCTGTGTCTTCTCCTGCATGGAGCGCGTTGAACAGCTTGTGGCCTTTGACTTGGCCCAGAGTGGCTTGCAGCTGCTCTGCTGAGGCGGATTTTATGCGTTTTACGCTGCCGAAGGTCTTCAGTAGGAGAGCTTTTGTCTTTTCGCCTATACCGTTCACTTGGTCCAATTCGGAGGCTGTTTGTCGTTTGGAACGTTTGTCGCGGTGGAAACTGATAGCAAAGCGGTGCACTTCGTCCTGCATGTGTGTGAGCAGGCGGAACAGCTGGCTGTCGGCTTTCATGCCTATCGTTACGGGGGGGGAGCCGAACAGCAGTTCACGGGTGCGGTGGCGGCTGTCCTTTGCTAGGCCGGCTATAGGGATGTCAAGATGTAATTCGTCTTCTACGACTTGGCGTATGACTTCCATTTGTCCTTTTCCGCCATCGGCGATGATGAGGTCGGGTAGGGGATTGTTGTCTGCTTCCTGCCGGATGTATCGGCGGCGTACTACTTCTTTCATAGAGGCATAGTCATCCGCTCCGGTCACGGTTTTTATGTTGTACTTGCGGTATTCTTTTTTTGCCGGTTTAAGTTTTTCAAACACAACGCAGGCGGCTACGGCGTCTTCTCCCTGTATGTTGGAATTGTCGAAAAGTTCTACTCGGAAAGGGAGTTTCTTTAAGCCTAATTGCGTCTGTATTTCTTTCATCAGACGCGTGTTTTTTTGTTCCGGATTGAGTTTTTCAGCTTGTTTCAGGCGGTCGAACTTATATTGCTTGACGTTGAGTTTTGATAGTTCCAGCAGTTTTTTCTTCTCTCCTTTTTGCGGTATTGCTTGTTCTGCGTATTCTGCGGGTAAGTCTACCGGAAAAGGCACTATGATTTCACGTGAGGTGCTGCCGTAGCGGTTGCGCATCTCTACGATACCTAGTGCGAGCAGTTCCTCGTCGGTTTCGTCCAGTTTCTTTTTATATTCAAAAGTGAAGGCCTGGTTGATGCAGCCGTTAGTGATGTGGAGATAGTTGACGTAAGCTATTTTCTCTTCGCTCTCAATGTTGAAAACATCAATGTTGTGCAACACATTTGAAACCACTTCGCTTTTGGCCCGGAAGTTTTCAATGAGGTCAAGGCGCCGTTTGATTTCGCCAGCTTCCTCAAACCGCATTTCATCGGATAAACGCATCATTTCTTCTTTCATCCTTCGGGCCACTTCTCCGGTGTTGCCTTTCAGTATTTCGCGGCAGGCGTCAATGTTGTGCATGTAGTCTTCCCGGGTCTGTTTACCGACGCACGGGCCTGCGCAATTGTGTATATGATAGTCCAGACAAACTTCATACTTCCCGTTAATTACACCTTCTTGGGTCATTGGAAGCCGGCAGGGACGGGGATGGTAAAGTTCCTTACAGAGATCGAGTAAGGCATACATTGTTGGTACATGGCTGTAAGGCCCGTAAAAGGTGGCTCCTCTTACATGTCTTTGCCGGGTCTTGAATATCCGCGGTAAATATTCGTTTGTTATAGCTATGGAAGGATAGGTCTTGTCGTCTTTTAGGAGAACATTATAACGCGGCTTGTATCGTTTTATCAGATTGTTCTCTAGTAAAAGGGCGTCCTCCTCTGTCTTCACGACTACATAACGTATGTCGCGTATTTTAGTTACCAGTAATCGTGTTTTGTCTGACTGTTGTTCCTTGTTGAAGTAAGAGCTGACACGCCTTTTGAGGTTTTTGGCCTTACCTACGTATATTATAGTGCCCGAATCGTCGAGATATTGGTAACATCCCGGCGTTTCGGGCAAATTCAGTACGATGCCTTTCAGATAGTCCGTAGATTCCTCTTTTGTCTTCATCACTGTGTCATTTTTTTGAATATCCGGCTATGGCATTCTTAGAAGTCTCCTGATTATTCTTCTATTTTCAGTAGGGTTGTGATGTCCATTTCTTCTCCGAGCATTTTCCGGCCCTCCAATCCTTCCATACAGAGTTCTATGAGAAAATTAACGTAAATAGCTTTAGGCTTGAATAGTGATACTAATTCGTAGGCTGCTTTCATCGATCCTCCTGTAGCGAGTAGATCATCATGTATAAGTATGACATCGTTTGAATCAATGGCGTCTTCGTGTATTTCTATCGCATCTTCGCCATATTCTTTCATATATGTCGCTTGAATGGCTTTTGATGGGAGTTTGCCGGGTTTGCGGCACATTACGAATCCTGCGTTCAGTCGTGAAGCCAATATTCCTCCCATTACGAAGCCGCGTGATTCTATGCCTACAACTTTCGTTATGCCTTTATCTTTATAAAAATCAAATAAGGTGTCAGATATTTCTGTCAGGCAAGTATTGTTTTTAAATAGAGTACTGACATCTTTAAACTGGACGCCGGGTTTGGGAAAATCGGGGATGTTTCTTAAATTATCGAGCAGCAATTTTTTATTCATAACTTTCTGTATTTAAATATAGTTTTGACGATTTGTTTCACGTGAAACATGAATGTTTGTTGAAGGTGGTTTCCCTCTTTTTTGTTAATGCTTTTTGCTTGTCAACGACCTAATAATATAAGAAGTACACTTATATCGCTTGGAGATACGCCGGGAATTCGTCCCGCTTGAGCCAGTGTTTCAGGGTCTATTGCCGATAGTTTTTGTCTGGCTTCAGTTGACAACTGTGTTAATTCTTCGTAGTTGAAGCGTCCTTTTATTTTTATGCTTTCCAATCTTTGCATTTTTTCGGCTAAGGCGCGTTCACGTGAAATGTATCCGTTATATTTAATTTCTATTTCTGCCGCTTCAATAGTCTCTTCTTTGTCTGTTTCAATACCGTCAAAAAGACATTTTAATGCATTTACTTCTTCAGATAAGGCGGAAAATGAAATTTCCGGTCTGTTTATTATGTCGATTATCTTACATCCGCCGCGGAGTGGTGCGCTTCCTGCTTTTTCTAGGAATGGATTAATTTGATCGTATTTTACCGAAAAGTTTTTACAGAAATCAATGATTTTACCGATGTTTTCTTTTTTATTATTGAAACGTATCGTTCGTTCTTTTGTGGCTGTCCCGAATTTTTCTGCATAAGGGGTAAGACGAATATCTGCGTTATCTTGTCGTAATAAAATACGATATTCGGCCCGAGAAGTAAACATACGATAAGGTTCATCAACTCCTTTTGTTACTAAATCATCGATGAGTACTCCAATATAGGCCTCATCGCGGTGAAGAATGAATGAAGAGTTTCCTCCACACTTCATTGCGGCATTTATACCGGCAACTATGCCTTGACCGGCTGCTTCTTCATAACCGGTTGTACCGTTTACTTGTCCGGCAAAATAAAGGCCATCTATTTTTTTCGATTCCAACGTATGTTTTAATTGCGTGGGGTCAAAGAAATCATATTCGATGGCGTAGCCGGGACGGTAAATGATGATATCTCGGAAACAAGGAATTTTCTTTAGTGCCTCTATTTGAATATTCATTGGGAGACTGGAAGAAAAGCCGTTCAAATAGAGCTCATTTGTATCAAGTCCTTCCGGTTCCAAGAAAAGAGGGTGTTGCTCGCGTTCAGGAAATGTTATCAGTTTTGTTTCGATACTAGGGCAATAACGAGGACCTATGCTCTTGATTTGGCCGTTATAGAGTGGAGAGTAGGGAAGTCCTTGTTGTAAGATCTCATGAACCTCTTTGTTTGTGTTGCAAGTCCAGCAGGGGAGTTGAGGAAGCGGTCGTGTAGGACTTATATAAGAAAAACGGTGATAATCCGTTTCTCCAGGTTGTAAGTCCATATCTTCAAAATGTACCGAACGTGCATCAATGCGTACTGGTGTTCCCGTTTTCATTCGTGCATAGCGTATGCCGTAATTGGCGATTGATTCGGTTAAAAGTGTTGCTGCAGGTTCGGCACACCGTCCGCCGGGTACTTGCTTTTGTCCTACGTGCATGAGACCATTTAGAAATGTTCCTGCCGTGATAACCACAGCACGGGCGTGGAAAATAGCTCCCCATAAAGTCCGGACTCCGCTTATTGTATCTTTTTCAACGATAATTTCGGTAACTTCGTCTTGCCAGATGCTTAGATTTTCCGTGTTTTCAAGGCGATGTCGCCATTCTTTAATAAAACGTGTCCGGTCACATTGGGCACGCGGACTCCACATAGCCGGTCCTTTGGAGCGGTTAAGCATTCGGAACTGTATGGCTGTAGCATCGGTTACTTCGCCCGTTTGTCCTCCAAGAGCGTCTATTTCGCGTACTATCTGGCCTTTGGCTATACCGCCTATAGCCGGGTTGCAACTCATTTGAGCTATTTTGTTCATGTCTATCGTTATCAGACATGTTTTAGCTCCTGTCCGTGCCGCTGCCGCCGCCGCTTCGCAACCGGCATGTCCGGCTCCTACGACTACAACGTCAAAGTGAAATTCAGTATCCATGTGTTGGATTTTATTAATTATTCAGACGCAAATTTACGATATTCTCTATATTCGTTTGCTTTTTTCATAATTGTTTTTTGCCCTGAAGTCGTGCGTCAGAAAGAATGCGGCTTCAGGGCAAAATGAGGAACAATAGGAGACTTTAAGTGTAGATATTGGTTATAGAAGTTTATATCGTCCACCCGCCATTTGTTTGACTACTCCCGTCATTTCCAAATCGAATAATGTGGCCGAAATCTGTTGTACAGGCATGTTGAGCGTAATGGCCAGTTCGTTGAGTCCTCGGCCGTCGGAGTTTTGAAGGGCGTTACATAACGTTTGTTGCTCTTCCGTCAGATTTGGAAAAAATTCGCGCTGTATTGGTTTTGTTTTTTCATTGGTTGTTTGCCATCCCAAAGCTTCTACGATGTCTTGTGCCGATGTTGCCAATGCGGCTCCGTTAGATCGTATCAATGCGTTGCATCCTTCCGAATAACGGTCGCCCACACGTCCGGGAAAAGCAAAAACATCCCGGTTATAATCAAGAGCCAGGCGAGCCGTGATGAGTGCGCCTCCCTTTTTAGCGCTTTCAATGACGACAGTTGCGTCAGACATACCAGCTACAATGCGGTTGCGCCGGACAAAGTTTCCCTTGTCAGGTACAGTTGTCGTGATGTATTCTGTGAGCAGTCCGCCTTGTTCAATCATTCGTTTCGCTGTGTCGCGGTGCATCGCCGGGTATATTCGGTCCAGCCCGTGAGCCAAAACTCCAATCGTTGGTAATCCCGTCTCAATACAAGCTCTGTGTATGTGGATATCAACTCCGTATGCAAGACCGCTAACAATCAGAGTTTCAGGTATTATTTTGCTTAAATCTGTGATTATCTTTTGACATAATTCTTTGCCGTATTCAGATATTTTTCGTGTTCCTACTACTGAAATGATGCGTTGGGCATTCAAATCGGCATTTCCGCGGCTGAAGAGTACCAAAGGCGCATCCGGACATTCGCGCAGTCGGGCAGGGTACTCCGGTGCGTTCAGTTCAATGGGCCGCACATTGTGCCGTTGGCAGAAATCCAGTTCCGTTTCAGCCCGTCGCAGGGCTTCGCTCCAATCAGTCAGTGCGGTTCGGGCACGTCCCTCTATTTCTTGGCGGTGGTCGTATACCTCTCGTGCACTGCCGTAGCGGAGATAAAGTTGTGTTGCTGCCGCACGACTCAGGCCGTTGAGCAGGGTGAGGGCTATGGTGTGGATCATTACTTACATGCAGAATGAGAAAAACAATCGGATGAGGCCTTTAATGAGTTTCTCGGCCTTTTTTATATTGAAATCCTTAAAATCAGTGTGACAGAGTGAATTTCAGAGACAGAACAGGCTGTTCAGTTCCTCACAATCGCGCAGGCGTCCGTTGATGAGGCAAACCGTTTCTACCACAGCCTTGATGACCGGTCGTTCGTCAGGGAGGCGGAAAATGTCCTGAATAAAAACATATTTGATGCCCTCTTTGTGCAGAGCCAGACGCGAAACAAACGAGTCGCCACTGCGCAGAGGTAGTTTGAATGCCATGTTCAGTCGTGCCACAACGGCATCAATGCCCCGTTCGTGAAGATCGGCAAAACTGATGCCATGTGAACGCAGAAATTCGTGACGGGTGTGTTCAATATAATGCTGGTAGTTGGCATTGTTCACAATCCCCTGTAAGTCACATTCGTAATCGCGTACCTTTAAGGTTATTTCGAAGGTGTAGTCCATTGATTATTATATGTTTGATAGCTGATGGTTCTTTCGTTTCCCAGCCAGATATGCCGCTCCGAACCGGCATCGTAGGCAATCTTTCCGGTCGCAGTAATGGTGTCGCAGCCGGATAAGCGCCTGACTTTCGGCGGCCGAGGTAGCTTTCAGTCCTGCCGCTTCCCATGAGTGGGTGATAAAGTTTTTCTCCGCACGTGTATGCTCCAGGAGTTCAAACGCCCGTTCACACAATGCCTCGTCCATGTGTGCCCGTCCGTAGGCAAAAATCAGCGGTGCGGCAGCGTTAATGACGAGCAAGTCAATCGAAGTGGCCTGCAATGCCTTTTGCTTGCGTTGGCTTTCCCGTCCGAAGCAATAGTGAGTTTCCCAGTAAGGAGTTACGGATGCGCTCAGAAGGGCATGGAAATCTGACGGTTTCCGTGCTTCCAGCAAACGTGACAAATCAAGTCGCCGGCTGTGGTATAGGTCCACCAGTTGCGCCAGTCTCACGTGTGGAAAATTCTGCGGTCTCATGCGCAGAAAGCGCCATGCCGTTCCCGCCATCGGCGTAAGGGAGAATTTGTGTGTCAGATACGTATATTCCTTTTGCAGGCGTATGAAGTAGTTGTCACGTCTTTCGGGCGCTACCATGTCGTCCGTCAGCAGTCCCGCTCCGCCTAGAAAGAATGCCTCCACCTGAAAGCGGTCGTCGCGGTGTTTGGCTACGGCTCCGAGCGGCAGTTCCGCTGCCCATTGCTCAAAAGCCTCTGCGTTTACCCCGAATCCGAAGCTCCTTGCCAGTGTGATAAAGAAGACGCGTTCCCAGTCGCCGCCCGTCCGTTCCAGCCACGCATTCGTACGCACCGTCTTTTCTTCCAGCCTTTCGGCCGTGAGTGCGCTGAGCCATGAGGCCGCTGTCAGTGTGTCGATGTGCGGAATGGCGCGATGGCAAGGCGGGTAAGTTTCCTCTGCCAGCAGTTCTTCATAGCGGCGGTTCACTTCGGCCGGCACCTCCAGCCGTACTTGCGGCAGCAGGCGCCCTGAAAGTGTCCGCGCCTCGTGGTCCATAGTTCCGCACACGTGCAGCACTACGTTGTCATAGGCTGCATTCGTGTCGTGGCGGTGCCTGTACCAGTCGGAGGCGCGTTCGTGCAGTTCCACGTTGCCCACCCACAACTGTCCGCCCACTTTCACTTTGGCGTTGAAAAAGTCCGGTCCCGCGTGCATGTTCGGCAGTCCCGTGTCTATGATGTCGAGATTCTCGCCTTCCTCTGTGCGTAGCCCGCTGTCAGGAAACATCCGGTGTCGCCACACGTAATGCAGGAGTTTTTCCATGTTTGTGTTCATATTGGTTAAACCCGCAAAGATAAGCCTTTTGCGCTTAATGGTGAAGTCTAGGGCCTGTATTTTAAATGCAAAATGCGAATAGATGTTTTTTCTTTGTGATGCATAATAAAAGCGGGACTTCATGTCGAGAAGCCCCGCTTTTGTATGGTGTTTGAAAGTAATGTTTCGTGGTGTATGTTCGTTTTTGTCGCTGTTCTGTTTTTTTAGGGAACATATGTTTCCCAACTTGATATGGGAATAATTACACCTTCTTTTTTTGCTAAATCGCGTTGTGTACGCATGCTCTTTTGATATACCCTGATTGTTTTTTTAACGGATGGTGCTGTTTTAGGGTCACGTATGGCATTGCTTCTAGCTTCATTACTTACTTTATCGGCCAGTTGGTTGTATCGTGTCTGATACATTCCAGCCTTTCCTCCTGATCCTGATGCACCGCTTTTGCCGCTGTTACCGGCGGTTGGAACACCAGCCCCGGTCGTTCCGCCGCTTTGGACACCTTTCACCGCCGAATAAGTTGTTGCCGCCGTCATCGCTACGGCACCGGTAATCATCAGCGTGTTGCCCACCCGCTTCCAGCGGCGTTTGCGCCGGTCGTTGCGGGCCTCCTTCAAGCAGGCGGCTATTTCCCGGTCGTCGGGCGCCAGTTCGTGTGCTACTTTCAGGCGGCTCATGCCCTCTTTGTAGTTGTTTCGCGAGAGGTCGATGAGCGCGTAGTTGCATTGGGCTTCCGCCGAAGTGGGGCGCAATAGCAATGTGCGGTAATACAGCTGTGCGGCCTCCTTGTCCTCAAGCGTCGCGGCCTTTCCCAGCAGTGCTTTCACTAGCCCGTCGTCCACAATGCCCTCAGAGGTAATCGTTCCTTCGTATCCCTCAATCAGGCAGGTAGCTTTGCCGCTCTTTATGTTTTCTATTTTGTCCACCACGTTGGGGTGGCATGTCTTTCCGCTCTCTGTCACAATCTGGTCACGTGTGGAGCCGTCAGTCATCACGGTGGTTCTGATGAAACACCTCTCTTGCGGAAAGTAACGCACCGCCTTGTAGCGTGCCGGTATCAGAATGCGTCCCCAGGCGTCAGCCACGCCCTGACTGCCCTCCTTGTCTGTGATCAGGTAAAAGCCGTTGGAAAGTGCCTTAAAGGCCGTGTAGAGCGGTCTGACGAGCCATGCCGTGTCGGTGCGTGCAGCTTTCAGTCCGTATAGTCCGCCCGTGATCGCCGCTTTCTCCACTTTCGGCGCCGCCGGTCTCCACTGTGCGTTGCTTATGCGTGCGTCCACCTCTTCGGCCGTAGCTCTGAGACTCTTCAGTGCCGCTGCGTTTTCTCCGCTTTCCACAGCCGCTTTTGCCACTGCCGCCGCGGTGTTGTACTCCTTGTTCTTGATGGGCACGTAGCGCATCGTTTCTTCCGTCAGGTGGTGGCATGGCACGATGAGTCTGCCCGTGATGTCTATCGCGCCGTATTTCTTGTTCATTCTCACCGTGGCCACGTAATTCTCTGTAAAGGGGTCGGCTTCATCAAATTGCGGACGGATCACCATGCGTCCCTTTTTGTCTATGTAGCCGAATTTCCCGTCCACCTTTACCGGGGCCAGTCCGTGGCTGAATCCGTGGAGTTTGTCGCACGGCTCGAATTGAGGGGCAATGACATAGCGGTTGGCCGCATCGATGAATCCCACCTTGCCATGATGTTCCACGCCAGCCAGTCCCTCGCCGAATTCTTTGGCCGCAGTGGAGTAGAGCGGGCTTATGGTCCACTCATGTTCCCCCAGACACTGCAGTTCCTCCACATTGTTGCCTGTAGCCACCGTGTAGGCCCACCATCCCTGGCGTGTGCCTTCGTTGGTGTAGCCGTAGGTGCCGGTGTCTTTGAATTTTCTGGCGCGCAGAACGATACCGTCTTGGGCGGATAGTGTCGTATAAAAGCTAAAAGCGAATAAAAACAAAAGAAATCGTCTCATATCTGTGAAATGTTGTTATGAAAAAATAATAAATAATTTGATTGCAAAGATATGTGATTTCGCTTATACGGCAAAAAATGACAGAAAAATAAATCGGTTGCCTCCGCAACCGTCAGTTGGGTGTTCCGGTGATCTGTTATGCCGTTTTCGGATGAGTCGGGTGCGGATGTGCCGGTTGGGACTGGGATGTCCGTCTGTTTTGGGGAACTCTGAGGCCGCCGGCAAGCTTCGCTGTCATGTTCCGGCTTCCGGCCAATGAAGGTCATTATTGTCTTCCTCCGTTTTTTAACACAATTTGCTTTCCGGTGGAAATTTCAGTATCTTTGTAACAGCCGGGCGGCCAATCTCATAGAGACTGGCCGCTTTTTGCTTGTTTTCAAGGCTTTTAAAAGGCAAAAAAGCCCTTTCCTCAATTCCGAAAAGTATTACTTGGAATTTGAATTCCCCATATCGGCGTTGAAATTCCGATACGGACTTTTTCGTTCTCCATACTTCAAACCTTTGTTTTACCACTTGCATTTGTAACAGAACGTTAAAAACGTTAAAAGAACACCGGAGGCGTACCGGCTGTGCCTGTTGTTTTTCTTTTCACGTCAGGAAAAGTTCCGAAGTAATCGGAATCAGCGCCGATACCTTTGCTTCATCTGCAGAACACTACCGGTAAAATAAAAAATTGGATAACATTTGAGGCGTTGCGCAACGCCATTTCCCCTCTAAAAACTATTGAAACCATGAGAACCATTAATCTGGGTACGGCCAACCGTAACCCGCTTAACATCCGTTATTCGGCCGCCAACCGCTGGCTGGGACTCCACCCCGTAACGCCCAACGTGAAGGGCTTCTGCAAATTCATTGCGCCGGTTTACGGCTACCGTGCCGCCGTTGTGCTGATGAAGACATACATGCGGCGCTACGGGCTTGACACGCCGGCCGGCATCATCAGCCGCTGGGCGCCGCCAAAGGAAAACCGCACGGAACTTTATATCGCCTGTGTGTGCGGTCGCAGCCGCCTGGGGCGTGACGAGAGAATAACCGCCGAAGGTCCGGAACTGGCCCGCCTCATTGCCGCCATGGCGCGGCAGGAAACCGGTGCCCGCATAACGCCGGAGGGCGTTGACGACATCCGCCGTAAGTTTAACGTTTAAAATCTGTAGGACTGATGACTGAACGACAACATCTGCCCCAGCGGCGCACGTCACGCCGCCGAGTGGCTGAGCGCTGTTTTGGCAACACGAAGCCGGCTGTGGCCGTAGCCCGCTTGCGCCGCTGGATTGCCGGCGATCCGGAAATGCTCTCCGAACTCAGAAAGGCGGGCTACAGAAACGGCTCGCATTACTTCTCGCCTCGGGAGATGGAAGTGCTCAAACGATATCTCTTATGAGGCGACCCCTCTGACACCATCCAGTCATGGAAACGGTCAGGCGGGCAGACAACGGATCGAATGGTCCGCAGGTCTGCCCGCCTGAGTATGCTGGCTTCCGATGCGTAAGATCGGTCACTTCTTATTTCAGCGCTGCCAGCGCCTTTTCGTAGTCCGGTTCGTCGGTGATTTCGGGAACCACCTCCTTGTAGACGATAGTTCCTGACTCGTCTATTACGATGACAGCGCGTGCCAAAAGCCCTTTGAGCGGACCGTCCGTGATGCCCAGGCCGTATTTTTCATCGAAGCACTTGCAGCGGAATGTGCTCACGGCCACTACGTCGTTCAGCCCTTCTGTTGAACAAAACCGGCTTTGGGCAAAGGGCAGATCCTTCGACACGCATAGCACCACGGTGTTGTGGAGCGCGGCGGCTTCCTTGTTGAAGCGCCGCACTGAAGCGGCGCAAACCGGCGTGTCGAGACTGGGAAAAATGTTGAGTACCACGCGCCGGCCCTGAAGGTCGGGCAGATGGAGTACGCTGAGGTCGGCGCGCACACCGCCGAATTTAGGGGCTTTTTCGCCCACTGCGGGCACATCGCCCGATAGTTGCACTTCCGTGCCTTTGAATTTTACTGTTGTCATGTCGTGTTACGGTTTGATTCCTGAAAGTCTCCCGCAGGAGGATCGGCCATTGTCCGCCGGCCCCCTGACGGTGGAAAACTTCGGCAAGATAGCACATTTTTCCTGAGAAACGCTGGTTTTCTCTTTTTTTATGATTCATCATTATTCCTCAACGTTTGTCAGGCGTTCCACGCCTCGGCGTATAGAGTCCAGTCCGAAAAGGGTGGGGCACACCTCCTCGCGTGGCAGCCACAGGAGCTCGGCGGCGTCATCGGCCGCTTTCACTGCATTTTCGTCGGTCAGGCGGCAGCGGAAGAACATATCGGCGGTGTGTACTTCCATACCGGAAAAAAGGTAGATGTTGGGCAGGGAGAAGAGGTAAGCGGCCTCGGCTACCTCGCCGCCTGTTTCCTCGCGCACTTCGCGCCGCAGGCTTTCCTCTACGCTCTCGCCGGGGTCTACGAAGCCGCCGGGAAGATCGAGCGTTCCCCGCGCGGGGTCGAAGGCACGGCGTGTTACGAGCAGCCGGCCGTGACTGTCGAAAATGACGGCTACAGTTGCGGTCGAGGCATTGTGGTAATACGTGAAACCGCAATCGGCGCAACATTTTGAGCGGCTGTCGTGAGAGCTGAAACGGGTGGAGCCGCAACGCGGACAATACCGGAAGAGACGGAGCGGATGGTTCATGATGATATCTTTTGTGGTTGTAGGGCGAAGTTACACATTTCAGTATAAAAGGCCTTTCTATGTGTTATGTTTTTTTGCTGGCCGGCATTAAACGCCGGCCGGGCTGTCTCCTTGCGGAAACAGCCCGGCTTGTCGACATGGACATAACAATTTAAATTCTCAACTTAATCCGGATGGCTTGCCGGACGGTGCAAAGTTACGGCTGTGTTTCTGATGGCACAATACCCTGTTTGGGGTATTTTCAACCTTTCTGACTTTAACGTTTTTAACTTTCCGTTACAATTGCAAGTGGTAAAACAAAGGTTTGAAGTATGGGGAACGAAAAAGTCCGTATCGGAATTTCAATTCGAATACTTGGATTTTCAATTCGACTACGGGAAATTTCGGGAAGAAATACGATGATTTTCTCTTTAAACCCGGCTGAGAGACAGTGAAAAAGCGGGACTTCCGTGTGGAGCGTCCCGCTTGGCTGTTACAAAGATACTAAAATTTCCGGTGGAAAGCAAATAGTGTTAAAATCAACGTTTAACGATAAATCAGGGTGCGGAGCCTGTCGGGGCAGTACACCTCAGCGGCAGTTTCCTGTAACTCGGCGGCCGTTATGCTGCGGATGCTGTCGAGCAGTTCCTGTACGTTGCGGTGAACGTTGTAGTGGGCGAAAACTTTGCCCATGGCCAGTGCATATCCTTCGCGGCTGTCGCACGAGATGCCTACCTGTCCGCAGAGTTGTTTCTTGGCCGCGGCCAGTTGGGCGGGAGAGAGGGGGGTGTCGATGAAACGCCGCAGTTCCCGCTCCACAATGCGCCGGCAGCGTGATATGTCGTGAGCATCGCAGCCAAAGTAAACATTCCAGTAACCGGTGTCGGGATAGGTTGACAGGTAGGCGTCTGCCGAGTAAACGAGTCCGGCCTTTTCGCGCAGACTCATGTTGAGACGCGAGTTGCCGCCCGGTCCTCCCAGCATGTTGTTGAGCAGCATCAGCGCGAAACGGCGGTTGTCGGCACCGCCGAAGGTTGTGCCGCCTATCAGCACGTGGGCCTGGTGCGTGTCTTTCTCTACAATGCGCAGCGGCTCCTCCTGTTCCGTGGACTGTGCCGGCATTCCGGCGGTTTCATCGGAGAATGAACGGTGGCTTTCAGGCCATTCGTCCACGAGGGTGAATTGGCGTTCCAGTGTGTGCGTCACGGTGTTGAAGTCCACATCGCCATACACGAAGAATACGGCGTTTTCCGGGCGGTAGTGGCGTTGGGCAAAACGTACGGCGTCTGCTGTCGTGTATTGGCGGAGGCGCTCAGGGGTGCCCAGAATATCACGGCCCAGAGGATGCCCGGCATAGAGCATGGCTTCGAATTCATCGAATATAAGTTCTGCCGGCGAGTCGCGGTAACTGTCGATTTCATCACATATCACCTCCACCTCTTTGTCGATTTCGTGTTGAGGATAAATGCTGCCGAAAACGATGTCGGTGAGGAAGTCTGCCGCGCGCCTGAAGTCCTGTCGCAGCACGGTAGCATGATAGACCGTCTCCTGTTTGTTGGTAAAGGCGTTGAGGTCGCCTCCCACGCGCTCCAGTCCGTTGGATATATGGCAGGCCCTGCGGCGTTTGGTCCCCTTAAAGCTCATGTGCTCGATGAAATGGGCCATTCCGGCGTCGGGAGCGTCTTCATGGCGTGTGCCTGCGCAGATAACGTAGCCGCAATAGGTCACCTCCGAGGCTGAAGGCTCGTGGATGACGCGCAGACCGTTGGAAAGTCTCGTTGTATGATAGTTCACGGTGTTTCGGATAAGATGGTTGAAAGGATAGCCGCCGCAGCCGGTCCGTCATGCGTCCGTGCGGGGCTGTGCGTCATTGTTTTTTGAAATACCGGCCTATTACGGGCAATCCCGAAAGGGGAAAATCGTAATGTACGGTGTGTGCTACGAAAAGGGCTATGCAGCCGGTGTTGACGAGCAGGCGCAGCCAAAGCGCGTCAATGTAGCGGCCTGTCAGCGTTATGACTGTGAAGAACAGGATGGTGATGGCTACATAAACCCCTATGCTCCGGAGCGGGTAGTTGATGGGATAATATTTCCGCCCTACGAAGTAACTGAGGAGCATGGCTGTGCCGTAGCCCGCCACACCCGCCCAAGCGCAGGCCATGTAGCCGTAGCGGGGAATGAAAAGCACGTTGACTGCTATCAGTACGGCGCAACCGGCGCCCGAGAACCATGCGCCCCAGATGGTCTTGTCGATAAGCTTGTACCAAAAGCTCAGGTTGAAATAGACGCCCATCATGATTTCGGCCGCCATGACAACCGGCACCACCTTCAGGCCCTCCCAGTAGTCGGGGGCGATGATGTGTTTGAGGATGTCCATATAGCCCGTCACCACCAGAAAGGCCAGCAGCGTGAATATGATGAAATATTTCATTGCTTTGGCATAGGTGGCGCGGTTGTCGCCCTCATTTTGCCCGGCAAATACAAAGGGCTCGTAAGCGTAGCGGAAAGCCTGTGTGATCATGGCCATGATCATGGCCACCTTGACGCTGGCGCCGTAGATGCCGAGCTGTGCCTTGCCGGCCTGTCCTTCTACAAGGCGGGGAAATATCATTTTGTCCGCCGTCTGGTTGAGAATGCCCGCTACGCCGAGTACGAGTATGGGCCAGGCATAGGCCAGCATCTGCCGCAGGAGCCGCCGGTCGAGCACCCATCGGAATCCTGTCAGTTCGCGCAGGAAAAACAGCGTGACAAACGATGTGCAGAAAAGATTGATGGCAAAGGCGTAGAACACGTCGGCGCAGTCGAGCAGGACAAAGTAAATGAGGTTCAGAGTGATGTTGAGGATGATGAAGAGCAGTTTGAGTGCGGCGAACTTGAGCGGCCGTTTCTGGTAGCGCAGGTAGGCGAAGGGTATGCACTGGAAGGCGTCGATGGCCACGCACACCGCCATCATTCCGATGTATTCCGGATGGTCGGCATAGTCGAGTGCGGCGGCCACGGAGGGGAGGAAAAACAGCACGACAGCCGCGAAGGCCGCCGCCACTGTTCCCACGGCGATGAGGGTGGTGGAATAGACGCGCAGGGGGGCTTCTTCGGTTTTGTTGATGAAGCGGAAGAAAGCCGTTTCCATGCCGAAAGTGAGCAGCACCAGCAGCAGGGCGGTGTAGCTGTATATCTCCGTGATGACGCCGTATCCGCCTGAGGCTACGGATATCTGGGCGGTGTAGAGCGGTACGAGCAGATAGTTCAGAAAGCGGCCCACGATGCTCGACAGGCCGTAGATGGCCGTGTCCTTGGCCAGGGATTTGAGATTTGCCATGATATATTTGAAAATGACGGTAGGGCGGCCGATTTTTCCGTAAAGGGAACCTGCCTCCGATTGTCGGGAAATGTTATCCGAAGAAGAAATAGCAGATGAATACTGCCGCTATGATGCCTGTCAGGTCGGCCAGCAGGCCGCAGGCTACGGCGTGTCTTGTTTTTCTTATGCCCACTGACCCGAAGTATACGGCCAGGATGTAGAATGTAGTGTCCGTTGAACCTTGGAATATGCAGCTGAGTCGGCCTATGAAGGAGTCGGCGCCGTAAGTCTGCATGGCGTCTACCATCATGCCGCGCGCACCGCTGCCGCTCAGGGGGCGCATCAGTGCCGTGGGCAGTGCGCCCACCCATTCTGTGGCCGCGCCTGTGGCCCGGAGGGTTGCGCCGATGGCGCCGATGAGCCAGTCCATCGCTCCTGAGGCCCGGAACACGCCGATGGCCACCAGAACGGCTACGAGATAAGGGATGATGCGTACGGCTGTGGCGAACCCTTCTTTGGCGCCTTCGATAAAAGTCTCGTAGACGTTGATTCTTTTGCGTACCCCTGCCAGCAGGAATGTCATGATAATGGTGAAGAGCAGCACGTTGGCAGAGGTAGTGGCCACGATGTTCATTGTGGCGCCGTCAAGGCGTGAGAATCCCCACATCACGCCGGCTACGGTGAGCGACAGGCCGCCCAGTGTGAGCAGAATGGTGCGGTTGAGCAGGTTGATGCGTTGGTAGAGGCTCGTCACTACGATGCCGGCCAGCGTAGAGAAAAACGTGGCCAGAAGCAACGGTATGAAAATGTCGGTGGGCTGCGCCGCTCCCATCTGGGCGCGGTAGACGAGAATGCCCACGGGAACAATGGTCAGTCCCGAGGTGTTCAGTACGAGGAACATAATCATCGGGTCCGATGCCGTGTCCTTTTGCGGGTTCAGTTCCTGTAGGCCTTCCATGGCCTTGAGGCCCAGCGGCGTGGCGGCGTTGTCAAGGCCCAGCATGTTGGCCGATAGGTTCATGAAGATGTTGCCTACCACGGGGTGTCCCTTGGGTATGGCGGGGAAGAGCCTGGCAAAGACCGGTCCGAGCAGGCGCGCCAGAGCATTGATGATGCCGCCGCGTTCGCCTATCTTCATCACGCCGAGCCAGAGCGAGAGCACACCGGTCAGGCCGAGGGAGATTTCAAACGCTGTGCGGGCAGTGTCGAACGTGGAGTTGATGATAGCCGGAAAGACATCGACGTCGCCCATAAACACCAGTCTGACAAATGCTATGACAAAGGCTGCGATGAAGAATACAATCCAGATGTAGTTAAGCACCATAAGCTGATTTCATTTTTTTGCGTCTGCAAAGTTAACCATAAAAAGGCGGGTGCGTTCACCGGCAGTGTGTATTTATGGTCCGCCGGTCGGGAAAATGGTCTCTTCTATCACATTTTTTAGCAAAAGAGTCCGACTCCGCCTATTGATTTAACAATTAGTCGCGGCTGCCCTTTTCGTTTTAACTTTTCTTGCTTTCGGCAAGAAAATGTCGTATCTTTGTAGGAGAAATGTGCTGGGAGGTTTTTGAGACCTCTTTTTTCTTGTTTTTCAGTCATTTCCCGATAAAAAAAGTCCGTATTGCAATTTTAATTCCAAGTATTCGAATTAAAAAACGCCGTATTCCCGTATTTTTTTCATCGTTTCCACATCCGGAAATCTTTATTTCTTTGCCTTGAAACGTTAAAAATGTTAATGTCGGGAAACGGCCTCTCACCGGTATCCTGCTTAAAATAGCGCGTGCAAAGCGGTGGCGTGTGGCAAATTATCAGTAACTTTGCGCCATATATGACAGACGATACTTTCGACATACGTGCCGAGCAGCAGTCGCCGGCTCCGCCTGAACGCGACTTTGAAAACGCCTTGCGTCCGCTGGCCTTTGAGGATTTCAGCGGGCAGCAGAAGGTGGTGGAGAATCTCTGTGTCTTCGTGGAAGCGGCCAAGTTCCGCGGCGAGCCGCTCGACCATACGCTTCTGCACGGCCCTCCCGGACTGGGCAAGACAACACTCTCAAACATCATTGCCAACGAGTTGGGGGTGGGCTTTAAAATTACCTCCGGACCTGTGCTTGACAAACCCGGCGATTTGGCCGGTCTGCTCACGAGCCTTGAGCCGAACGACGTTCTCTTTATCGATGAAATCCACCGCCTTTCACCCGTGGTGGAAGAGTATCTTTACTCCGCCATGGAGGACTACCGCATAGACATAATGATAGACCGCGGGCCGGCGGCACGTTCCATACAGATAGACCTCAATCCCTTCACACTCGTGGGGGCCACCACACGCAGCGGCCTTCTCACCGCTCCACTGCGTGCCCGTTTCGGCATCAATCTCCATCTCGAATATTACGATGCCCTCACGCTGCAGCGCATCATCTGCCGGTCGGCCGACATCCTTCGTGTGCCTGTCACCGCCGAGGCTGCGGCCGAAATAGCGGGCCGTTCGCGCGGTACGCCACGTATTGCCAACGCCCTGTTGCGCCGCGTGCGCGACTTCGCTCAGGTAAAGGGAAACGGGAGTATCGACACGCCCATCGCCCGTTATGCCCTCGAAGCGCTCAACATTGACCGCTACGGGCTTGACGAGATAGACAACAAGATTCTCCTGACCATCATCGACAAGTTCAAGGGAGGTCCCGTAGGCATTACAACCATAGCCACAGCCATCGGAGAGGATGCCGGAACGCTGGAGGAAGTGTACGAGCCGTTTCTCATCAAGGAAGGCTTCATACGTCGCACACCCCGCGGGCGCGAGGTGACGGAGCAGGCTTACAGGCATTTGGGACGCGACTTTTATGCCGGCAATCCGGCTCAGCCTTCGTTGTTCTGACAGTTCGCGCGCAGGCTCTCCGGATGGCGCGCCGGCTGTGTGGCAGGTTGCGGCAGCTCTTTCGGCTTATTCCCCACTTTTCATTCATTCCAAACACATTCATCCGATGATTTCCTACAACACCATCAACGTCCGCATGCCCGCCATCAGCCGCCGGCAAGTGTCGGCATGGGTAAGGGCCGTGGCCAGACGGTATGCCCGCCGTGTGGGCGAAGTGGCCTATGTATTCTGCGACGACGAGAAAATACTCGAAGTGAACCGCCAGTACTTGCAGCATGACTATTACACCGATATCATCACCTTCGACTACTGTGAGGGCGAAGTCATTGCCGGCGATCTCATTATCAGTCTCGACACGGTGCGATCCAACGCCGAACAGTTGGGAAAGGACTACGATGAGGAGCTACACCGCGTTATCATACACGGAGTGCTCCACCTCTGCGGTATCGACGACAAGGGACCCGGAGAGCGCGAAATCATGGAGGCGGCGGAGGACGAGGCTCTGGCCATGCTCCGGCAGACGGACTGACTGCTGCACGCCGTGAGAACGGCAGGCGCCTTGCTTCCGTTACCTGACGGAGGCTGCATTTATCATCAAAAACAATAGAAACGATAAAATAACAGAAGAACATCATGAATTTTGTAGAAGAATTGCGGTGGCGCGGCATGCTCCACCAAATGATGCCCGGCACGGAAGAACTTCTTGAAAGGGAAACGGTGACGGCTTACGTAGGCATTGACCCTACGGCAGACTCCCTGCACATCGGCCACCTCTGCGGCGTGATGATGCTCCGCCACTTTCAGCGCGCGGGACACAAGCCGCTGGCCCTCGTGGGCGGCGCGACGGGAATGATTGGCGATCCTTCGGGAAAGAGTGCCGAGCGCAATCTGCTGACGGAGGACGTGCTGCGCCACAACGTGAGCTGCATCAAGGCGCAACTGGCCCGCTTCCTCGACTTTGAGAGCGGGGCGCCCAATGCCGCCGAGCTGGTGAACAACTACGACTGGATGAAGGATTATTCCTTCCTCGACTTCGCACGCGAAATAGGCAAGCATATCACCGTCAACTACATGATGGCCAAGGACAGCGTGAAGCGCCGACTCAACGGTGAGGCCAGCGACGGCCTTTCCTTCACGGAATTCACCTACCAGCTCCTGCAGGGATACGACTTCCTGCATCTCTATCAGGAAAAGGGCTGCAAACTCCAGATGGGCGGCAGCGACCAATGGGGCAACATTACTACCGGAACTGAGCTTATACGCCGCAAACTGGGCAGTGAGGCCGAGGCCTTCGCACTGACTTGTCCGCTCATTACGAAGGCCGACGGCAAGAAGTTCGGCAAGACGGAGCAGGGCAACGTATGGCTCGACCGCCGCTACACTACGCCTTATAAATTCTATCAGTTCTGGCTCAATGTGGGCGATGAGGAGGCTGAACGCTATATCAAGATATTCACCTCCCTTACCAAGGACGAAATAGACGGTCTGGTGGCCGCTCACCGCGAAGACCCGGGCCGTCGCCTGTTGCAGAAGCGCTTGGGCGAGGAAGTGACCTGCATGGTTCACAGCCGCGAGGATTATGAAATGGCCGTAGAGGCTTCGGATATCCTCTTTGGCAAAGCCACGAAGGAAAGTCTTCTGAAACTTGATGAGGAGACCCTTTTGAGCGTGTTTGACGGTGTGCCGCAATTCACCGTAGAGAAGGCTATGGCTGTAGGTGCCAAAGCCGTAGACCTCCTGGCCGGGACAACGCAGTGTTTTGCTTCGAAAGGCGAGATGCGTAAAATGGCGCAAGGCGGCGGTGTGAGTCTTAACAAGGAGAAGTTACAGGCTTTCGACCAGATTATCGGTGAGGAGGACCTCGTAGGCGGCAAGTTCCTCATCGTGCAGCGCGGCAAGAAGAATTACTTCCTCATCACTGTGAAGTGAACATGGTTTTCACGGAAATACGATTTTAACATTTCTTGCTTTCCGGCGGAAAATGTTGTATATTTGTAATAGCGGAGCGGGGCTTTCCATGGGGAAGTCCCGCTTTTTCAGTGCTTTTCTGACAAAATTAAAGAGAAAAAAGCAGTATTCTCTTCTGAAAATCCCCGTATTACAATTTTAATTCCAAGTATTCGCGTTAAAATTCCGATACGTTCTTTTTCTCTTTTCCTGTACACAACCTATGTTTTAACATACCGGAATGTTTCGGAAAGTTAAATGTGTTAAAGTCGCAAACGGTGTAGACGGCGTGAATGAGTGTATATTGGACGCACAAAAATCCCGAAAAGCAACGATGGCTTTTCGGGATTTTTGTGGCGTTGCCGGTATGTGTGCCGGCTTGGTGCTTATTTCAGACTGAGATGTCCGTTGGTGAGCACCAAGGTATAGTTTTTGCCGCGCTTGGTAGGGAATGTAAGCGTGTCGTTGCCGTAGCGTACGGTACAGGCCTCGCCGGAGCCTGAGGTAACCACGGCTTCTTTCAGGCGACCGTTCTGCCAGAAGATGCTTACGCCGAAGTTGCCGCGGGCACGGAGGCCGCTGATGCTTCCGGCGGCCCAGGCATCGGGAAGTGAGGGCAACAGATGCAGGCAGCCGGCGTGGCTCTGGAGGAGCATCTCCGTGACGCCTGCCGTACCGCCGAAGTTGCCGTCTATCTGGAAGGGCGGATGAACGTCCCACAGGTTATCGGCCGTACCGTTCTTGAGAAGGTTGCCGTAGAGCTTGTAGGAGCGGTTGCCGTCGTGCAGGCGGGCCCATTGGTTGAGTTTCCAGCCCATGCTCCAGCCTGTGGCTCCGTCGCCGCGGTGGTTGAGCACTACGCGTGAGGCTTCGGCCAGTTCAGGTGTAGTGAGCGGCGAGATGGTATGACCGGGATGAAGGCCGTAGAGGTGGTTGACGTGGCGGTGCTGGTCTTTGGGATCATCGATGTCGGTGCTCCATTCCAGCAGCTGGCCGTAACGCCCCACCTTGTAAGGAACGATATTGTCCAGCACATGCTGCCATTGCCGCACTTCGGCCTGGTCCACTTTCAGCGTCTTGGCCGCGTTGACGGCGCATAGGAGTATTTCGCGCGCCACGGCATGGGTGAACGTTGTCCCTTGGTCTATCGGGCCGTGTTCGGGCGAGGTGGACGGTGCGGCGGTATAGCTGCCGTCAGGGCGGTGCCAGAGGAAATCCTCGGTAAATTCGGCGCAGCCCTTGATGAGCGGGTAGGCCGTCTGTCGCAGAAAGTCGGTGTCGCGCGTGTAGTCATAATAGTCCCACAGATGTGTGGCCAGCCACGAGGCCGCCATGGGATTGTAGTTCCACGACATGTCGGCTCCTTCAAGAGGTGCGGTGAAACCGAAGATGTTGGCCGAAATGCCGGCCGCCCAGCCGCGGGCTCCCCAATAGGCCTTGGCAGTGGCCCGGCCCGGCTTTTCGAGCAGGCGGATGAAGTCGGTGAGCGGTTCGGCACACTCAGTGAGGTTGGTCGGCAAGGCCGGCCAGTAATTCATTTGCAGGTTGATGTTGTTGTGGTAGTCCACGCGCCACGGCCCGTCAACGTTGTTGTGCCAGATGCCTTGCAGGTTGGCCGGCAGGTTGCCTGGGCGAGACGATGCAATGAGCAGATACCGCCCGAACTGATAATAGAGCGTCTCAAGCATCGGATCGGCGTTTCCCTCGCGGTAGGCCTTCAGACGTTTGTCGGTGGGCAGTGCCGGCGCGTTGCCTTCGAGATTGAACTTCACACGGTTGTAGAGTGCGGCGTAGTCCTTGTAATGTTTCTTGAAGAGTTTGTCGAATTTCTTCCTGGAGGCGGCTTTCATCCACACCTCTGTTGTGGCCGACGGGTCTACGCCTACGTAAGCTTTCGGATCGTTGAAGTCAGGGTCGAAGTTCGGGCGGTAATCTGTGTCGGCCGTGAGGAGGAAAGTCACCTCGTCGGCGCCTTTCACGGTGAGTGCCCCGCCGGTGTTGCTTACCGTTCCGCCTTTCGCAACGGCTTGCAGCCGAACCACGTACTTCATGCCGTTGTTGTCGAGTATGCCGGAAAAGCAAAGGCCGTTGTTGCCCTCGGCTACGAAGTTGCCCTCCGACACGGGATTGGGTTCGTAAACGAGACGCAGGTTCTGCAGTCCTTCCCCGTCAGCCTTGAAGCGCACGGCCATTACGTTGTCGGGGTACGAGATGAAGGCTTGTCGTTCGTAGGTATGGCCGTCTGTGCTGAACGTTACGGAAACATAGGCTGAATCCACCGACAGGGCGCGGCGATAGTCCGTTACGCCCGTTTCGTTGAGGCCGGTTTCGATGCAGAGCTCGCCCAGCGTGGTGAATGAGCCGAAGCGGAATTCTTCCTCACCGGTGGCTTCATAAGGCACGGTGCTGTTGAAGTTCTGCCACGTGAGACGGGAAGCTTTGTCGTTGTCGCCATCGGCGAAAGCCTGACGGATTTCAGGAATGAGGTGCGCCGACTGTTTGTTCATGTTCCAGTAATTGGCCGCACCCGCCGGTGTGCCTTTCTGTCCGGCTTTGCCGGTTCCTGGGCCGCCGCGCCAGAGGGTTTTCTCGTTGAGCGTGATGCGCTCGGTAGCGATGGAGCCTAAAATGTTGGCGCCGATGCTGCCGTTGCCCAAGGGAAGGGAACGCTCCTCCCATTCCCTGTCGGGATTGTAGTTGCGGTCGCCCGCGTTAATGGGCTTGATGCCGTTGGTGAACTTCTCGGGATGGCCGCCGTACCAGATGGAGCGGCCGTTGAGACTGGTGGGCGTGTCAAACCATACGACGTTGTTTTGCGCCGATGCCGTGACTGCAGCCAGCAGACCGGATGTTGCGAGGGAAATAATACGTGTTTTCATGCGTATGACAGATGAGAGAATGATATGGACGGATGGAAAAGGAATAGAGTGGGAGAGAGGAGGAAAAAGAAACGCGGTGAACGGTTCTTCCTTTATTGCAATATCAATGAAGAACGCCGTTCGCCGCGTTGACAGGCTTCTTATCGGTTGAAGGCCTCCAGGATTTTCGCTGCCGTAAGGGCCATTTCTTCGGCCGGTAGCTTCAGTTTTTCCTTGTGGAAGTCCATGTCGCCTTCCGATTGTAGGGGAATGAGGTGTATGTGGGCGTGTGCCACTTCAAGGCCGAGAACGGCCATTCCCACCTTCCGGCAGGGAAATGCCGCCTTGATGGCGCCGGCCACACGCTTGGCGAAAACAGTCATGCGTGCCAGTTCTTCGTCCGTGAGGTCGAATAGATAATCTTCTTCGCGTTTGGGAACAACGAGCGTGTGTCCTTGTGCTACGGGGCTGATGTCGAGGAAGGCGTAGAACTCTTCGTTTTCAGCGCACTTGTAAGAGGGGATTTCTCCCGCGATTATTTTTGAGAAAATGGTCATACCGGCAGACTTTTTTGCGTTAGTTCCGTTAGTTTCCTACCGAAATGTTGAGAATCTCGAGCTGGATGGTGCCTTGCGGAATCTTTACTTCCACGACGTCGCCTACTTTCTTTCCCAACAGTCCTTGTGCGATAGGGGTGGTTGAGGATATTTTGCCTTCGCGCAGGTTGGCTTCGCTTTCGCTCACGATGGTGTATTTCATCACCATGCCGTTCTTGACGTTTTTCATCTCTACTGTGGAGAGAATCTGAACGATGTCGCTGCGCAGTTTGCTGGCGTCAATGATTTTTGCCTCGGCAATGGCGGCTTTCAGGTTGTTTATTTTCATTTCGAGCATGCCTTGCGCTTCTTTGGCGGCGTCGTATTCGCTGTTTTCCGAGAGATCGCCTTTGTCGCGGGCTTCGGCGATTGCTGCGGAAGCGGCGGGGCGGTCAACTGTTTCCATGTGTCGGAGTTGGGCCACCATTTTGTCGTAGCCCTCTTGTGTCATGTAAGCCATAATGATTCTATTGTATTGTTTTCTTTTTTACTGGGAACGTTGATAAAAACGGAAAGAACTCCGGCCCCTCTGCGAGCGGAATCCTTTCTGCTTGTATTTGCTGTCCTCTATATGTGTTTCTTGCGGCAAAGATACGCCTTATTTTCCATCGCGCCAAATTTTAGTCTGAAAATCGTCCGTATGACTGTCGTGCCTGTAGGGCGGTAAGGCTGGATGAGATAAAAATATGTTTTTCTGTTGGTAAAGGGCTGTTTAAATTCCGGTTTTTTGTTTAGAAATGGCTATATTTGCAAAAATACATAAATATTTCGTGGGTTAGTCGTGTTAATTATTCACCAAAATCTATATTTCTTATGAACATTGTGAAAGATTCCTTTAGTAATGTGCGCGGCTTGTTTACGGGCCTGATGCTGTTGCTGGTGACGGTTGCCGTATCATCCTGTTCGGGCGACCATGCCAGAATTTTGCCCGAAGATTGTGCGGGTGTAGTGAAGATAGACGTGAAGAGCATCTTCGACAAGTCGGGGCTGAAGGGCAGTTCCGACGTCAAGGACTGGAAGGAAAAGATACTTGAGGCCGCCGACAAGGATTTTTCCTCTTCGACCTGCAAGCGGATCGAGGAGATTTTGGACGATCCTTCGGAGCTGGGCGTGGATTTGCGCAAGCCTGTCTACATTTATGCCCCGTCCAAATCTTTTCCTTATGCCGGCTTCGTGGCCAAGGTTCTCGATGACGATGACCTCTACCGTTTTCTAGAGATGATGGCCGATGAGGAGGATAATTTGGGTAAGTTCAAGGAATATGACAACTACCGCACGTTTGTCAGTCCTGACGGCAAGGAGGCTTTGGCCTTCAACGGCGATGTGCTCATACTGGCTGTGGACGTTGAAGGAGGCGGCCGTGTGACGCGCGACCTTGGCAAACGCTTCGATGAAATGGACAAAACGTCAATTCTCGACAATCCCGAGTTTGCCGAAATGGACGGTCGGGATGATGATGTGGCGATGTGCCTGATGATGGATAACCTGATGAAAGTGATGCCTGCCAGTGTGGCCGAGAACGTGAGGAAGGGCACCCAAGGTTTTGATGTGGAAGGCTATTCCGTTCTGGCAGGTCTTTCCTTCGGCAGTGAAAGTGTGGACGCCTACATGGAAACCCTGGCTATGAGCGACAAGGCTAAAAAACAAATGAAGGAAAGTGCCGACATACAGAAGGAAGTGACCGGAAAATACCTGGAGAAGGTTTCGAAGGAAGCTTTCGCCGCAGGTGGTTTCGGTTTTGACGGTCCGGCCTTCTGGAAGATGATATGCAAGAACGAGGCAGTGAGGAAACTCCTCGACGAAGAACCCGAAAAGGCCCGGATGATTGAAGACGTGGTGAATGCCGTCAGCGGTGAGGGCTTCTTTGCCTTGACAGCGCCCCGCGGGGACGATAAATATCCGTTGTTAAGTGGTTTTGTTGATATTAAGAACCGTTCGGCCGTTGATGCCCTCATGGCTGAGATAACGGGCCTCAAGGCAGACGGTAATTCTGCCGCTGCAGGGTTGGCTTCGAGCGATTCTGTGGCGGTGGCTGAGGCCTCTGAGGTTTATGATTATGATGACGCCTATGACTATTGGGAACGTGCGCCTGTTGTGCCGGAATTTTCAAGAGATCCTGTCACGGGATACTTCCGTTACTGTCTTGACCGCTATGCCGACAATCCGAAATTCGTTTCCTTCGGCACCACTGAGAAGATGTTCTTCTTCTCCAACGAAGAAGGCTTCAAGCCCGAAGGCAAGGTTTCGGCCTCGCTGGCCAAGGCCGATTACGCCGGTCGCATAAAGGGCAAGACTTCCTTTATGGTGGTGGACTTCCGCACGCTGTTCGAGAATGCCGAGATGCGTGAGGAAATAAGCCGTACTCCCTTTAAGAATTATTCCGACAATCTTTCCACGTTTGAGATGTACAGCGAGAAACCGGCCAAGGTCACGGCCTCTCTCCGCTTCAGAGATATGGGCAAGAATGAAACGCCGCTTTCGCTCATTGTCAGTTTTATAGCCGATTGCGTGAACCGGTATGCGTAAGGCTGTGCCTCCGCGGATTTTCTCCTCTTTTCGTTAAGGGGTATGTCGTGCGGCGCGTCTTCTCATGCAAGGCGCGCCGCATCGTCTTTTGTACGCGCCGCATGAGGCCCGATGCGCCTTTTAACACAATTTGCTTTCCGCCGGAAAGTTTAGTATCTTTGCAACAGCCAGGCGGCCGGTTCTAGCGGAATCGGCCGCTTTTTGCGTGTTTTCCGAGGTTTTCCGAGGTGAAAAACATCTTGTTTTTGTCCCGAAAAGCATTACTTGGAATTTAAATTTCCCGTATTCGCGTTAAAATTCCGATACGTTCTTTTTCTTTTTTCCCGCTTGCAACCTATATTTTAACATGCTGAAATGTTGCTGAAAGTTAAATATGTTAAAGTGAAAAGGGTGGTAACCTCTAATGAATGTTATGACAGCGGTATTTTAGAACGGCAAAACGGTGTGAAAGAAAAAAAAGCACTATTTTTGCAAATTGTATTAATTTTTGCGTATTCAAAGCGCCTTGTAAGGAAAATAGTAACAACTCCATAAGTATCTGCACTTTTCAATGAAACAGTACAAGATTGTAAACAACCTTTTCGGTTGGCTGGCTTTTGCCATCGCCGCTTTCACCTATTGCATGACGGTGGAGCCTACAGCGAGTTTCTGGGATTGTCCCGAGTTCATCACCACAGCCTACAAGCTGGAAGTGGGCCACCCGCCCGGCGCCCCCTTCTTCATGCTCACGGCCAACTTCTTCACCCAGTTCACCTCCGACCCCTCTAAGGTGGCCCTGTGTGTCAACACCATGTCGGCCCTGCTCTCGGCCACGTGTATCCTGTTCCTCTTCTGGACGATTACGCACCTCACGCGCAAACTCATCTGCAAGGACGGCGTTGTTACCTCCCTGCGCCAGACGCTGCTCATCATGGCTGCCGGCCTTACAGGCGCGCTGGCCTACACTTGGAGCGACACCTTCTGGTTCTCGGCCGTGGAGGGCGAAGTCTACGCCTATTCGTCCATGCTGACAGCTCTCGTCTTCTGGCTCATCCTGAAGTGGGAGGACAATGCCGACGAACCGCATTCCGACCGCTGGCTGGTGCTCATCTTCTATCTCACAGGCCTTTCCATCGGCGTGCACCTGCTCAACCTCCTGTGCCTGCCCGCCATCGTGCTGGTCTATTATTTTAAGAAAACTCCAGAGGCCAACGCCAAAGGCGCGCTCGGCGCGCTGGCCATCTCCCTGGTGCTCGTAGGCGCTGTGCTCTACGGCGTTGTGCCCGGCATCGTTAAAGTGGGCGGCTGGTTCGAGCTTTTCTTCGTCAATACGCTCGGCCTCGGCTTCAACTCCGGTCTCATAGCCTACATGCTTGTGCTCATCGGAGTGGTGCTGGCCGCAATATGGAGCACCACGCGCAAAGACCGTCTTCTCATAACCGTGCTCTACACCCTATCGGTAGTTCTGCTCGGCATTCCCTTCTTTGCCGGACACGGCACGTTCGCCTTCCTGCTGGGCCTTGTGCTCACAGCCGTTCTGGTGTTTCTCCTGCGCTTCAGGCGCAACAATGAATATGTGCTGCGCAAGCGGTTCCTCAACACCTCGCTGCTCTGCATGCTCATGCTCATGATCGGCTATTCCTCCTACGCTGTCATTGTGGTGCGCTCCACGCAGAACACCCCCATGGACCAGGATTCGCCGGAAGACATTTTCACCCTCGGCAGCTATCTGGGCCGCGAGCAATACGGCACGAAACCTCTCTTCTACGGTCCGGCCTATTCCTCCAAGCCCTGTTTCATGACCAAAATGGTGGCCGATCCCGCCACCGGACAGATGGTACCCGCCACTTACGCCGACGCGCAGGGCAACCTCTATTACGACCGCGAGGTCATGTTTGAAGAAGGCACACGCGTACAGCGCCACGAGAAGAAACACGACAGCGACCCCGACCGCTACGACCAGATGCAGACGCAGGAGGGCGTAATCTATCCGGGCGCCATGAAGATGTTCTTCCCCCGCATCTTCTCCTGGCAGCATGAGAAGAACTACAAGACGTGGCTCGGCGACATCACTACCTATCCCGTTGAAGCTACATGGAACACCCCCACGGGCGAAGAGTACGCATCGGGTGAGATGCCGTCGCAGGCCGACAACATCCGCTTCTTCCTCTCCTATCAGGTGAACTTCATGTACTGGCGCTACTTTATGTGGAACTTTGCCGGCCGGCAAAACGACGTGCAAAGCGTGGGCGACCCGAACCACGGCAACTGGATTACGGGCATACCGTTCATCGACAACTACCTCTACGGCGACCAGAGCCTCCTGCCCGATGATCTGAAAAACAATAAGGGCCGCAACGTGTTCTACTGCCTGCCGCTCCTCCTCGGCCTTCTCGGCCTCTTCTGGCAAGCCTTCAAGGGACGCGAGGGCGTAAAGCAGTTCTGGGTGGTTTTCTTCCTCTTCTTCATGACCGGACTGGCCATTATCCTCTATCTCAACCAGACGCCTTCCGAACCGCGTGAGCGCGACTACGCCTACGCCGGCTCGTTCTACGCCTTCGCCATCTGGATAGGCCTCGGTGTCGTAGCCCTTTACGAAGGCCTGCGCAAGTTCGTCAGACACGAATACGCCGCCGTAGGCGTGGCCTCCGTGCTCGGCCTCATCGTTCCGCTGCAGATGGTCAGCCAGACGTGGGACGACCACGACCGCTCCGACCGCTATGCCTGCCGCGACTTCGGGCTCAATTATCTCAACACCCTCCCCGAAGTCGGTATGCCCATCATCTTCACCAACGGCGACAACGACACCTTCCCCCTGTGGTATGCCCAGGAAACAGAAGGACAGCGTACCGACGCTCGCGTCTGCAACCTTTCATATTTGCAGACCGACTGGTACACCGACCAGATGCGCCGCCAGGCTTACAAGTCGGCGCCGCTCCCCATAGCCTGGAGCCGCTACGAATACGTCGACAACCGCGGCGAGGGCTTCGATGCCTATGACGTGAAGCCCGAAATGCGCAAGGAGCTCGATGAAATCAAACGGAAAACGGGTGTGAATACCTATGACCTCAAGTATATCATCGACCACTATGTGCGCGGACGTGTGGCCAATGACCAGCCCGGCGTCGTTCCTACAGACTCTGTGGTGGTACCTGTCAACAAAGCCGCTGTCATCAACTCAGGCATGACGCTCCCCTACGGAAAGGATTCCATACCCGATTACATTACCATTTCCTTAAAGGGAAAGAGCCGCATCTCAAAGAGCCGCATGATGGTGTACGAGATGCTGGCCCGCAACGACTGGCAGCGTCCCATGTACATGTCGCTCACGCTGGGCGGACCCGGCAGCGAGAATTATGCCGGTCTTGATGAATATCTCGTGCTTGAGGGACTGGCTTATCGCATTACGCCGTTCCGCCATCCCCGCAACAGCGACGGTTCGTTCGCCCTGACGGTGGATTCGGACAAGATGTATCACAATCTTATGCACCGCTATAAGTATGGTAACGTGAATAAGCCCGGCATTTATCTCGATGAGACGGTCCGCAGGATGTGCAGCACTCACCGCAGCATGTTCACTATCCTGGCCCGTCAGCTCCTCAAGGAGGATAAGAAAGACAAGGCTCTGGAGGTGCTCCGCAAGTGCAAGGAAATGCTTCCTCCCGAGAATATTCCCTACGATGAGAACGACATCGAACTGGCCGATTTCTGGCTCCGCGCCGGCGATAGCAAGGAAGCCGTCCGCATAGCCCGGACCATAGGCAACCGCGGCGCCGCCACGCTCAGATGGATAAGCACTGTGAGCGACCGGCGCATGGACATGATGCACGGTACCATTGCCGCCGCTTTTGATGCGCTTACGCAGGCCTACCGGATATTGGGCGCGGCAGACCAAAAGGCAGCGAAACAATTCGAAACCACTCTGTTGGGATTGCAGAACACCCGCGCTTATCAGCTCGTAGAGTCATGGTATGCGCAACCGTCGGAGCCTGCACCGGCCGTACCTTTCAATATGGGAGGTCTGGGCAGTGATGGTCTTGGCGGAACAGGTGCCGGTTTTAGCGGCATGAATTAAAGAAAAGGCAGGCTCTGCCGCTGTTTCATGTAACGGTAATTCAATATTGCCGTTACATGAAACCGTTTTTATACAGCGGCGGAATATCTTTTGCCGGACGCTCAAAACATTTTGTCATGTTGATAGAACAACCCGCCAAATTTCTCCGTTGGCTCTATCCGCACGCCTTGTGGCGGATGGATAAGGAGGAACATGCCGTGTACCTGACGTTTGACGACGGTCCTATTCCTGAAGTCACGCCATGGGTGCTCGATGTGCTCGACCACTATGAGGTGAAAGCCACCTTTTTCATGGTCGGTGACAACATACGCAAGCATCCTGCGGAATTCGAAATGGTAAAAGCACGCGGCCACCGGCTTGGCAATCATACTTTCAACCATATCGGCGGACTGAGGCATGGGATTTCAAGTTACGTGCGTAACGTAGACCGGGCTAACGAATATCTGCACACCGACCTTTTCAGGCCGCCTCACGGCTGGATGAAATGGGGGCAATACATCTTTGTGAAACAGAGATACCGCGTGGTGATGTGGGACCTTGTGACGCGTGATTATTCCACCCGTCTTAACGGCCGCGACGTATTGCTGAATGTACGCCGTTACGCCCGCCCGGGCAGTATCATTACTTTTCACGACTCGCTTAAGAGCCACGACAAACTCCTCTATGCCCTGCCCCGTGCCATAGAATGGCTGCAATCGCAGGGATACGCCTTCAGAGTGTTCGACTGAGTTTCTTTGAAAACAGCCTGAATCCTTTAGAGTGTCCGGCAGATATCATAAAAAACCGCCGGCAGTTCAAAGTTCTTTCATCTTATGATTTTATAAGGGAAAGGATGAGAGGGAAAATCCGGAGGTTTTGAATGGCACCGCATATATAAACAGATAAGATGACACCGTTATTTCTTTCATCGGAACAGATAAAAGCCGAGGCCCGTCGCCTCGGCTTTTCTGCTTGTGGACTGGCACCGGCCGAACCGCTGCCTGCGGATTATGCCGATGTGTTGCGCCGCTGGCTGGATGAAGGTTGTCATGCCGGAATGGCCTATATGGAGAATCATCTGACCTTGCGTCTTGACCCGCGCAGACTGGTGGAAGGCGCGCGGACCGTAGTGTCGGTGGCGCTCAATTATTTCACCGGACAGGAACTTTCGCCTCGCGGTTATGCCTTTGCACGTTATGCTCATGGCCGCGACTATCATGAGGTGATGCGCCGGAAGCTGCGTGAGCTTCTTTTCGCCATTGGGTTGGAAGAGCACCGCCACGGAAGAGTATTCTGCGACACTGCGCCCGTTGCCGAGCGTTACTGGGCAGTGCGTTGTGGCTTGGGGTGGACAGGGCACAACGGACAATTGATAATTCCCGGTGCCGGCAGCTATTTCTTTTTGGGAGAGTTGATATTGACTCAGCCTGCCGACTGTTACGATTTACCGCAGAGAGCACGTTGCGGCATTTGCCGCCGTTGCGTGGAGGCCTGTCCGGCACAGGCTCTCTCAGGCGGCGGAAAAGTGGATGCCCGCCGTTGCCTGTCATGTCTTACCATCGAACACCGCGGTGCACTGCCGGCCGGCACCGGTGCGCTGATGGGCCGTTGTGTTTATGGCTGCGACCGTTGTGCCGAGGTATGTCCCTGGAACCGCTTTGCCTCTCCCACATCCGTAACCGATTTTTTTTCCTCTGATGCCCTCAGACAGATGACTGCCGAAGACTGGCAGGTTTTGGATGTAGAGCAATATCGGAGGTTATTCAAGGGCAGTGCCGTCAAACGGGTGAAATTCGAGGGCCTCGTGCGCAACATCTCAGCTCTTTCAGGTAAAAAAAACGGCTGAATATTTTGCACTTAAAGAAAAACTTTGTAATTTTGCACCGTTATCTAACGATGACACATCGAGTTTGTTCCATGGTGTAATGGTTAGCACTAGAGTTTTTGGTTCTCTCAGTCCCCGTTCGAGTCGGAGTGGAACAACTTTCCCCGTCAAGAGTCTTGCATCGCCTGATCGGTGTGAGACTCTTTCTTTATGTTGTCATTTCTTTCTTTGTCGGAAATAATTTCTTTCCGCCCGTTTTCAGATTATGGCTGCCTTACGTCAATTCCGTATCGACTACGACTTTCGCATTGACACGGACCTCCTGCATTTACGTTTTGAGGAGGCTGATGTCGCCACCGCGACTCTCCATCGCGAGGGGACGTCCGTTACGGTGCGTCTGCCGCGTGGCTTTGATTTTCATTGTCCCGGACGGCAGGAATGGGGTAACAGCGTTCTGACGGAAGTGTTGCGCCTTGTAGCGGCCGAAGTTCTGCCGCGCCGTTTGGCGAACTTTGCCCGTCAGTATGGTATTGACTACCGTCGTGTGACTATCCGCAATGTGCGTACCCGATGGGGCAGTTGCTCGTCATTGGGCAACATCAATCTGTCCTTGTGGCTCATGCTGGCTCCTGCCCGTTTGGTGGATTATGTTATCAAGCACGAGCTGGCCCACCGCCGCGAGATGAACCACAGCGTCCGTTTTTGGAGTGTGGTGGACACCATGACCGGCGGTTCCGGCACAGCCCGACGTCTGGAAAGGGAAATGAGGCTGTTCTCACGCAACTTGTGGGAGCATCCTTGAAAGGGCGGAGAGTGTGTGCCGGCGGACAATAAATGCTCTCCGGCTGTTTTAACACAATTTGCTTTTCGCTGTAAAAAGCAGTATCTTTGTCATAGCGGAGCGGGACTTCCTCATAGAAGGTCCCGCTTTTTCGGTGTTTTTCAGAGATATTCCGGCTGTTTTCCGGCGTATTTCCGGTGAAAATTTCCCGTATTGGAATTTAAATTCCAAGTATTCGTGTTAAAATTCCAATAAAGACTTTTTCGTTTCCGTTATCACCAACCTATATTTTAACACTTCGGAACGTTGCTGAAAGTTAAATATGTTAAAGTCCGAATGTCCGTTTTAGAGCATCGTGCCGGTTGGCTTTCAGTAATTTTTTGTAACTTTGCCCGCCAATTGTATTTATTCACTTTTCCATTAAACTAACCACGCGCTCCGGCCTTATGTCCGTTGAAATCAAGAAAGTATCGACCAAGAAAGAATTGAAACGGTTTATCCGCTTCAACTACGAATTTTATAAGGATAATCCCTATTCCGTTCCCGACCTCTACGATGACATGCTGAATACGTTCTCGCCCGGGAAGAACGCGGCTTTCGAGTTTTGCGAGGCCGACTATTTTCTGGCGTATGACGAGGCAGGGAAAACGGTGGGGCGTGTGGCGGCCATCATCAACCATCGCGCCAATGAGGCCTGGAACAAAAAGGTGGTGCGCTTCGGGTGGATCGACTTCACGGACGATATGGAGGTGAGCCGCGCGCTCATCGGGGCCGTGAAGGACTGGGGGCGCGAGCGGGGCATGGAGGAGATTGAAGGCCCGCTGGGCTTCACCGACATGGATGCCGAGGGCATGCTCGTGGAGGGGTTTGACCAACTCTCCACGATGGCCACCATCTATAACCATCCCTACTATCCCGTACACATGGAGGGACTGGGGCTGGAGAAGTCGGCCGATTGGGTGGAGATGAAGATCTATATCCCCGATGCCATACCCGAAAAACACCGGCGCATATCGGATATCATAGCCCGAAAATACGGGTTGCACATTCGCAAGGTGACTAGCAAGAAGGAAATTATGCGCTCGGGGCTGGCTCATGATATTTTTCGCCTTATTAACGAGGCTTACGCGCCACTCTTTAACTTTTCGAAGATGACCGAGCGACAGATAGACCAGTATGTGCGTATGTATGTGCCTGTGCTTGACTTGCGCATGGTGACAATAGTGGAAAATGAGGCGAAAGAGATCGTGGCGGTAGGCATTTCAATGGCATCGCTCTCGCGTGCCTTGCAGAAGGCCAAAGGCCGGTTGCTGCCCTTCGGATGGTTCCATCTGCTGAAAGCGCTCATGTGGAAGCGCCCGAAAGTACTCGATCTGTTGCTTGTGGCCGTGCGGCCCGATTATCAGGGCAAGGGCGTGAACGCATTGCTCTTTACCGACCTGATTCCCGTTTATCAGCAACTTGGCTTCGAATATGCCGAAAGCAATCCCGAATTGGAGGTGAACGACAAGGTGCAGAGCCAGTGGCAATACTTCAAGACGGAGCAACACAAGCGTCGCCGCTGTTTTAAAGGAAAACTTTGAGAAGAAACATTCCTCTTAATCTCTGTTTCATCACACAAAAGGCCTCAGGGCCGGAAAGAGTCTGGAAGAATCATCATGCAAGAAGATAAAAACAATATGCCGCCGGTATCGGAAACGGCCGTTGTCTATGACGAGAGCAAAATACGCCATCTTGAGGATACGGAGCATATCCGTACACGCCCTGGTATGTACATCGGCCGATTAGGCGATGGCTCACATGCCGAAGACGGCATCTATGTGTTGCTGAAAGAAAGTATAGACAACAGTATAGACGAGTTTAATGAAGGTTTCGGAAAACGCATAGAGGTAAACATACAGGATGACCTCACGGCTGAAATCCGCGACTATGGCCGAGGCATTCCCTTGGGAAAACTGGTCGAAGCCGTATCGAAACTTAATACGGGCGGCAAGTACGACACGGCAGTGTTTACCGCTTCGGTGGGTATGAATGGTGTGGGTCTCAAGGCTGTCAACGCGCTTTCTTCGCGCTTTGTGGCACGCAGTTGCCGCGAGGGCCGCATGCATGAGGCCGTATTTGAAAAAGGGGTGCTCGTGAGTGATGTCGAAGGCGATACACAGGAAGAAAACGGTACGTATATCTATTTTGAACCTGATGCGCAACTCTTTCAAAACTACAGGTTCCGTAGCGAATTTGTAGAGAATATGCTCCGCAATTATACCTATCTGAACACCGGACTGGCCATCTTTTATAACGGTCGGCGTATTCTGAGCCGCAATGGTTTGGAGGATTTGCTCAACGACAACATGACGGCACCTGGGCTTTATCCGGTCATACACCTGACGGGTTCTGGCATTGATATCGCCTTCACCCATACCTCGCAGTACGGCGAGGAATATTATTCTTTCGTAAACGGGCAACATACCACTCAGGGCGGTACGCACCAGAGTGCTTTCAAGGAACACATAGCCCGTACTATAAAGGAATACTTTGGCAAGAACTTTGACGTGCAGGACGTACGCAACGGACTGGTGGCGGCTATAGCCATACGCGTGATAGAACCGCTTTTCGAAAGTCAGACAAAAATAAAACTCGGTTCGCTCACCATGGCCCCCGACAAGGATATGAACGGGAATCCTTTCCCGTTATCGGGCGTGAGCGTCAATAAGTTCATTGGCGACTTCATCAAGGAAAATGTGGATAATTTCCTGCATAAAAACCTCGATGTGGCCGACATTCTCCTGCAGAAGATACAGGAAAGCGAAAAGGAGCGGAAAGCCATAGCCGGCGTGACGAAACTGGCCCGTGAGCGAGCGAAAAAAGCCAACCTGCATAACCGGAAGTTGCGAGACTGCCGCGTGCACCTTAACGATTCCGCGCCGAAAAACAAAAAGAAAGGAACCGAAGAGGATGAGACAGATCCGCGGCTCGACTCGGCCATTTTCATAACAGAGGGTGACTCGGCCAGCGGTTCCATAACAAAAAGCCGCGATGTGAACACGCAGGCGGTATTCTCCCTGCGCGGAAAACCACTCAACTGCTTTGGGCTGACAAAGAAAGTAGTCTACGAAAACGAGGAGTTTAATCTCTTGCAGGCAGCTCTCAATATTGAAGACGGACTCGATGGTTTGCGCTACAACAAAGTAATCGTAGCCACTGATGCCGATGTGGACGGGATGCACATCCGGCTTCTGATGATAACGTTTTTCCTGCAGTTCTTCCCCGACCTCATCAAGAAAGGACATGTCTACATCCTTCAGACACCGCTATTCCGTGTGCGTAATAAGAAAAAGAAGGTGCGCGGAGCAGCCAAGGTACAGAGCGTAGACGACAAGAGCGCGGGAGCCGCCATCCTGAAGAAGGCGAAAACAGCCGACCGGTCGGAATTTGAAACCATCTATTGCTACACCGAGGAAGAGCGGCTCGCTGCCATCGAAAAACTTGGCCCCGATCCCGAAATAACCCGCTTTAAAGGATTGGGAGAGATATCGTCCGACGAATTCAAGAACTTCATAGGCCCCGACATCCGTCTTGATCAGGTAACGCTTCACAAAAGCGACAAGGTAAAAGGGTTGTTGGAATACTACATGGGCAAAAATACCATGGAACGGCAGAATTTTATTATCGATAACCTCGTAGTAGAGGAAGACCCGGTGGAGGAAGAGGCCAACGGGGAACAATAATCTGTACTTATTGCCAAAGAAATGCACTAGTCATCACAAATGAAAAAGATTGCTATTTTCCCAGGTTCGTTCGACCCTTTCACCGTAGGCCATGCCAGCATTGTGGAACGCGGTCTGCCCATGTTCGATGAAATCGTTATCGGCGTGGGAATAAATGAGAACAAGCGCGCCCTTTATAGTCCGGAGGAGCGTGTGAAAGCCATCAGCGAACTTTATGCCGGTGAGCCGCGTGTCCGTGTAGTAGCCTACAATGACCTGACCATTGATCTGGCGCGACGCGAAGGGGCGCAGTTCATTCTGCGCGGTTTGCGGTCGGTAAAGGACTTTGAGTACGAACGCGACATCGCCAATATGAACCAACGTCTTTCGGGCGTGGAAACCGTGCTTCTGTTCACTGAACCACACTATTCAAGTATATCGTCAAGTGTTGTGCGCGAACTTATTGCTTTCGGAAAGGACGTGACTGACTTTCTGCCCAGAAAGTGACGGACTCTATTCCAGTTCCGGCACCAGTGGGCGAGGAAATATCCTTTCCACAATATAAATTATGGAACTTCCGATGCAGCGACAAATGCGAGCGTTGCTGTTAAGAATCAATCAATCCCTGTCAAATATCAATCTTATGAAATACGGAATAACACTTCTCTGCCTGCTTCTTGCCGGCTTTTCAGGCATTTCGGCCCAACGTCAGGTGCCGGAAGATATCGACATTGAGCAAATACGTAAGTTACAGTATGCCCAACTGGCCATCAGCAACCTTTATGTGGACAGTGTAGACCAGAAAAAACTGGCCGAAGACGCCATCAACGGCATGCTTGAAAAACTCGATCCTCATTCGTCATATACCAACGCCGAACAGACGAAAAAACTCAACGAGCCGCTCGAAGGCAACTTTGAAGGCATCGGTGTACAGTTTAATATGTTGGACGATACGCTCGTTGTCATTCAGCCCACCTCCAAGGGGCCGAGCGAAAAGGCAGGAATCGTGGCGGGCGACCGTATTGTGAGTGTGGACGGCGAAGTCATTGCTGGTGTCAAGATGGAGCGTGACAGCATCATGCGCAAGCTTCGCGGCCCCAAAGGCACGAAAGTATTACTCGGCGTGGTGCGCCACGGTGTGCGCGGCCTGCTGACGTTCAACCTGACGCGCGACAAAATCCCTGTCAATACCGTCGATGCCGTTTATATGATAGCTCCGGGTGTGGGCTATATCCATCTTGACAGTTTTGGCGCCACTTCGGGCAAGGAAATACACGAGGCCATCGCCTCGCTCAAGGAGAAGGGAATGAAGAGTCTCATATTCGACCTCCAGATGAATGGTGGCGGTTATCTCGGCGCTGCCGCCGAGGTGGCCAGTGAGTTTCTGCCTTCCGGCTCTTTGGTGGTCTACACTGAAGGGCGCACCTCTCCCCGTCAGGTGCTCAACGCCTCGGGCAGCGGTCTTTTCCGCGACGGCCGCCTCGTAGTTCTGGTGGATGAATATACGGCTTCGGCCGCCGAGATTGTAAGTGGCGCCATTCAGGACCATGACCGCGGCACCATTGTAGGGCGCCGCACGTTCGGCAAAGGTTTGGTGCAACGCCCGGTAGAGCTGCCCGACGGTTCGATGATACGTCTCACCGTGTCACATTACTATACCCCTTCCGGCCGGTGCATTCAGAAACCCTACGTGAAGGGCGACAAGGAACAATATGGCAAGGACCTCATCAATCGTTTCGACCATGGTGAACTTATGTATGCCGACAGCATCCGCCTCGACAGCACAAAGGTCTATAAGACGCTTGTCAAAGGCCGCACCGTTTATGGCGGTGGCGGTGTCATGCCCGATGTGTTCGTGCCCCTCGACACGGCGGCCTATACGCCCTATTACCGTGCCATCAGCCGCAATAATCTCATTACGCTGGCCGCTTTGAAGTATGCCGACGAAAGCCGCAAGGATATCCGGCGCAAGTATAAGGACTTTTCAGACTTTCAGGATCATTATCAGGTGCCGCAGGCCTTGATTGACGACATTGAGAAAAAAGCCCGCGACAAGGGCATAAAACCCAAAGATGAGGCCGAACGCGGCGAGACACTTGAGGATTTGCGCTTCATGCTCAAGGCATTGGTGGCCTACAACGTGTGGGACCGTTCGGAATATTTCCGGATCATCAACACACGCAACGACATCGTCAAGAAAGCCATCGAGGTCGTCCGTGCGAAAGATTGACCCAGGCGACAAGCTACAACCTCCCTCCTTACGAGGAAACCGTAAAGAGGGAGGTTGATTATTATAGCGTAGCGGAGCATTCCACATGGAATGCTCCGCTTTTCGTTTGTTTTTTCAGGAGAGAAAGAGTCAATAAACGGCGGTTTCTTCGGAAAAAACGCTGTTCCCTTTTCAAATTGCAGTTATTGGAATTTCAAAAGTGCGTATTCGTGTTAAAGTTCCAATACCGTCTTGTCCGGTTTCACGGCCAGCATGTTCTGTTCCCGCATTTCGGAATGCTGCGGAAAATGAAAAACGTAAAAAGCCTTGCGCGTGTTCTTTCCTATTTCCGCCCTCCTTATCGCTGCCATGTGCGGTGTATGCCCGTCGCGAAGAATCCCTGTGCCGGCTGTGTCGGTCCCTGTTGTGTCTTCTTCATTTCCGGATATGAGATCCTCGTGTGATAAATCGTCTTCAAACTGTCAATAAGCACACGTTTGGCATCGGCAATGTCGCGGAAGGTCAGCGGACATTCCTTGAAGCACCCGTCAGCCAGCTGGGAGTCGATAATGTGGTTCACCAGTCCGCTGAGGCTCTCTTCCGTATATTCCTTCAGGCTGCGTGAGGCGGCTTCCACCGCATCGCACATCATGAGTATTCCCTGTTCGCGGGTGCGCGGATTGGGGCCGGGATATCTGAAGAGCTGCTTGTCCACCTCTTCTTCCGGATGCTTGTTGGCATACTGTATGTAGAAGTACTTTACCAGCCCCGCGCCGTGATGGGTGCGTATGAAGTCCTTGATAACCGAAGGCAGGTGATGCTTGTCGGCCAGCCGCAGACCGTCTGTCACGTGGCTGATGATGATTTGCGCGCTGCGCTCTTCCGAGAGCTGGTCGTGTGGGTTCACTCCCGTCTGGTTCTCCGTGAAGAAAGCCGGGTTGAGCATCTTTCCTATGTCGTGGTAGAGCGCTCCCGTTCTCACCATCTGCGGTTTCGCGCCTATTTTGTCGGCCACTTCCGCCGCCAGGTTGGCCACCTGCATGGAGTGGTTGAAAGTGCCCTGTGCCACTTTTGACATGCGGCGCAGCAGGCTGTTGTTGATGTTGGTCAGTTCCACCAGCGTCACGCTCGAAGTGAAACCGAACACCCTTTCTACGAGATACATCAGCGGGTAGGCGAACAGCAAGAGAATGCCGCCGATGACCACGTACACCGTGCGCGACTGGTCGAAAGCCTGGCTGCCGAGCCCCTGCGAGAGGTCGTAGGTAAAACTTACCAGCAGGCCGGCACACACCACGGCCAGCACCGTGCGGAGCAGCTGCGAGCGTTCCGTCAGCTCGCGCAGGGAATAAATGGCCGCCAGTCCCGTTACCAGCTGGAGCAGCACAAATTCAAACGGGTTGTGGAGCGTGACGGCCGAGAGCAGGGCCATCACGACGTGGGCAACGAACGCCGTGCGCGAATCCATGAATATGCGCACGAAAATGGGAACGATGGCATACGGCACAAGGTAGACACTGTAGAAGTGGTGCGCCATCATCAGGTAGGTTACCACGGGAAACGCCGTCAGCAGCGAGAAGAGCAGCAGCAGGCAGTGGGGTGAATCGAGGTAGTCGCGGCGGAAAAGCTTGAGGTAAGTCAGCAGCAGGCTGATGCACACAAAAACATACACGGCCTGCCCCGCAAGAATCATCCAGTAGCCGCGCGAGGGGTCCATCCGCCGTTCGCTCTCCTTTTTGAGCGAGTCGAGAATCCTGGTGTGGTGCGGTGTCACTATCTGTCCGCGGTCTATGATGAGCTGTCCGCTCTGCACCATGCCGCTGTTGGCGATAATCTGTGCCATCAGGCTCTCCAGTTCCTGTTTGTTCTTCTGTTCGTCGGCATGCAGGTTCGGCACGATGTAGTTGTCGATCCGGCAGTTCTGCAATACGTTTCGTGACACGCTTCCCGCATCGCGGTCCATGATGTAGGTGTAGGCCTCCCGCCGGGTGAAGAGGTCTTTAACCGGTTCGGCAACCGACATTTTTCCTTTTATGCGCCGGATGTTTTTCTTACCGGCCGCTTGCAGCCGGGAGCGTTCGGGAGCGTTGATGACGCCTTGTGCATACACTTTGCGCAGGAGCTCCACCAACCGTGGCAGGTAGTAGGCCGGCAGTCCCTTGAAGCGTCCCGCACTGAAGTCCGCCTGCAGGGCCGCCACCTGTTCTTCTCCGGCGAGGGAGTCGGTGATGTAATACGGTTCGAAGGTGCGGGCCACGCTGTCGCGCTCGCGTTGCATTTCCACCTCGCTTTTGGCTATCGGGAAGTCATAGGAGGCTATGAGCTGCTCGTAGCGCCAGGGCTTGTCGGTTTCGTAGGTATAGCCGAACTTGCTTTCGCGTGGCAGGAAATATATCAGGATAGTGGCGGCGGCCACAATGCAGCCGGCCAGCGTGATGATACTCTTTGTCGACGCATGGCGCCAGTTTCTTAAATCAGACATGTTGTTTCAGGAATAAAGGGATTGGAGCAAGCTGTGGTCAGAGAGTGCGGAGGCGCTGCCAAAGGGTGCGCACACCGCTTGAGGCAACCTCGCGGATAACCTCCACGCGGCGGCCTGAGGGAACCTTTACCTCCTTGGGGTCGATGAGGAAGACAGGGCATCGGGGTGGGGCGTAGTTCACCAGTCCGGCGGCAGGGTAAACGTTGAGCGACGACCCTATGATAACGAACACGTCGGCCGTCTCTACGGCCCGTGCCGCGTCGGCCAGACGGGGAACGGCCTCGCCGAACCACACGATCCACGGGCGCAGCAGCGAACCGTCGCCGGCCCGTTCGCCGTGTTTCACCTCAAGGGCATCGGGTGGCAGGGTGCGGATGAAGAAAGGATTCTCCGGGTCGCGCGAGGAGCACACCTTCATGAGTTCGCCGTGCAGGTGGATGACGCGGTCCGATCCGGCCCGTTCGTGCAGGTCGTCTACGTTTTGCGTCACCACGGTCACGTCAAATTCCCTTTCCATTTCAGCCAGCAGCCGGTGCCCCTCGTTGGGAGCGGCCTCAGCCAGTTGCCGCCGCAGGCCGTTGTAGAAGTCCGTCACCAGGTCGGGGTCGGCCATCCAGCCCTCAGGCGTGGCCACTTTCTCCACCGGATATTGTTCCCAAAGTCCGCCGGCATCACGAAAAGTCTCGAAACCGCTTTCGGCACTCATGCCGGCGCCGGTCAGTACCACTAACTTTTTCATAAACGGAAGTTTTCGGCAAATATACTAAAAAAAACGGGCGGTGGCCTCGTCTGTTGCCGGCTTTCAGAGGCTTTGATGGGCTGTTGGCGGTTAGGACCCCGTTTTAACATTTCTTGCTTTTGCCTCCGAAATGTCGTATCTTTGCAACAGCGA
>ERZ778518.115-NODE-115-length-80852-cov-9.387465_pt1 | contig 80852 bp, 72 predicted proteins | sample MGYA00510340_ERZ778518 | MGnify/ENA primary metagenome ERZ778518 (study PRJEB29527, sample SAMN07138967) | mouse gut metagenome | material: feces | host: mouse | place: China:Nanjing | collected 2016-01-25 ...
CTTCCTTAAAAACATTAAGAGGCAGGAAACTGAAAGTAAGCTGGAAAAAGGACAGTCGCGCCACAGGCTACCAGGTTCAGTACTGCACCAGCAGAGCCTTCAAAAAGGGCGTGAAGACCATTACCATTACCAAAAACAAAACCGTTACAAAGACCATCCCGAAATTAGCGAGAGGGAAACGGTATTACGTGCGTGTGCGCGCCTATAAGAGCGTGAAGGTGAACAAGAAGACCCAGAAGCTTTACGGGGCATGGAGTTCTGTAAAACGCAGCGGGAGAATTTTAAGGTAATCAGGATGGGGGCTGTTGTAAAATAGCTATTATATACAAAATAGGGTATTCAGAACTTTGTAATCTCTGCCATATATTGTATATAAGCTGCATTTTGCAGCAACCCCTTCTAAAACCAGAAAGGAGATTGGGATATGAGAAATTGGAAACGGGAAATACGTTTTATGGCGTTGTTTTTAAGCGCCCTGCTGCTTATCCAAGCGCCTGCTGTATCGGCAGCAGAGCTTTTAAGCTTTAGCCAGCCGGATGGGCTGCCAGCCGAAACCCAAATGGTTGTCACAGACGGCGACAGCACAGAGATTTCAAAAGATTTTGTAGTTGATAAAAATGGTATCGTGACGGAATATAAAGGGTCACACACGGAAGTTACCATTCCGGCTCGGGTAAACGGTACTACTGTAACAGGAATAAAAGAGCAGCTTTTTGTAGACGATTTTTCTCTGACAAAGGTTACAATTTTGGCAGACATAAAGGAAATTGGTAAATTTACCTTTTATGGCTGCTCGAACCTGAAAGAAGTGAATTTACCAAAAGGGTTGGAAACAATAGGGCAGACGGCTTTTGGGGGCTGCAGCCAGTTGGAAGAAATAGTTTTCCCAGAAGGGTTGAAAACAATAGGGTATGCTTCCTTTTCAGGATGTTCCAGCTTAAAAAGCATCCAGATCCCCCTCAGCGTAACGGAGGTGACTATGCTTGCTTTTAGCTCCTGTACCGCTTTAGAAAGCCTTACTTTTCAAGAAGGGGAAACAACGGAGGAACGGAAAATAGGCATGTCGGCTTTTAATAAGTGTACCAGCCTGAAAGAGGTCGTGCTTCCGGCGGGGATGGAAATAGAAGGAGGCGCTTTTGGGGGCTGCACCAGTTTAACAGAATACAAGGTCCAGGAAGGGTCAGCCTATGAGATTTTTGACAAATGCCTGTATGAGAAGGGGCGGGCAAAGCTTGTAGCGTACCCGGCCGGGAAGGGGGTAGAGGTAACGTTCCCAGAAGAAATTACAGCCATTGGGGTGCGTGCTTTTGACGGATGCGCAAATTTAGAGAATGTGGAAATTCCTGATACCGTAACCGAAATAGGGTTTTACGCATTTGATGAGTGCAGCGGGCTTAAGAAGGTTACCCTTCCGAAAAATCTAGGCAGTATAAAGGACGGGATATTCCGAAGTACCGGGATTACTTCCATTGAAATTCCAGAAACAGTAACAGATATTGCCTTCTCTGCTTTTGCTTGGTGTGATGGATTAAAGACTGTCACAATCCCGGGCAAGGTAGAGCGTGTGGATCAGTTAGCATTTAGTGGATGCAGTAATTTAAGGAGCGTATACATACAAGAGGGGGTAAAATCCATCAAAATCCGTGCCTTTCTGGACTGTTACAGCCTTAAGACATTGGCGATTCCAAAGTCAGTTACCGAAATTGAAAAGGATGCCATTCCCAAAAATGAGAACCTGACTATTTATGGTGAGGCAGGTTCTTATGCGGAAACTTACGCAAATGAGAATAATATTAAGTTTTCCGCTGGACAGCCGCCCCAGCCAGAAGATGACATTTATGACATCTCAGACAAAGCCTTTACCGTGACGCTTGAGAAGGAAGTATATGATTATGACGGCGGAGAAAAAAGTCCTGTTGTTACCGTAAAAAAAGGAGAAGAGGAACTGCGGCGAGGGACAGACTTTACGGTGGACTACGAAAATAATATCAATCCTGGGACAGCAAAAGCCATTGTCACAGGGAGAGGGGAATACACCGGGACAGTGGAAAAAACCTTTACCATTAAGGGGATTGATATTTCCGGTCCGGGCTTTGCTGTAACCTTAAGTGAAAGCGAATATACTTACGACGGCAAAGCAAAAGAGCCGGCGGTAACCGTCACAAAGGGGACAGAGAAGCTCCGAGGGACAGATTTTACGGTGAAATACGAAAATAATATCAAACCTGGCACAGCAAAAGCCATTGTCACAGGCGCAGGGGGTTATACCGGAACGGTAACGAAAGAATTTACCATCAAAGAGGCTAAGAAGAAAAATATTGGCCTTACCTGCAAGAAAATATTTACAAAGAAGTACGGGGACAAAGCATTTTCCTTACAGGCAAAGGCTGCAAAGGGAGCAAAAATCACCTACAAAACCTCCGATAAGAAAGTGGCGGTTGTAGACAGGAAGGGCAAAGTTACCATCAAGGGCACGGGGATTGCCACAATCACCATAAAAGCCACCGCTTCCGGCTACAATGATAAAACACTGAAAGTAACGGTAAAAGTCAGCCCCTCCAAGGCTTCTGCTCCTTCCTTAAAAACATTAAGAGGCAGGAAACTGAAAGTAAGCTGGAAAAAGGACAGGCGGGCCACAGGCTACCAGGTTCAGTACTGCACCAGCAAGGCCTTTAAAAAGGGTGTGAAAACCATTACCATTACCAAGAATAAGACGATCACCAAGACCATCTCGAAATTAACAAAAGGGAAACCGTATTACGTGCGTGTGCGCGCCTATAAGAGTGTGAAGGTGAACAAGAAAACCCAGAAGCTTTACGGAGCATGGAGTTCTGTAAAACGCAGCGGGAAAATCAGGAAATAGAAGGAGCATTTTAGGGCTGTCGCTTGACGAATTTTTATTCGTGAAAGCGGCAGGCCCTTGTTTGGCTCGTGAAATATTTTGCCACCCGTGTGGCAGAATGGTTCTTAAACAGGAAGTCCTAGTTTTTGGAACAGTGTATTCATGGAGGAATATTCCAGAATTAAAATCATACTACCCTTAATCTGTGTGCCGGAAATATAGAAGCTTTCGTCAATATACAGTACTTTTCTACCCAGGGAAGCAAAGTTCTGGGAAGGAATTTCCAGAATGTTCCCGATGGTGTCAATGTGATCCTCTGGCGGGGTAATATTGATAAATGTGTTTGTCATCTGAGCGATGGAATTGATATATGCCGCAGTCGTGATGTTGCCCATTTCCCGTACAACAGATAAGTCCATTTCTGTAATGTCATGCAGGGAAGTAATTTCTTTTTCGTAAAATGTATTAATTAGTTTTTCTGCAAATTCTTTTTGGATAATTTGAAGCATCATTCCCTGAATGTCTCCCTCCAAAGTAATTGTCAGCCCTAAAGCATAATTGTCGGGGCCACCCAGATATTGAGAGACGTCCTCGAAGTTAATCAGATGGATGTTAGGAATTTCTATATCCACGAGGGTGTTTAACAAAGTTGCCAAAGCAGTTGCGGCGTTGCCGGAACCAATATTTCCAATTTCAGTTAATACGCTTAATTGCATATCGTCTAATTTGTTCATGTCTATTTCGCCCATAACAATCTCTCCTTAACAAATTTTTTTCATTATACCATATTGTATATCAAAACTGCAATCAAACAAAAAGGAAAGGTTGACTTTAATTTCCAGAATATGTAAAAAATAGACAAAAAAGTTTACAAAATATACATTTTTTGTTAATTATGTCTGTAAATTTATAGGTTATACTAGAAATAACAATGGTATTACGAAAATACGATAAGGACGGAAGAGTTATGGGCGGGAAGAGTAAAAAGGTTATCATTTTTAAATATGGAATGTTGTTTTATATGATAGTGGCTGCAGGATACCTCCTACATGCAGGAGGAAAATTTCATGCGGCCCTTTCTTTTTTCAAAAAAATGGAAATAGAGACGGACGCCATTACAAGTATGGAGTTCCGTTATGATAAAAGGTTTCAGAAAACTTTAAGCCATTACCGTTTCTTTGGGAATTTATATCAGGCGGATGATTCAACCCCAGTGCCGGGGCTTCAATCCACGGATATTCTGGGAGAAGAATGTAGTCAGATGGTGCCCCAGGGAATTTGCATTGCAGGGGATTATATGATTGTAACTGCTTATGACAGCGGATATTTTTACAAGGATGAGACAGGAAAGAGCTGCCGTAAAATAAATCCTTCGGTACTGTACGTTCTTTCCAACCAAAATCCCAGGAACAGGGAGCTTTTGACTACGATTGTTTTGCCGGATAAAAACCATGTAGGCGGTGTGGCGTTTGATGGAAGAAATATATGGATTGCAAAGAGCACTGACAGACAGTGCAGCGTCATTTCATATGAAACACTGGAAGAAGCAGTAAGCTCTGGAGAGAGCAGCTATGAGCTTTCGGAGTATGGCCAGAATGTCTATTGCGGCTCTGTGGCTTCCTTTGTAACTTGGCAGGAAGGAAGGCTGTGGGTGGGAACCTATTCCAATCGAATTAGCAGTAAGGGAATGCTAAGAAGCTATACCGTGGGCAAACAGCAAACAGAAGAAGGGGAAATATTCACATTGGAAAAACAAGAAGAAATTGTAATTCCAGAATTCGCCAATGGAGCTGTTTTTCTGGAAAGAGGGGAGAAAACATATCTTGTGGTTACCACATCTAAGGGACGATATTTTGATTCCCAAATTTATTTTTACGAGTTAGGAAAAGATTGTGTGACAGGGAGAACTCTTTATTATTTTTATGATTCCTATAAATTTCCACCTATGGCAGAAGAATTGGTTTGTGATGGAGAGAACACGTATTTTCTGTTTGAGTCTTCTGCCACCTGCTACAGTACTCCAATTTACCGTAGATGCAGTTATCCCGTGGATAGAATCTGTGGGGTTGCGACGTCGGAATTGTTCCGTAAAAGCCACAAAGTGATTCCTTCCCAGGGAGGAAAAAGGGAAATCTCTTTGGAATTGCTATACGGTCTACCCATGTGTATTTATCCCATTCGAAAGAAAAAGTGCAGGGCTTCAAGGTATCACTATTTGGCCCCACTGGGCCCGTCAAAGGGTGCGGCCTTCTGGGTATTTGACTTTGTTTTAGGAAAAGTTACTGTTCACTCCGTGACCAGTAACCTTCGCAAATCCATCTTAAATTCCCTTCGCGAATGGGATTTGCTCACTCCTGAATCACTTTCTTACGGACTTTGCAGTGAATGCAAAGTCCTGTGTGAACAGTAACTAGGAAAATACTATCCATGGGAAAGGGGGAATGTATAGTTGACAATCCCTATCTAGGAGAATTATACTATAAACAACAGCAATTAGGGGGAATCAGGGAGGGAGATGTATGGGAAAAGATACGCGTCTTGTGAATATTTACATTAAGATACATAATAAGCATACATTGACGATGGAGGATTTGAAATACCTATCCAAATATGATCCAGAGTGTTTTGAAAAAACATGTAAGAATATTGTTTATAAAATACCAGAGACAAAGGAAATCTTACAGCCAGAACCGGAAGAACCCAGACAGCCCCAAAAGCCAGTGCCTATTTTTGAAAAAATCCCTACCGATAAGCAGCGGATTGAAGAGGTACTTTCGAATTTGAAGGAGATGGAATTGAAGGAGCTGCCAGTGGAAGAGATTAAGGCAGACGAGGTAAAAGAGCTGTTGGGAAATCTTTATATGGAATTGCTGTTTCCCCACAATGACCGGGAGCGGTTTTTTAGCATAGAGGATCGGGAAGAGCTGTCAGTATTTAATAAAAAAGTATAAAATACCAAGAGCTTTTCTAAGAGTGACATTATTCCCGCGAGCAATGAGCCAAGCAGCCGCGCTCGCGCGGATATTTGGCGAATGCCGCGAGGGTCAAATGGGTATGAAGGGAAAGGAATGGAGAAATAAATGAAAGAGTATGCGGTGATTACAGGGGCAAGCTCTGGAATTGGAATGGAGTTTGCAAAAGTATTGGCAAAAGAAGGATATGGGCTGATTCTTACAGCACGTAGACAGGATCGTTTGGAGAAGATAAAGAAGCATGTGAAAACAGAGTGTGAGATTATCACGGCTGACTTGACAAAAGAAATAGAATGTTACCGTCTCTACCATGCAGTGGAGGACAAACCGGTAGCTGTTTGGATTAATAATGCAGGATTTGGAGATTGCTGTAAATTTAAAAAAGGAGATTTGCAAAAAGAGATGGACATGGTTTCTGTCAATGTGAAAGCAGTACATCTTTTGACCAAGCTTGCATTGAGAAAAATGAGCCGTCAGAAATACGGGTCTATTTTGAACGTGGCCTCCTGTGCAGGGTTAATGCCTGCCGGTCCTTATATGGCAACTTACTATGCTACCAAGTCTTATGTAACCAGTTTGACCCGGGCAATTGCAGAAGAGCTTCGCAGTGAAGGAAGCCCTGTCTATCTTGGTTGTCTCTGTCCAGGTCCGGTGGATACGGAATTTAATCAGGTGGCAGATGTGGAATTTGCTCTAAAGGGAATTCGTCCATCCTATTGTGCACGTTACGCATGGAAGAAAATGAAACAGAGAAAAACAGTAATTATCCCGACGCTGTCTGTAAAACTTGCCATGACCTTTGGGCGGTTTCTGCCAGAAGAGCTCTATATTAGAATTGCAGCTCATCAACAGAAAAAGAAAAAAGGTTTTCATTCGTGAGTTTTGCAATTACCGAAAAACAGTAAGGAGGCAAGGAGAAGGGGATTATGCTGATAGAGAAGTTGGCCCAGGGAACGAATTTTACCAATCATGAGAGGGAGGTTGCAGGTTACATCCTGGAGAATCTTGACAAGGTTCCGGGCATGTCTTCCACAGAGCTTGCCCAGGCTTCCTTTACCAGCAAGGCAACTGTGGTGCGTTTGAGTAAGAAACTGGGGCTTAGCGGATATCAGGAGCTGCGCTTAAAGCTTGTGGAGGAGATGAACCAGAAAAACAGGCTTTCCCAGATGCTGGAGGGGGAGCCGATTCATGATAAGAGTACTTACAGTGATATCATTCATACCCTTCCGGTTCTTTATGACAAAGCCATCACCAATACACGTCTTTCTCTGGATAAAAACGTTATGAACAGGATTAATCATGTGCTCCAGAGGGCAGAATGCATTGATATTTATGGCGCTGGAATCAGCTATATCTTAGCTCAGTCTGCATCCTTTAAATTTGCTACCTTAGGAATGGAGAGTTCTGCTTACGAAAGCATCAACGGACATTATCTGGCGGCAAGGAGAAATAAGAAGACACTGGCCTTTCTCATTAGCTTTACCGGGGCCAACCGGACAATGATTCGGGCGGCTGAGTATTTGCGCAAAGCAACCAATAATCATGTGGTGGGAGTTGTAGGTCCCCACAAGGAAGCAATTCAAAAATGGTGTCATGAGATTGTGGAGATTCCCAATCGGGATTCCCTGGTAAGCCTTGACGTGATTACTTCCTTTTCCGCAGCCACTTTTGTGATGGATATATTTTTTTCACTGCTGTTGTCGGCTCGCTACCACCAGCATGCGAAATCTTCATTGGAAATGCTGCTTCATAATGAACTGCTTTTAGATAAGACAGGAATCCATGAGTAAATGGAAAACATTGAACCGCTGTTACGAAAACAGCGGTATTTTTTTGCTTGTTTTTGTAACAATGAATCTATCAGCCTGGGAAATATTGAGAGAGAAATTATGGTGTGTTATAGTTGGTTCAACAAAAAGAACTACGAAAAAACAAGGAGGAAAAACAGATGGGAAAATATCAGGCGCTGGCAAAAGAGATCGTGAAAAATGTCGGTGGCAAAGACAATGTTACAGGGCTTGTCCACTGTATCACAAGACTTCGTTTTACGTTGAAGGATGAGAGCATTGCCAAGGATCAGGTACTAAAGGATATGGAGGGTGTTGTAACTGTAATGAAGAGCGGTGGACAATACCAGGTGGTCATTGGAAACCATGTACCAGAGGTGTTTGAGGATGTGATGCCACTTCTCAATTTGCAGGAGGGCACAGCGGCGTCAGAGGATCAAAAGCCAAAGAAGCCTTTGGATCAGGCAATTGATATTGTATCAGGAATTTTCCAGCCAATTCTTGGAATTATGGCTGCATGCGGTATGTTAAAGGGATTAAATACTCTGCTTGTTACGCTGGGGCTTTATCAGGCAGATTGCGGTGGATATTTGATTATCAACGCAGCAGGGGATGCGCTATTCACATTTCTACCGTTGTTTCTTGGGTATACTGCGGCAAAGAAATTTGAGTTAAAGCCCATGCTGGGGCTTGCCATTGGAGCGGCTATGTGTTATCCCGGCATACAGGCAGGAACTTTATCGGCTGGAGCAGAGCCCTTGTATTATCTTTTGGAGGGAACGATGTTTCGTTCACCTGTGTACATTGATTTTTTTGGAATTCCGGTTATTTCGGTGGATTATACCGGAACTGTAATACCAGTAATTCTTGCTGTATGGTTTGCATCAAAGTGTGAGAAGCTCTTTAGCAGGTACATACCAGATTTGGTGAAATTTTTCTTTGTGCCAATGCTGACTCTTCTGGTAACAATTCCAGTATCTGTGCTTTTCTTAGGGCCGATTGCAACCTTTGGTTCTACCCTGATTTCAGAATTTACGCTGGCAATTCGGGGAATCAGTCCTATGTTAGCAGGAGGAATTGTAGGATTGACCTGGCAGATACTTGTTATTTTTGGAATGCACTGGGGCTTTATCCCAGTCTATATCAACAATGTTCAGACATTGGGATATGATAATGTGATGATGCCGTTCTTTGCCTGTACATTTGCCACATCAGCAGTAGTACTTGCAATCTTTTTTAAGACAAAAGACCAAAAGCTCAAAGAGATGGCAATCCCGAATTTTATTTCAGGTATTTTCGGCGTAACAGAACCAGCAATTTATGGTATTTTGCTGCCTTTAAAGAAACCCTTTATCATTAGCTGCATTGCAGGGGGAATCGGCGGTGCTTTTTACGGCTTATGCAATTTTAGAAAATTTATTTTGGGCGGTATGGGTGTCTTTGAGCTGCCAAATATGATGAATCCAGATGGCAGTATGGGAAATATCTTAGTGGCGCTTGCAGGAATTGCAATTTCTATGGTAGTGGGCTTTGTACTCACCATGATTTTCTACAAGGAGAAGGATACCACAAAGAAAATAGTTGAACCAGGAGAAGCGGAACAAGTTAAGACTGGAGCCGGAGAACGGGAAATTTACAGCCCCTTGAAAGGAAAAACAGTGAAGCTGGAAGAAGTGGAGGATGAGGCATTTTCCTCAGGAGTTCTTGGAAAAGGTGTGGCGATTCTGCCGGAAGAAGGCGTCTTATATGCGCCTGCAGATGGAGTTATATCAGTATTCTTTCCTACTGGCCATGCGGTTGGCATGACCACTGACCATGGTGTTGAGCTGTTGATGCATGTGGGAATGGATACCGTACAGTTAGAAGGGAAAGGATTTCGTCCTCTTGCAGCCGATGGGGATCGGGTGAAGAAAGGGCAAAAGCTTTTGGAGTTCGACATAGCGCAAATCAAAGAAGCTGGATATTCCCTGGTGACACCTGTGCTGGTAACAAATATGGAAGAGGTTGGAGAGATAACGCCCGTAGATGGGGCAGAAAAGATACAGGCAGGAGATAAATTGATTCAGCTACAATCTTAAGAATATCATTTTGTGTAGGCGGGTCTGCATTTTTCAAGGATGCATCAGGCGGAAAGGAAGGGAAAATCATGCGAAAAGATTTTTTATGGGGCGGCGCGACGGCGGCGAACCAATGTGAAGGCGGCTGGCAGGAAGGAGGACGGGGAATGGCGGTTGTGGACGTCATTCCTCACGGCCCAGACCGTATGCCAGTGATGAAAGGGATTCTGGATTATCGGAAACTACCAGAAGAGTCCAATTATCCTGGAAGAGAAGCAATTGACATGTATGGACATTACAAGGAAGATATTGCCTTGTTTGCAGAGATGGGATTTAAGTGCTATCGTTTTTCTTTTTCCTGGTCTCGGATTTTTCCAACTGGAGAGGAGAGAGAGCCGAACCAGGCAGGGCTTCAGTTTTATGATGATCTGGTGAATGAGCTGTTGAAATATGGAATAGAACCAGTGGTAACCCTTTGTCATTTTGATGCGCCCCTTCATCTGGTGGAGAAATACGGTTCCTGGAAAAATAGAAAGATGATAGAATTCTTCCTGAAATATTGTGATGTGGTTTTTCGCCATTTCAAAGGCAGGGTTCGGTATTGGATTACTTTTAATGAAATTAATATGCTGATGCATCTTCCCTTTATGGGAGCAGGAATCCGCTTTGAGGAAGGGGAGGATGAGCAGCAGGTGAAGTATCAAGCAGCCCACCATGAGCTGGTGGCGTCGGCAATGGCAGTAAAATTGGCTCATGAAATCAGCCTGGATTTCCAAGTAGGCTGCATGCTGGCAGCCGGAAGCGTATATCCTTATAGCTGTAATCCAATGGATGTCTGGGAAAGCATGAAAAAAGATAGGGAAAATTATTTTTTCATTGATGTGCAATCACGAGGGGAATATCCGGCATATGCCTGGAAATTTTTCAAGGGGCAGGGAATAGAGCTTGAAATGCAAAACGAGGATGCAAAAATATTAAAAGAAAATACGGTGGATTTTATTTCCTTGTCCTATTACAACAGCCGGTGTGTCCGAACAGACGGCCAGGGAGAAGCCTCTGGGGGAAATGTTTTTGCTTCGGCCAAGAATCCTTATCTGGAATGCAGTCAGTGGGGGTGGCCGATTGACCCAATGGGCTTTCGTATTACCTTGAACGCATTGTATGACCGTTACCAGAAACCATTGTTTGTGGTGGAAAATGGCCTTGGTGCAGTGGATGAGCCAAAAGAGGATGGAACCGTTTGTGACGATTACCGGATTGATTATTTGAGGTCCCATATTCAGGCAATGAAGGCTGCCACAGAGGAAGATGGAGTGGATGTTATCGGCTATACACCCTGGGGATGTGTGGATTTGATTAGTGCAACCACAGGTGAAATGTCTAAACGTTATGGGTTTATCTATGTGGATAAAAATGATGATGGAGAGGGAACATTGAAGCGTCGTCCGAAGAAATCCTTTGGGTGGTATCGGCAAGTAATCGCTTCAAATGGAAAAACCCTTTAAAATATAATATTTTGTGGGTAAGGATCGGTTCACTTTTTCCTTTACAAAACCTTTACAATTGGGTGTATATTTGACAAAAACAACCTGTTATTCTTAATGTATGGGAATATTTGCCCCACTGTCATACACTGGAGTAATGTTAGGAAGGAATAAGGAGGAGCCTATGAAGAAGAAAGGTACAGGAAACGCCCACGCAGCACAGCCTGCTATTTGGCGGGCCAGATGGTTATCCATAAGAAGGAAGTCAAAGACTTTTATGGGAATATTTGCAGTAGGTCTTTGCATCAGCCTGTTGGCAGGCTGCCAGGAAACACCTAAAAATTCTATCATTAAGCAAAAAAGTTCAGATAACATCAAGAACTATGAGAGCAATGAAGAAAATCAGGGGACACAAGAAGGAAAAATCAACGAGATGGTTAAAGCCCCCAAGACATATAAGAATCACATGGAATATGAAGGCGGAAAGCTTGTGATTGATACGGATGCAGAAATCATTCTTCCGAAAGTAGATGTTATGAATACTTATAAAGTGTCTGCAAGACAAGTGGATCAGGAAATGATTGATCAGTTTACTAAGATTTTTTTTGATGGAGCTAAGTTTTATCATGGATACACTTATAATGAGTGGACCAAGGAGGACTATCAAAAAGATATTACTATGCTAAAAAAATGGAAGGCAGAAGGCAATTTAGACCCCTACAACTGGGGAACAGATGATGAGGGAAATCTGGCCTTTGACATTGACGCGGCTATTGAAGGGGACGAAATGAGTATGGAGGATGCCCCTGAGCAGATAGAGAAAAAGGAAATAATTCCATCCTTTGGCCTGGAATGGGTGGATACATCCTCGGGAGAGCCAGTTACGAAGGTAGATGAAAATTTGTTTTACGGCGTAGCAGAAACAGACCATGGGATATATGGATATAATATTCATGGCAGCAGCGCAAGTACCGCGGATGTGAAAATATTAATCCAAACTCAGGAAGAGGGCCCTCGGAGCTTTCGGGATTTTAACACTACAGGATGGAAAGATGGAAGATATGCCATGGACACAGAGAGCAGATCCAAGGATGGGGAACATGAAACTCATAGGCTTTCAGAGGATGATATCAAAGAATTGTTGAAAATATCCTATGAGGATGCTGAGAAAATGGCAAAGGAGAAAATAGACCAGCTGGGCTGGGATTGGGAAATCAGTGATTGGGATTATTCTCTTTACTCTCGCAGTTATGATATGAAGAAAGAAGATATTGAACATGCAGGATATGTTTTTTACTTTACCAGAGTGATGGATGGCGCGCCCATAACATTTACAGATTCCTATGGAGGAAGCCTGGAAGATCATAACAGCACAATGATTTCCTGGAGCTATGAGCGATGTGAGGTAGTGGTGTCAGAGAATGGAATTGAGAGGGTAGAAATTTACAATCCCTATCAGGTGGAAGAGGTTCAAGCAGAAAATGTAACACTGATGGACTTTGACAGTATCATAAAGATTTATGAGCAGATGATGGAAATCACCAATGCACAGATGATGGATTATTATGATCAAGCGGTTTATCATACCAAGAGAATTACCTTGGGTTATAGCAGGATTTATGCTCCTATGGTAGATAGCGAATCGGGAATTCTTGTGCCGGTGTGGGACTTTTTTGGTGGTTACGATTCAGAGTCTGAGGAATACTCCAGTAAAGACAGCGGAGAACATTCCAGACAAAGCTTTCTGACCATTAATGCCATAGATGGAACCATTATTGACAGGGATCTTGGATATTAAAAAATGATTTCTGTTCCAGTTGGCAAAACGCTGTTTCGTTGTTATAATGAATACGAAAGTGATATGGCCTGCTTTAGAAGTCCGAAAGAAGGGGGGCAAAAGCGATGGAACAGCAGAAGAAAAAACTTCCGATTGGAATTGAAAATTTTGAAGTGATTCGAAAAGAGGATTTTTACTATGTGGATAAAACCAGATTAATTGCAGAATTACTCCATAATTGGGGAGCGGTGAATCTGTTTACCCGTCACCGAAGATTTGGAAAAACCCTGAATATGAGTATGTTGGAACATTTTTTCTCACCAAATGGAGAGAAGGGTATTTTTCATGGACTGGAAATATCAAAAGAAACAACCCTTTGCCAGGAATATATGGGAAAGTATCCAGTGATTTCGGTTTCATTCAAAGGGGTTGATGGGCGGTCCTATGAGACAGCGTATCAGATGGCGGTTCAGGTGATGATAGAAGCGGCAGCAAAGTTCTATTTCCTTCTGGATAGTGAAAAGCTGAATGCCCATGATAAAGGGGCATACAAGGAACTTTTGGATAAACATATGGATGAAAGTGTGCTTAGCAACAGTTTGAAGCTGTTGTCAGGAATGCTGGAAAAGCACTTTGCCACAAAAGTGATTCTTTTGGTGGATGAATACGATGTCCCATTGGCGAAAGCGTATGGGAATGGGTACTATGACCCAATGCTTTCATTGCTTCGCAATCTGCTTGGGCAGGCATTAAAGACAAACAATAGCCTCAAGTTTGCGGTATTGACAGGGTGTCTTCGCATTTCGAAGGAGAGTGTTTTTACTGGCCTGAATAATTTGAAAGTATTGACGATTTCAGATGAGCGTTTTGATGAATATTTCGGTTTTACGGACAAAGAAGTGAGAAAGCTTTTGGAGTATTATGATGTGGCGGATCATTATGATACAGTGAAAAAATGGTATGATGGATATCAGTTCGGGATATTTTTGTAACACAGATCATGGAGTTTTTGAAAGAAAATGTTCGGGAGGATGGGGATACGCTAAACCGTTTCTGTGATGCTCTGCAAAATGGAGATGCAGAAAATGTAGAGAAAATTTTCACAGAATATTTAAGAAAAACCATCAGTATTCGGGATACAGCCGTAAGAACAGATATGAAAGAGAACTTTTACCATGGTGTTTTACTTGGAATCCTGGGGGTGAAGGATCGGTGGGGAATCTCTTCGAATCGGGAAATGGGTGAAGGCTATGGGGATATTCTTGTAGAACCAGGTAGTGGCAATATGGGAATTATCATAGAAATAAAATATGCCCATGACGGAAATTTGGACGCTGCATGTAAAAAGGCGTTAAGACAGATTGCACATACTAGATATGAAGATGACCTTTACGACGATGGGATAGAAAATGTCCTAAAGTATGGGATTGCATGTTATAAAAAGAGGTGTAAGGCGCTGCTTCTGGTAGAAAAATAAGCAAAATAGAGTTTGACCAAGGATATGATGTATGCAGATGTTGTCAGCGTTTTCGCCTTACAATTGCTTAATATTATGGGATATATTTCTATAGATGATAATAGCATGGCTTATGGTCATGCTATTTTTATCTTATGGGAAAGACCTTGCCACATTAAAGCGTGAAAGTATCTTTTCGATAAGACAAAAAATAATATGCGCACTCGCACAAGAGGTAAAATATTGCTTCGCAATTGTGCTCGGCGCAGCAAGTTTAAGATTGGTGATAGTGTAATGGTTTATCCTGAGAGGAAAAAGCGGAACAAAATGCAGCGGAAATACACAGATGCGGTAATAGAAGCAGATGAGTAGGAAATAGAACAATGTCTTACTACAGCGAACCTTTTTTATTTCGATACGAAGGTAACGATTGGATTGTGTGGGGAAAATGTTTTGCTAATTTGTAACATTTCATATATAATGGTATGGAAATGAAAGAGATGACAAGGAGGAATTTTTGATGAAATATGCAAATCACATTTCCGAAATTATAAATGCTTTTTCACCAGCGCCTTTGCAGGTGGAGCAGATGGCAGAGTTTTACTGTACGGATACCATGGAGTACCGTACAAGCGATAAATATAATTCTCCAATTGAAGATATTTTTGATATGTGCCGGGATTCGGAGGAGTGCAATGCATGTTTGCTGTTGGGGCACAAGGGGTGTGGAAAGAGCACAGAGCTAAATAGGATGAAGGAAAGGCTGGCTGAGGAAGGGTATTATGTAAGAACTGTCAATTGCAGTTCGGACTTGGATTTATTTAACATGGTATATTCCGATCTTTTTATATTGATGGGGGAGGCTTTGCTGGAAATTGCAGAGGAATCAGGATGTGAAATTGCAGATAGAATTCTTATGGACATGGAGAATTTTTGGAAGGAAGGTACGGAAACGTTGATATCCCAGGAAGCAGCGGCAGTTTCAACCGAAGCGGGAATGTCAGCGGAAACCAAGGGGATTTTTGCAGGAATTTTGAATATTTTTGCAAGAATCAAAACGGATTTAAAGTTTAATGAAGAAACGAGAAAAGAGTATCGTAAAAAAATAAGTGTTCGTTCCAGTGAATGGATTGGAATATTAGGCCGTGTGGCTGAAAAAATTACCAGGAAAACAGAAGGGAAACATCCCATCATTATTTTTGAGGATTTAGATAAGCTGAACCCGGAAGATGCATGGAAAGTATTTTATAATTATGCGGCTATTCTGTCAGGAATGAAGTTTCCCGTGATATATACCTTTCCAATTGGGCTTTCTTATGATGTAAGATTTTCGGCTATGGAAAGTTATTTTGTAACAAAAACTCTTCCGATGATTAAGATTGAAACAATCGAAGGCCGGCCTTTCCAAGATGGGATTGATATTATACGGGAAATTGTGAGAAAACGTGCTAATCTGGTGTTGTTTGAAATGGATGTTTTAGAAAAATTGATCCAGTATACGGGGGGTTCTCTTAGGGATTTGTTTCATGTAATTAACGCATCAGCAAAAAGGGCAGAACGCAGGAACAGCACAGCAATTTCCATGGAAGATGCAGAATGTGCATTGGAGGAGGTGAAAACTTCACTCACAAGGAGGATTGAGGAGAAAGAATATCAGTTTTTATTGAACATTTATCATGAAAATAAGGAACGAATCGAGGATAAGGCCATGTTGCTGAAAATGCTCCAGGCGTCAGTGGTTCTTGAATATAATGGGAAGAGATGGCATAATGTGCATCCATTAGTAGTAAAATTTTTTCAAGATCAGGGGTTGATTGAAAATGATTGATGGCATGGAAGAAGGATATCGGACATTAGACTGGATTATTAATAAGTCGGAACAGGGTTTGTATTTGGTGGTTGCAGATGAAAAAATGCAAAAAGAAATCGTTGAGACTTACAGATGCAGAGCAGTGGAGATTTATGATTGTAAACAGCATCCAGGTGGGTATTCTTTTCGTAAATTGGAGGAATGGGTTGTCAGCTTGCCAAAAACACGGACTTTTATGGTAGTTCATTTTCATCTTGCGGTACAAGATAAAGAAAGTCGAAAACGTTTGAATTTTAGCAGGGATATGTTGGAAAGGCTGGGGAAAAATTTGATTTTTTTTGTCACTCCTTATGGCGATGACAGATTAGCAGCTGGGGCATATGATTTTTATTCTTTTGTAAAGCTTCGGGTGATATTTCATGAAAAGATAGATGAGAAAGAGGAAGAATTTCTATATATGACAGATGAGTCAACGGAAGAAAATGAATGGGAAGCAGAAGAGTTAAAGTCAAAAATGGCGGAGACATACGTATTGGTAGAAGAGGGCAAGGATAAGAAAAAGAAAGCATGCTATCATGAAAGTGAAGGATTACTATTAAGAGCTCGGGAAATCAGAGAAAAGATACTGGGACCAGAGCATTTGGAACTGGCAGAGATAGATAGTGAATTGGCAGAAGTGTATGAGAGTAGAGGGAAATATCAGGTTGCTTTGGAGTATTTTGGCAAAGCATATAAAGCTTTTCTGTTTAGCTTTGGAATAGAACATCCAAGTACAAAAGCTATTTATGAAAATATGCAGAGAACATATTTTGCGTTGAATCCTGAAGGTGATTTCAAGCAATGGATGGAGAAGAAAAATATGCTTTGATACATTATTCCATAGTTTGGTGTTTGTGCAATCAGCCAAACCCAAACGTATACAATAGGAAGGATAGCGCTGTGTCTGATAAATAGGTACAGTGTATAGGAATTATCATTATGAAAGAAAAGACTACAAAAGAAGTGACAAAGGATTTGACAGTTGGAGAGCCAAGGATAGTTTTGCGGAAGTTCTGTATTCCACTTCTTGGCAGTATCATTTTTCAGCAGCTTTATAACATTGCTGACAGCTTCGTGGCAGGAAATTTTATTAATAGCAATGCCCTTGCGGCAGTGGGAAACAGCTATGAGATTACGTTAATATTTATTGCTTTTGCCTTTGGATGTAATATTGGCTGTTCTGTTATTGTTTCTCAATTATTTGGAGCAAAAAGATACCATGAAATGAAAACGGCCGTGTATACAACACTGATCGCCGGCGGAATTTTATGTGCATTTTTGATGCTGTGCGGTATGATATTCTGTAGTGGACTGTTGGCTCTTATTCATACGCCCACGGACATATTTGCAGATTCCAAACGGTATCTTGATATTTATATCCTTGGGTTTCCCTTTGTGCTTTACTATAATGTGGCGACTGGAATTTTTTCAGCTTTGGGAGACTCCAGGACACCATTTCTTTTTCTTGCTTGTTCTTCCATATCTAATATTGCTGTGGATATTTTGTTTGTGGCAGGTTTTGGCATGGGTGTAGAAGGAGTAGCCTGGGCCACCTTCTTGTGCCAGGGCGTAAGCTGCATGTTAGCTATTGTCGTTGTGTTTCGAAAATTTAGAGAGATTCAGGTGGAGGGCGCTATTAAGATTTTTTCCTGGAAGATGTTAGGTCGTATATCGGGCGTTGCTGTGCCAAGTATTTTGCAGCAAAGCTTTGTTTCTGTGGGAAATATTATTATCCAAGGGGTCATCAATGGTTTTGGCGTGGATGTTGTGGCAGGATATTCTGCATCAGTGAAATTAAATAATATGGTCATTACCTCATTTACAACACTTGCAAACGGAATTTCCAATTATACGGCGCAAAATCTGGGGGCAGGGAAATACAGCCGTATCAAAGAAGGATTCCAGGCAGGTATCCGCCTGGTATGGACAATTTGTGTTCCTGTTGCTTTGTTGTATTTTATCGCCAGCAAATATCTGGTGTCTATTTTTGTGAATGGTTCTGGCACCCAGGCGATGCATACAGGTATCTTATTTTTGCGGATTTTATCACCCTTTTATTTTGCTATATCAATGAAGCTTGTAGCTGATGGCGTGCTTCGCGGGGCAGGATATATGAGAAAATTTATGGCAGCGACTTTTACAGATCTTGCGCTTCGGGTTGTCCTTGCAGTTACATTGTCAAGGACGGCCCTTGGAGCTACTGGTATATGGGTATCCTGGCCCATTGGATGGGTGATTGCGATGGTGATGTCAGTATGGTTCTATCGTGGTATCAAATGGGAAAAATAAAAGATGCTGTATGAAGGAATAAAATATGGTATATAAAACAAAATCCCATATTTTTCCTTCATGCAGCATCCTTTTTAGAAATGTATAGAGGAAGTTAAAAATGTTGTATCAAATTTAGTTATGCATCGATTTCTTTTCCGTCCTTGACAACCTTGCTGAGGATAAGAGAGAGAACGATACACAATGCGGCTGCCACCATAGCGTAAGCCCAGGTCATATTATATCCGTTTCTTCCGTAGCTATCCATCCAGCTACCTACTAATGTGTACATAAACATATCTGGCATATATCCAAGCGCAGAAGCGATACCGGACACACGGCCGCTTAAGTGAAGGGGAATTTTGGCATCGTCATGTACTGCAAAATACTGGCTTCTTACGGCATAAATGAAGATAAGGCCGATGAAAAAGTTTATGATAACAGCCGCAAGCAGGGAAGCGTTGCCTGGCAGGACAATGTAAGCGCCAAAGGAAAGAACCAGGCCGATGCAGCCGCCAACAATAACTTTTATACGTGAATGCAGTTTATCAGCAAGGAATCCTCCTGCAATACCGCCAAGACCCTGGAGTAGATAACGTATTCCTCCAAGTGTTGCAGCAGTGGTGGCAGTGAGTCCGTAAAACTGCTGGGCATAGGTTGTTACATAGCCAATTAATCCGTATACACTGTATGCGGTGAAGATAATTCCTACAAGCAGCCATACTCTGGGTATCAAAAGCATTTTGAACAGGCCCTTGGTAACTTCGAGAACCGATTCGCTGTTCTCTTCTTTTTTTGTATCTTCGATAAAGATAAAATTTAAAATACCAATGATAATGACTGTAAAGGAACAGATACGGATGGCAGAAGCGGCGCCGGCAACCTCATTGGTATGACGGGCAAAAGCAGCGGTCATAACAAATACCAAAAGCGCATTTAAGATACCACGGAGCCCTTCTTGAAGGCCAAAGAGACGGCCCTGTTCTTCATCGGAGCCCAGCATACGGGTTGCCTTGATACATGCCGACCAGTATGTAATAATTGTTGAAATTCCCATTAATACAAAGATAATACGGCTGGTTGTATAGCCTGGGAAGGTAGAGAACCAAAGTCCCAAACCGCCGGTTGCCAGGAAGGAGAATGTCAATAATTTCCTTGCGGAGAATTTGTCGGCAATTGCCCCACCGATAAAATAAGATACAGTTGCAACAGTAGCATATCCGGCGGAAAGCATACCCATCTGGGCATTGCTTAAGTTCATTGCATTCTGAATAGGAACGTAGAATGTTTCGCGGATATAGGGAAGCTGGAAGATGATTCCAGCGCCAGCAGCCAAAAGAAGCAGGGTGCCATATTTTTTGATAAATGATTTGTCCATAGTATACCTCCAGAATAAATAATTTTGTGGCTGGGCCATAGCGCTGCAGTCACTATGACAAAAAGCAACAAAAAAAGAGAAAAGTAATGCCTTGCGGCGTTACTTCTCTCTCTTCACTCTTGTAACTGAACTCATCATAAAATAACTATGACAAAAAGTCAATTAAAAAAAGCATAAAAAATCAATTGTGTATATTATTTACAAAAAAATACATGAAAAACTGTACAAATTCACGAAGAAGATTTGTGATTTAATTTTCGTACAACAAAAAAGCCAATCAGTGAAGCCATAGCAGCAAGAAAGAAGATGATATGGATTGCAATGCTGTGCAGTAAAAAAGTATATCCCATAATACGGGAGGCAGAGTGCAGTAAGTCGGTAATTTTTCCGGCAATAGGGGCAGCAATGATTCCAATAAAGTATACACGGATGATGGACAGCAAATTATTCACCCGGACTGGCAGATGAAAGGTTTCGCTTAAATAGGGAAGCACATAATTTATGTTTGTATAAGCAATGTAGTTTATAAAAACAATGATAATGATCATCCATAACCGTTTGTTTGCAACCAGATTCCCTATACTGGAAAGGCGGATACGGGTTCGTACCACATGGGGCTCAGGAAGCTGCCTAAGATAAATGGCAGAAAAAATGGATGTAGCCAGGTTCAGTAAAGCAAATAGAAGAAACCTGCTGTTCCAAAAATCAGAAGCATCATATAGTATGATGGAAGTAAAATCAGGCATCCAGTCAACAGACTTACGAGGAGTGAGGAACCAGTGATTAATTTCCATTTGGCAAAACGATTGAGAAAAAAGACGCCAAACAGATAAGAAAACATAGAGAAGATACCGTAAGCGCTGTAAAGCTGGCCTAACTGAAAATGTGTAAGGTGCAGCCCGTTTAATAGTATGGTATAGTAAAGTCCTTTCATAAAAGCAAGGCTGTAGATAGAATTATAGGAAGCAGCAAGTATTGTTACAATAAAAGTTCTCTTTTTGAATGAAAGCATAAATTGGTAACATTTTATGCGATATGCAAGCCCTTGTCAATATAAAGTTTTTTGAGTTTCCCCATTTTTTATAATAGCCGATATTTATAGAACCAAAAGGTCTTTCTGCCTTTGGCAGCATAGACATCTTGCACAAAAATCAAAATCTAAAAATATAAAATATTACTAATTGACAAAAAGGAAGAAAGTATTTTATACTAAGGGCAGTTACTCAAAGAGATGATTAGAGAGTGGTAACTGAAGAAGCAGATGGCACATTTGCTTTGGAAGGTTACCACTCTTTTTTTGTTTCTTTTCAACGGAAAATAATAAAATGAAAGGAGTCCAGTAAGATGGCAATTATTTCAAGAGAACAGATTGTAGAGGGATTGGTAAAAATCCTTGGAGAAGAGCAGGTAATCACAGATGAGCAGGTATTAAAAGAGAGCAGTTTAGACAGATATAGAAAGTATGAGCAGGTATGCGAAGTCTATACACAGCCGATTCCCGCAGCGGTTGTCTATGTAAAGGACACGCAGGAAGTGGCAGATGTGCTGGCTTTTGCAAATGAGAATGAGATTAACGTTGTTCCACGGACTGGGCATTCTGCAATTGAGGGTGGATTGGAGACAGCATTGAAGGATTCTGTCGTAATTGATGGATCAACTATGAATAAAGTAATTAAGGTAGACGAGTATAATATGCAGGTAACCTGCCAGTGCGGTGTTCCGCTCCAGGAGCTTGATGACATGTTAAGGGAAAGAGGATATACAACCGGACATTCCCCTCAGTCTAAACCGCTGGCGCAGATTGGTGGCCTTGTTGCAACAAGAAGTATTGGCCAGTTCTCTACATTGTATGGTGGAATTGAGGATATGATTGTTGGTATGGAAGCAGTTTTTCCCAATGGCAAGATTTGCAGAATCAAGAATGTGCCAAGACGTGCGGCAGGACCGGATATCAGGCATATCATTTGCGGGAATGAAGGCGCTATCTGCTTTATTACAGAGGTGACATTGAAGCTTTTCAAATGGCAGCCAGAGAACAATCGTTATATTGGTTATAAACTGGATGATGAACATATGAAACTTGGATTTGACTGCTTGCGTGAGGTTATGGTGGAAGGATATAGACCATCCTTTGCAAGACTCTATGACGCTGCGGACGCACAGCAGCATTTCAGTGCATGGCTGGAAGAAGGGAAGGCAATCTTAATTTGGATGGCAGAAGGTCCAGCGAATATTACGCCGGCGATGGAAGAAGGCATCAAGAAATTAATGTCAAAGCATCCAGAGCTGGAAGAGGTGGACCCGGCATTGATCGAGAAGTGGTATAGTGGATTGAACTGGGGACCAGAGGAGATTGCACAGGAAAAAGAGGAAATTCGTGCAACACAGAATATCGGAATTACAACAGAGGTTTCTGGAAGCTGGGATAATATTTATGAGATTTATAAGACTGCATGTGACAGAATATTGGAAGAAGTGCCGGATATGACCTTGATGGGAGGACATTCCTCACATAGCTACATTAACGGAACAAATATGTATTTCGTATATTACTATAATATTGTGGACTGTGCTCCAGAAGAGGAGATTAATAAATACCATGACAGAATCAACCAGATTATTTGTGAACAGGTGATTAAGTATGGCGGATCTATCGTTCATCATCATGGCCTCGGAAAAGCAAGAGCAAAATACGTAACCCAGGAATACGGTTCCTCCTATTATATGCTTAAGACATTAAAACAGGCGTTTGATCCAAATGGCATTATGAATATGGGAACATTGATTCCATTGAGGAAATAGTCTATGAAAATACTCGGATGTTTTAAAGTCGTTCCAGATTTGGATTTGATTGTGGAGGAGGACTGGAATAAAAAGAATCAGTCTTACGTAGATACTGGATATGCAAAATTAGTCTGGAACTGTTTTGACGAAGGGGCATTGGAGATGATGTTAAGGCTTTCTGATTTATCAGAAGGTCTTAATGTCGTATATAAATTGAGCGCCCTTACGATTGGCAGGCAGAAAACGGAAGGTTTTCTGAAAACATTGTATGCCCTTGGCTTTTCAGAGGGAGCAAGAATCTGCGTGGAAACAGAGGAGGATATTCTTTTCTCCCCGGAGATGGTTTCAGAGGGGATTGCAAATTATGTGAAAAAAGTTGAGGGGCAGGATGTAATTATCACTGGAATCCAAAGTTCGGATGGAAGCAATAAAAAGACGCCCTATCTGTTGGCGGAAAAGCTAGGGTGGCCATGCATAACTCAAGTGGTTGGTATGGAGCCAATGGATGAAAATCATCTGCAAGTAACGGCTCAGGTTCCAGGAGGATACATGGTTCGCCAGGTAAAAACCCCTTGTGTGCTTGCAGTGGGAAACGCCCCCTGCGCCTATCTTCGGATACCAACGCTAAAGGATAAGATGAAGCTGGGCAAGCGTCCAGTAACACAGCTTATGCCAGAGGAGCTTGGTATGGTGGAAGCAGGTGAGAGTGTCCAGTTAATTGGGCTAAATCCTATAGACCGGAAACGGAATACGGTGATCATAGAGGGGGATTCACCTGAGGAGAAAGCAAGACATCTTTACGAAAAGTATCTGAAAGGGAGGCTGTCCATGCTATGAGATACCATTTTGTTGTAAATGGCTATACAGATGATGTCCAAAGTCAGATGGAGGAACAAAAAGGGTTTGCCCAAAAGTATCTGGCTGGGATGGAGCAGAAAGAAGCAATCATTTATTGCCGAAGCCCAGAGGATGTGCAGAAGATACAGGCGCATCATGCCAAGGAAGCGGTATTTATTAAGTCAAAGGAGTATGTACCAGAGCATATCCTGCAGGTGCTTTGCAGCCAGGCAGGAACGGAAGAATTATATATTTTTGGAAGCGATGACAGTGGTATGGAGCTTGCAGTACGCATGGCGGCAAGGCTTTTGGGAAGCTCAGTTACAGAAGCAGAGAAGCTATATCTTCCTGTGAAGGCACAGGAGAACAGTGGGAAAAATCATGGTATATCTGTAAGTAAAATGGTTTATGCCAATCATATGGAAGGGATTTTTGCCATGAAGCGAGGACCTTACTGCATCAGCCTTGCAAGAGGAGGGGAGAGGCAGGAGCTTACGCCTGGCAGGTTTCGTGTGAAGGAAGAAATGATTTGTGAGAACCAGGCAGACCATATTTTATCACAGAAATTTTATCCAGAGGCTTCTGAAAGCAGTCTTGGCCATGCGAAGGTTATTTTGGCAGCAGGGCGTGGGGTAAAGAATAAGGAAAATATGACGGTTATTGATGAAACGGCGAAATGTCTTGGGGCAGAGGTGGCAGTCAGCCGTCCGGCAGCCATGAATGCATGGAAGCCTATGAATCGGCTGATTGGTGTTTCAGGGGCTATGGTGGGACCTGAAATCTGTATTACGGCAGGTGTATCTGGGGCCGCAGCATTTTATGCTGGAATTGAAAAAAGCAAGTTCATTGCTGCGATTAATATCGATGAGAATGCCCCAATTATGAAGATGGCAGATGCAGCGGTCATTGATGATTTTCTTCCAGTTATGGAGGAATTGAAAAAAATTAGTAAATGAAAAAGGGCAGGTGGCAGAAACATGGCGCAGAATATCTATCCAATGAGTGAAGAATATGAGGAATATCTTACAGATGAATCCAAGTATAGTGGATATGCAGACAGTATATCCTTCCCAAAATCTGAGGAAGAGGTGGCCGGTATTTTAAAAGAATTATCCCAAAAGGGAATACCTGTTACCATACAAGGGGGAAAAACTGGTATTGTAGGCGGTGCAATTCCCAAAGGGGGACATCTCATGAATCTTTCCCGCATGAACAAGGCGCTAGGTTTCTGGGAGGAAGAAGATGGAACGGGGCGTATACAGGTTCAGCCAGGCATTAATTTGATTGACCTTAAGAAAGAAATTAATAACCTGTTCCGAAAAAATCCTCAGTTTTGGCCAGTAGATCCAACAGAAACCTCGGCCAGCGTTGGTGGGATTGCCGCATCAGGCGCTCAGGGAATCAATCGTATCTTATATGGGAAAAGCGGACAATATATAGAATCCTTGTGTATCATGGATTATGAAGGAAAGGTTAGAAAATTATGCCGTGGCGAGAGTAAGGAGTTATCAGGGAATGAATGTGTGGATGCATTGACCCTGGCCCTTGGAAAGGAAGGAATTACTGGGATTATTACAGAGCTTACATTGAAACTGCTTCCAAAACCAGAAGCTATCTGGGGACTGGCATTTTTCTTTGAAAAAAATAAACAGGCGGCAGCCTTTGTAGATGGATTAAAAGAAGAGATGCCCAAAAATGATTTTGCGTCTATTGCAGCGGTGGAATACATGGGGAAAGCAAGCCTTGTTATGATTGAGGAAAGCAGGCCATTCATGACAAGGATAAAAGAGCTTCCAGGTATCAGGGAAGAAATTGAGGCTATGATATATATGGAGGTTCATGGACAGGAGGAAGGTATTGAAAAAATTGCGGAACAGTTGATGGAGCTGGCGATGGAATGTGGAGGCGACCCAGATGAAGCGTGGGCAGTATCCGAGGAAGCAGAAATAGAAAAGCTTCATATCTTCCGTCATGCAGCAGCAGAAATGGTGAATCTTTTCATTGAAAAGCAGCATAGAAAAGACCACCGGATTACGAAGCTTGGCATGGACATGATGTGTGACGGCACATTTAGGCAGACACTTGACAGCTTCGAAAAGGAGCTTTCCGCTTCGGGGCTTAAGGGCTGTATTTTTGGACATGCAATGGAAAGTCATCTTCATGTCAATATTCTTCCAGAGTCATATGAGGAATATTGCCAGGGAATCCAGCTGATGCAAAAATGGGCAGTAAGAATTGGAAAGGAACAGGGTATTTTCCCTGGGGAACATGGGATTGGGAAACTGAAAAAGGAAATCCTGGGTGATTTGCTTGCGGATGCATATATCGAACAGTGCAAAAGGGCAAAGGAATTGTTTGACCCAGGCGAAATGTTCAACAGGGGAAATATATGGAATTAAACCAAAGGAAAGGAGATGGGAGGGCTGAAGCTTAACTATCAGCTTACGAAAGAAGAAATAGAGGAGACACTGCTCTGCCTTGGCTGGAAACAGGAAGGGATGCTAAAAAGTGTGAATTTGGTGATTCTCAGTATACTTGGAATAGTGGTTTTAATTGCTTATATAAGAAAACCAGAGCAGTTTTTCTTGTTTTTCACACTTTTTACGATTATTTTACTGATGTTTTATCTAAGGTATGGCCCACAGTGGCAGAGGAAAAAAAGGGCGGAAAGAATGTTCCAAAAGGACAGCAGGTATCAGCTTGTTATCAAGGATTCTTATATCGAACCTGCTGGCAGTAACAGGAAGATAAGGTTGGAAAATGGGAAATTAAAATTCTATATTTCGCAGAATATGTACATCATAAAAGCAGGTGGGGAAGTATGTGCGGTTCCGAAGCGGATATTAGGCAGAGAGCAGGAAGAGACATTGATTCGGCTTATAAGGAGGTATCAGGCAGACACGGTAAATGTAGTGATAAAAAAGGAGTGAGACTATGGAAGGCAGTAAGAACGAAAGAACCGTAACATTGACATTGCGTAAAGGTGTTTTTTTCCCACCATGGCTTTTACTGGTAGCGATGGTAGGGGTAAGCTTGACGAATGGGGATGCTTTTTTAGCAGGGTTAAATGCAGTAACAAACTGGATTCTGAGTAATTTTGGATGGGCATTCAACCTGACTACATTGGCATGTGTTGGAACAGTGATTTTTATATACTTTTCCCCTCTTGGAAAGGTGAGGATTGGTGGGAGCAAGGCGAGGCCGATTATGAATTATATGAATTTGGTCTGGATTACCCTTTGTACCACTATTGCAGCAGGAATACTATTCTGGGCATGCGCAGAGCCCATGTACCATTTGTATGCGCCAGCAGTGGCAGAGGGGGCGAAGGCTGGTTCTAAAGAAGCAGCGGTATTTGCCATGAAGACAATGTTTTTAGAGTGGACATGGTCACCATATGCGATTTATACAGTAGCCACACTCATATTTACGTTTGTATTTTATAATATGAATCAGCCCTATTCCATGGGTTCCGCTTTGGTTCCGGTGTTTGGGGATAGAGTAAAAAAATATAATGGGGTGATAGATGTCATCTGTCTGTTTGCACTGTCGGCAGGTGTGGCAGCAGCCCTTGGGACAGGCGCCATGAATATTGCAGGCGGCGTTGAAAAGGTGTTTGGAATTAAGAGCGGCCCGGTTTCCTGGGGAGTGGTGATTGCAGTGATTGCGGCAGCATTTATTTTATCTAGTATTTCTGGTATAATGAATGGGATTCGAATTTTATCATCCATCAATGCTAAAGTGTATATGGCGCTTCTTTTGTTTGTTTTTGTACTTGGGCCAACTGCATTTATGTTGAATTTTGCGGCTGAGTCCTGGGGAGCATACCTACAGGATTTCTTTCGGATGAGCTTGATGACAGGAGATATTTTTGAGGACGGATGGGCAAAGAGCTGGCCGAATTTCTATTGGTGCAATTGGCTGGCATGGACGCCGATTACAGCGGTATTTCTGGGAAAAATACTGAGAGGGTACACCATAAAAGATGCGATCAAATGTAATTTTATTATTCCTGCAATTTTTAGCACAATTTGGATGGGATTATTTTCTACTGCTACCATATATTATGAGTTAAATGGAGCAGGATTATATGATATTATGTCAAAGAGTGGTGCGGAATCAGTGGTATATTCTGTTTTTGAACAGCTTCCGCTTTCCATGCTCATAATACCGTTTTATCTGTTTATTGTATTTATTTCCTTCGTTACAGCGACGGATTCCAATACGAATGCCATGGCAGGATTATGTACGAGTGGGGTAACACAGGACAATCAGGAATCTCCAGCATGGTTAAAGGCGGTATGGGGAATTACAATGGCGCTGGCTACATGGATCTTGATTAGCTTTGCTGGGATTGACGGCATCAAAGCCGCATCGAACCTAGGTGGTTTCCCAAATATGTTCCTGATGGTCATCATGATTGCAGGATTATTGAAAATAAGTTTAAATCCGAAAAAGTATGATGTGCATAAAGAAGATTACGACAGTGCAGGCAGACCAGTGGAAAGTTCGCGTCTGCCCATTGAGCAGGAGGAATGAAAGGTGTCTCTGACAAAAGAATTTTTTTTAGAATCCACAGAAAACTGTCCGGTGATTCCAGAAATTAAAAATGATGAATGGCTGGGAGCTTTAAAAGAATCAGATAGTGATATCGCGTATGTTTTGTATGGGGATATTTGCACGATTGCTGATATCGTTGAAAAGGTAAGGGAAGCAGGGAAGAAGGCAATTGTCCATGTAGACTTAATTGTTGGACTTTCCGCAAAAGAAATCAGTATAGATTTTATCAAGAAATATACGAAAGCAGATGGTATCATCAGCATGAAGCCGGCAATGATTAAGCGGGCAAATGAAATTGGTATGTTTACGATTCAGCGTTTTTATATGATGGATGGATTTACCTATGCCAATGTTGCAAAGCATGTCAAAAACTGTGACCCGGATGTGGTGGAATTTTTGCCTGCAGGACTTTATAAGGTTATGAAGTATTTGGCAGAGACCATCGAGAAGCCAATCGTGGCAAGTGGGCTTACCCAGGATGAAGAAGATATTATCGGAGCTTTGAAAGCAGGGGCGATTGCAGTTGCCACTACAAACCGAAAATTATGGGACTGCTAACGGGAGGGACAAACCATGAAAGCAGAGAAAGAGTGTTTCGAATGTTGTAGAAATAAAGTGTCAGGGCTGTTGGAGCAATATCATGCTTCGGAAAGTATTCAGGCAGCGGTTTTGGAACAGATGGAAAGGGTGCTTGATTCAGCAGAAGAAAAATCTGCTCCTGTCTTGATGGCGGAAGTGATTTCAGCGGCGGAGGCCCACTTAAAAGTATCGGATTCTTATCAATATCCGAAAAAGAAGTATAACCGGATACTGATGAGGCAGGAAGAGGAAATTCGTCAGGAAATTGCAGGAGAAAAGGATCCATTTCTTGCAGGGCTCCAATATGCCGTAACCGGAAACTACATAGATTTTGGGGCCATGTCTGAGGTGAAGGAAGAAAAGCTGGGCGAATTACTAAGCAAACGGGGGGAAATTCGTCTTTCAGAGGAGGAACTTGAGTATCTACGGGCGGATCTTGCAAATGCAAAAAGGCTGGCATATATCACGGATAATGCAGGGGAGATTGTTCTTGATAAAATATTTCTAGAGGTAGTGAAAGAGTTCTATCCTAATCTGGAAGTAGGCGTGATTGTCAGAGGGGCTCCAGTACTGAACGATGCGACATATATCGATGCAAAGGCAGTAGGGCTTACTGAGATAGCCTCAGTAATTCCCAATGGTACAGATGTTCCTGGGACACCATTGGATCAGGTGAATGAGACAGCGCTTACGTGGATCGAAAGTGCAGACTTGTGTATTGCAAAGGGACAAGGGAATTTTGAGACATTGCGAGGGTGTGGAAAGAATGTTTATTACCTCTTTCTGTGTAAATGTGAACTGTTTGTACGAAAATTCAGGGTTGGGCGTTTTACGCCTGTGTTAAGTAATGAAATAAGAATTGTGCAATATGAATAAAAATTGAATAGCGTTTTTAAGTATTATCACGATATTGACAATCTTAGATTCCAAGGTTATAATGTGGATAGTTACTAAAAGAGCGGAAGAGAGAGTAACTTTTATCTATGAATTTAGGTAGAAGTTGCTCTTTTTTTACTTTATAGGAGATTATATCCTAGAAAGAAAAAACCCTCCGGGGAGGAGCACTCCCACAAGAGGTAAAACATTGCTTCGCAATTGTGCTTGGCGCCATGGAGAGTGAAATTCTGTTGGTTCTTGTTGTGCGCAGATAAGAATCTACTCTTTTAGAGGAACATATTAAATCACAAAGATGGAGGTTATTGTAATGGTAAACATTAATGATTTTTCTATGGATTTCTTTTCACTAAAGGGTAAGAAAGCGATTGTAACAGGAGGAAACAGCGGACTTGGACAGGCATTTGCATTGGCCCTTGCAAAAGCAGGCGCAGATATTTTTGCATTTGCATTTGTAGATGATGACGGGACTACGAAAAAGTTGATTGAGGATTGTGGAGTAAAATATACCTTTATGCAGGGTGATCTGACAGAGGATGGCATGTGTGACAAGATTGCCGACAAGTGTGTGGAAACATATGGGCAGGTAGATATTCTTGTAAATTGTGCAGGTATCTGTAAGATTGCTGATGTGTTAGAATTTGGCAGAGCGGAATGGGACCCAATGATTGCCATTAACCTGACAGGCGCATTTGACTTAAGCCATGCGGTTGCAAAATATATGATTCCCCAAAAGAGCGGCAAGATTATCAATATCTGTTCCTTGTTCTCCTTCTTAGGCGGACTTGGGTCTCCAGCATATGCGGCAATGAAGGCTGGTCTTATGGGACTTACAAAGGCTTATGCAGACGAGCTTGGAAAATATGGTATCTGTGTCAATGGTATTGCGCCAGGATATTTCCAGACTGCTATGACAGCCGGAACAGGAAGTGGGAACGAGGAAGATCCCAAATACATTGCCATTAAGAACCATATTCCAGCGGACCGTTGGGGTGAGAGACAGGATCTGATGGGTGCAACTGTATTCCTTGCGAGCCATGCTTCTGATTATGTGAATGGTACAGTGTTAGTCGTGGACGGTGGATATCTGGTAAGATAATACATAAAGAGAGGACAATGGAATGAGTGAAAAATATATCATTGGTATTGACGAAGGTTCACAGAGCGCAAAGATTACAATTTTTGACACCAAGGGAAATATTGTTTGTGAAGATAAAGAACCCCTTAGGCCATATGACTTACCAAAGCCTGGATACGTAGAGCATCCTGATGATGACTGGTGGGATGCAATCTGCGCCGCAAGTAAAAAATGTATGACAAAGTTTGAAGGGGATATGAAGGATATTGTTGGAATTGGATTGTGTACCATTCGTTGCTGTCGCGCATATCTGAAAGAAGACGGTTCTCTGGCACAGCCTGCCCTTAGCTGGATGGATATCCGTGTGTCTCAGCCCTATGACCATGCAAATCCAGATGTCAGATGGATCTGTGCTTCTTCGGGATATATTACAAACCGTCTCACAGGTGAATTTAAGGATACGGTTGCAAATTATGAGTATGGATGGCCCGTGGATGTAGATCACTGGAAATGGTCCGAGGACCCAAAGAGCTATGAGGAAACAGGGATGCCAAGAGAGATGCTCTTTGAGCTGGTAATGCCAGGAGATATCCTTGGGTATGTGACAAAAGAAGCAGCAGAGCGCACAGGGCTTCCAGAAGGAGTTCCAGTAGTGGCTACTTCCAATGATAAAGCAGTGGAAGGGCTGGGGACAGGATGTATGGGAGATACCACAGCATGTCTTTCACTGGGAACTTACACAACTGCTATGATGGAAGGAAAAGAGAATCTAAAGGGAACCTCATATGCATGGCCGAAGTTTTCCTGTGTACCCAATAAGTTCCTTTACGATAGTAACGGAATTCGAAGAGGCATGTGGACCATTAGCTGGTTCCGGGAGGTGCTTGGGGTAAGTTATGTAAAGATGGCAAAAGAAAGAGGCATGTCAGCGGAAGAACTTTTGAGTGAGGAAGCCAAGAATGTTCCAACTGGAAGCGATGGGCTGATGACGGTACTTGACTGGTTAGCTCCGGTGGATGCCCGCTATAAGAAAGGCATTATGATTGGTTTTGACGGAAGACATACCAGAGGGCATATTTACCGTTCTCTTTTAGAGGCAGTTGCAATGACCATGAAGAAGCATGTGGACGATATGAGCAACGAGGTTGGTGTAACTCTTGAACAGATGATTGTAACGGGCGGAGGCTCTAACAGCGATTTGTTTATGCAGATACTGGCAGATGTGTTCAACATGCGTACGGTAAGAAATGAAGTGAATGGCGCCGCAGGGCTTGGCTCTGCAATCTGTGCGGCGGTTGCAGCAGGTATATACGAAGGATTTGATGAGGCGGTTGCAGGTATGGTTCGCATCAAGGATACATTTGATCCAAAACCAGAGAATGTTGAATTGTATCAGAAAATGCTTCCAGTTTATCTTGGAATTACAGAGCATACGGATGAAGTGCTTAAGAAAACTTACGAGATATTTAGTTAAATAAAAAACGCTATATTACCGTATTGAAATCCCTGTGGAAGGTTTGTATAGGAGCAAGCCTTCCACAGGGATTTTGAAATAAGCATCAGAGGTCCTATAGAGAAGGGGGTATGGAAGAATGAAGAAGCCTTTGATTATGATTACGAATGATGATGGGATTAAGAGTCCAGGGTTATTGGCAGCGGCCAAAGCAGCAGAGCCATATGGTGATTTATTGGTTGTGGCGCCGAATCGACAACAGACTGGAATGGCAAGAGCATTTCCCAGAACAGAGGAGACTGGAAGGATTGAAAAGGTGGAAATGTGCCTTGGCACAAGAAAGCATACGGCTTATGCAGTCCATGGATCTCCCGCTCTAGCAGTCGCCCATGGGGTGGTGGAGTTGTCAGAAAGAAAACCGGATTTATGTATTAGCGGCATCAACTATGGTGAGAATCTGGGAACTACGATTACGTGCAGTGGAACATTGGGTGCAGCCTTTGAAGCAAATAGCTATGGAATTCCAGGGATTGCGGTATCAATGGCCATGGAATATGGGAAATACAGGTCAGAAGAATTCGATGAGGTTGATTGGGAACCAGCAAAAATGATTTTGGGTAAGTTCATAGAAGATGTGCTGGTCCAGGGAATGCCAGAGAAAACTGATATTTGGAATATTAATGTTCCAGCGGAGCTAAAAGGACCAATTGCGTACCGGATTACAACGCAAAGTAAGCAAAATAACTATTATTTTGTAAAACCAGAAAAAAGAGAGCTTGACAAGCCATATCGTTTGAAATCCGTGCAATATGTAGACATGAAGTCCTTGGAAAAGGACAGTGATATCTATACGGTATATGTGGAAAATAAAATATCGGTTACGCCTTTAAGCATGGATATGTCGGTACATATGGCTGTAGCAAAATAGAATCGCTCCTATTTAGCCTAGAAAGCCATCTCTTAGAATAAAAAATATTCGGGAGGTGGCTTCGTTCTTTCCGCATGGAAATTGATTGTGAAACAAAGGGGAATCGGTTATAATATGCCTAAAAAGGGAGGTGGCAGTGATGAAGAAGCCATTACCGATCGGTGTTGAAAATTTTGAGGATATGGTAAAGTCAGGCTATTACTATGTAGATAAGACATTACTTATTAAGGAGTTATTGGATTTGAAAGGAAAAGTAAATCTATTTACTCGTCCAAGACGTTTTGGAAAAACGTTAAATCTCAGTATGCTCCGGTATTTTTTTGAAGATACAGGAAATGTAAAAAGAAATGAACAGAGAAAAGAGCTTTTTCATAATTTAAAAATTATGGATGCTGGTGAAAGGTATACAGAGCAAATGGGGGCATATCCTGTGATCGACCTGACCTTAAAATCAGCAAAACAGCCAGTGTTTGAATCGGCTTATGGTAAGATAAAAATTGAGCTTGCACAAGAATTCCAGAGACATCAATATGTATTAGAGAGTGAAAAAATCAATGATTCAGACAAATTCTTGTTTCGGAAAATAGCAGGTGGAAAAGGGGAGTATGATGATTATTCTGGTTCTCTAAAGTTTTTGAGTAAATGTCTCTGCCAGGCGACAGGTAAGCACGTAATTCTTTTCATCGATGAATATGATGTCCCTTTAGAGAATGCGTATTTGAAGGGTTTTTATAATGAGATGATAGATTTTATCCGTTCGCTGTTTGAATCGGTATTGAAAACCAACGAATACTTGCAGTTTGCGGTGATTACCGGCTGTCTGCGTATTTCAAAGGAAAGTATATTTACGGGATTAAATCATCTGAACATTATCTCTGTGCTTGATAAGAAATACAGTGAGCATTTCGGATTTATAGAACAGGAAGTCCTTCAGATGATGAAGGATTACCATGTGGAAAGCCGTTTTCCAACCATGAAGGAATGGTACGATGGGTATTTATTTGGAGATACAGAAGTTTATAATCCTTGGAGTGTGATTAAGTTTTTGTATGATTTGTATTCAGATGTAAATGCATTTCCACGCCCCTATTGGATAAATACTAGCTCTAATGACATTATCAAGGACCTGATTGTCAGGGCAGACAGGGAAATGAAAGGACAGATTGAAATGCTTTTGGGTGGCGGGACCTTGGACATTCAGGTCTATGAAGAAGTCACTTATGAAGATATGCACAGTAATAGTGAAAATTTGTGGAATTTCCTTTATTTTACAGGGTATCTAACAAAGGAAAGTGAATATTTTAAGGAATCCTCAGTATTTTTGCAGGTGCGGATTCCCAATACAGAAGTGAAAACAATTTATCAGAATACAATTTTAAATTGGATGAAAGATGCTATAAAAAAAGAGAATTTTCATGATTTATACCATGCGATGGAAAATGGAAATGCTAGGAAAATGACAGACATATTAAACAGGCAGTTATTTCATACCATCAGTTTCTATGACAGTGCGGAAAACTTTTATCATGGCTTCCTGACAGGAATCTTAAGCCAGAGTGAAAATTATTTGGTAAAATCCAACCGTGAATCAGGAAATGGACGGTCGGATATTATGGTGAAAAGTCCATCCTTAAGGGGAAGGTCATTTATTCTGGAAATTAAAGTGTCAGATTCGATGGAAGATTTGGAAGATGATGCCCAAAAAGCGCTGCAGCAAATCTATGATAAAAGATATATGGAAGAATTGCGTACAGAAGGATATCGGAATATTGTTTGTTATGGGGTATCTTTCTTTCGCAAAGACTGCGAAGTTCGGTTTGGGAAAGAGCATTCGTTCGGAGCATGGAGGTAATAATGAAAAAGAGGAACAGTTATTTCAAAAAAAGGAGTTTGCTCATCTTCAGTATGGGAATTGCGATATTTCTGATTGGGAAGGGCAGTTGAATACAAACAATAATAATCGGGCTTTAACAGGCTTTTGGATTAAATCGTCTTTAACGATTTCCCCCAAGGAGCAGGTGGAAGTAATGGAACGTATTTTTGGTGAAAATTCAGATTATTCTGTTCCGTAATGATATGAAAAAATTTACATAAGCTATCTATAAATATTATAACAAGCTGGAACATAGATGAAAGCTGGCTTTTTCGATAGCCAGCTTTCATCCATGATCAGATTCTATCCCAGAACCTTTGCAGGGTTCGTGATAAAGATTTTATCAAGCTGTTGGTCTGTTACGCCTCTTTCTTTTAGCATCGGGATGACGCGAGTTGGGATGTTTAAAATATTGGCATGTGCCATAAAGTCAAGGTCATCCTTTGGTACTGGGCGGATGCGGCCAAGCTCAACGGTAACGGAATCATGACTCATTAAAATCTGGTCTTCGTAACCCTTCTTTAAAAGCGCTGCGATCACATCGCATCGCTCTTCGTCGGTGGGGGTATGGAATAAATCTCCTTCTAAGCCGAAACGGTCAAAGCAATCAAAGACACCCTGCTGCAGAACCTTTTCATGATAATCAATGTCGGTGCTTCCGCACATGTGTCCAATAGAAATATCAGATGGGTTCGCACCGTTTTCAATTAAAAGCTTTGCCTGCTCTGGACCCATGGTTCCAAGTTCTGTATGGGTAATGATGGCAGCGCCTGTTTCAGCGTTTGCTCTTGCAGCAGCCTTAAAGAATTTTTCTTCAAATGGTGTGATTTCACCATTACTGGATGCAAGTTTAATGACGCCTGCTTTGATGCCGGTATTGCCGATACCCTCGGTTAATTCTGTTTTCATCATTTCATAGATTTCTGTTTCCACATCTGCAAAACCGCTGCGGAATTTCCAGTACATAAAAGCACTGGCAGGCTCATAATAATATCCAGTGGAGCAGATAATGTTCAAATCTAGAATGGTAGCCATTTTTGCAAGGAAGAAAGGGTCTCTTCCGCACTCGTTATTGGTTGCATCTACAATGGTTTTGAATCCGTATTTTTCTTTTAACGGAACAAGCCATTTCATATTTTCTTTGATGCAGTTGAGTTCGTCAAAGCCCCCGAATGTGCTGTCGCCTTGGAATCCGCAGAATCCATAAATCAGATGCTCAGGCATTAAGGTTTTGCCAAGATCTTCTGCTTTGATTGGCCTAATACAGTGTTAATTGTTTTACTCATAGTTACTCCTTTCGTTTCATAAAAGGCATTTAATAATTTTATAGTTGCACTTTCCCAAATCGTTGATTTCAGTCTATAAAAACAATTTAGACAATGCAGGTACAATGCTTTTTATCTATTAAAGTAATCTGGCGTTTTAGTTCCTTGTCTGTCAAATGTTCATCAGAGGGTGTTTTTTGTCGGCAGCGAATTACCTTACTTTCCTCGCCCGCCGCTGCCAAATTCCCGGCTTACTGTAATAATTTTGTTCATAAAGAATCCTCCTTTGATAACGCTTTTGTATATTTACTCATCATAAATACGGAATATATGGCAACTAATAATTCTGTGATTGGCATTGCAAACCATATGGAATTTGCCCCTGCCACAATCGGTAACAGCATAATTAGAATTCCACTGACAATGCAGCCTCTGAAAACAGATACACAAAAAGCGGCTCTTGGTTTCATCAGCACTTGAAAATAATAAGTGGAGAAAATATTCAGCGGCAGCAATATAAACGAAATGCTATAACAACGGATGATTGCGGGCGCAATATCCAATATTGTTTTTGTTGGCTTCATAAAAATGTAAATGTACAAATTAGGGCAAATCAAACTGAGGGCAGTCCAAAATATACTGAACGCTCCAACAGTATAAAGGGCACACCGCAGAGTTTCTTTAATACGCCGCCATTTCTTTGCTCCAAAATTGATAGAAATAATTGGCTGTGCAGCCTGCCCCACACTATAAGCGCAGCACTGAACAATCGTGCTTACATTGATAATCGGGCCATAAACAGCAAGTGCATTACTGCCTAAATATTTCATAATCTGACGGTTGAAAAGCACTGTTAAAATACCCATTGCAATATCAATAAAAAATGTTGGGAAGCCAGTAACCGATATTTCCCTCAATTTTCCCACAATTCCAGTCGGTTTTCGGAGAACCAGCGTATTTTTCTTAGACCAGAAATGGGAAAGCATAACCGCAAACGAAATCCCAGAGCCAACTGCCGTTGCAAGTCCTGCATCCAAAATCCCCATATCAAAAGTAAATACAAAAATGTAATCGCCAACAACATTGAACAATCCCCCTGCTAATACGCCGACAGTTGCAAGTTCGGGGTGATTGTCATTTCGCAGAAACGCCTTCAGCATTTGATTGAACAGGAACAGCGGAATGACTGCTTTTACTGGCGTTAAATAAGATTCAGCCAATTCCCATGAGCAGCCCCAGACTGTAAATTATATTCCATACAGGGGCGACAACAGCTAATGCCGCCGTTCCGTCCGGGCCTTGATATTGTCCTACCATTGCCATATCCACAAGTGAATATACGGAAGTAATCATTGCACTTCCAAAGGCAGCAGAAAAATACTTGAAATAGATTGGTTTGATGTTTCCATTTAGCAAATTCATTGCCTTTACCTCCTTTTTTTGCAAGAGTACTCTCGGAAACTTACAGCCCTTGAAAACACTGTGGTTTCAAAGCGCTCCGTTTTTTCTTTACCTCCACTTTTCAGTGAATTTTTTTACACTATTTCTTTATTTTTTATCAGAAATTTTTCAAATCCCTATTGACAAACCTGCCATTTTGTGCGGCCGTCTTAATTGCCAACAGGCAATTAAGACGGCCCTTCGATTAAGGAAATAAGCACTTTTAAACACGATCGAAGGAGAACACACATATGATAAAAAATTGGCAGTCCCATCAGGAATACCTGAATTTCCTGCATGAGGCTAAAATTCATTTTGATTCTTCCCAGCGCGCCAGGCTGACCGGTGAGTGTGCCGCTGCAAGGGAAAAACTCCGACTCTTGAATCTTGATTCTGTTATGGAGCTTTTAGAGACATACTATCCGCCGCTTGGCCGTCCAGCCATAAACCAGCCACAGATCCTGCGCTCCCTTGTCCTTATGCTGGATCAGGGCTTTACAGGCATTACCGCCTGGGTGGAAAAACTAAGTTCCGACAGCCTCCTGGCTTTTTTAATCGGCTGCTCGCCAGACTCCCTGCCGCCGCTTGGCTCTTATTATGATTTTATTGACCGTCTCTGGCTCCAGGATCAGCACTTCCAGAAATCCGGCAGGAAAGATCTTTTTCCCGCCAATAAAAACAGCAGGCCCGCCAATAAGCCCGGAAAAGGGAAAAAACTCCCAAACCGGCATCCTGAAATTACTAAAATTATGGCTGATGAGGCTGTTTCCAGGGATGAATTCCCTTTTTATTATGAAAAGCTTCTCCATCAGGCATTCTGCGCCGCCGCCATCACTCCGTCCATGCAGCGCGGCCTTATAAATAAAGGCGGCATCACACTTTCCGGTGACGGAACCTGCGTTCATACACATGCCAGCCCTTACGGGCATAAAGTGTGCGACTGTCTGGATCACGGTCAAAACCGCTGCAACTGTCCGCGTCACTATTCAGATCCGGATGCCCATTGGGGATGGGACAGTGAACTTGGAACTTACTATTTTGGATATACGCTGTATATGCTGTCTTACCATGACAGCCGGCTTGGGATTGACCTTCCCCTGCATATCCGTTTCCTGGACGCAAGGCGCCACGACAGCGTCAGCGGGATTGTCACACTCAAAGAATTTCGTGATCGAAACCCCGGCTTGCCCATTCAAAACCTATGCTTTGATTCCGCAAATGACAATTATCCTACCTATAACCTCTGCAAAACATGGGGCATCCGGCCTTTTATTGACCTAAATGACAAACGCGGCAAGCCAAAATCCATTCCGGATGAAATTACAATTGACAAGGATGGAACGCCTGTCTGCCAGGCCGGCCACCGGATGGTATACTGGGGCTATTGCGCCGGCCGCAGCCGGTGTAAATGGCGCTGCCCGCTGGCCTGTAAAAAATTGGATTCCTGCCCATGCCGGCATAAATGCTCTGAATCACCATATGGGCGGTGCGTCTACACAAAACCTGACTGGGACGCGCGCCTTTACCCGCCCGTTGCCAGGGGCACGCGGGAATACAAAAAAATATATAAAAACCGCACATCCTGCGAACGGGTAAACAACCGCATCCTGAATGATTATCATCTGCATGCCATGGGCATACACCGAAGGAAAAGATATACTTTTTTTGCGGTAATTGCCGGCATAAACATCCATGCAGACGCATGGATGAAAAAACAAAGCAAAGACTCCACCGAATAAACGGCATCCATACGATTTAATTACATATTTAATTTTTAAGAGCGTCCTATAGCATAAGGGTGAAGTGCGCCCAAAATTAAGGACTATTCTTGTAAGTAAACACACTCTTGTGCATATCCCCCGCAGATTCAACTCAATGCTCTTTTTTGTATAAAGTTCAATCCATTATTCAAGAGTTTCCGAGAGTACTCTGCAAATAAAAACCGGATAAGAAAAACGAACAGGAACGGTTTTCTTATCCGGCACTCTCATACGCAAGAGTAACCCTCCGACAAACCGTATGTCCGCTATCTTATCCGGTCTTATACTTACGCTTATAAGTCCTCCGATAACTATTGTATAAGCTAGCAGAAATAAATTAGTTTGTCAAGCCCTATATAAATTTTCATAAGGACAGAAAGGAATGGGGGATTCCGTAGAAGTCAGCATTGGTGGTAATGTGTATAACTGGCTGTCTATCTCTTGTTTTCGGTTGCTTGCTTCTTATTTCTCTTCATATCCTTCAATATATTTCCATCTATCCATCATTTTCTCCTCCACAAATCCCGACTTATCGGCTCTAAAAACCAAAATTTATCTAATTCCTTATCTGTGTTATCATATATGCAGCATATTCATGGGCATTATTTTCATCCCATTCTGTTGATTTATTAGATAAATATTCATCCAGTGCCTGTACTATTAAAGTTTGATACTTTTCAGGGACATTGGATATTCCCCATTTACCACCTTCCTGTTTTGACAGGATAAGTTCTTCTTTTTTGTATACTAATACTCTACATAGGTTTAGAATAATGTAAGTGGGATTATCCATTATTTCCGTTTCAGCTTCCTCAATATCACTCCAAATACTATCAAAGTAGTCTTCTTTACTGACTGCTCCAAAGACATCTTTGATATCGTTTCCATAAAGACATTTTCCCCTGTGATAAATAATAGTAAAATGAGCTGCCAGATCTTTATCTGTTCCCTTCATTTTATCAATATAATCTAAAGGATTAGTTTTGTACCATTCTAAATGTGCAATAGAAAAGTGCAATTCGAAAGGTGTCGGATAAACAAACGGATTGCATACCCCTCTTTTAACAATGCTTAGTTCGATTCCTTTTGGAGGAGCATATGTATTTAATTCTACAACCATATCCATGAAGTGACGTTTTATGTTGTTTGGAATAGCTTCCTTTATTACAACTAACAAATCAATATCACTTTTTTTCTCATTATAACATCCCATAACAGCAGAGCCATGAAGATAAATCCCAATCAGATTATCTCCTAATATTTTTTGACTTTGTGTGACAAAACTTTTCAGTAAATTATTTAAAGCATCCATATCTAACATCTCCTCTAAAACATCCACCACAGCGGTCAATTCTGGTTTGTCATTGACCATATTTTACATCCCCTTTGGCAAAAATGAAATAGAATTCTTAATGTTATAGAAAATAAAAAAGATAAATGTATGTGCGGGATTCCGTAGTCGTCAGCATTCGCAAGAAAGTCCCAAAGTTTAGATTTTCCAACATTGCTTCAAGAATGCTATAGTATATATTAGGTTCCCAGAGCTCCATTTTCAAAACCATCATTTTTTTCTTGGGCAGAATAAAATATGGTGGGAAGTCGACCTGAAAATTCCTTAAGGATTGTTGTTTTACCCACACGTCTGCGCAAAAAAACTTGAAAAATTCTCCATGCTGTGGTAAAATCTTATCAATTTAGGCATAAATATAGTATGAAAGCTGTGGCCTATACCATAGAACAGAATAACGACAAAATTTCGAAAAAAAGACTGCAATGATGCAATTCACTCTTTTTTTTTGCCAAAAATAAGATAGAAAGGGCGGTAAATAAATGAAAGCATTTCTTATACTGGAGGATGGAACCGTATTTAAAGGTACAAGTATTGGTTCTACCAGAGAAGTAATCAGTGAAATTGTCTTCAATACCTCTATGACAGGTTATCTTGAGGTTTTAACAGACCCATCTTATGCTGGACAGGCAGTAGTCATGACTTATCCGTTGATTGGAAATTATGGAATTACACCAGATATGGAATCGGAAAGACCTTGGAGCGACGGGTATATTGTAAGGGAATTATCCCGAATCCCAAGCAATTTTCGCTGTCAGGGAACCATTCAGGATTTTTTATTAAAATACGATATTCCTGGAATTGCAGGGATTGATACCAGGGCATTGACGAAAATCCTTCGGGAAAAAGGAACCATGAACGGCATGATTACCACCAATGAAAATTACCAGATGGAAGAAGTGATTCCAAAATTAAAAGCATACCGGACAGGAAATGTGGTGGAAAAAGTTACCTGTCAAACTGCTTTTGTACAGAAAGGAAAGGGGAAAAAAGTGGCTCTTTTGGATTTGGGAGCTAAGAAAAATATTGCAAAATCCCTGCAGCGGCGCGGATGCCAGGTTACCATTTATCCAGCTCATACGCCTGCAAAAGAGATTCTTGCAGATCATCCTGATGGAATCATGTTAAGCAATGGTCCTGGAGATCCCAAAGAGTGTAAAGACATCATTCAGGAAATTCGGAAGTTATACGAATCCCAAACGCCGATTTTTGCCATCTGCCTGGGGCATCAGCTTATGGCTTTGGCAAATGGGGCAGACACCTACAAAATGAAGTATGGCCACAGGGGTGGGAATCATCCGGTTAAGGATTTGGAGACAGGAAGGGTGTATATTTCTTCTCAAAACCATGGGTATGTGGTAGACACGGACAAGCTGGATTCTTCCATCGCAGTCCCAGCTTTTCTCAATGTAAACGATGGAACCAACGAGGGATTACGATACATCAGGAAACCTGTTTTCACGGTTCAGTTTCATCCAGAAGCATGTCCGGGGCCCCAGGACAGCAGCTATTTATTTGATCGGTTTATTGATATGATGGGAGGGAACCAGTAATGCCAAAGAATCCAGAAATTAAGAAAGTATTAGTCATCGGCTCTGGTCCGATTGTCATTGGACAGGCAGCAGAATTTGATTATGCAGGAACCCAGGCATGCCGCTCTTTGAAAGAGGAGGGCGTGGAGGTGGTGTTGGTCAATTCCAATCCAGCTACCATTATGACTGACAAAGAAATTGCAGATCAGGTATACATTGAGCCCTTGACTGTTGGTGTGTTGGAGCAGATTATCCAAAAGGAAAAACCAGACAGCGTATTGCCTACCCTTGGGGGACAGGCAGGGTTGAACTTAGGCATGGAGCTGGCAGAATCTGGCTTTCTTGACAAGCATGGAGTAAAGCTGATTGGAACTACAGCAGAAACTATTTTCAAGGCGGAAGACCGGCAGGCGTTTAAGGACACCATGGAAAAAATTGGGGAGCCCTGTGCACCTTCTTTGGTAGTGCACAATGTAGAAGATGGCATTGCATTTACCAATACCATTGGTTATCCAGTGGTATTGCGTCCTGCCTATACTTTGGGCGGAAGCGGCGGAGGAATTGCCCATAACGAAACAGAGCTGATAGAAATTCTCACCAATGGCCTTCGTCTCAGCCGGGTAGGGGAAGTGCTGGTAGAGCGGTGTATTGCAGGCTGGAAAGAGATTGAATATGAGGTGATGCGGGATGCGGCTGGAAACTGTATTACTGTCTGCAACATGGAAAACATTGATCCGGTAGGAGTGCACACGGGAGACAGTATTGTGGTGGCGCCTTCCCAGACCTTGGGGGATAAGGAATACCAGATGCTTCGGACTTCTGCCCGAAATATTATTTCTGAGCTGAATATCACAGGCGGCTGCAATGTCCAGTATGCGCTGCATCCCACCAGCTTTGAGTATTGTGTCATTGAGGTAAATCCCCGGGTGAGCCGTTCCTCTGCGCTGGCAAGTAAAGCTACAGGATATCCCATCGCAAAGGTGGCGGCAAAAATTGCCTTAGGTTACACCCTGGATGAAATCAAAAATGCCATTACAGGGAAAACCTATGCCAGCTTTGAGCCTATGTTAGATTACTGTGTGGTAAAAATCCCAAGGCTTCCTTTTGATAAATTTATTACGGCCAAACGTTCCCTGACAACCCAGATGAAAGCCACTGGGGAGGTTATGAGTATTTGCACCAATTTTGAGGGTGCATTGATGAAGGCAATCCGTTCCCTGGAGCAGCATGTGGACAGCATGATGAGCTATGATTTTAAAAATCTTTCTGAAGAAGAACTGAAAATACGCATGGAAAAGGTTGACGATCAAAGAATCTGGGTGATTGCAGAGGCCCTTCGCAAAGGGATTTCTTATGAAGAAATTCATGGGATTACCCGTATTGACATTTGGTTTATTGATAAAATAGCTCTTTTAGTAGAAATGGAAGAACGGTTAAAACAAGAAGAGCTGACCATAGAATTGTTAAAGGAGGCAAAGAGACTGGAATTTCCAGATTCTGTAATTGCATCCTTAACAGGCAGACAGGAAACAGAGATTCGTGATCTGCGGTATGCAAATAAAATCACGGCAGCTTTTAAAATGGTGGACACCTGCGCGGCAGAATTCGAGGCAGAAACTCCTTATTATTATTCCTGCTTCGGCAGTGAAAATGAAGCCACAGGAAGATCAGGGGGAGACAGCCGCAAAAAAGTTCTGGTTTTAGGCTCCGGCCCCATTCGCATCGGCCAGGGGATTGAGTTTGATTATTGTTCCGTTCATTGCACCTGGGCCTTTGCAAAAGAGGGCTATGAAACCATTATTATAAATAATAACCCAGAAACAGTATCTACAGATTTTGATATTGCAGATAAGTTATATTTTGAGCCATTGACCCCAGAGGATGTGGAAAACATTGTCCGCTTGGAACAACCAGATGGAGCGGTGGTGCAGTTTGGTGGACAGACGGCGATCAAATTAACAGAGAGCTTGATGAAAATGGGAGTTCCCATTCTGGGCACCAGAGCGGAGGATGTGGATGCAGCGGAGGATCGGGAGCTGTTTGATAAAATCCTGGAGCAGACTAAGATTCCCCGGGCGGCAGGTGGGACAGTCTTTACGGCAAAAGAAGCAAAAGAGGTTGCAAACCGCCTGGGTTATCCCGTATTGGTCCGCCCTTCCTATGTACTGGGTGGCCAGGGAATGCAGATTGCATACACCGATGAGGAAATGGAAGAATTTATGGAAATTATCAACCGGATTGCCCAGGATCATCCTATTTTGGTGGACAAATATTTGCAGGGAAAAGAGATTGAAGTGGATGCAGTGTGCGATGGCAAGGATATTTTGATTCCAGGGATTATGGAGCATATCGAACGCACTGGCGTGCACTCTGGCGACAGTATTTCCGTTTATCCTGCGCCTACCATTGGCGAAGAGGTAAAAGAAAAAATTGTGGAATATACAAAACGTCTGGCCAGGGCTCTTCATGTGGTAGGATTAATCAATATTCAGTTTATTGCCATGGGGGAAGAGGTGTATGTGATTGAAGTAAATCCCCGCTCATCCCGAACAGTTCCCTATATCAGCAAGGTTACGGGAATTCCCATTGTGGATTTGGCAACAAAGGTGATGATTGGGAATACCTTAAAGGATATGGGTTATCCCACAGGGCTTGCAAAAGAAGCGGAATATGTGGCCATTAAAATGCCAGTATTTTCCTTTGAGAAGCTACGGGGAGCTGAAATCAGCTTAGGACCGGAAATGAAATCCACTGGGGAATGTCTGGGAATCGGTAAAACCTTTGAGGAAGCCTTATACAAAGCATTTTTAGGAGCTGGCGTGCAGCTTCCCAAATATAAGCAGATGATTATGACTGTGAAGGATGCAGATAAGCCGGAAGCTGTGGAGGTGGCGAGACGTTTTGCGGCGTTGGGCTATAAGATATACGCCACTAGAAGCACTGCCAAATATTTGAAGGAGCATGGCATAAATGCAAGACGTATCAATAAAATTTCCCAGGAGTCTCCCAATGTGATGGACTTGATTCTTGGGCATAAAATAGATTTGGTGATTGATACCCCCACCCAGGGCCGGGACAAAAGCCGGGATGGATTTTTAATCCGTAGAAATGCCATTGAGACAGGGGTGTATTGTATTACAGCTATGGATACTGCCAATGCACTAGCGGAGAGTCTGGAGCATGCCAGTGTCAGCGGGGAATGGAATCTAATTGATATTGCAAAGGTGAAAAATATATAAAATTAGAAAACATCATATTAAAAGCAGAAAAAATATCAGTGCAGGGAAACTGGAAAATAGTTCCCTGTACTTTTTTCTTCTCTTGTTTTCTTTTGGGATATATTGACTTTGTCTTTGGATATGGTATGCTTAACTTGGAGCAAAAATGCGAGGAACCATAAAAGGATTTTGATGGAAGAAAGAAGCAGGTGAGACAGTTTCGCATATGGAAAAAGGGATGAAAAAATATGTGCCAATATTACAGGTTTTACTATTCCTGTGTATGTTGGTTTTTTTGATACATTATTTTAGAAATAAAAAGGATTGGCAGGAAATTGCCAGAGAAGTCAATGCGCAGACAGAGGAAATGGAGGAATATAAGGAAAATGAAAAACGTAGGGAAGAGAGTATGGATGACACAGAGGAGGCAAATATAAAACAGTCAGATTTGACAGACCAGACTGTTGCAGCAGGACAGCCGGTTTTGCCAGGCAAATCTGCTTCGGCGGAGCAGGCGGCTTTACAAGGAAGGTCTACGGCGGCGGACCCATTGGCTTGGCTGGATCGGCTTGCTTGGACGATTCATCCAGCCATGATGATTGAGGAAGAAGACATCTATTCCTTCTTGCAAGGGCCGGGGGCCTGGAGTGGGGGGATTTCCTGGTCGGGAGAATGGTGCAGGTTTGAAGTGGATGGAAATTCTTTTGGCAGCTTTGGCTGTGGATTATGCTGTATGGCAAATGTTTATAATACCTTGTCTCCTTATGAGGTTTCTCCTTGGGATATGTATGAACATGCAAAGGTATCTTCGGGCTATACCCCTGGAGGAGGATATGGGGCGATTGACTGGCAGGAGATGCGGTGCACCCTGGAAGTCTGCGGAATCAGCGGTGAGCTTCATAGAAAGCCAGGAACTTTTGAAGAATTTCGGGATCAAATCAAAGAAGCTAAGTCAGCAATTGTTCTGGTTTGCAGCGGAAATGATAATACCTATTGGAAGACTACCCAGGGGCATTATGTGAATATTTGGCTGTATCAGGAGGATGACACAGTGTTTTTGGCGGAGCCGGGGAATCGGGAAAAAAACCGTTCCCGAATCCCCCTGCGTTATGTTTATGATGCATTGAAAACGGGAAGCACGTTTCAGTATTTGCTGGTGAAGGATTATTTGGAAGCGGACAATATGTGGCGGGCAAATGGAATTGAGGAAAGCTGGTGCCGTCCTGGCAGTTAAGAAGGATATATTGATGGCGATTTTAGAAGAGGAATGGAGGGAGCTTTATGGAAAAGTATAATTTTAAATATCATCCAGATCCCCTGGAAACAGGCGCGTTTAAAAATGATCAGGCGGTAATTTGCAATTGCTGCAAAAAAGAAACAGATGTCTATTATACCGGCCCCTTCTACTCTGTGGAGGATGTGGAAAACCTATGTCCGGAGTGTATTAAAAGCGGCAGGGCGTCTGAAACGTATGACGGGGAATTTCAGGACGGGGAATCTACCGATTCAGTGAGTGATCCTGCAAAATTGGAGGAGCTGGTTTGCCGTACGCCTGGATACTGCGGCTGGCAGCAGGAGTATTGGCCTGCCCACTGCGATGATTACTGCGCTTATCTGGGATATTATGACTGGAAAAAGTTAGAAAAAGAGGGGCTTGCAGAAGAGATAGAAGAGACTTACCGGAAAGATATCTGCGGTGTGGATTTTACCGTTGCCAGGGAACATCTGCAATGTGACAGCGGTTATTTGTTCCGTTGCCTGCACTGTGGAAAACATTTTATATGTATTGATTTTGACTGAATAGAAATTCTGATACAGAAGGAAAAGGAAGAAGATGCTTTACGATAAAGACATTCGGGAACCGCTGTTTGATTTCCTGGAAGAGAGTTACGGGAAAATCAGGATCATCGAAGAAAAACAGATGGGAAGAAGCAGGGCGGATGTGGTAATGGTGCTGCCAGAGGCCCTCTGCGGACTGGAAATTAAGAGCGATGCGGACACTTATGCCAGACTTGGCCGGCAGGTCAGGGATTATGACCAGTATTTTGATTATAACTATATTGTAGCCGGCACAAAACATGCCTATCATGTGGAGGAGCATGTTCCAGATTGGTGGGGCATTATTACAGTGGAACTGGAAGAAGGCAGGCCGGATTTTTACCTGCTGCGGGAAGCTGGGGAGAATCCAAATATAAACTGGAAACGGAAAATGGGTCTTTTATGGCGGCCGGAGCTTGTCCATATTCAAGAGAGAAATCAGCTGCCCCGCTATAGGCAGAAGGGTAAGGATTTTGTGATCGATAAGATATTGCAGAAAGTTCCGAAAGAGCAATTGTACAGACAGATCAGCGATGAACTGTTTGAGCGGGATTACACGAAGATTGAAGAGGATATCAGAGCCTATAAAAAGGAAGCCCTGTTAAAACAGCTGCAATAAAAGACAGATATTCAACTACGCGTTAAATGACAACTCTCATTTTTCATGATAAACTAAATAAACAAGTTGACAGGTTGGAGGAGACCATGAAAAAGAGACCAGAGTATAACAAAAAATTGATTGGGGAAAATCTAAGAAGATGTCGTCAAGCGAAGCATCTCTCTGTAGAGCAGGTGCGGAAATATCTGCGGTTAGGGTCTGTCCAGGCAATTTATAAATGGGAAGAGGGGGCAAGTTATCCTCAGACGGATACCATGTTTGCACTGATGGAGCTGTATGATATTGGGTTGAGGGATCTTTTATATGGGGAAAGACCGGAACGAATCCAGGTGTTTCATGGGGATATGTGCCAAGCCAGCGGAACAAGTCAGTTCTTCAAGGACAAGAAAATGTACGATCCCTTGCGTTTCTTTTACCGTTTTGCAGTCCGCATGGTCATGTATATGACAGAGATGGGGGAGTCTCAGGTGGATTCTCCATCAGATTTCAATATTTGCAGGCAAGAGTGTGCGGATGTCTATATTATGAGACCGGGAGACTTTCGTCATGATTGCAAGCGGTGTGTGACATATTTTCAATATGTTAATGGCAGTGTTGCATAAGCTGATGGTAATGGGTAAAGGGATGGTTTCATGTTGTTTCTGATTGATTATGAAAATGTAGGCAATGCAGGGATGAAAGGGTATGATTACCTGGATATGCAGGATCATGTGGTTGTTTTTTACAGTGAAGCCAGAAAAAATATGGAGCGAAGGATACTGGAAGAGATTACTTCCTCTAGCTGTGTTTTTGAGATATGCAAGCTTTGTAAAACTGGCAAAAATGCTTTGGATTTTTATATTACATCTCGGTTAGGGGAACTGATTGGTGAGGGGTACGAGGGCATTTCTGTTATTGTCAGCAATGACAATGGATTTCAGGCAGTCCGTGATTATTGGGGAAATCTTTCATCCAAGAGGCGCAGGGTGCTGCTGTCATCCTGTGTGGAAGACGGAATTATCAGCGGTAATGAGAATAATGAGCGGACAAAAGAGTTAAGGAAGATGCGCGAAAGCCTAACAATTGGCAAATATTACACTGCTTACCGAGAACGAATGAGAATAAGGTCTGTACTGCTTAAGCTGTTCGAGGGCACACAGTATGAAGCTATGACAGAGGAGATACAGAACTTAGTAGAGGAGAGAGCGGAGACATCTAAGATAACATATCTCAACAGCCTGCATCTGTTTGGAAGAAAAAGTGGACTGGAAATTTATAACAAGATTAAATCATGTGAGGAATTATGGGCAAAGAGGTAATTAGATAATGAAAATAGACCGTATGATTGGTATTCTTTCTATTCTTTTGCAACAAGAGAAGGTGACAGCGCCTTATTTGGCAGAAAAATTTGAGGTGTCCCGCCGCACCATTAATCGAGATATTGTTCTGAGAGAAGAATTTCTTTCGTGTACTATGCGCCAAAGGGAGAATCTAGACGGGAGGTTGAGCCGTATCATTTGATTTTCCAGTGGTCGAGCTGGTATCTGTGGGGCTGGTGTGTGACACGACAAGATTTTCGTCTGTTTAAATTAAACCGTATGGCGGATATCCAGAAGGAGGAAACCTTTGAGAAACGTTTGGTACCATTGCCAGATTTCTCCCAGGAACGGGTGTTTCCAAGTGTCTATTCCGTGAAAGCCGTCATACATCCAGACTTTAAATGGCGTCTTGTGGAAGAATATGGTTTGGAAAGTTTCATTGAACAGCCGGATGGAACCTTGTTGTTTTCTGCTGGATTTACAGATAAGACCAGTGTTATTTGCTGGATTGCGTCTTTTGGAGAAGGGGCTGAATTGTTAGAACCAGTAGAACTTCGGCAGAGTATACTGGCATTTACCGAAGGAATTCGGGAGAAATATGTGAAAAAATAATTCAAATCATGCCATACAGTTGTCCTTTTTAATTTGATAGTATGATGTTGTTAATGATGTTATAAAAAGAAAGGATGGTATGGATATGAAGTATGAAGTTGTAACACTGGAAGAAAAGATTGTTGTAGGAATCTCTGCACGGACAAATAATATGGACCCTGACATGGGAGCTGTAATTGGAGGATTATGGAAACGATTTTATGAGGGAGGTATCTATGGAGCCATTCCTGGCAAAGTGAATGGAAAAGCTCTTGGCATTTATACAGATTATGCAGGAGATGAGAAGTCGGATTATACAGCAATCGTTGCTTGTGAGACGATAGAGGAATGGTCAGAAATGGATTGTACTGTTTTAAGGGTTCCAGCCGGCAGGTATGCGAAATTTGTTGTTCATGGGGATATGGTGCAGGCAGTTGCGGCGGCATGGCAGGAAATTTGGCAGATGGATTTACCAAGAACCTTCCAGTGTGATTTTGAAGAATACCAGGATGACCGTATGGAAGATGCAGAAATCCACATATATGTAGGTTTAGTAGATGAGTGAAACCAGATAAGAATAAAATATCATTTCTAAAAACAGTCTTTATACTCTAAAAATAAATGGCATTAATATATAGATTGATATAATGGCATAATTATAGTATGATTATGGTAAAAGAAGGGATAAAAACTATGTTTTCTATTGTTTTAGAAAGGAGATATATGAAATGCCACAGATCATACCGATTAAAGATTTGAAAAACACTTCAGAGATTTCCGATATGTGCCACAGGTCAGGTGAACCCATATATATTACAAAAAACGGTTATGGAGATATGGTTATTATGGGCATGGAGGTTTATGAGAACGCCATGCGCCAGCTTGCAGTATATATGGACATTGAAGTGTCAGAGCAGCAATTAGAAACTGGACATATCAAAGATGCCCGAATAGCTTTGGCAGAAATGAGAAAAAAACATGGCTTATAATTTATGTATTGCAGAACGTGCAGATGAATTGCTTGATAGTATTTTACATTATCTGATATTACAATTAAAAAACGAGCAGGCTGCCAAACATTTGCTGCGGCTTTCTTAGCTGCATAGTGAAAATCGCTTTTTCCAGGTGCTGCGCCAGCAAGTACGAATTGACCTCCCAAGTGGTTTTCCTTCTCAAAGATCACTGGTTTATTTCCTGTCTTTTTCAAATCTAATGCCGCTTCAATTCCAGCGATGCCTCCGCCTATAATCATTACTTTTTTTGATGTATTTCCTTGCTTTAGCCCCCACGCTTCTTCTTCCAACAGAGCTGGATTTCTCATACAAGTAATATGCTTTATGCTTGGATCGGATAGTGAAGCAGCGAAATAATCATAGCATCCTTGATTACAGCCGATGTAATAGCGAATATCGTTGAGCCGTCCTTCTTGTGCTTTGTTACAGAAGTCGGGATCTGCCAACTGTGCCCGTGCCATTACAATGCTTTCGTGAGTTCCCATGGCGCTCATAACCACGCGGTTTTTCAGTTCCAGAGTTTTTGCTTTTGATTGTCAGAACAGGCTTTTGGAGGTATAATAAAAACAGCATAGGATAAAGATGCCAGAATTGTGGCACAGTCTGTATGAGGTCATAGAAGGAGCATACGAAGATGAACAGCATTTACCGGGATATTTTCAGAGGGATCCATGAGGGAAGATGGCTGAGTATTGAATATCGCAACAAAGAAGGACAGATTTCAAGGTACTGGATTGGAATTTATGATCTGAATGCAGCCAAACGTACATTAAGGGTGGAAGGTCTGCATCTTGGCAGGTATACAACGGAAACCTTTGAGTTGATTTATATTGATTCAATTCTTTCTTCCAGTATTGTGGAAGGCTCTTATTGTCCCATCAATGAAGAATTAGTAGAAGATATTTATTTGAATCCCCATAAATATAAAGAATTATTTGACCATACAGTGAATCTGAAAATACTGAATTATCTGGAAATGTGTAACCGGATGGATACAGTGCCTTATTATTCAGACTTTGAGTTGATACGGTTTTTAGATCGGGAAAGTTTTCAAGGAGAGGCGTATCAATTGAATGAAGAACAGTTTCGTATGGTTGTGAAGAATTTCCAGTATAAAACACAGGAAAAAAGAACCAGGGAGGGCAAACTTAAGATACAGCAGCTTGCCATGAATGTCCTTAGCATACATACACCCAGAGGATTGTATGTACTGGCTTATCGGAAATTGCAGTTGGATGTGAAGCAAAGGATTCTGCGCCCAGAGGATGAAATTATAATCTGTACCGAATATACCCTGGATGGTGTAAAGGAAAATGTACGGAAATTTCTGGATGCAGAGGAGTATGAGCTGCTTAAGGATTTTGAAAGAAATCAGGAGCTGATTAAGGAGTGTATTACCAATCATAGCAGACAGGTATTGGGGGTAGATGATATGCCTTATATGATTGGTCTTGGCATGGACATTATTCTGGACTTGCACAAGGAATATGAATCTGTGATAGAGATGTACCAAAAAGAGGAGGTGACAGCTCCCATTCGTGCTTTTTTTGGAGAAATGGTAAGTAAACCCATTCGCAGAAAAGCATATCCGATTGTGCTTGCAGAACAGAAGGTGAATCTGGATCAATTGCTGGCCATTAACAATGCCATGAAATATCCTGTTGCATATATTCAGGGGCCTCCCGGAACAGGGAAGACAAGCACGATTATCAACACTATTGTCACTGCCTTTTTCAATGAAAAAACGGTGCTGTTTGTCTCTTATAACAATCATCCCATCAACGGGGTGGTGGAGAAGCTTCTGGGGATGAAATATCAGGATAATAGAATTCCTTTTCCAGTTTTGCGCTTGGGTAACCGCGAGAAAATGCAGGAGGCATTGGATTATATTAGAACGGTCTATGAACAGACACAGACGATTAAGGTCTATGAATCCACGCTAGACAGGAAGCGAGATGACAGAATTGAGCGTGCCAAAAAGCTGTCGGGTTTGTTGCGCAGGTACGAAGAATTGTTGGATTTGGAGGAACGAAAGGAAACTATTGGCCGGGTACTGGAATATGAGAATGAACAAAAGCTGTCATTTCAGATACTTCCCTTTCAGGCAGATTTACAGGGAAGACAGATGGAGCAGGTAAAACGGCGGATGGAAAAAATAAGAGGTACCAATGGGAGAAATTCTGGCAAGAATGGTTTTGGGAGCTGCCAGACAGCAAAAGAACAAAGATGGGAATTTATTGAAGAAGAAGCATTTTCTCTTTTGGATGACAATGTAGAGGAATTGAAAAAATATCTGTATTTTACCTCTGCCAGATACATTAAAAAATTAGACTCTCCCAGGCATAAGGATTTAAGGGAAATTATACAAAATGTAAATAAAAAAACAAGGCTGGAGGATTTTTCCAAATATCTGGGTAAAAGAGAAAATATAAAAAAATTACAAGAAATTTTCCCCATTGTGGCAACTACTTGTATTTCTGCCCATAAGCTGGGGGAGCCTGTGTCCATGTTTGATATGGTGATTATGGATGAGGCCAGCCAGTGCAATATGGCTGTTTCCCTGGTGCCCATTCTTAGGGGCAGCAGTCTGATGATGGTGGGAGATCCCCAACAGTTGAATCCGGTGATTCAGCTAGAAGAGATGGTAAATCAGAAATTAAGAAAAAAGTATAATATTTCGGATGAGTACGACTATCGAAAAAATTCTATTTACAAAACCTTTCTGGCCTGTGATGCGGTAAGTGATGAAATTTTGCTCCACTATCATTACCGCTGCCATGAGAAAATCATTGGATTTAACAATAAAAAGTACTACAATGAAAAGCTCTGCATCAAAACGGAAAGCAGGGAGCAGGAGCCTTTATTATATATTGACGTGAAAGGCAGTCAAAGCGATGGGAAGAATACAGCCCCTGGAGAAGTGGAGGAAATTATAAACTATGCGGTCAGAAACAGGGACAAGACCATAGGGGTTATCACTCCTTTTGTCAATCAGAAAAAATTGTTGGAGGAAGCGGTACAAAAAGCCCATTTGACCAATGTGGATTGCGGAACGGTCCATGCATTTCAAGGGGATGAAAAAGATATTGTTTTGTTTTCCACAGCGCTCACCGCACAGACCCAGGCAGGGACTTATGAATGGTTGAAAAATAATAAAGAACTGATTAATGTAGCTACCTCAAGAGCCAGGGACAAATTGATTATCCTGTCGGATATGGAGAATCTTGGGCGGCTGCATTTACAAAACGGGGAGGATGATCTGTACGAGCTGGTGCAGTATGCCAAATTGAATGGAACATCTCATGTAACCCAGAAGAAAGCCAATTCCAGGGCTTTGGGGGTGAAGCCCTTTAGTTCAGCCATAGAGGAAGCATTTTTAAAAAATCTCAATCATGCATTGGAAAATATCTGGCTGTCCCAGAATCGTTTTCAAGTACAACATGGTGTGGATATTTCGGAAATACTTCCAGAAGAAAGAAATTGGGAGGAATTGTTTTATTCCCCACAGTTTGATTTTGTGGTGTATGAGCAGCAGGGGAGCCAGGAATCTCCGGTACTGGCTATTGCCTTAGAGGGAAGGGAACATCTGGAAGAGGAAATCGCAAGGCGGCGAGAGCAGCAGCGGCAGGAAATTTGTCAAAGGTTTGGTTTGCAGCTGCTTCGGGTGGAAAATTCCTATGCCAGACGGTATAACCATATCAAACAAATTCTTGTGAATTTCTTTTCTGGCAAACATTTGTAGTATCTTGGATGTTCAGTTTTAGGTATGAAAAAATGAAATATTCGTTCTTTAGGGTTATGATTGACAAAGAAAAACTACTATGGTAGTATAAGATTATAGACTACTATAGTAGTTTTATGAAGTATACAAAAAAGTGAAAGTTTATACACAAGGCGGCTCAGGGTAATGGGAGGTATCATGGATATGAAATTGTTTGATTCAGAATTGAAAGTAATGGATGTGTTGTGGCGGGAGGGAGATGCTACTGCCAAATATATCTCAGATGTATTAAAGGAAGAGGTGGGATGGAACAAGAATACTACGTATACTTTGATTAAAAGATGTATCAAAAAGGGAGCGATTGAACGTTTTGAGCCTAAGTTTATGTGTCATGCCCTGATTCCTAAGGAGGAAGTCCAGGAGGCGCAAACAGAGGAGTTGATTAATAAGATCTATGATGGATCAGCGGAGCAATTATTTGCGGCTTTGTTAAGCAGGAAGAAATTGTCATCGGAACAGATTGACAGATTGAAACGAATGGTAGAAGAGCTGGAATGAGGTGATGACAAGTGAAGTTATGGGAGATGAGTATTTCTGGGGGGATTCTGATTCTAGCTATTTTCGTACTCCGCAGGCTGTTTCGGAATAAGGTGCCCAAACGGACATTTGTAATTTTATGGATGGTGGCGTTGGTAAGGCTTTTGGTTCCAGTGTCGGTGAATGCTCCCTGGAGTATCCATACATGGTTGCAAATAGAAAATTGGATGCAGGAATATACAGGAAGCAGTGAGAAAGATTGGATACAGGAATATGCAACAAGAGATACAGAATCCTTTGTGCAGGAGAAAATGGCAAAGGAAGAAAAGAACCAGGAGCAGAATTTTCAAACGATATGGAAGCCGCTGGGATTACAGGATGCGGTTTCGGTTTGGACGGTGATTTATTTTGGTGGAATGTTGTTGTGTGCAGGTTTTTATTTGTTTACCTATGTGAAATATTATGGCAAATTTCGAGTGGCATTGCCAGTAGAAGATTGTGCTGTTTGGGAATGGGTGGCTTCTTTTCCGCTGAGGCGCAAGGTGAAGGTACGTCAGTCAGATTTGATTTCAACGCCTATGACTTATGGGATACTGCATCCGGTAATTTTACTTCCAAAAGGGGTAAAGTGGGAAAATCCCCAGCAGATTCCGTTTGTGATTACCCATGAGATGGTCCATATCCAAAGATTTGATGTGGCAAGGAAACTATTGTTTGTGATTTCGGTGTGTATCCACTGGTGGAATCCACTGGTGTGGGGGATGAGTGTTCTAGCAAATCAGGATATAGAATTGGCTTGTGATGAGGGTGTTTTACAGTATTTTGGAAAGGAGAACAAAGCTGCTTACGCTCTTTCCCTGATTAGCTTGGCGGAAAGAAACACGGAATTGGCATCTTGCCCAGCCTGTCGTTTGTTCGGGCGAATGGTTCGTGGTTCAGTGGGAAACGGATTTGGCAAGGATGCAATGGAAGAAAGGATTGTTGCGATTATGAAAAATAAAAAAATTACGATTGGAGCAGTGACAAGAGCAGGAATCCTGGTGATTTTTGTGATTGTTTTGTTTGTTGCTTCTGGGCTTCAAAAAGATACCAAAGATACCAGAGAAGATTATGTAGCGGTGGAGAAGGAACAGGCGCCCATAGACACGCAGGTAGTAAGAACTGAGAAGGTCGCAGATTTGAGAGAAATCAGTGGCGGTATGATTTTTCTTCCGGTGCCTAAAAAAGATCCCTCAGAAATTTCCAAGGAATGGGATTTGGATTCTGAGATTGTATATGAAGCAGAGGAGGAAACAGGACTTTTGGAGCTTTACCAGAATATTTGCCATAGTAAGGAATTTCCAGAGTATGAGAAATTTGGGTTGTCGTATGATGAGGATGAGGGACATTTTGTATATCAGGGAGAAATTGTGGGATATTTTAAAGATGAAATAGAGCCTGGTTTGTTTCGCAGATTTACCGATCATGTGGGAACGATAGGGCTTGTGGTGTTACGGGACGGTTCCTGGAATATGACGGGATTTCAGGAGAAAAGATAAAAAGATTCATAGGGAGGATAGAATCATATGGAGGCGCCAGGATGGAAAAAGATATGAGAAACAGAGCTTCTGAGGAAGAGAAGATTTTCATAGAAAATGTAGAGGAGCTGGAAGATTTAGAGTATACAGGAGAAGGGGAAAAACCGCTCTTTGCATCCGTCAGGGTGAATAAAAAGGATTTTTCGGTTTATGAGCTTTACCGTAAATATCAAAAGGGACAATTGATCCTGGAGATATCTTTTCAGAGAAATGAAGTTTGGAAGGGAAGGCAGAAATATGAGCTGATCGAGAGTATATTCATGGGTCTTCCTCTATCGGTTTTTTATTTTAAACAACAGGACAATGCTACATATGTTGTGGTAGATGGAACACAAAGGCTGTCAGTATTATTTGATTATTTGAATAATAAATTTTCATTGAAATCATTGAAAATATTGAAGTTTTTAAATGGAAAAAAGTTTAAGGATTTAACTGGTGAATTGGGAATATACCAGTCTCAGTTAGAGGATTATCAAATTTATTCCCATGTGATTCTACCGCCCACGCCAGATAAGATATTGTTTGATATTTTTGACCGGGTAAACCGAGGAGGAACATTGCTGAATAAACAGGAAATCAGGAATGCGCTGTACCATGGCGAGGGATTGGATATGATTGCAGAGATTACCAAAACAGAAGCATTTGCTGGGGCGACTGGGATTGAACACAGTAAGGATAGCCGAATGCAAGGGGCTTATCTGGTGACAAGATTTTTATCATTTTATTTGCTATTCCATGATTATCTGAAAAAAGAGGGAAAACCATATGAATATAATGGGAATCTGGATGATTTAATAGAGACAACCTTAACACAATTAAATCATACTTCCAAAAAAGAGTTAGACAGGCTTCGCGAAATGATCATCCAGTGTCTCATTCAGACGGAAGCAATTTTAGGAAAAGGCGCGTTTCGAAGGGAATTGAACAGTTCAAATCCAATCAACATGAATCTCTTTGAAATTACTTTATATGTTATGTCATTGATATGGGAAAAGAACTTGTCTGTAGATCCACAGAAGGCAAAATCAGCTTTCTATGATGTAATTACCAACCAGGAGTTTTTGGAATATATCGGGAACGACAGAGAACAGACAGATAAGGTATATGGTAGACTTCGATGGGCGGAGCGTTTCTTTGAGGAGATTTGTCATGATTGAAAAAGTTTATGTAAGAGCATTGAAATCTATGAAAAATTTGCAGGTGAAGTGTTCCTGGCTGAATGTATTCGTGGGTACGAACTCTTCTGGAAAATCAACTTTTTTGCAGGCGTTGCTATTGATGGCGCAGAATGGGAGGAACGAAGATGGATTAAACGGTAAGCTGGTTTCACTAGGAGAATTTCGGGAAGTCAGGAATCATTATATGCCAAAGGATGCCATTCGAATAGAGATATGGGAACAGGGGAAAGAGAAGTCTGCCTGGATTGAGTTTGAGGAGAACAAAGAGGAGGATTCCTATAAAATAAATACACATTATATGGCGGCAGATGATTATTACTATGATGAAGGCCAGTCCAGCGGTTTGATGGAAGGAATCGGGTTCCATTATCTTTCATGCCAAAGAATTGGCGCCAGGGATATTTACGAAAAAAATATATTGGAAGAGAGTGGATTTGGCATAGGTGGAGAATTTGCAATGGCTTATCTGCTTAGAAATGAAGGGAAGCCGATTGAAATGGCGGTGAAAAGTGATGGTGTTACCAACAGTCTGTTAGATCAGGTCAATTACTGGTTGAACGCCATGATAGGAACAACCATATCTGTCAGTGATTTAAAAAAGACAAATTATCTGCAAGTAAAATATAACAATAATCCAGCAAATGCCAGCGCAGAAGCGTTGCATTGCCGTCCTGTGAATGTGGGGTCTGGCGTCAGCTATTTGATTAGTATCATCATTACCTGCCTGGGTGCGGAGAAGGATTCGGTGATTATTATTGAAAATCCTGAAATACATCTTCATCCTAAGGCACAGTCCAGACTATGCGAGTTCTTGTATTTTATCAGCCAGTGGGGGCGGCAGTTGTTTGTGGAGACACACAGCGATCATATTTTTAACGGAATCCGTGCAGGGGTTGCTACAAAAAAGATGGATCAGGACAATGTAACGGTTAATTTTTTTGCAGTAAATGACCAGTATGAGACACAATGCAATCCAATTATTTTTGAAGAATATGGTAAGATAGTGGGTTTGAATGAAGAGATGGATTTAAAGGATTTGTTCGACCAGTTTGAAATTGATTTGGATAGAATGTTAGGAATATAAATAATGAGGATTACAAAAGAAGATGGATTACTATTTGAATGAATATTCCTTACGGGGACAATTTTTAGATTTGGATGAATTTTATACTTCCTTGCGGGAATGTACGTTGCCGGTTTTGAAAAAAATACGTGAAGGAAAGGGGAATGTTATTTGGAAGAAGGATACCTTCTGGCAGTCGGAAATCTGCAATGGAATTACTTTGGGAAAGATTCCCCAAAAGAAAAATGAGCGTTCCGGTGAATATGCAGCCTTTAAAATACAATTGACCAGGCTGGCGTATGAGGAGCCTTTTTGGGAACCTGAGAAGGAGCCGGAGATTCAGATCAAAGAATATCGGTTTGATCCAGGGTATTGCAAAAAATTTGAAACAGTAAATTGCTTTTTAAGAGCAGCAGAGATGGAGGGCAGAATCGTATCTTTTCTACATAAAGAGTATAAAAAGGAGAAGCTTCCCCTTGTGTTCCAGTACAGAAACCAAGAACAGGAATATGAGCTGGATAATATTTTTCACCTTCATTGGTGGGACAGAGAACCGCAGATAAAAACCTGGAGAGTCGGGCAGAAATATATGATAGAAATTCGGGCGAATGAGTTTGATTTTCATCCGCCCCATTTCCATGTTTCCAGCAATGAGCGCTCGGGTGTGTTTTTGTTAAGCAATGGTCAGATGTACGCAAGGGGAAAAAAGAAATGGCAGCCCCATATGATATCGGAGATTACAAAGTGGTATCAGTTACATAGAGAAGAATTATTGGAAACATGGGAAAATCTTCATGGGAGTTTGAAAAAATGAATCTTGGTGAGTGGAGTCGGCTGGCTGCTCATATGGGGCTGGAATCTTTCATTTAAACGGTTATGTGAAGGATTCCTCCTATTTTCCCAATAGGTTCTGCTATCCCTGTATTTGAATAGAATGTTGGCTCCTTTGATATGGCTGGTTTGTTCCCAAATAGTTCTGGTTGTTGGACTGTCTCTTGTTTTGCAAATGCCTTTCCCGTTTCGCTGATTTCAAGGGTATCTGCTTTAGGAGCAGTATCTTCTTGCATTTCTTCTTCCTGTTTCTCCTGCTCCTCTTTGCGTTTTTCGATTGCTTTTTCTAATGTTAACTTTTCGTGTTCTTTTGCCTCTTTGGAATCCTCTTCCATTCCTTCCTCTGCTTCTGTTTGGTATTCTTGGACTTTTCCAGCAAAGTCTGAAGCATAATTCATAGCGCGTTCCATGACTGCCATATCCCCTCTTCTTCGGGCGTCTTTATACACCCGGAATGGGACTTTTAACAGATTGTAGTTTGTATTGGCTCCAGTCAGCCCTTCCATAGTTTTTATATGCATATGGAGTCTCCTTTCTGTATTGTTATTGTATATCTTTTTTCGCCAATAGCAGGAGGAGCCGTTAGCTTTTTGTCTCAAAAGGATTGTTTGATGTAACATGAGGAAGACGGCAAAGAATTAGAATAGCTCATTTACAGCTTTGGTATGGGCAGCAGCACAGAAATAGTAAATACCCGATGTTTTAGTTCTGTTTCTATGGTTCCATTGTATTTCTGTGATGTTTCCAGAACATTCAAAAGCCCAATGCCATGACGCAGTTGCTTTGATTTGTCCGTGTATATGACGGGCCCCATATCCTTGAGGCTTGTGCTGTTTTTTACTTCCAACAAAAAGAAGCTTTTTTGGATATCGGAATGTATAGAGATAAATTTTTCAGGGCTTTCTCCTAATTTGTTGCAGGCTTCGATGGCATTGTCTAAAATATTCCCGATGAGCACACAGAAATCAAAATCTTCAATTCCGCATTTTTTCGGTATTTGTAGGTCAACCGCCCATTGGATTTTGTTCTTTTTGGCTTCTTTTCTCTTCTGATAAAGCAGGGCATCCACCACCTGATTTCCAGTGGTATCTTCACTTTTGTCAAAGGCTCCGGTTATTGCCATTTGCTGGAGGTAATCCTTCATTTTTTCCCATTCTTTCTGTTCTAGTAAGGCGTAAAGCCCTATGATATGATTTTTCATATCATGTCGAAGACGCTCCATTTTCCTGTATTGCTCTTCCAACATGTTGTAAACTTCAACTTTTGCTTGATATTGTTCCTTGCGTTTTTGCTCCATGTAAATTCGGTCCATGCCTAAAATATAAAAATATTCGATGCACATGCAAAGAAGGGCAAGAAGCAAATTGGCGCCGTAGCTGAAAAGCTGGTTATAAGAAAGATTCCAACGGTCTTCTCCCCGAAACATAATTCCTTTTGTAGCAGCCCATTCTGCAATGTCTTGTACGACGGTCAGAATGATTATGGGAATTGCCGACATAAGATACCATTTTTTTACTTTTCCGTTTAATATAGATAGCAAGGGTTTTTCCAAGAAATGAATAACCACTGTATATCCTACAAGCTGCAGAATTAGAATAAAATATTCGGTTTTAACACTGTAGACAGTAGTAGGATCTTTTTCCATTCCATAGGAGTACAATAGCAGCAGGAAATAGACAAAAGAACTCAGGAACTGGTTTGTTAACCTCATACATCCAAGGAATATGGCGGCTGTTAATAGCTTTTTTTCCGTTTCTGCTTGAAACAGTACAAGGGTTAACACAAAAATAGTGATGTGGGACAATAATATTCCTACTGGATAGGAAACGAAAAGGCAGATGGCATTTCCAACTATGTAGGTGAGAAACAGGAGTAGGGTGAATATCTTTCCATTATGTTTCCCACAGTTGAGATATTTTTTGGTAGAATGTTCTGTGACCCATGCATATCCTGCATAGCAGAATAGGTAAAAAGAAAAAAGATAATATTCGAAGCTCATAAGATTCCTCCGCTTTTTCTCATGTAGTTTAATAGTTCCTGACAAAATGCTTCATATCTTCTTTTAGCTATGATAATTTTCTCACCATGGTCCAGGATGATTTCCTGACGGTTGTATCCTTTGACCCAGCTAAGGTTCACCAGATAGCTTTTGTGGCAGCGGAAAAATCCTTTTCCTTGCAATTGCTGTTCCAGCAGGCCAATTTGTTTATAGAAATGAAAAATTTCATCTGTTTGGTGTGCATAAATCATCCTTCCTCTGATTTCAAAATAGCAGATGTCTGACAAAAAAAGTTTTTTCTTTTGACGTTCACTATTGACGATTAAAAATTCCCGGCGTTGCTTTTTGGTTTTTTCAACTGCCCGTTTTAGAACTCTCTGCAATTTTTGGTATGCAATTGGTTTTACCAAATACCAGAAAGGTTCTGCTTCATAAGCGTCAAAGACATATTCCCTACTGGATGAAATAAAAATTAGCAAACCGTCAAATGTTTTTTCACGGAAGAATTCTGCTGTTTTCATTCCATCCAGCTCTTTCATAATGATATCTAGAAAAACAATGTCAAATTGCTCTGAAGCTTGGAGCAGCTCTTTTCCACTGTGAAATTGGCGTATTTGAACGGGCACGTTCAGTTCTTCTAACGCTAATTTTATTTTTCCGGCTATCTGGCTGCATTCTAATATTTCATCGTCACACACTGCGATAGAAAGCATAAAGATACCTGCCTTTTCTTTTGATTTTTAATATTATTATCGGCAGGTAGGAGACAAAAATTCTGTTACCTGTAAGAAATGGGCGGTTTTATGTTACAACCGAAGAAGATTTCCTTTTTAGAAACAGTTGCGGGATGAATAGAAATATGATAGAATGAAGGCGATAAAATTTCAAAATAAACAGAAAAAATGTAGCTATGTCGTGAATGATAAGAAAATATGAAATAGCAGTTCAAAAGGTTTCGTGAGTCAGACAGGCCTGTGCAATATGACAGGCTTGTATTCTGTTTGTGTGAATAAAGAAAAGAAGAAAAGGAGAGGTTTCAATGAATTTGCTGGATGAATTAAGAGAGTTGGGAGTAAGTGTAGATGAGGGTGTAAAGCGTTTGGGAGGAAATACGGCTATTTATAAAAAGATGCTTTGCTCATCCTTTGTGAAGATGATGAAAGGGTATGTGGTGGAACCTGATTTTGACAATGAGAATTATCAGGATGTGATAGAAAAGGCCCATGCGATCAAGGGAGCTGCTGGTAATTTGTCTGTGACGCCTCTCTATGAGGCTTATGGAGAAGTTGTGAATTTGCTGCGTAATGGGCAGCCAGAGCAGGCGAGAGAGGTTCTTATAAAAGCGATTCCTGTCCAGGAACAGATTATGGGTGTGCTAGAGAAATATACGGAAAAGAAATGATGAAGCCCTGTTAGACGTGTTTCTGCCAGTTCTTGTTGATTTTGATAATTGCGGAGTGATTTTCAGTTGAAAATGTCCTTGTATATGGCAGAATACATAGTATGGAGGATGGAATGGAGAAGAATGTTAAGAAATTTTTGAGAAATAGTTTTGTCTCCGTAATCAGTATATGTATTGTTGTATTTATTGCTTTGGTTTTGATTATGGGCAAAAGGACAGAAAGAACTATTGATGAAATCAGTGAAATTTATATGTCTGAGATGAATATTCAGCTAAGTCAAAAGTTTACGACAGTAATCAATCTGCGGCTGAGTCAGGTGGAGGGAATCATCAAGCGTACCCCTCCGGAAGGAGCGGTGTATGGAGAAGAACTTATGGAAGACCTTGCCCTTGGCGGTGAAGTGAGGGAATTTTCTTTTCTGGGATTGTGCAAAGAAGATGGAACCATAGAGACAATTTATGGCGATGAAGTGAGTGTTTCCACAGAGAATATAGTGGAGATTTTACAATCTTATGGAAGTATTGTGGCAACAGGAATGAGTGAAAAGGAAGAGCGACTGCTCCTTTTGGGAAAGGAAGCAGTCTATCCGATGGAAGATGGCGGGGAAAGTGTTGCGCTGGTTGCAGGAGTTCCCATGGACTATCTGAAAGAAGCCCTTTTTTTAGATGTGGATGATACGCTGATTTATACCCATATCATTGACAGCCAGGGGGATTTTGTAATCAGAAGCGGCGATGCATTCCGGGAAAGCTACTATGAGCGTATTTTGGCAGAGATGCAGCATGAGGGAGAAGGCGGAGCCAAAGAGTATGTGTCAGAGCTAAAAGAGGCCATTGAGAATGGGCAGATCTATTCCAAGATGATTACCCTCAATGGGGAAAAGCGGTATACATATTGTACGCCCATTGATAAGGATTTGGATTGGTATCTTATTACGGTGATGCAGCAGGATGCTATGGAAGAGCCCATTAGTAACCTGGATATCCAACGTGTCGGGATTATGATTATTTCTTCTCTTATGATTTTGGTGGCTATGTCTGTGGTGTTTTTTAAGTATTTTAAATTTTCTGTTCAGCAGATGGATAGACTATACGAGGCGCAGCAGACTGCAATTCGTTCAGATAAAGCGAAAAGTGAGTTTCTTTCCAGCATGAGCCATGATATCAGAACTCCTATGAATGCTATTATTGGAATGACGGAGATTGCATTGAAAAATATTGATGATCCTGACCGTCTGGTGGATTGTCTTGGGAAGGTGAAGTTATCCAGTAAGCATTTGTTGGGACTGATCAATGATGTTTTGGATATGTCCAAAATTGAAAGTGGGAAGATGACCCTGAATATGAATCAGATGTCCCTAAAGGAAACAATGGATGATATTGTAAATATTATGCAGCCTCAGGTAAAAGCGAAGAATCAATTTTTTGATATTTTTATTCAATCAATCAAAAGTGAAAATGTTTTTTGCGATTCCGTACGTTTGAACCAGGTGCTTTTGAACCTTCTTTCCAATGCAGGCAAATTCACACCCGAAGGAGGAAGGATTGATGTACGTTTGTATCAGGAGGATTCGCCCCAAGGAGAAGAGTATGTACGAACCCACTTTATTGTGGAGGATAATGGAATTGGAATGTCGGAGGAATTTCAGAGGAAAATATTTGACAGCTTTGAGCGGGAAGATACTGATCAGGTAACAAAGATTATGGGGACCGGCCTGGGTATGTCCATTACCAAAGCAATTGTAGACCTTATGAAAGGCTCTATTGAATTGGAGAGTGAACAGGGCAAAGGCAGCAAGTTCCACATTACCTTAGATTTGAAGAAGTCGGATGTCGATGAAAGAGATATGATGCTTCCTCATTGGGATGTTCTTGTGGTGGATGACAATGAACAGTTATGTACCAGCGCAGTTTCTAATCTCCAGGAGCTGGGAGTTCACACAGAGTGGTCTTTGGATGGCAGGCAGGCAGTGCGCATGATTGGCGACAGGCATTTGCAGAATAATGATTATGATTTTGTATTGGTGGATTGGAAAATGCCCAATATGAATGGAATTGAAGTGGTCCGTGAGATGCGCAATGTCACAGATGGAAACAAGATACCAGCGTTTTTGATTTCTGCTTATGACTGGAGTGAGCTGGAGGATGAAGTGGATGCTTCTGAGATTGAAGGATTTATTTCCAAACCATTGTTTAAATCTACTTTGTATTTGTATTTGAAAAAATATATGGAAGGAGTCTCAGAAGAAGAGGAAGCAGAGGAAGAGGAAATCGATTTTGAAGGGAAGCATGTACTTCTTGCAGAGGATATTGATGTAAACTGGGAGTTTATCAGTGAGATTCTATCTTCGGTTGGCTTAATCCTAGATCGTGCTGAGAATGGAAAAGAGTGTCTTGAGATGTTTGAAGCCTCTGACATTGGATTTTATGATGCAATCCTTATGGATATCCGTATGCCAGTTATGAATGGGTATGACGCAACGGTTGCAATCCGCGCCTTGGAACGTTCCGATAATGGATTGCCAATTATTGCGATGACGGCAGATGCATTTTCTGATGACGCTCAGCATTGCTTGGAAGTGGGAATGAATGCTCATATTGCAAAACCGATTGATTTGAAAGAATGTATGCGTACCTTGCAAACATATCTTTCTCAAACGTAACTAACATAGATATGTGAAATTTGGCTGTCACGCCGGTGATTGTAAATCATAGGTGTGACAGTTATTTTATCTTATAGGAAATGCCTTGCCACGCTAAAGCGTGAAAGTCTCTTTCCTATAAGACAAAAAATAATATGTGCACTCGCACAAGAGGTAAAATATTGCTTCGCAATTGTGCTCGGCGCAGCAAAGTGTCCAAGCCCCTCATGAGTGAGGGGTAGGGGAGCTGAAGTGGGCTTGCCCACTTTGTTCTTACTCCGGCGGACTTGCCCACTTTGTTGTTGCACTGCGGCGAGCAAAAACATCCCCCCAGGAGGCTTCCCTCCTTTCTTTTTGGTATGATAAAATACCTATGATAAATGTTACGATATAGCAGGAAAAGAGGAAAAAATGAAAAAGAAAATACTGGGTATATTGTGTTGTTTTATTCTCGTAACAGGAGGTATTCTATCTGGATGCGGCTTCCAAAAGAATGGTGAAAATGATTCTGGCGGTCAAGGGAAAGATTCTTCGGATCGTATTGTCTGCTATGTGGGCCATGGATTTTGGGATGGTTCCTTAGACCCAGTCAAAGGCGGTTTTTCCTATGGGTATGATTTTATCAATAACGGACTGGTACGCGTCAATTCCCAGTCAGAATACGAAGGAGACTTAGCCAAAAGCTGGGAAGTTTCGAAGGATTCTTTGGTGTACACGTATCAATTAAAAGAGGGGATTCAATTCCAGGATGGTTCTCTATTTACGGCTGAGGATGTTGTGTTTACATATGAGACGGTAATGGCGAATCAGGGGCAGAATGGGGAAGTTGATCTTTCTAAATTGGAAAAGGTTGAGGCTGTGGATGAATATACCGTAAGGTTTACTTTAAAAGAGCCCTTTTCTCCGTTTTTGGACACCACAGCCCAGCTTGGGATTGTGCCAAGTGATGGATATGACAGTGCGGTGTTTGATCAGATGCCCGTAGGGACAGGTCCCTGGAAGGTGATTCAGTATGATACAGAACAACAGTTGATTGTGGAAGCCAATGAAGATTATTTTGAAGGAGCGCCGAAAATCAAGCGTGTCACCTTTGTGGATATGGATAATGAAGCAGCCTTTTCCAATGCCAAGTCAGGCCAATTGGATGTGGTTATGGTGCAGCCTTCCTATGCAGTAGAGACGTTGGAAGGCATGCATGTGGAAAAGCTGGAAACCATGGATGTGAGAAACATCAGTCTTCCCTGTAGAGAGCCAGGAACTTTTACCAATGAAAAAGGGGAAACAGTGGAGGTTGGTAATCCTGTAACTTCAGATGCTTCTGTACGCAAGGCGTTAGCCATTGGAGTGAATCGGCAAGAGGTGATCGACCATGCATTTAACGGAGTAGGCCGTCCGGCTTGTGGCTGGACAGATAATCTAGTCTGGGGAAATACGTTAGAATTTCAGGATGCTAAGGAAGAGGAAGCTGGAAAATTATTGGATGAAAATGGATGGGTGGATCAAGATGGTGATGGGATCCGTGAAAAAAATGGTGTGAAATGTGCTTTTGAGGTATACACACCCTCGGATGAACAGGATCGTTATCTGCTGGCGGTGGCAGTGGCAGAAAATGTGAAGGATTTAGGAATTTCTATAGAAGTAAAGCAGACCACTTGGGATGAAATTGCAGAAAAATCTTATACTCAGGGAGTCGTATGGGGATTTGGGCAGTATAGTCCTATGGTTATTGATAATCAATACCAGTCCAGCCATTTTACAGTACAAGCCTACAGCAACCCAAGTGGATACGAGAATCAAAAGGTAGATGATTTAATCGCAGAGGCTATCTCGGCCAATCATCATAAGGATGCCCTTGCAGCATGGAAAGAGGTTCAGACAGCTTATATGGAGGACTATCCCTATCTGTACCTTGTGAATGTGGAACACTGTTATTTTGTTAGTGACAGACTGGATATCTCAATATATACTCAGATTCCTCATCCCCATGGACATGGGATTCCAATTATCTGTAATATGAAGGATTGGAAGATAAAGGAGTAGAGATGAAAAGATTTTTTGGAATAATTCTGCGTATGATAAGCCTTTTAGCAGCCATAAGTATTCTTTCCTTTTGGTTGGTGACGAATGCGCCTATTGACCCATTGACGGCATATATTGGGACAAATTCAACGATTTCCGGGGAGGCAAAGGAAGAAATTGCAGAATATTGGGGATTGAAGGATCCACCCTTCGAACGGTTTTTGACCTGGGCAAGAAATACCTTAAGGGGTGATTTGGGAGACTCTATTGTCTATAAACAGCCAGTGATGACTGTGATTAAGGAAAGGTTTCAGTATTCCCTGGTATTGCTTTTGATTGCCTGGGTATGTTCTGGAATTCTTGGGTTTTGTTTGGGTATGGTAGCGGCAGTTTTTCAGGGAAGTCTGTTGGATAAAATCATAAAAATGATTTGTCTGATGTTCCAGTCCTCACCAACTTTTTGGGTGGGGCTGCTTATGCTTAGCATTTTTGCAGTAAATTTGGGCTGGTTTCCCATCGGCCTGGCGGCGCCTATGGGAAAGCTTGCCTCAGAGGTTACGGTGGGAGAGCGGATTCACCATTTGATTCTGCCTTCTATCACATTAAGTATTCTTGGAATTGGAAAGATTACTTTGTATACCAGACAGAAGCTGTTGGAAATTTTTGAGAGTGAATTTATTTTATATGCAAGAGCAAGAGGCGAAAGTACCTGGCAGATGGTAAGAAGGCATGGGATAAAAAACATAGCGCTTCCGGCAGTCACGGTACAGTTTGCTTCTTTTAGTGAACTGTTTGGTGGGATTGCCTTGGCTGAGACAGTATTTTCTTATCCAGGAATTGGAAGTGCAGTAACTGCGGCGGGGCTTGGCGGAGACGTGCCTTTATTGCTTGGGATTGCCCTTTTCAGTGCAGTCTTTGTATTTGTAGGGAATTTAATTGGGAATATTTTATATGGAGTGATAGACCCAAGAATCAGGGAGGGCATTTCTCATGAGTAAACAGATATGGGGGCTTTGGAGCCGGAAAAAAGAAAGGGACGGTTTCTGGAACCAGAGAAGAAAAACCTTCTTTTGGATTTGGCTTGCAGTGGTGTATGTCATGCTTATTTTGTTAGATGGATGGGGGATGCCCCCAGAAAATTATGGGGTAGATTATGGCGCAAAATTTATAGCTCCCTGTTTTTCACATCCCTTTGGTACGGATTACATGGGAAGGGATATGTTTTTTCGAAGTATCAAAGGGTTGTCGAATAGTATTGTCATTGGCGTGATAGCTTCAGCCGTTAGCTCTTTGTTTGCATTGGCGCTGGGGGTGGCTGCTGCTGTGAGAGGTGGAATCATAGATCGGTTTGTCAATTGGTGTGTGGACCTGTGTATGGGGATTCCCCATTTGATGCTGTTAATTTTGATTTCCTTTATGATGGGCAGAGGAGGGAAGGGCGTTATGATAGCAGTGGCCTTAACCCATTGGCCGGAATTGACCCGGCTGGTGCGAGGGGAAGTACTCCAAATTCGCTCAGCCCAATATGTGCAGGCTTCTTACCGCATGGGAAAATCCTGGTTGGAGATTGCCTGGCAGCATATGATTCCACAAGTGTTGCCCATTTATCTGATTGGAGTGGTACTGCTGTTTCCCCATGCCATTATGCATGAGGCGGCCATTACCTTTCTGGGCTTCGGATTTTCACCAGAAACCCCAGCAATTGGTGTGATTTTGTCAGAATCTATGAATCATATTGCCACTGGAAAATGGTGGATGGCAGTATTTCCTGGGCTTTTGCTTTTGGCGGCGGTGATGCTTTTTGACGGGGCAGGAGAAAATCTTAAACGGTTAATGAATCCCAACAGCGGAAATGAATAGGAGGCGTAAAAAATGCAAGATCAAGAACAACAACCAGTGCTTTTGGTGGAGAATCTGAGTATTTCTTTTGATATGTATCGTCAAGGGATGGAGAAACATACAGTAGAAATGGTACATAAGCTTTCTCTTACGGTAAATGCTGGGGAAATTGTGGCGGTCGTGGGAGCCAGCGGTTCGGGGAAAAGTCTGCTGGCTCATGCAATTCTAGGAATATTGCCAAAGAATTCCAGGGTGGAAGGAACGATGAAATTTTGCGGTAACAATTTGGACGAAGCTCTGATCAAAAAGCTGCGGGGACGGGATATTTCTTTCATTCCCCAGTCAGTAGAATATTTGGACCCATTGATGAAGGTGGGTAAGCAGGTGATTGGCGCCGGAAGCCGTAAGGAGCGGAAATTGCGTCAGGAAAAGATGAGGCAGCTTTTTGTACGGTATCAATTAGAGGAATCTGTGGCAAAGCTGTATCCATACCAATTATCTGGCGGCATGGCAAGGCGTGTATTGATTTCTGGCGGAGTCATGAATGAGGCGAAGCTGATTGTGGCGGATGAGCCCACTCCAGGGCTTCAGGAGGAGCTTGCAAGGGAAACCATGAAAAATTTCCGCGAGCTTGCAGGAGAAGGCTGCGGAGTATTGGTGATTACCCATGACGTAGATTTGGCTTTACAGATGGCAGACCGGATTGCTGTTTTTTATGAAGGAAGTGTTGTTGAGGCTGCGCCAGCGGAAGCTTTTAGCGGTGATGGGAAGAGGCTTTATCATCCGTATAGCAAGGCTTTCTTGCGGGCATTGCCTCAAAATGATTTTTTTTAATGATACAAATTTATGGTGGAAAATAAATGTAGGTCCAGGGAGGTGTATGTATGCTGTATGAAAAGACAAGCATCCTATTAGAAGCTAAGAATATCAGTTTTCGGTATCGGAAAGATACTCCCTGGGTGCTAAAGAATATCAATTTTACGGTGAAAGCTGGAGAACGGGTAGCATTGGTGGGACCTTCTGGTTCTGGGAAAAGTACCTTGGCAAAAATTTTGGCAGGGTATGAGACGCCGATACAGGGGGAGGTAGTTTGGAACGGGGGAGCTTTGAAGAAAAAGGGATATTGCCCCATTCAGTTGATTGGACAGCATCCAGAGAAAGCAGTGAATCCTCGGTGGAAAATGGGAAAAATTTTGCGGGAATGCTGGGAACCAGAGGAAGAGCTCTTACAAAAAATGGGTATAGATCCATCATGGATGACACGATGGCCCATTGAATTATCTGGTGGGGAGCTGCAGCGTTTTTGTATCGCCCGGGTTCTGGGACCTGAGACCAAGTTTCTGATTTGTGATGAAATTAGTACGATGCTGGATGTGATTACCCAGGCACAGATTTGGCAGGTGGTGTTGGAGCACACAAAAAAATGCGGAATGGGACTGCTTGTGATTACCCACAATCTGGCGTTGGCAAAACGGATTTGTACCAGGATTGTAGAATTCTCAGAGCTTAATCAATTGGAATTATGAGAGAACAAAGTGGGAATTGCTATTTTTATCTTATCGGAAATATTTTCACGCGTTAGCGTGACAAGGTCTTTCCGATAGAATAAAAAAGAATCCCGCATTAAGCGAGATTCTTTCTACGTGCGTGAGAAGATTCGAACTCCCGACACCTTGGTCCGTAGCCAAGTGCTCTATCCAGCTGAGCTACACACACATAACAAATGTTCATTTGGAACGTTTATTATCTTACTCCAGATTCCTACATTTGTCAATAGGGTTTTTGAAAAAAAATTGGGAAATATGGTGAAAAAAATATCATAGTGTGATAGAATAACAAATAGTCGATAAAATATTGGTGGATATACAGGTAGGAGAACTTTCATGACAAAACAGGAATTTTTACATGAATTGCAGGTTGCACTGCAAGGGGAGATTGACCAGGCGGCGGTAAATGAAAACATAAGATTTTATGATAATTATATCATGGAAGAATCAAGAAAGGGAAAAACGGAAGAGGAAGTGACAGCTCAGCTTGGAAGTCCCAGGCTGATTGCAAAGACATTGATTGACACTTCTGAGAAGATTGCGTCTTCCCAGGGACAGTATTATTCTGGAGATTATGGCTCAGATACAGGAAGAGGGTTCCAAGCGGATTATTCTGAGCAGAATGGATGGGATGTACGTTTTGGCGGATTAAAATTAAACAGTTGGTATGGAAAATTGCTGTTGATTATGATAGCAGTTCTTTTGATTGTAATTGTAGCCAATGTGGTAGCATTTCTGTTACCTATTCTGGTGCCGATTATATTATTATTGTTGTTATATTCTTTGATTTTTGGAAATAGACGGTAAGTGGGCAGGAGGAACAGATGGAAACAGTAAAAGTAAGCAAAGGAAGAAATTTTCTAAAAAAGGGAGACAAAATCAAAGGTTTATTTATTATTTTGCAGGGAAGTGTACGGGCGGTTTCTGAAAATGACGAGTACAATATGGAACCGGGAAGTATCATTGGGTTGCCTGAAAGTCTTTCTGGAAGCTACGGATACGATTACGTAGCGAATGCAGACTGTGTGTTTTATGCTTTTCCGTACCGGACTGTGGAAGATTATAAGAAAATATTTACAGAAGAGGAAAAGTATGTGGCGGTATTTGCCATGGGAGCTATGCACCAGGCAAATATGCTGATACGGAGATATTCTATATTTTATAAAAAGGCACAAGAATATGATAAATTTTTTACAGGGAGCTATGGGGCTTACCAGAAATTTTGCGACGAGTATAAGCTGCCGGAAAAATCCCATCCAGGTATTGCCTCCTTTGGAACAGTGGCGATGGGTGGAAAGATAGAGCCCTGGGTTTTGGAATATTATGAGAAGATGTCTGGATTGTCTTTAAAAGTCATGGACCAGCAGCTGGCCAGGGATTATGTTCTTGGAATTGGGGCGATTTCCAATGCAGTCTGCTGGATGGGGAAATCTATGGAATTAATTGCCATATGGAAGGGATATCTGAAAGAAAATAAAGATATGCTGTTATCCAAGAGCCCGGACAGTCTTTTTTCCATGTATTTTGAATTGGCGAAAAAGGCGGCTTTTACAGGAGCAGACATTACACCAGTGCGTCAAAAAATTTCGGAGCTGATGGATTTTGCGAAAAAAAGTGGTTTCTATTCCGAACAGTTGATGCAGACTGTTTTTGCAGAGTATGAAGGTTATGATTTCAGCCGGGTGATGCAGGCGGAGAGCGACGATTCCCAGCAAGAGCAGACAGAGCCATATGAAGAGGGAATTGATTATCTGGGGCAGATTCTGGAATATTCTGGATATGAAGAGAAGAAGGCTAAAAGCTTTGTGGCTGCTTTACAGGAATACAAGAACCTTCCTGATATTCTGGCTACGACAGATGACGTGCGTAAGCTGCGTCGGAAGCTGACAGATGATTTTTATGAGATTTACGAATTGGCATTTTTCCATTCTCTGGAGATGAGCTATATGCCTACTTCCGTGAAAATGTTTTTGAATTTCGGTTTCATGGATGAGGAAATGGTAGGAAAGGAAAATACCCGCAGCCTGTTTGAATTAGCTGGAAGGATGAATCGATGCAAGGCGGATAATGTTTTTACCATATATCAATGGCTGTTGAGTGTTTACCAGGGGAAAAATGAACCTTCCAGAAATGAATTTGATATGGATTATACTGGCTATCTGAATGAGCAGAAAAAAACTGGAAAGATTACAGCAGCCCAGGTTCCCATTCTGGCCAAGGATAATCGTTCTAAGCTACAATTTGAGATACAGAATATGTTTGTTTCCACAAACCGTGCTACATATGGAAAAATATCCACCTTTTGTCCCATTTTGTACAAAGACGATATTATTGGCGCTCCTGAGAATATGTTGGTCTCCGCAGAGAAGGCAAACAATGCTTTGAATGAGATACGTAACATTGATTTCTCTTTGTTTTATCGTGAAGTGGGATTCTCAGACCCAGAACATGAGGTAAATATGGAAATGATACAAAAAGAAGTGATTCCATATATCATTCTCATGCCAAATGCTGGAAGTAAGGCAATGATGTGGCAGGAAACTGCCGGAATTAAAAAGGATACCCAGGCTAGAGTGATTTTCCCCATCCTTACGGTTACAGATGTGGGTGAGATGATGGTGGAAGTATGCGGCCGGTTCCGTTGGGAAATGTGCCGGAAAATCCAAGGGGTTCGTTGGAATGATGTAACAGAGGCTTCTTTGACATCTGAGTACAGTGATTATATCCAGTACTATAGGAAGAATCATGATTTGTCCGCGGACGCCAAGGAAAAGGTGAAAAATGCCCTTTATAAATCTAAGAATAATTATCGTGAGGTATTTGTAAAGGATTATCAGAGCTGGATTCGCTATGAATCTAAGGGAAGCTTCCGTTTGAATAAGGTGGCAAGGGATATTATTTTCCGGTATTGTCCCTTCAACAAAAAGATTCGGGCAGATCTTAAGGCAAATCCTATGTATCGGGAAATGTTTGAAAAATATGAGATTTTAAAGGATCGCAAGGCCCGCCATATGCTGCTTTGGTATGACCGCTATCAGAAAAAGGGTGGCGTGATTACGGAAGAATTACAAGCGAATAAAGATTTTTATAATATGTAAGCAGGTGACTTGGCAATTCATATGCTGTAAGATTTACCCAGCCCCTTGGGGCGGAAAGAACAAGATAGGTCATGGGGGCTGTCGCACTAACAAGTAACTATATTAGTGCGACAGCCCCTATTTGACACCCTAAAATAAATAAAATGAGAAGAGACCAGCGGGGGAGCCACTGGTCTCTTCTATGAGGGGAGTATAAATAATTAATAAGGGGTATAACTTATAAAAAGAATTTCTGAAGGTGAAATCCTTCTTACAAAAGCTATTATAATATAGGTTGTCGAAAAAAGCAAGAAGAAAATGAAAAAAATCGAAAAAAATTTATGAATAAAAAATATGTCTTTGCAGATACTATGAAAGCATTAAAGATTTAGGAGGAAAAAATAATGGCTAAAAACAGTGATATGCAGAACAAAAGCACAAACGGAACCAATGTATCTGGAAATATGAAGAATGCTTCTTCTCAGAACACCACAGGAAATACAAGTTCTCAGAATAGCGCAAAGAATTCTTCTTCTCAGAACAAGTCTAGCAATAAGGCAAGCAATGCCAGCGGTTCTAACTGCCACGACTCATACGAAAGATAGATGGTACGAAGAAAAGAAAACTGCATAATATAGTAGTGTAGAAACAGATTATCAGAAAGTATTCTTCTGGTAATCTGTTTTGTATTTCCTGGTAGTTCGTTCCAAAAACCCTTGTACAAAGTTTTGAGAACGGGATACTGGTTAAGGGGTGAGAGTATGGAATTTCAGACAGTTGGTATTCGGCAATTCAATGAATACCGTAAACATCCCGATACATGGGTGATAGATTTGCGCAGCAAAGAGGAATTTGAGGAAGTTCATGTGGAGGGAGCTAGGAACATACCTTATGAGGAGTTAAATATGTTTCGAAAGTATCTTCCAAAAGATAAATTGTACCTTTTGTATTGTGACAGAGGCTCCAGCAGCCTGATGGCAGCAAAAGAATTAAGTCGGGATGGTTACCGGACAGCAACATTAGTTGGCGGCATTCAGGTTGTATTGCAAAAATGATAAAATGATTGACAGCCGGAAGGGGAGAAGATAATATAGACTTAGAACCTTCCGGCAAAACAGACGATTGGGAGAATAATGATGAAGCGATATGAATTGATTGCCCCCTGCCATTTTGGGTTAGAGGCGGTTTTAAAAAAAGAAATATATGATCTTGGTTATGAAATCACCAAGGTAGAGGATGGAAGAGTAACCTTTGAAGGAGATGAGGAAGCAATCTGCCGCGCAAATATTTTTTTGCGGACAGCAGAGCGGGTGCTTCTAAAGGCAGGCCAGTTTCATGCGGAGACATTTGAAGAGCTGTTTCAGGGAATCCGCAATATACCATGGGAAGCGTATATTCCAGAAGATGGAAAATTCTGGGTTGCCAAAGCGTCCTCGATTAAAAGTAAATTGTTCAGCCCTTCAGATATTCAGTCTGTGGTTAAAAAGGCAATGGTAGAGCGGCTGAAGCAAAAGTATCATACCAATTGGTTTCAGGAATCCGGTGCAGAATATCCGCTGCGCTTGTTTTTGATGAAAGATGAGGTAGTGGCAGGTATTGATACTTCGGGAAATTCTTTGCACAAACGAGGATATCGTCGGTTGACCAGTAAAGCTCCTGTTACGGAGACATTGGCAGCGGCATTGCTTATGCTGACACCCTGGAAGGGAGACCGGATTCTGGTAGACCCTTTTTGCGGGAGTGGGACGTTTCCCATAGAAGCCGCTATGATGGCAGCCAATATTGCACCAGGCATGGATCGTGAATTTCAGGCAGAAAAATGGACAAACCTGATAGAACGTAAGCTATGGCAGGAAGGGATAGAGGAAGCTGGCGATTTGATTCATCGGGAAATTGTAACTGATATTCAGGGATACGATATTGACGGTGAGATTGTAAAGGCAGCCAGGGAAAATGCCAGATTAGCAGGTGTGGATCATTTGATTCATTTTCAGCAGCGTCCAGTCAGCGAATTGAGCCATCCAAAAAAATACGGATTTCTTATTAGTAATCCTCCTTATGGAGAACGTATGGAAGAAAAGGAAGCCCTTGGAGGATTGTATACAGAGATTGGGGAAGCCATGGGGCGGCTGGATAGCTGGTCAACCTACCTGCTTACCAGTTATGAGGATGCGGAAAAATATATTGGGAGGAAGGCAGATAAAAATCGTAAAATTTATAATGGAATGTTAAAAACATATTTTTATCAGTTTCTGGGGCCAAAGCCTCCCAAGCGGAACCGGCAGAAGGCAGAGGTAGATGAGTGAAACAATCAAGAAGATACATAATTATGGCAGTTGTCCTTTTGCTTGTAGTCATAGTAAAATTTTCCAATCATGATGGAAAGAATGGGAAAGTGGAAAGCTTTCGTGGAGCCAGACTAGAAGAAAACATATGGAATCCATTGATTGCAGCCAGCGTCAATGAAAAAACCCTTACTTTAACAGTGGATAACCGGGAATTGACCAACAAGGAAGATGGCATTTATATGGATAAGAATCTGAATATTATGGTGCCATTTTCTATTTTGAGCGATAGCTTTCAGTGTAGCGCCCATTTATATGAAAAGAAAAAACTTGTGTTAGAAAAGCATTCGGATGTGGTTTCCTTCCAATTGGAAGAAGATACTGTGGAGGTGAATCATAAAAAGGAAAATATTACCGCTCCTATGGTACAGATGGATGGAGAATACTATGTATCAGCCAAGATCGTTGCGGAAAAGCTGAATTTTAATTATAATTGGAACATTGCAGAAAATATGGCGATTGCTATTAATAGTGCAGAGGACAGTATTTTTCCCCTCAAATATGATTTAAGGGATAGGCAGAGGGCGCCAGACGTGAAAAATCAGGGGCCTTATGGAACCTGTTGGGCTTTCGCCGCCCTTTCTGCTTTGGAATCCATTTTGCTTCCAGAAGAAGCCTGTGAGTTTTCACCGGATCATATGACACTGCAGAATGGATTTGCCCGAAAGCAGATGGAGGGCGGAGAGTACACCATGGGAATGGCATACCTTGCCGCCTGGCAGGGACCGGTTTATGAAAAGGATGATCCCTATGGGGATGGGAAGTCAGAAGAGAATTTGCAGCCAGTAAAGCATATACAGGAGATGCAGCTTCTAGATGGAAAGGATTTTGAAAAAATTAAGGAGTCGGTATTCCGGTATGGTGGAGTACAGACTGCTATTTATAGTGCATTACAGAATTCCGCGGCCTATTCTCCTTATTATAATAGCAAGGAGCATGCGTACTGCTATGTAGGAGCGGAAAAACCTAATCACGAAATTCTAATTATTGGTTGGGATGATACTTATCCGAAAGAAAATTTCAATCTTGAGGTGGAGGATGACGGGGCTTTTCTCTGTCAGAATAGCTGGGGAGAAGAGTTTGGCGATGATGGAGTTTTTTATGTGTCTTATTACGATGTAAATATAGGGCTTCACAGTGTGATTTATACAGGAATAGAGGAAACCGATAATTATTCCCAGATTTATCAGAGCGATTTGTGCGGCTGGGTGGGACAATTGGGATATGACAAGGAAAGCCTGTATGGAGCAAATGTATATACTGCTCAGTCAGAAGAGGTTTTAAAGGCAGCAGGATTTTATGCCACTGGAAAGGAAACCTCCTATGAATTATATGTTGTGAAGGATTTTGAAAATACAGATTCTTTCGAAAAGCGTATTAAGGTGGCAGAGGGAAGTCTTGCAAATGCTGGATATTATACAATAGATTTTGAAAAAGAATGTCAGGTGAGAGAAGGAGAAAGGTATGCAGTTCTTCTTTATATTACCACCCCAGGCTCTGTACACCCAATGGCAGTTGAGTATGCGGCAGATGATTTGACGGATCACGTGGATCTTACAGATGGAGAGGGTTATATCAGCCCCAATGGAAAGAAGTGGGAAAGTGCAGAAAAGGATCAGAAGTGTAATCTGTGTTTGAAGGTTTACAGTGATAAAGAAACAGGGAAGAGGTAATAAAAAATATGGAAGAGAGAATACTGAAAATGTCATCCGTTATTCTTGCAGGAATGATAACGGCAGCCCTTGTGGTTTTAAGCCAGTTTTCAGTGGTAAATAGAAAGGAAGCAAAGCGTGAGCAGATGTCAGATCTTCAGATGCTTGCTTTTTATACGGAACAGGCAGAAAAAAAAGAGGATATTACCTTCCGTCAGCAGCTTCGGTTAGAGCTTCCGCCAGATATGACGGAAGATGAAGTTATCATTAAAAATGATTATGTGAAACAGTTGGTTACCATTCAGATTCCAGGAGTGGAAAAAGATTATTTCAGCAAGCATCCTTTGTTAGGAAGAAGTGATTCTATCGATGACCTGTATATGGAAAAGGGTGTGATAGAAATCACATTGGATGCAGTTTATGAAGTGAAAAGTGCAGTGGAAGAGGGATATCTGTATGTGGATTTTTTAACCCCCCAGCAGGTGTATGATAAAGTGATTGTGATTGACGCAGGACATGGGGGTGGCGCGCCAGGGGCGATTAAGCAAGGGATTATGGAAAAAGATATCAACCTAGCGATTGTGCTTCAGCTAAAAGAGCTTTTAGAACAATGCGACAGAAATATTGGAGTATATTATACCAGGACAGAGGATATCAATCCCACCTTTGAGCACAGAGCACAGTTAGGTGGAAAGGCAAAAGCCAACCTGTATATCAGCGTTCACAGCAATTCTACTACAGATGGTCAGATGTCTGAATATAACGGTACGGAGGTCATGTATGATGAAACAAAGGATGAGGAAGGGCGAAGCAGCAAACATCTTGCCCAGATTTGTCTGGAAGAGGTAACTGAGCTCACAGGCAGTAAAAATAACGGCTTGACCCATGGAAATGGCATTTATATTATAAGAAATAATGAAGTGCCTGCGGCGTTGATTGAGACAGGATTTATGACAAACCAGACAGAATTAAATAAGCTGGTTTCTTCTGAATATCAAGAATTGATGGCTCAGGGGATTTACAATGCAATTATGAGGGCTTTAGATGAGGGATATTGATTAATTGGAACAATAGGGCCTAAGTTTGCCGTCAGGCTTTGGGTTGTTATTATTTTGTTACCATACAGTAAGGATGGAGGATACTACTTATGAAAAAGATTATATTTGCCACAGGAAATCAGGATAAAATGAAGGAAATTCGTGAAATTTTATCGGATTCTGAGCTGGAAATTTTATCTATGAAGGAAGCTGGCATTCAGACAGAGGTTGTGGAGGATGGAAAAACCTTTGAAGAAAATGCCTTGGTTAAGGCGAGCGCCATAGCAAGAGAAGTATCGGGCGAGGACTGGGTAGTACTGGCAGACGATTCTGGGCTTGAAGTAGATTATCTGAACAAGGAGCCAGGAATTTATTCTGCAAGGTATATGGGAGAGGATACTTCATATGATATTAAGAACCAGAATATTCTGGAACGTTTGGAAGGAGTGCCAAAAGAGCAGCGGACAGCAAGGTTTGTATGTGCAATTGCAGCCGCTTTTTCCAATGGGGAGACGAAGGTAATCAGGGATACCATAGAAGGATATATTGGGTGGGAGCCAGCAGGAGAGAATGGATTTGGATATGATCCAATTTTTTATGTAGAGGAATACAATTGTTCCACTGCCCAATTGCCAAGAGAAGTGAAAAACAGTTTGAGCCACAGGGGTAAGGCTCTTCGTGCCATGAAAGAGATATTGATGGGAAGATAAGGAATGGGTTATGAAAATATTAATTGTGAGTGATACACATAAAAAACATGATAATTTAGTGAAAATTCTGGAGCGTGAGACAGATATTGACCTTATGATACATTTGGGTGATTCTGAGGGATATGAAGATTACATTGCAGAGTTAGCAGGATGTCCATTGGAGATTGTTTCTGGAAATAATGATTTTTTTTCGGATTTAGACAGGGAAAAGGAGCTGCAGGTTGGGAAATATCATGTACTGATTACCCATGGTCATTACTATTATGTGTCTATGGGGGTGGAAGATTTGAAAAAAGAGGCCATAGGCAGAGGGATGAATGTGGTGATGTTTGGGCATACCCATCGGCCCCTTTTGGATTACAGCAGAGGCGTCGTCACCTTGAATCCTGGGAGTGTTTCGTATCCCCGGCAGGAAGGGAGAAGACCCTCTTATGCAATTATGGAGCTTGATGGGGAAGGAGAAGCACATTTTTTTATTAAGTATTTATAATGAGGGAACATGTATCAGAGCGAGGAGGCAAAAAGCAGAAAATGTATTTGAATCAAGGGACCAAAAAGGGAGAAAATATACCCTAATTCCGTATCTGAAATAGGAGAAAAATAAAAAAGATAAAAAAATGTAAAAAAAGAGAAAAAAGTTATTGACATTTGGAGAGGTTTCGCATATAATATGACTTGCGTTACAGATGACGCAAGGAAATAACTTCCGGGGTGTGGCTCAGCTTGGCTAGAGCGCCTGGTTTGGGACCAGGAGGTCGCAGGTTCGAATCCTGTCACCCCGATTTAACATGCGGGTGTAGTTCAATGGTAGAACACCAGCCTTCCAAGCTGGATACGTGGGTTCGATTCCCATCACCCGCTTCGTGTGTTCGTAGCTCAGCTGGATAGAGCAACGGCCTTCTAAGCCGTGGGTCGGGG
>ERZ778518.120-NODE-120-length-78889-cov-15.042875_pt1 | contig 78889 bp, 69 predicted proteins | sample MGYA00510340_ERZ778518 | MGnify/ENA primary metagenome ERZ778518 (study PRJEB29527, sample SAMN07138967) | mouse gut metagenome | material: feces | host: mouse | place: China:Nanjing | collected 2016-01-25 ...
TTAGAGTATAAATTTTAATTTTGCAAGCAAAATTCGCGAAAAAGAATGGGTTTATATTGGCGTAGAAGCACTAAAATTCTTCCAGGTGTACGAATTAACTGGAGCAAAAATGGACCAAGCATATCAATGGGACCTAAAGGAGCAAAGGTGAACATTGGCAAGCGTGGAATTTATGTATCTGGAGGTATTCCAGGTACGGGGCTTTATTACCGTCAAAAAGTGGGTGGAGGATCAAAATCAAATAGTTCTTCAACTACTGGAACAAATCCTCCAACCAATGCCACTACTCAGACAACATTTGGATTCTCAAAACAGGGTTGCCTTGTGTTCATTGTTGCGTCTGTAATTCTTTCGTTGCTACTTTCAAGCAACTTCATAACAGCTGCATTGGTTGCAGTAATTGCTGGATTATATTGGTTCTTCTTCATGTCACGAAAGAAGGCTTCTACTCCACAACCAAACACGAATGCGACACGACCCACGCAGCCTGTTCCAATTTCACCCCCATCTACACCAACTCCTTTTCAATCGGCTCCTTCGTCTAACGATATTGATGTAAAGGTTGCTGTAGCCGAAGTTGAGCATCTTATTACTGAGATTGACAATACGACAGACAAGGTGAAACTACCATCAATCTACCGTAAGCTCATGTCAATCATCTATAAGTTGGAGAAAATAAATGGCGTTGAAATTAAAGGACTTCCGATTGAGATAGCAAAGAAACGTATATTAGAAAACTATCGCAGACGCTTGAACTCTTAAAGAGTAAATTTATGCAATATGTTATAGCCATAGTTATAATAGCCATCATATTATATTGGACTTGGGAAATTCTTCTCATGTTGTTTCTATTGTACGGAATAGAAATAATTGCCAAATCTATATATAAAAGTTCGAGCACACATGCTGTACTTTACATGTATTTGTGGATAGTATATGGAGGATTTGCCTTCCTTCTTCTATGTTTACCAATTACACATGTGCGCTGGTTCAAAGGCGAAAGGACTTGGTTGGAAAAGTTGTATAATACAGAGTATCTGTCTAAGATAGAGGAAGATTGTAATAAATACATAGCATTTATTTTAGAAAACCAATTAAACGAATGTAAAATCCATCCATCTTCTACTATATATAATCTGTATAATAGAATTGCGAGTCAGGATGCCGAGAATTTGTATCTTGATTTTCGTGTCGGAATGCTTGCTAAAACATTCTATGATATGAACAAGAACGAATATGACAATGATTACTACCGGTATTCATATATGTATCCAGAGGTTTATGATAATAAATTCAAGAAGTACGAATTGCTTGATGGAGTGAATTTTATATTAGATGGTATTTTCGTAAGAAAAAGGTTACAAGGTATTGTGTTACGTGATTCGGAGAGTAGTTCTGAAGACGGATGCTTTAAGGCGGAAAAGTTATCTAAGACAATTAGAAAGAAATTTGGAGATCCTATAGAGACCTCAAAAGATTCTGCTAATTATATAGCAAAGTGGTTGTTTGATGATAAGCATATTATAGTGGCCTCGATATGTGAATTTAAAGGGAATGGTGGTGATGATACATATTATTCGTATTACAACGAGTCTCAACGCTTCACAGGCATCATAATATATAATCCACATTCTGTCATACCTTTAATCGAAGAAGAAAGATTAGCACGTAGAGAAGCTGCAAGAGTCGCAAAAGAACAGAAAAAGAAGAAGCAAAAACAAGCACGGAAAGCATTACTAAAACAACAAGAAGAACAAAAAGCTATTCGTCAGAAAGAAATTACAGATAGTATTTTGCAGCAAAAAAGAAAAAACGACATTCAAAATGGTTTCTAATAATTTTATAATGCATATAGTATCAGCGACTACAGCAATTATATCGTTGATATTACTTATGGCATCTGTATATTATGGTTTGTATGAACAATGGATTTATGTGGCGATTTGCATTGTTGCCATCTTATTGGATTTCTACATCCATATGGTGTTAGTAAATAAAATCAACAATAGATGCGATAGTAAACAGGCTAAGTCAAAGAAAACTACCAATCTGAAAGATTAGCGTTGGACTCAACCTTTTCTTCTATATCGTCTGGTAAATTATAAAAGAAGTCAAAACCAGTGATACGTTCAACTTGGTCAACGCTATTAACATAACTTGACTGTGGATTGTTGCATGGATGATTTTTGTAGATAAAGCCAATAGCCTTTGGCGTGCCATTCATGCACAGAACCACCTTGAAGAATCCTTCAGGAACAGTCACTTTGTTAGGACCAATCGTTTCGTGCTTACCCTTATACAAAATGGGGCCTGCAACAATGTAGATGTCACCATACTTGTTAGCCCAATTACGGCAAGCGATCTCCAACTCATTCCAATCACCACAGTTAAGATTATGATCCTGTGGACATATATTTGTAAGGAAAAACGACTCCCTCATTGGCTCAAATCCCCATTTGTTGTCACCTGCGGGACACATGTGACCACGGTCATAACCAGAGCCTTTGTAATCAACAAGTTCTGCTCGTGGCGCAGGCACCTCATCATCTACAATAAAGTTTGACAATCTCCTCTGATCACCATTTGTGTGGTCTGAAATTAAATGCCAAGCCACCCACTTCGGAATTTTATTCACCTTGTCATATGAGGTAGTATAAGCAGTCCTCTTTAGGATAAAATCGTTGTCAGAATAGGCCGGAACCTCCAAACCTTGATAATTTTGTTGGCTGATGCTTACGGATTCTGTTGCATTTTGCGTTAAGATTGTTTGTTTTGCCTCTGGTGATTCCTGTGCATTTGCAAACATCCCAATTATTATCTGGTCTATCTTTCCTGGTTGACAGCCAAACAAGGAAAAAGACATTATAGTAGTTAGGAGTAATCGTATCATAAATACATGCTTATTTTTCGCCTAAGCGCAAAGTTATAAAAATTCACGCAAAATAGGCAAAACTATTCATTTTTCTTTTCCAAAATAATACATGTTTCCCAAAGATAGAAAAATCAAAACTTACCAAACCGTAGAAGATAATGATTGCCTTATGGGTCAGAACCGAATGCATCACACAAAAAGACTAATAATAATCATAGAGTGAAGATGCTTTACTTGATTCTAATTTGAGATTTTTCATAAGTCATTTCCTGTAAATGCTGATATTGTTCTTTCACCGCCCGATACATCGAATAATGTGCAAAGGATTCTTTCTTATACTTCACACTACTAACAGAAGCAGCAACAGCCCACACCATAATAACGACAACGAAGACCACGGCATATCGAAGTTTGATATGATGTCCACGTATAAACATCCCATTGATATTAGGTGGAATAATGGTTACAGGACTTTTCAACTCATTGATTTTGACAAATATCTCATCCTGCCGTTTTAATATGCTTTCGGTATTTGCTTCGATATTCATGCGATTGAGATTATAATCGCAAACGTGCCGATAAAGATATTCAAGAAATCTGGACTTCTGCTTGAATAATTCAATAAGCTTCGGAAACCATAGCGAGAACGGCAATGTGTCCGATTGTTGCTTCCAGATATGCTTCTTCACCACTGATAACGCATCGTTCCAGCAAGTACAGAAACTTTTGGCGACTCCATTATAAATGGTCTTTTCATCGAAGTCCACTTTTACTGATTGCTCTGGTTTAGGGACTGTAGTATTCTGTTTTTCAATACATTCTTTTAGCTCGTTGATACTTTGGCGCAAATTTGCAAGATTTGCAGCTACTACATCTTCTTTCATTATCTTCTACGTTTTGAGGGTTTATAAAAAAGTTCATGTTGTTGTTTTCCCTTGTCTTTGTCATCTCGCCATCCTTGTTCGTTACTGGTTCCTCCACCTCCACCGGAAGTTATGGCTTGATGAGGTTGAACAACCAGTTCCGCTGCCACATTACCCAATGTAGCGCAAAGACTGTTAAAACTCAAATCACGGTCAAGTTTAGAACCGGCTATACTATACTCATTTTGACAGAATGATATACCACGAATTTTATCAGAGTTATCTGTATGATTAAAGCGCATACCTATACCCTGACTTTTGAGAATGCCAAGAAAATCATTCCAAGAACGAGATACAGCCAGTGCATCAAGAGTTGCAGAACGTAGATTATACTTCCGTAATTGATAAGGGCGCAAACGACTCTTGTTTCTGGCTTTACTATTCTTTGGGGCAAAGTACAGTCCATATTCTTTAGTCAAAGCCCGACATACTTTAGTATTACGTATTCTTTCATTGCTGTCAGAAATGAGATTGCCATCATTGTCTATCCGATTGAACACCAAATGACAATGAGGATGTTTCGTGTCGTGATGTCGGGTTATGATATATTGAGTATTGCGAATCCCCATTTGTTCCATCCATTTCTTAGCAATCTCTACCATCAGCGTATCTCCTTCTTCGTTATCAGGGAAACGACTAATGTCGTACGAAGAAAAAGCAAGTGATACGTGTTTCACCGGACTTTTTACTTTCGGGCGCATGGACGCTTGTATCTGAAAAGAATCAGCTATGGTTTTATTACTGATGACACAGACACCTTCGTGTGCTAAAAGTATGGCACATTTCTTCTTGTTCTTTTGGTCATTGGCATAATTCACTATTCCTCCGAAATCTGCTCTTGTTTTAATCTTTGCTATCATGGCTATTGTTCTTTACTTGGGTGATAATTCTACTGACTTCTGATATGATTGAAAAGCATTGTTGCTTGACTGCTTCCAAACCATAAGTGTGCATCTGATGGGCAATCTGATTGACATTGTTAGCGATTCCGGAAAGGTCACGGATTGCCGATGCCATTTCCGGACTGATACGCTGACAGACCTGACAATCCATTGCCGCCTGATGGCAAAATTCATTGACAGACAATCCTGCCTGTTCCGCTTTGGATTGGATATAGATATAGTCGTTCTCGGTAAACATTACCCGAAAACATTTGGTACGTTTCTGATAGTTCGCCAACTTAGGGCGACCGCCAAGTTTCTTCTCCTTCATATTTATCTTAACTTTCAATGTTCATGAATTGATTTTTTGAGAGCGGCAGTTTATCAGCTTGCCGTATAGGTTTTAGTGGCACTAAAACACAAACTTGCCACTCAAAAAATCTTCCTATATTTCCCCTGCTCTATTCGGCATAGCTTACCATCTTTGATAAAGGCTTCTATCCACTTGTTTGCAGTACTTCCATTTTCACCCAAAGATGAAACCTGTACATCATAATCCTTCTTCGTGAAAGTATCGGGTAACATATTATAAAGGGTATTCCTTCGTGCATAAACGCCGGTCTCTTGCGAAGCGAAATTGAATCGTTTGGACTGATTTCCTGACAAATTCTGATAAATGAATACGGCATGATAAAGTAAGGTTTCGCAAATATTCATGGCTGTAGAATAGTCATACTCATGGCAGACCAGTTGCTCTGTCTTGTCATGTGAGGAAGAATTGCGATGTACATTCTCCAAATGCCGGACAGCGGTCAACACCATCATTATACGATAAGCAATTAGTCCCATCCGTCTGACTACTCCTTGCATCTTGTTATCCACTTCGTCACAACACTCCTCATTCACACGGCTGAGATATTCAATAAAGTGTTCCTGCAAATCGGAGGGAAGGGAAAAGGAATAATTTCCCTGTCGTACAAATTCTTCATGCAGATAGCAGAACTTATCTCCCAATAGTTTGAACATTGCGTTCTTGGATTGAGAAATATCGCTTGTGGCAAACACATTTCTTATGCCTCGCTTGAAGCGGATGATATAGAAACAAAAACGGCTCATCAACCCATTCTCCGCATCAGGTATCAATCTTCTTACCTGTTCGGGAGTTCCAGCCAAAGCTACAGAAACTCTCGGATTAGCTACTTCACAATACTCTCTATCCTTGCGACGGCTCAAACTTACCAACTCATGATGAAATGCCTTTCGCAACACATCGGAATAATTGCCATAGTCCGACTTCAATGTTTGGCTTAACGTGTCGCCCTCCGACTCAAACAACAGTCCAACTCCGTCATTATCTCCCAGTATCTTCAAGAAAGAGCTTGCGCTGCTATTGGCAGGAATGACGAGCATACGCATGGGCGGCTCGGCTGGCATAGTCATTCCATTATCTTTCTTACCTTTGATATAAGCATTCATCGCTTCTTTATATTCCTGTTCCAATCGCTTTGAAAGTTCATGCAAATGGCGGTTAATGGGTACTACCAGTTCTCTGCATAGGGTTAATGCCCCTTTTCCCATACCTGCATCTGCTACAACAAACAGATAAAGATTCGGATAAACAATGCGCTCATCGTACACACCACAAACATTATGAAAGCATACCGACAAACACACAATAGCCCCAATCAATATCGTGTCACGGTCATCCGCCGAGATGGAATTGTTGACAACCTCATTTAGAAAAGGAGGAAGATGCTCAAACACACATTCAGGAAATGCAGGAAGTTCTTCTTCTGATTTTATCCATTTGCCCGTTTTGCCATTTTGGATATTTGGCAAAATGGATAAATGTTCCTTGCCGGACAGAGCCAATGAGATTCCAGTTTGATTTGCCAAATGGAAGAAAGAACGGACAGTAATGCCTTGCCCTTTGGATTGCAGACAATGCGTATATTGTTTGTCTGTTTCTTCCCTTTGATAAGTAGGGTAAAATCTGCTGATGCGATGATAATACTCCCGTCCGTTCTCTCCTAATCCATTAACAAGTGCAAAACCCAACTCCACCCAATCTTTATAATTGGGTGCTATATCAATGGCACGTTGTTCTATCTCCCGAACAACACTTTCTACATCGCCTTTTACCTTATTATATATAGGAGCAATATCAGGCGTATGTGTTTGCAGTATTTCAGAAGGGACATTCTCCCAATCTTGGGCGGAAAAGATTTTCTTCGACATCATCTTTGTATTTAGGGTTAATATATGCTTGTGGGTCGTGGGGTAAAAAGCATGAACGAGCCACATCACTGCCGGACATATCCACTAATGGCAAACCTGTCGCTTTGATACAGTTGGCGACAGCCTTGAAGTACCGGGAATGTTCCCATCCTTTCAAGTCAACAGGTATTATCCACTTCAATCCATTACCGGATGGGCTGACAAATAACAGTTCCGTATCGAAATACTCATGATTGAGTAATTGCTGTTTTAGCTCCACGATATTCTCCACATGGTCGAAATCCAAACACATCAATCCTGAGTGCATAATCAGTTCCTTTTCATTCCGTTTGCGGAATAATCCCGAAAAAGTACAATAGTCGAAATGGGTGGCTTTGTATCTTTTGGATTCGAGAGAAGGCAGCATCGAACGCAGGGACTCGGTTTGTGGTTGCGCATAATGCCCGATGACATAACGATACACATCCACAATGCCCACAGCCCTTATCGGTTCGATGTTTTGAATGGGCTTACGAAAGAACGAAAAGCAATAATCTGTTATTTCCATCATCTGATAATCTTTTTAGATTCGACAAATCGTCTGGCTTCTTCCATTAAGTCATCTTGGGTTTTGTGCGATTTGTTCTTCAACCAATCGTCAATTTCCGATTGCAAGAAAGCCAAAGCCTTATTTATTTTATGTACGGGAATCTGTTTGGTAGATACCCATCCATAAACTGTCTGTTTGGCTGGATGTGATGGCAGATAAGCACAAAGTTCGTCTATATCCATCCACTTGGGTGAATTACTTGCTTGCTTATGTTGCAAGGCATTTACTTTGGATTGTAGTGCTTCTACAGACTCAATCAGGTAGGACAACGCATTCGGCATTTCCTCCAATGAATTTACTTTATAGGCCATTTTTTCTTCGTATTAAAGTTGATGCCGCAAAAGTATAGGGATGTTTATGAGTGCTAAATAGGTGCTTGAAAACCACCAATTAGCCACTTATTTGCCACCGATAGATTTAATTTTCATTAACACAATGATTTGCTGAAAAAGAAAATAAAATAGGGATAAACCACTATTAGGACTAATACCCTCTTCACGGAGAACGTCTATACAACAAAATCCCCCTCAAAAAGCCAATGCTTCATGAGGGGAATACGGTGGTAAATGTGTCGTTGATATTATATAAGTCGTTGGTGCTCAATGGTGGAAGTCTCCACTATAACCTATAAACCCAAATTTTCTATATGCAGCGTATTGGCGGCTTTCTCTTTTTGTTCGTTTACGATATGCGTATAAATCTGCGTGGTTTTGACATTTGTATGTCCCATTAAAGACTTGATAGTGTATATGTCAACACCATTTTCCAACAATAGCGAAGCGTAGCTATGGCGACCGCAATGGAAGGTGATATGTTTCTTGATGCCGGATGCTTCTATCCATACTTTCAAAGGACGGGAAATCCAAGAGGCATCTGTCAATCCCTCAAAAACGAGCGCTTCATCATTACTTGGGCGTTCACCACATAGCTGAAGAGCTTGTTGGATGACTGGTTTATAATCGGGGCGTTTTGTTTTTTGCTGAATCACAATCGCTTGCCATGTACCTTTGCTTGTCTGTTGAATCTGCTGCCACTTCAATGACTGAATATCACTATGTCGCAATCCTGTAAGGATAGAAAACAAGAACGCACGTTTCAAAACGTCATCTTTACAAGGAGTATCAACCAACATTTGTACTTCATTCATAGTAAGTGCAACACGAGGCGTCTCTATGTTTGTTATTCCTTTTACTTTTGCGCTGATGTCAACCGTCAGATATTCATCAACGAACGCCTGCTTCAATCCGGCTTTGAGGATGGAGAAATAGGTGGATGCCGTGTTCTGTGAGATTGTTCCTTTCTTATTGCCTCCCATCGGAGCACGTAACAGGAACATCTTGATGTCTTCAAGTAGTTTTACGGAAATCGTCTTAAACGGAATCGGGTTGCCTTGCGAATAGATTTTCAATAATTCTCCCACACGGGTCCAGTTGACTATGATTGAATTAGAGCTATTGGGATGCCGTTTGCTGATGATGCCATTGAAGTACTTGATAAAGTCCTGTTCGCTTCGTTCATTTTGTGCCGCGATTTCGTTTTCCTTATCAGTGTAGAGGACTGCACTGTCATATTCGTGTTGGCGTAACTTACGCACATTGTCGGCATAGATACAAGCCTCTTGGTCTATCGTTGAACGGCATTGGATGATTCCATTCAAATCACGCTTAGGCTTATAGTTGAATGTTCCATCCGGCAAGATACGTGCAATGGACGACTTGTCCCAAACAGGTGTGGATATAGTCCGGTTAATAGATTCCACCACACGGCTTGCCCGTTTAGAACCTCGCTTGTAAACCGGATAAGACTCTATAATCAGATACCACTCTTCTTTGTAATTCGACCTTCTGAGCTTGACGGTCACTTTGGTATTAGGTAATGCTTTCTTCATAACGACTTATATAATTTATCAATTTCAGATTTGGGAACATACACATAGTTACCGATTTGGCGTGTAGGAATAGAATGACGGCGTATGTGCTTAAAGACACTGCTGTCATTGATATGGAACTTCTTGGCAATCTCTCCGATGGTGTAACAGTCTTTGGGCTCAAAAGACAATGCTTCCTTTTTTCTCTTTCTACTTCCAGCCTTTGTTTTGAAGTGTTCATCCATATAATGCCGACTAAGGCGTGTCAGACGTTGCCCAAAATTGTATGATGGTATCAATCCCTGCCGTATCATACGATAAAGTACATCTTTGCTAATACCGTAAATCAGCATAGACTCTTTAACTGTCAGATACCCCTTACTGGATGGTATTCGCCTGACTAATGCTTGACGTATCGCCTCTTTCTCCTTTGCGATTTGCCTTTTCTTGTACGCCCTTTTGGAACAAGCAGGACAACAATACTTTGACATCAATGTGGGAGGAGTAAAGATTTTACCGCACTCCTCACAACTTCTTTGAATGGTGTAATTTCCTCTTGGCATATTCTTCTCGTTTTAAATGGTTTATGTCAATCTAAGTTGTACCTTATCGCCAAATAAGACGTGTCGCAAACATGTCGCAAATAAGAGATAAAAAAGCCCATAGAAAACGCATAGCAACCATGAACCCTATAAACACAAAAGCGTGCAACTCGTTGAGCTGCACGCTTTTGCTTATTGTTTATTATCTGTTTCCTTATCGGAATCATTTGACCTCCTCGAATCTAACCATATATGATTACCAATATATTGGTATTACATGGTACAAATATGGATATTCAAATTCGTAGGAATGACATCGGTTACTTTGCCGTTTTCTATCTCGGAAGGATAGTTGAAGCCCAGTCGGGAAGCTCCTCAACATAGCGTTTCACAAGCTCTCCTTCGCTCAGTCGGAAGAGAAGCCTCGCTTCCGCATCCTCAATTGAATTGTCATAGACATATAGCCTATCGACATATGGAGCCAAGGCTATACAGTTTGCGATGGACTTATCGTAGCGGGATATGATTTTGGGAATAGGCACATCATGACCGCCATTTAGCACGCGGTTAGCGACTCGCTTAGCATTGATTGTTGGAGATTCAGTTGAAACAAAGAACAGACGTATGAAGAATCCAGCTTCTTTAGCTCTGAGAATGTAATCGACCTTGTCGACAGCGGACATCACGGTCTCAAAGATATGGCTCTTGCGTTCTATAAGACAGCGTTCACGCCATTCACTGCAATAGTTGGCGGCTTTCAGTACAGAGTCCTGATTGTTCCAGTCGCCGAACACATTGCGGGCGACATTGTCGGGATTGATATATTCCGAATCCTCCAGCCACTCATGATGCAGAATCTTGGAGGTCACGGAAGTCTTGCCTGATCCATTGGGCCCGGCAATTACAATCAAAACTGGACGATGTTCACTTGCTGCCATTGCGAAGTTTGTTTAAGGTTTCTTCAACTCTTGCACGAGCCTCAAGTGAGGCAGCCTCAATCCCGGCAGCCACACGCTCTGCAGCCCGTCGGGTGCTTTTGCGGGCATCTTCGGCGACTTCACGCATAATCTGAGCCATGCGCTCGTCGCCCGGTTCCTCCATCGACGTAAGCCGATAACTATTCATCTGCTCTTCCGACATAATATAATCTTTTCTTATTCAACGCCAAAGTTACGAAAAAAGTCTGAACCGACTTCGCTATTTTCAGTAATCCGCATCATCGTTATGCCCATGGAGTATCCAAAGTATCCAAAACGGATGATCCATTAATTCGACATTTAATAAACTTATTTCTTTAATAACCTGTATTCCAACCTCTTCAAAGGAGTTATGAAACATTAACCCTTGCTGCATAAAGGACGAGAAAACCCTTCTAGATTTATCTAAGCAATTCAATGTTCTTGAATTCGAATTTCAAAGGCTTGTTCCCATTTCCATTATACGCCTCAACAAAAGCTTTGAACTCATTAATATAGACATTATCAATATTGATTTCTATCCCATTGTTGCCACAAAAGTCCTCAAATGAAGTCCAATTATCCCAGTACCTAGTGAAATCTGTAGAGATATAAAACTCTCCTGTAGGGTCGCCTCCTATTCTATGATACCATATTAGGTTTGGAATAATATTTACAAGAGATCCTGCGATATAAGTTTGGTATATTTCCTCTATTTCAGCGATGGGGAATACTTCCTTTTCTACTTGTTCTCCCTCATCATTCTCTACTTTAGATATTATAGAAGCTCTCATATGACATTCTCTAACGTTCTCATAAGACAACCCTTCTTCAATGGAATATTGAAGCATATTTTTCAATATGCAATTCATCTCTTCGTCACTGAGATATTTATGCCATAATGACCTCTCTCGATTCCATAATGAATAGCAAGCTAATACTCCAAATGAAAATCCATTGGCATTAATAAGGGTAATGAGTTTGTTTTTCCTCTCTATCTCTGTCAGCTCAAGTTTTTCCAAATATTTAGATATCGTTTCAAAAACAAAATACTTACAATATCTGGCCATTGCATAATACATGACAGGAAGTAAACATTCAATTACCTCCTTTGATTCTATGACTTGATCCTTGCTATGTAGCCATATCCTTCTGAGATATAGGCTATCTTCATCTTTGTCAAGAATTTCTTTTACGACATCAAGTGGTTGCGTTATAAATTCGATAAATTTTTCATCACTCATATCATTGTCACTTAAATCTTGATAGAAGTAACGATAGGTATAATTGCTATCTCTAAAGGATTTGGGACAAGCATGCCAACTATATTTGGGCAATAAACGATCTAATATGTCATCAAGATCTTTTCTATCGGATTCAAGAATGTCGGTATAAACCTTTGTCTTTTTCAAATCTGCATGAGCATTTTTATTGAACCATGTGAGATGATTTTCAGAAACTTTTGTCTCATCCCATAATGTATAATTGTCACCATGCTCAGCAATTAGATAGGTTTCCGTATCCTGCTCAAGGGCAGAATAAATTTTTGGGAAGAGCATGTTTAGCAATTCCAAGTCTGCCAGGTCAGTGATTATGCATTCAGACCTGAGGACTTTATATTTCACAGAAATACTATTCATCCAGCGATAGATTCCTCTAAGATTACCCAATGGCTCAAATACATAACCTTTGTTGAATAAGGAATTGTCTTGACTTACATATTCCTTGAAACTATATAAATCATCCTCATCCATGAATTGTTCTGCAATCTCTATAATCCTTCCTTTCAAAACTTTTTTACTATAAATAGGAAGATTATATTCATGCTCAAAGAATTTTTCAATATAGTGAGGGCTTATGGCTTTTGAAGACTCACTTAACGCTATTTGAACATAATCTTTGTCAAAAGCTGTAAGAAAGATGAAATTTGGGAAATTGGCGCTTCCACGGATTAAACGCAGAACCTCTTGAATTTCTGTAGAGGAAAGTCGATCGAAATCATCGATTATAATAATCAATTTTCTACCTAATACTTTCAGCCGGCTGGAAATATCAGTCATCAAGGTTTTATAATCTTTCTTGCCTCTAAGTAACTTCTGAGCAAATGAATACTCTGTGTCGCTTAGCAAATCAGCATATTCCGCAAAAAAGTTGGAAAGTTGATTATTTATATCTTTAAAGTCATTTTCAAGTCTTGAGAAAAACATTTTTGTTATATCTGAAGATGGGCTGAAATGCCATGGGGAAAACTCCATGATGATAAAACCATCATTCATCGCAACCTGTTCTTTTATAAGATTTAGAAATGATGTTTTGCCATAACCCCATGGCGAGTTGATAGCTATGGAGCAAGCACCTTTCTGAACATCTAGATCATATATCCATTTGGCGATATTGCGAGCAAATGTTTTTCTACCGAGAATATCTTCTTCAGCTCGTACTATAGGTTCATCATCTGTGTAGACATAATCCTTTCTTTGGGATATTCTTTCAAGTACCCTAACTTCTTTATCTCTTCGTCTTCTGATTTGCGCCCATAAGAATTTACTCCAGAAGACAAAATAGACGATAAGCACAGTAAAGAGAAAAAATATTGTAAGAGAGCTGTATGTCAAGCCTGTATTGAAAATACCCAGTTGCACCCATTCGTTAGAGATAAAACTCTCATACCCCCATATTATGCTTACAAAAAGGAATATGTAAAAAGGAAGAGATGGGAAGCGCCAAAATTTATTGTTCCTAAATTTGTAAATCGTAATGGTGAGTATCAGAAAGGCGAGTATGATTATAGTACAATCAATAACGACAAATATCTTTTTATCTAAATCAAGTAATCTTACTGAATACGGTTCAATATATTTAGAAATCAAACCATTGACAATAGGAATGACTAATATTGCCAATAATATGATAAGAAGGGATATAGTAGTACTTTTTACAATAGAAGCAAGGTTATCTTTTAAGAACTTCTTACATGAAATATAAAGTCCTTTTATAGATAGATACAACTTTTTCATAATCAATATTCTATAATAGATTGAAACTATGTACCTTTTACCATCGTATCAAAACTCATACCTTCGTAACGGAATAGGCTTATTCCATGTCAAGTGGAATGATGTCGCCATTGAAGCGGTCAAAGTCGGATTGGAATAGTCGGTCTTGGATGACTCGGTATTTTTCAAATTCGGATTCGGCAAAAGACTTGGCAAAATCGGCGGTAATCTTTCCGGCATCCTGTAGAACTGCATTGTCGGTTGCTTCAAGAATCATGTTGATACGTTTCGCCCAGTCTTCCATCGTCATCGGGATATGCCGTTTCGCCATAACCTCCGCCATATCGAGAACGGCGTTGACAAGGCGTCCCATGATTTCAAGTTCATTCCCCTTTAGATAGTTTTTTGCGATGCTGACATCGGTTTTTACAATCTTCCCTTCGGGCGCGTTCTCCCAAGTTGTCAGCCCCATATGTTCCTTCTCGGCATTGGCACGTTCTACAATCAGCTCGGCAGCAGTATGTCCATGCGTAGCATAGTGCATCTTATTCTGAATCTTTTTGAAGAACAGTCTGGTAGTAGGCGCATCCCGGTTATAGTCGATAGCCGTGGCATAAATATCTGTCAGCTTCTGATAGAATCGCCGTTCACTGAGGCGAATCTCACGAATTTCGGCCAACAGATGCTCGAAATAGTCGATATTGAGGAACGCCCCATTCTCCATTCGCTTCTTGTCTATCACATAGCCACGGATAGCAAACTGACGCAAAATAAACGTACACCACTGCCTGAACTGTGTGGCACGGGTACTGTTCACGCGATATCCGACACTGATAATCGCATCGAGATTATAGAATGTAGTATTATAAGATTTCCCATCGGACGCAGTTGTTTCCATTTTGGAAATAACTGAATCCTCCGACAGTTCTCCGCTCTCAAATATATTCTTAAGATGCTTGCTTATGGCAGGTACTCCTACATCGAAAAGTTCTGCCATAGCTTTCTGCGTGCACCACACTGTTTCATCATGGTACACCACCTTAACGCCTGATTCTTTTCCTTCAATCTGAAAAATCAGGAACTCCGCCGTACTATTTCGTATTTCGAACTTCTTCGCCATTATAATTCATATTACTAATTACTCAGCCTATTAATGAGCTAAAAGACTTGTAAACATTGAATCAATAGTCACTTCATCATCTTTTTCTTGTGAATATGACATGCCGAAATCATCTCTTTCGTACTCTGGTTCATCTTGTGCGACTGATGACCGCAACTCGCATAGAGCGTCAGAGAAATCGAATATTTCTATTTCATCTGTTATGCTTTGTAATGACTCTTCAAATTGATCCACCTCTGAGATAGTGGATAGCTGTTCCATTTCTAACTCTATTTGATTTTCCAAGGATTGTACAAATTGACTATTTTGACTTAAATCAACAACATCCCATTCTTTTAAAACCAGGATATATTCAACATAATCTTCTATTGATTTTGATTCTCCTTCCAGTATATCAAAAACATCACTCTTGGTAAATCCACTTATATATAGCCAGTTGATAGTATTTGCAATTTCTATCTTTGTGGAGAAATGTATTGTTTCGTCTTTAAAAGTATCTAAAGAAATACTTTTCTCATAAAGGCCGGGGTGTTGAGAAAAAAGTTCAGGATTACTTTTGCGCATTTCTAGAAGGAAACCGCCAATTGAAAAAGTACCATAGTACTTGTTCTTGTAATCAGTGTATCCTAAACTACATGATTGTGGCGTTGATGATAACCGAATGAAGCTTTCTTTTATGGCGTTTTGAATTCGTTTACTTCTGATAACATCAGGGTATTGAAATGAATTCGATGTATGGAGTTGTTCACTATAAATCGCACCTTTTATTATCGCTTCAAGAATCTCTAAATGATTATTAAGATAATCAACTATAAAATCTAATATAGATGGATTATGAACTGCAACAATATTATGTTGTGAAAACTTGAGAAAGCAACCTTCCATTTTTCTTAATGATGCTAACCATTCATGCTCATTCATAGAAGGTATTTTCATATCCTCACACAAACAAACATAAGCTCTTCGCCAGTCAGAAATCGTAATTACACTCGGTAGCGTTGACAATAAACATAATGCTAATTTTGCTCCATCTTCCAATTTGTCAAATGCACTTTCCCAAACAGAGTAAGGCTTATTAAAAAAGCCAATAAATTCATCAATGAAGATATTCGGAGATATTTGTCTCCAAACACCCCCATGAATGAAGGTTTCAATAATTCGAGGATTAAAATTCGGATGGTTTATTATTTTACGGTAAGCACGACATTTTAATAATTTATGAATATACTCTTTAGGTAGATTTTCTTTTGCTATATGATTATATAGGATACGAGCCCGAATTATCTCCGTATAATCACCCAATTCTAATATGCATTTTACTAAATCAAAATTATTGTTTTTGATTTTTTCATAGTATCTCTGAGCATCTTTAAACACGTATTCTCTTGTCGTGAGAATAAATCTTTTGTCATTTGTTTTTTTTACAACATTAATAAAATTGATAAGTCGTCCATCATAGTTATGAGCTTCAGGTACAAAGCCATTACTTCCGAGGAAATCGTCATATAAGAAAATTTGTTTCTTTTCCTTGTTATACAATCTCAAACCATCCTCAAGGTCTGACATATAGACAAATTCATATTCATTGTCATTGCCCAAAGTAGAATACACAAGAAAACGCGCCAATGTGGTTTTCCCTATTCCGGGGATGCCTGATATTATGACATAACCATTTTCTTTCAAAATTTGTGTAGCCTTATTCAGACTATCGTTAACTACATATGTCTCTATTTCTTCTTGAATTTGATTCCATTCAAATGTAGACTGGTTTACGACAGTTGCATTCACAATCCTATCAAGAACAGTCGTGCTTGTCAACCACAGTTTGGGAAATCCTTTTTCTATCTCAGGATGTATTCCTATAAGATTATTTAAATCATCTTTGCCCAAGATATCTTCAGTTCTTAGTATATATGGACAAAACAATTGCTTGATTTCCTCCTTGTTATTCGGAGTTAATCCTACAGAAGTTGCGATAATATATCTCCGTGGGTTGAGTTTTTTTACTTTCGCGACCTCATTCTTTAGTTCATTAATAAGGCTCTTATAATCCTTATAACGCTTGGCTTGAATTATTATGGCGTTCTTGTCATATGTTGAACATCTTAAATCAATTCCCCCATCTCTTCCCTCTGTAAAGCACTCCAGATGAATATTCAAATGCTTTTGGAGAAGATCTCTTACGAGACATTCAAAATCACTGAATGACAGTATGCTATTAAAATCATAAGCTGGCATAGGATGTATAAGAATTAATTTAATGATGTTTAAGATGTTAAAGAAATCAGGTTATAGATTAACCAATTGATGGATTTTATCAAACCACCCTTTAATCTCGCCTTCGGGATCTCTTAAAACTAATAAGTCATAATTCATGGCATGTTCAAAGACTCTACTAAGCTGCATTTTTGAAGTAGTATCTTTCCATTTACCATCAAGTTTATCCTTATTAGCATTATAATAAGCCTCCGCCACTAAGCTGGGAACTCCATCTAAGTCGGTATCAATATCCACACCCAATACACTTTTTATAGCATCTCGATGTAAATAGTTTTCAATTTCTCTCTTTTTGGTTAAAGTAGCCCAAGAACCATTTTGACGATTGTTTACCTCATCTACAGTGTTCTGATAGTGTTTCACATCATTATCATATATATGAATCTCTGGACAATTCAATTTAGAAAGATAATTTCTTTCCACCCAATATTTTAAAATGCTACCTCCCAGAGGAACTACCAGAACTCGATTATCAGAAAGTAAATCAATGACATCAGGATAGTGTTCTCTGAGGCAACGACTAAATGAATAAAATGCAATTACATCAGTCGGACCTTCGAGGCATAACACAACCTTAATTTGATTTTCAGGATTAGGCTGTATTCCTAATGTCTCAACGATATCTTTTATAATCCCTTCTCCTTCATAAATAACTGGTATTCCTTTTTCATCTCGATTTATAAAACGTAAGGATTGTGTAGGTAATTCTTGAGCCAAACTTGGGCTATGCGTAGTGAGAAGAACTTGACAATGAGGGGTCTCAGATAATCCCATAAAGGAATTAATCAAGATTTTTTGATTATTGGGATGTTGAGCTGTTTCCGGTTCTTCAATTGCGTAAATTATATCTTTTTTGTTAGATCTTGATGCCTTGCGTTCTGCTTCAGCTTTAAAGAATCCAACCAAAATCATTCTTCTTACGCCACTTCCTCTTTTATTCAAAGAGATGCCTTCATCAGTATCCATGGCAATAGAGAATAAGCTATTCCATTTTGTACTTGAAGGCGCTGAAAATTTGGGAGTTAATTGATTTGCCAAATTTTCGTCAATTTCTTTTAATGCCTTTTGCGTCTGAGTCGCAATATTTAAGGCCTTTTCCTGAACTTTCTTTTGAATTTCAATAATCTCGTTTTGTACTTCTGAAATCGCCTCTTGAATTGCAACTTTCATCGGATTCTGGACTTCTGTATCTGAATCTTGGCTACTTCGGTCGCTTTGAAATAATGCATAGGTTGGTAAGTAAGATTCGATTTTACTCCAAATCTCTTTACCTTCTTCTTTTGCCTTAGACACCTCTATTTCAGATAATGACAATTGTAAGTTATCCGAAGCAGCCCATATCGCTTTGCGCATCTTCGGGTTGCCTTTTAAAGGAGCTTCGATATTACTATCTTTTATAATTTTCTGAAGATCTTTTTCTTTAAGTGAAAGAAGATCATTGATACCTTTGGCTGTAGGATGATTTGCTACAATATATACAATAGGGGTAATTTTGTTTTTGGAACAATCATACACTTTCTTGATACGTATTGTGTCTTCAGCATATACAAGATATTCTTCTTCAAGATTTGTACTTTCTCCAGAATCTAATATTATTGAATTTGGAAGTTCACAAAAATCGCATTCGATTATAACTTCTTTTCCACCATGAATATTGGCATCCGATGAATCTATTTTTACAATTTCATTATTAAAAAATATTTCTAATGCCTCTAAGATTGTAGATTTTCCGATGTCATTCTTTCCTATTAATGTGGTGATATTACCAAAATCAATTGAAATTGGCTCTCTATAGCATCTGAAATTAGATAGATGTATCGATTTTAATCTCATTAGAATGGCTATTTATGAATTTACAACTTCTTTAACTATCTGGAGCATTTTCTTGTTATTGAGCTGAGTGTGGAAATGGACGTTGTAGCCCTGCGCGGAGAGATTCTTGAAAAATATCTCTGCACATTTGATTTTTGCTGCTTCTACACCACGAAGAGTTGATTTATTCTCAACGTCCTTGGTTTCAACTACGATGTTAAGTTCTTTATCTCCGTTGGCTTTCTTGACAACATACATGAAGTCAGGGCTATATGTTCCACCGGCAATCGTTGGTATGGCAATACTACTCCGAGGTATTTTGCCATAGACAATAACTTCGGCTATTCCGGAAAGACCTCCGTCAATATCGGATTCGATGTCTTCAAGTTCAAGAGGGGAATCGTATGCTTTCGCATCATACAAATATTTGTCCGCAGCATCTCCTTCCTTCACCTTGATTCCTATTCGACCCTGAGCGATTTCTTCTCTGACGCTCCCGTCGGCATATGTGAGTGCCGTGGCCCCCGTTGAGCCATCGGTTTTCTTATATCTGAAACGCCCTTGTAAGGTCTCAATCTTCCAATCGGTGAATGATTGAACAAGTGCACCTATAGCCTGTTCATTGAAATGCGAATCCTTTATCTTTCCTGACTTTTTAGTATAGCGACAGATTGCACTATGTATCTTTTCAAGAGAAATATTTGTAGCATCCGACACTCGTTTCAAGAACACACCATATGGTAATGCTTGATTAATGGTATATTGGACACCACTGCCTGAATTAGATGACATATGATTACCATCACTAACAACGATGTCTCTACGGCTGGCGACCACTCTATCAGTAAAGATATTTCCTGTTTCAAGTATCGTATCAAGAGCTTTGTCAATTTCGATATTGAGTTCAGGCTCATACCATATAGTATATCGCTGGTTGAGCTTCTCCCATAGTTCTCTCAACTCTTCAAACCTAGCCTTCCTGATTTTGACAGGATGATTGGGCTTACTGTTGCGATCTCTTACTTTTCCGCTTTCAAGTCCGGACTTGAATAATGGGTATTCCTCAAAAAACGAAGACTTATTTTCGGGAATAATATTATATTTAAGATCTACATATTTCTTAGTCAATAATTCAACAAATAGAATGGTTGCATCGGTTCCCATTTTTTGCGTAACCTGTTGAATAATTTCCAAAGAGAGTGTAACTGATTCCGGAATCTCACTGTTTATCTGCTCAACGAGTTTCTTCGCAAAATCAGCTTCTGTAAAATCTACAATATAATTTAATGTAAATTCCTCATTGGAAATGCGGTTACCACACTCATCAACAGGAAGACGCAGACCGCGACCTACTTCTTGTAGTTTGGAAATATCACTTCCACTTGAACGTAGTTTCGCAATTGTGAATACATTGGGGTTATCCCAGCCCTCCTTTAGAGTCCATTTTGAAAATAGAAACCTTCTAAGCATTGGATTACCGTCTTTATCCACAAACGAAAGCAATTGTTTTTTTCCGTTAAGGATATCATTAACCTCCTCGGCAATACTTTCATCCGAAGAACTATTATCTTGAGCAAAATATCCGGCGTGGCAAGCTCGGATATTTTTCAGACTTGCCTCCAAATATTCACGATATTCGTTTTCTTGGTCAGATAGTTTGCCTATAGTGTCTCTAAGTTTCTCTTTGAGCAATCGTTCAAAGGCTTCAAGTATGTATGGTTTCTTCCCATCTTGATTCTTCCTGTACGATGTTATATCGTCAATAAAGAATAGCGCAAGAGTTTTAATCTTAAAAGTTCTACCAGAGAAATTATGGCGTTCTGTCTCAAAATGTCTCTCCAAGGCAAGACGTATCATTTGTTCCTGATAGGAACTCATGAATACATCCACGTCCATTTCCTCTCCGACAGTTTTAATTTGTCCGTTGGAAAGCTCGATGGAGTTTTTATCAATAGTCTGGATGGTAAGTCCGGTTAGTTCATCTGCTATCTGAGAAAGCGAATCACCTACACGGAGCTGGAAACTCCTTGTCGGCGCGTCTTCCTGCTTGTGTTGAAATGTAGCTGAATCGTTTTTAGTTACCGACATCAACTTGATTTTCTCATATTTTTGTGAAGTGGGCTCAAAATGTTCTTTAGCAACCCCTTTAATCAGCCCTTGATTGAACGACTGACAAGCGTTAAGGTCATAAAGAAGATTCTGGTAATCCTTGATTATCTTCTTATTCTTTCCTTTGCCGATGGAGACTTCGGGGAATGTAGCACCAAATCTGATGATACATTGTGGGGCAATCTCCTTTTGGATAATGCCGAAAGCTTTCTGCTCTCTCGAAAATTTGTGAGGTTCATCAATGATTACAAACGGGCGTGTAGCTTTAAGCGCATTATACGGACGATAAAAGCCTTCCACAACATTGCCATAATCATCTCTGCTTAGGATATAGTTCTTCGCATCTTTCAGTAGTTGCATGTTTACTAAAAGAACGAAAATTTTCCTGGTGTCTTGACATGACCCTTTGACGAATTCACTTACAGCAGCAGGGAAATATTGTCTTCCCTTCTTTTTCTTCTTGGGAGGTTCAAGCGTAAGAAGGTCAATTTCTGCGTCATATCCACAAACATCGCGGAAATGACGCTTTACATATTCATCCTCCATAAACTGTCTTGCGCCTGCTTTGATTGGCAATGTAGGCACAGCTACAATGAATTTATTGATTCCATAGCGTTTATGGAGTTCAAACATAGTCTGAACATAGACATAAGTCTTCCCGGTGCCGGTTTCCATCTTAATATCAAGATTCAGACATGTAGGTTCATGAGTATATCCTCCATACTCATGCGGAATCTTGTTTACACCTTGTATATTTCGGATGTTATCACCGACATCATCCTTGAAAATGGTTATTTCAGGATTGGAATAGTAATGCACAGGCGACTTAATCCATGTATCCTTGAATACATCGGCTACCGCATCTACCGCCTTTTGCTGATGAGGCAAAGAGGATTGAAGTATCAGTTCCATGTCAATATCTAATTTCGAAATTGATACGAAAATTCTTCTCTCCGGCTTGTACGGTCTGTAGGCTGTCTTTCAGGCTCTGCAACTCATTCCAACCGAAGGAATAGCCATAGATTACAACATTCTGCGGATTGAATGATGCTTCCGTTTGATACTTATCAAGGAGTATAGCTACTGCGTCATCAGTTAAATCCGGGTTGATAAGATAGAGATGCTTGTCGATATAATATGCCGTATAACCGCCAAGATCTAAAGAGTGGTAATCAGAAGTCAGACCATAACCATCCCTTTCCAGCCATGTTGTAAGTATGGTAGGAACACCAAATTCATCCATCAGGGTATTGTCACCGAATGCAGTATGCTTATCGAAATTGATGATTTTTTCCAATGCAACTCTAGATGGCTCCTTCAACATAAAATGACGGAATCCGAGGTCTCCATGGAAAAGAGGATTCTCTGCTGCGATTTTTTTTGCAGCACACCTTATACGATCAATACCTATCGCATCTATAGTTTGATAACCAGCTTTGAATGCTTCAGAATCTTCATTGCAAGCCTCTTCAGCCTGAACTATTATGTATTTATTATCACTGTCGCCTTTTTGATTGATCCGAAGTATTGCATCAGCTGATGTACTACTGCCGCCAAAAAAATCTAAAAAATAGCCACCCTGTAAATCTACAAAAGACAGTAAGTGCATAATTAATGTAGTACATTTGGGATTTTTAAATATTTGGGTTATATTGGGAAACAAGTCCCTCAATTCATTCGCTCCCGAACGTCCATCGAAATTATATACACTTGAAAACTTGTCTTCGTACTCATCGGCATACACTTTTATCTCTACGAGTTTAGTCTCATCCTCTCCAAAAATAATTTTCCCATTTTCAATAAGTCTTTGCATAGATGTCTCTGGGAAACGATAACCTCGTAAAGGTTCCGCACAGGGTTTTCCGGTTACAGGATGTATGATGTCGTAGTGATAGCCCTCTTTGCCTGGGTTATGGACACTTCTACTTCCAGTATATATTCCGTTTTCATCAATAAACTTGTAATCTTCAAAAGGGCCTAGCTGAGACTTATGATCTCTATACCATGCTTTCCAAATTTGTTGAAGGTCTTCCCCTGAATATGATTGGACTAATTCTCTTCCTTTTCTGAGTAAAAGGTCTTTAATTTCACTGTCTTTAGACTTCCAAATTGGACTTAACGATGCTCTGTTCTTGCAATAACATACTATATATTCATGTTCTACAGCAATATTTGTGGGATTATTATCTGTGGCATTTTTCCAAATTATCTGTCCTACAAGATTCTCCTCTCCAAAAACGTCATCACATAACAGCTTAAGATTTCCTTGCTCGTTATCATCAATCGAGATGAAAATTATGCCGTCTTTGCTAAGGATGTCGCGGGCGAGGAGCAGTCTAGGCAACATAAACATCAGCCATGCTGAATGTGAGGCCGAGCCTCGAAGAGTAAGGTCAAGAATGCGTTGAGCCTTGTCTAATGAAATACTGAGTTTTGTGGATAATTCTTCTGCGGTAAAATTGAAGCTGTCATTATACACAAATCCATCCGAACCTGTGTTGTATGGAGGGTCTATATAGATGCACTTTACCTGTCCTGCATACGATTTCAGAAGATGTTTCAGCGCATCAAGATTATCGCCGCTTATATAGATATTCTTGCTTCCCTTGTTTTCGGGCAAAGAGTTATGCGCTTCATCCGGCATTATTACCGTTGTGGTGTCAAGAGATGCTAACATTCGGGCATAGTTCTTGCCAAGAAATCGCAATTCGTATCCCTCATCAGTTACTTCTACCTTGTCTTTCAGATACTCTTGAAATCTGACAATATCGAAACTTCCATCTTCCTTGAAACAAGCTGGAAAATGTTCTCTCAGTATTTCAAGCTCGTTAGAGCCGGGTGTTATAGAATTATTTTTATCAATTATATCTTTAATCATCAGATTTCAATTTTAGTATTCAATAGATTATCAACACTGACTTCCAATAACTTGGCAATCTTAACTAAAGTCTGCAAATCTGGCTGAGAACTATTCGTACACCATTTTGATACGGTTGATGGATTCACATTTAATTGCTCACATAACCATTTATTTGTCCGTTTCTTTTCTGCTAAAACTACTTTTAATCGGTTTATATCAGTTTCCATGTCGATAAAATTTGTTATCCACTCGCAAATTTAGTGAAAGTTCCGCACATGACAAAGAAACCGAGTGCGTTTCATCATATTTTGCCGCATAATGTAGGCAGAATAGGCGATTATTCTTATTGATATTCGAGACAATCAGTTGTGAATCGTTATGATTGGTGCCATTAATAAGGGCTATTTCGGCCTCAATAGGCAATCATAATCTAAAGAAAATATATCTGGTAAGTTGCTGAAAAATAGTTGGGTATTGTTATGGGTGGTTATGATTTGATTATGATTGAGGGTATGGATGGAGTCAGTGTTGAATCACCATTGGTTTTTGCTATTCTTTTGCAGAACGCTTCGATATTGAGGCGCAACGCAAATATATGTTATAATGGTCGAAAGAACCACTATCAAATTCGAGGATATGCCCAAAGCTCTGGCATATCTGATTGAGAAAGTAGAAGAGCTTGACCGCAAACTTGAATCGCTCGGCGATACTTCGTCATCCGGCAAGGATGTATGGATGAGTATTCATGATTTGTGCGCATATCTTCCGACGCGTCCGGCTACGCAGACTATCTATGGATGGACGAGTGCGCATCTCATCCCTTTCCACAAGAAAGGAAAGCGCATCATGTTCCTGAAATCGGAGGTTGACAAATGGCTGATTGGAGAACAGCTCAAATCAATCCGTGAAATCGAGGCTGATGCCGCAGCCTTCTGCGCCGGCAGAAAGGAGCAGAAACTATGACTGGCATGAATGACCCACTCGGCAGCTTCATCGCCGAAGTGGAGAGCGGCGCCGGACTGCAGGAACCTGATGCGGCAGCAGTGCGCTACGAGAGGTTATGCACCGAGGTGCAGCTTGACATCGACAAGGAGGTGCCACCGCCGCCGGTCGCCATTTATATAGGCGATTCACCAGCCTGCACCTTCGGCAATTTCAGTGCCTCAATCGGCAAGCCCAAAGGTAAAAAGACCTTCAATGTGTCGGCGATGACCGCAGCTGCCATGACTAATAGTACAATCCTGAATTATCGCGGCAATATGCCGTCTGACCAGAACGGTATCCTATACTTTGATACTGAGCAGAGTAAATATCATGCCTTTCGTGTATTCAAGCGTATCGCGCGATTGACCCACAGGAGCAACGCGGAAATCAAGCAGCGCATAAAATATTACGCTCTCCGTAAAAATTCTGTGGAAGACCGCATCGGCATGATTGACCATAAGATTCGGAACACCCCGGCTGTCGGACTGGTAATCATTGACGGCATCCGTGACCTGATGCTTGACATCAACAATCCCCGTGAAGCGACTCTGATAGTCAATTATCTGATGAAGTGGACGGAAGAATACAATCTTCATATCCATACCGTTATACACCAGAACAAAAGCGATGAGAACGCACGCGGACACATCGGAACCGAAATCAATAATAAGTCAGAAACCGTTCTTCGTGTCGAGAAGGACAAGAACGATGATGCCATCAGTACCGTCGAGGCAGTCTATATCCGAGATATTTCTTTCCCTTCGTTTGCCTTTCGTATTAACACCGAGGCTTTGCCCGAACTCATCAAGGACTATGTGCCGACGCCCGAAGCCAAAGGCAACGAGGCCTGGGACCCGTACCACGACATAACCGAGGATACCCACCGCAGTGCTCTTGACTCGGCATTTCCCAATCCAGAAACATTGCTTCGGCATGGCGAACTCATGGATGCGCTCCGTGACGCATACGCCGACGAGGATATTGAACTAAGCGACTACAAGCTCAAGATTCTGATAACGTTTCTGAGGAACAAACGGATGATTGAGCAGGTGGACAAGGGCAAGAAGAAGGGCAATCCGTACCGCTACCTTCAGGACTTTTACTATTGAAAAAGTTAGTTGGATGAAGCGGGTCTATATATATACTACACCTCACCCAACCAAAATTCGGCTTACTATGATTAATGATTACCGATACCGGCTTGACAACTCCCGTCCACGCATCAAGGTGACATGTCCGGCTTGTGGACGGTCGAGGAAACTGGTGCGCTATGTTGACTCACAGACCGGACTGTTCCTTGCCGATTATGTGGGCAAATGTGACCGTATATTCAAATGCGGATATCACTACACACCATCCGACTATTTCCGTGACCATCCATGGCTGAATGATATTACATCCCATCGGCCTGTGAGTTTGAACATCATCAATGAACAGCTCTCCCAACCGTCATTCATAGAGCGAAGCCGGATGGTTGAATCCATGAATCGCTGTCAGTCTTCGTCTCTGTTCCGATTTCTCAGCTCACTGTGGGGTAATGACGAAACCATGCGGCTGTTCCGATTATATAATGTCGGTGCCACCTCCCGGATGAACGATGCAGCGGTATTCTGGCAAGTGGATATTAACGGATGTATCCGCACAGGAAAGATAATGCGATATGGCAACAACGGACACCGCATAAAGGAAGATGGACTGGTAAATCTCATGTGGGCGCACCGTATGAAATCAATAGTTGACAATCCCGAAGACTTCAACCTTGTGCAATGTTTCTTCGGCGAGCATCTGCTTTCCGTCTGTCCCGATTCAAAAGTCTTGATAGTGGAATCTGAGAAGTCAGCGGTAATCGCCTCTCACTATTATCCGCAGTACCTTTGGCTGGCGAGTGGCGGATGTTGCGGATGCCTCAATCAGACGGATTCGCAGGCATTGAAAGGCAGGGAAGTGTGGCTCGTTCCCGACCTTGACGCCGAAGACCGATGGCGTGACAAATTGACAATGCTCCGCACAATAACTCCGACTGTCGGGATTGTGACTGCCATATCCGATATGGCAACACCGGAGCAGCGAGCCGCCAAACTCGACATCGCCGACTTCCTCTTGGATGCGGCAAGCCGGAATAACCCCATTGCAGGAGCCGCCGACGGAGTCGGTCAGCTTGCTGAATGAAGGGAGGATTTTAGTAATAAAATTCCGTAGCTTATTATGGCATTTTTATCCGATGTCTCCGACCTCTCCCGAAAAAGCCATCATTCATCGAGCCTCCTCCCGGCTCTCTTTTGCGACTGATACGGAATTTTATCATAACCAATTTAATTCAAGATTCAATGACTACACAATATGCAGTGTGCCACCTGGAGCGTGGCGCAGGCAACGATGCGGGAATGTCCTGCCACATCGAGCGCAAGACAGCCGACGGTAAACCGCACATCCCAGACAACGCTGACGAGAGCAGAACACACCTCAACCGTGAGCTTATCGCCTTTCCTGACGGCGTTCACAACCGCACTCAGGCGATTCAGCGCCGTATTGAGACTGCCGGTCTTCAAAGGAAAGTCGGCAAGAACCAGACCCGTGCCATCCGTGTGCTTCTCACCGGCACGCATGAGCAGATGATGGCTCTTGCAAACGGCGGTCGCCTTGATGACTGGTGCCGGGCCAATATCAAATGGCTGCATGACACCTTCGGCAAGGATAACCTTGTGTCATGTGTGCTTCACATGGACGAAAAAACTCCCCATCTCCATGCATCGGTGGTTCCCATTGTAACGGCACCACGCACACGCCGTAAGCGCGAAGGTGAACAGAAGTACAAGGAGAAGACCCCGGCACCGAGGCTATGCGCCAATGAGCTGATGACGCGTGGCAAACTCCGGCAATATCAGGACACATACGCGCAGGCGATGGTCGGATTCGGATTGAAGCGCGGTGTCGTGGCGAGCGGTGCCAGACATCAGACCCAGCAGCAATACAATCGTCAACAGTCGCTCGAATTGCAGGCGGACATTGAAAGGCTCACTGCCGAAATCGAGAACCTTACTGCCGAAAAGGAGAAGGTCAAGAAGGAAGCCAAGGACGGTAAGAGCCGTATTCTGTCGTGGCTCGGTACAGGAGAGTTGCCTAAACTTGAAAAGGAAGTCGCCGACAAGGACAGACAGATTGCCGGTTTACAAAAGCAACTGACCGATATGCAGAAGCGTTACGACAGTCTGAAAGCTGATTCGCTCCGTGAACACAACTCCTACCAAAAGGAAATCGATTCGGCAACCAAACGGGTTGCCGAATGGGAGGCCCGTTATAATGCCGAACATAATCGAGCGAAGGAACTTCACCGCCTGGCATACCCCGAGCGATACCGTTTGTCATCAGGAGCGGAGCTTGTCAGCGGCTGGATTCCCAACCGTATGTATCCTAGTCTGTCAATCACCACGCTGTTTCACGGCAACGAATTCAAGAACACCTCTTACAATCTGCCCCAGAATCTTCTTGACAAGTACGACAGCGGCTTGATAACTCTTCATGAATTGGTCAACGAGCTGTTTGAGCCGTGGGAGCAGGTTGACGAATCACAGCATAGCCTCCTTGCCATCGCTCTTCAGACCGCCGCCGGAGGAATCCCGACACTGCAAGTCGGCACGGGCACAGGAGGTTCCTCATCCGATTTACCCTGGAATGATGATGACAAAGACAAATTCCGAAGACAGAAATCTAAGGGTAGGAGATAGCTTTTCAGCCTTTCAGTATCTTCTCATCAATCTCGACAGCATGGGCACCACGGGTGTTGCGAAGTGTCTTTTTGATTGATGAAAGTTCTGTATTGGAGAACCATTCGCCGAAAGTAGCTTTGACAAATGATGCTGTGGTGTTGCCATCAATGGTATATTGGAACGCGATGTTCCATGCAAAATTCTTCAAAGAGGCTTGAGTCACTTCAAGCTTCTTTGATATTTTCATGGCGACCACATTGAGTACATCCTTATGGCAGACAAAGTATCTTACGCAATCCAGAATCTGAGCGACTTCAGTTTGAGAAAAATTCAAGCGCATAAATGTCTCCTTAGTATATGAGAGTATTTTGTCAAGCTTCTCAGCATCCTCTCGGACCAGTTGTTCCCTTACTATGCTCGTTTCTGCAACATAATGGTCGTGGAACCGGACTGCATCTTTGTAATCTGAATCTTTAACTATGACTTTAGGCTCGACATTTTTGAGTGCTTCTTCGACCGCTTCCTGCTGCTTGCGCGTAATCAAATCACTATGAACCTTATCAAAAGCATTGACTATACGCTCACTGATTCTATTACATCCTGCGTAGAATAGCTTCCAGACTGCAAAATAGGCAGGAACGAGCAATAGGCTCCATTGCAACCCCAAATCAAATTTGGTACAGGTTCCCCAGGCCATTGTCGTAGATAGGGTAATGTTTACCCCGGTGATGATTCCAGGAGTTATTTTTGGGAGAGTTCTCGATATCATTTTCTTTATTTTTCTACAAAATTAGAAAATCCATAGAAAACGATAAAGAAATCGGGCTATAAACTCCTCATTTTTAGGCTTTTTTATCTATATAAATATAGCCCCATTTCTATAAATATTGTTACTCAATATCATTGAAATTCAAGTCAAGACTGATGGCGTTTGCAGCTTCATCTTTCAGTTTATCAACGACTTTTGCGTATATCTGAGTTGTACGGACATTAGTGTGGCCTAACATCTTGCTGACGGTGTAAAGGTCTGTTCCACCAGCAATTTGAAGCGTAGCAAAGGTATGACGGAAGCAATGAAAGGTGACTCTTCGCTTGATTCCGGCAGCCTCAATCCATCTCTTCAAAGGACGTGATACCCATGAAGGATCAGGCAAATCTTCGAATACAAGCCTGTCGACATCTCCCGGTATACCACATAATTGATATGCTTGTTCTGAAATAGGCTGATATTCGACTCCCTTCGTTTTCTGTTGAGTGAAGTTCAGACGGTATTGATCTCCCACCTTTTGAATGTCGCCCCAATGAAGCTTCTGAATATCACAATGGCGTAACCCGGTCAATGCCGCAAACAATGCCGCACGCTTGATGATTGGCTTATCGCAGGGAGTTTTTGCCAATGTGTTGAGTTCGGCAATGGTCAGGAACTCACGACGGCTTTCTTCCTCTGCGATTCCTTTTGCTTTAGCCGAGAGATCAACAGAGATATAACCATCAATAAAAGCCTGCTTCAACGCCGCCTTAAAGATTGAGAAATATGTCGCAGCCGAGTTTTGTGACAACGTACCCTTCTTTCCACCTCCTTGTGGAGCTGTCAGAAGAAAGTTCTTGAAATCGTTTATCAGCTTGGTGTCAATCCTGCCGAATGGTATTATTCCGTCTTTAGAAAAGATTTTCAACAATTCGCCCATTCGTTTCCAGTTTATGAGGATTGATGCCGAGCTATTTTTATGCCGCTCGATAGTGATCTTCTTCACATAGTCAATGAAATTGGCATTGGCTTTTTCCTGTAATTCAGCTTGAGCTGCATCCTGGTCGGAGTACAGTGCAGCCGTGTCATATTCCTTCTGACGGATTTGTCGTACCTTATCGGCATAGATGCACGATTCCTGATCTATCTGGGATTTACACATGATAACGCCATTGATATCACGTTTCGGTTGAAAACCTCCCCGAGTAGGTCTTTTCTTATCCCATATCGGTGTCGTTATGATACGTTTGACATATTCACGTACTCGTTTAGGAGTTTCATTCTCCTTCTCATAGACTGGGTATGCCTCGACATAGAGATACCATTCATTCCGAATTTCACTCTTTCGCAGTTTTACGGACACTGTTGTATGCTGGAGTTTCTTTTTCATTTCTCGGACTTGAAGATTTTGTCAATGTCAAACTTCGGTACATATACAAAACGGCCTATCTGACGCATAGGGATACTATGCCTTCTCAGATTGCTGTATACCGTCGACTCGCTGATTCTATATTTCTTTGAAACCTCTCCAATTGTATAACAATCTTCCGGCTCTAATGAATATAGTCGTTTCTTTGGAGTCTCTTCCAAAGGATTCTTTCTTATATCTAATAAGCCCTCGATGTCTGCGATATCAATGAGAGTCATCCTGTCACCCGGATTGTGATCTTTTATTTTCCCTTGACGAATCCACCTATAAAGAGTTGGACGTGAAATTTGATAACGGCTGCACACCTGTACCACTGTGAGCAAAGCATTACCCTCTGATTCAGCTAAGATAGCCTGACGCTCCATTTCTCTTTTCTCAGCCCGCTTTTTGTTACGATATGTCTCATTGGAACACTTCTTTGAGCAGTGAACCGAATCAACATTCTTAGCGAGGAATGGTTTTCCGCATACAATGCAGTGTCTCATTATTTTAGCTTTACTTTCGGGCATAGGGCATATCTGTTATTGTGTCACTTAATCTTCAAATTTGTAACGTAAGTATACTTCGTCTTCACATTTCTGTAATGGTACAAATTTGATGCAAATATAAGCTAAAAATCCATAGAAAACAAGTATTCACAGAGAAAAGCACAAATAAAAACGGAGTGTAACTTATTGTGTTACACTCCGTTTTGTTATCGTTGATTCGGTGTCTTACTTCACCTCCTCGAATTCTACGTCATCAACGTGGCCTTCGCCGGGGTTGTTAGGCTGCGATGCACCGGGATTAGCTCCGGGCTGTGCGCCGGCTGCCTGCTGTGCGTTGAGGATTTCCTGCTGGATAGCACCGAATGTATTCTGGATTTCGGTGATTGCAGAGTCGATAGCTGTGATATCCTGAGCCTTGTGAGCTTCTTTAAGCTTATTGAGGGCATTGTCAATCTGAGCTTTCTTGTCGGCAGGAATCTTATCGCCAAGTTCCTGAAGCTGCTTTTCTGTCTGGAAAATTACAGTATCGGCGTGGTTGAGTTTGTCGATCTTTTCCTTTTCCTTGGCATCAGCTGCAGCATTGGCCTCAGCTTCTTTCTTCATACGTTCGATTTCAGCGTCTGTAAGACCGCTTGAAGCTTCGATTCGGATGCTCTGTTCCTTGCCTGTTGCTTTATCCTTGGCTGATACGTTGAGGATACCGTTGGCATCGACTTCGAAAGTAACTTCAATCTGAGGAATACCACGGGGTGCGGGTGCGATTCCGTCAAGGTGGAATTTACCAAGGGTCTTGTCATCCTTAGCCATAGGACGTTCGCCCTGAAGCACATGGATTTCGACAGAAGGCTGGTTATCGGCAGCGGTCGAGAATGTCTCGCTCTTACGGGTCGGAATAGTTGTGTTTGCCTCGATCATCTTGGTCATCACGCCACCGAGTGTCTCGATACCGATTGACAGAGGAACAACGTCGAGAAGAAGCACGTCTTTCACATCGCCTGAGAGGACTCCACCCTGAATTGCTGCGCCAACGGCCACAACTTCGTCAGGGTTAACACCCTTGGAAGGAGCTTTACCGAAGAATTTCTCAACAACCTGCTGGATAGCCGGAATACGGGTAGAACCACCTACGAGGATTACTTCGTCGATATCCTTGGCTGTCATGCCGGCATCCTTCAACGCCTGTTCGCAAGGCTTGATGGTTGCCTGAATGAGCTTATCGGCGAGCTGTTCGAACTGTGCGCGGGTGAGAGTCTTTACAAGGTGCTTGGGTCCTGTGGCGGTTGCAGTGATGTAAGGAAGGTTGATTTCAGTCGATGTGGTCGATGAAAGTTCAATCTTAGCCTTTTCTGCAGCTTCTTTAAGACGCTGAAGTGCCATAGCATCCTTGCGGAGATCAATGCCTTCTTCCTTTTCAAACTCGTTGGCAAGCCAGTCGATGATTACGTGGTCGAAGTCGTCACCGCCGAGGTGAGTGTCACCGTTGGTCGATTTTACTTCAAACACACCGTCGCCGAGTTCAAGGATTGAGATATCGAATGTACCGCCACCGAGGTCAAACACGGCAATCTTCTGATCCTTGTCTGACTTGTCGAGGCCATAGGCAAGCGCTGCGGCTGTAGGTTCGTTTACGATACGCTTTACTGTAAGACCTGCGATTTCGCCGGCTTCCTTGGTCGCCTGACGCTGAGAGTCGTTAAAGTAAGCGGGGACGGTGATGACTGCTTCGGTCACTGACTGGCCGAGATAGTCTTCAGCTGTCTTCTTCATTTTCTGAAGAATCATGGCTGAGATTTCCTGCGGAGTATATTCGCGGCCGTCAATGTCGACACGGGGAGTATTATTGTCGCTGCGAACCACCTTGTAAGGTACGCGTTCGATTTCTTTTTCTACCTGATTGTAAGTCTCGCCCATAAAGCGCTTGATAGAGTTGATTGTGCGCTTGGGGTTTGTGATAGCCTGACGCTTGGCAGGGTCACCTACTTTACGTTCGCCACCGTCGACGAATGCTACGATTGAAGGTGTAGTGTTGCGGCCTTCGCTGTTAGGAATAACGACTGGGTCGTTACCTTCGAGGACTGAAACGCATGAATTGGTTGTTCCAAGGTCAATACCGATAATTTTTCCCATAATGAGTAGATTTATTTTTGTTTGTTCAATTATTTAATGTCTAATGTTGCCGGTGTATGACGTTTCCCGTCGGGGAATCCTTTTTCCGACATTCAATAATGTAACAAATTTTATGCCAAAAATGTTGATTGAAATCTAACTCTCTTTTTATCAAATTTTTGTAAAAAGCGACAATCTGACAAAATTACTGACACGACATGTCAAGACGGCAGTTTGGCAGTAGTGGAACAAGCTGGCTTCGGTAAAATTCGTAGCGGTTATGGCTTGTAGAATAAGAAAAGTATAAAGATAGGAGAGGGAGAATGAGGTGGGCTTTGGATAGAATTAGGCTATTTAGGTTTTAATGTATAATCGTTAGGTCAATAAAATAATTATAAAAGAAATTATGCAACTTAGGGTTACAGTGCTCATAACAATTCGATTCCTGCTTCCGCACACTTCCTGATCTGGTCCTCCGGCCATATTGAAGCTTGTACTTCTCCGATATGGGCTTTGTGGAGAAGGAACATACAGAGACGGCTCTGGCCGATACCTCCGCCGATGGAGTAGGGCAGTTTGTCTTCAAGTAGCATTCGGTGGAAAGGGAGTTCGGCGCGTTCGGCACAACCTCTTATTTCGAGCTGTTCGACGAGTGATTCAGGACTTACGCGGATACCCATTGACGAAATTTCAAACGGAATTTCAAGCATGGGATTCCAGAGGATGATGTCGCCGTTGAGTCCGTGATAGCCTTCTTCGTTGATTGAAATCCAGTCGTCATAGTCGGGAGATCGTCCATCGTGTGGCTCGCCTCCGTCGATCGGCGCGCCTATACCTATAATAAATATAGCGCCGTGTTCCTTTACTGCTATTGCTTCGCGCTCGCGAGGTGTTTTGTCGGGATAGCGTTTGGCGAGTTCTTCGGCATGGACAAATGTGATTTCCTGAGGAAGTACTGGGGTGATGTGTGGAAAGCGTTCAAACACCATTTGCTCAACTTCGAGCAGGGTGCGGTAGATGGTGCGTACAGTCTCCTTCAGATAGGATAGTGTGCGGTCTTCCTTGCGGATACTTTTTTCCCAGTCCCACTGGTCGACATAGAGCGAGTGGATGTTGTCGAGGTCTTCGAACGTCCGGATCGCATTCATGTCGGTATATAGTCCGTAGCCTGGAGCGATGTCGTATGCGCCGAGTTTGTAGCGTTTCCATTTGGCAAGCGAGTGGACTACCTCGGCTGTTTTCCCGCCCATTGCATCAATGGTGAATGACACGGCTTGTTCAACTCCGTTGAGATTGTCGTTAAGACCAGTCCCTGTCAAAAGGAAGAGCGGGGCGGTGACACGACGCAGCTTAAGCTCTCTGGCAAGAGTTGTCTGAAATGCGTCTTTGACCATCTTGATTGCAACCTCGGTTGTTTCAGGGAGGAGTTTGCGGTGATATTTCTTGGGAAGAATAAGGGGCATGATAGAGTCGTTTGATGAATAATTTTATTGTTTTTGGCAAAGGTAAATATAAAAGATTGTTTTTGCAAGCAGAATGTAAATATATTTAGTGTTTTAATTGCAAAATGTCAGTAAAATGTTTCGTTAGCCCTCATGCTGTCATTTACTGGGCGCACTTTTGCGGTTAAATTTCAACCTTATTAAAATTTAGATATTGATGAATTTTGAAGAGTTGCTTAAATCGCTTAAATTTGCAGTAAGAAAATTAGCCTCCCTAAAATGACATTTGAGCAAGATATAAACAATGCGGTAGCCGCTTTAAGAAGGGGCGGTGTGATTCTCTATCCGACAGATACGGTGTGGGGCATCGGGTGCGATGCGACTGATCCGACTGCTGTAAGGCGAGTGTTTGAAATTAAGCGCCGTGCTGATTCCAAGGCATTGATCACGCTTGTGGCTGATGTGGCCGATATCGGACGTTATTCAGCAGTCTCCCCGTCAACGGTCTTGGCTATAATAGGTCGATCGGAAAGACCGACGACCGTAGTCTATCCCGGAGGATGCGGCCTTGCGCCTGAGCTCCTCGCAGAAGATGGCAGTGTCGGGATGCGTGTCACCGGAGAACTGGTGTCGGCTTCGATATGCCGGGCATTTGGCAAGCCTCTTGTGTCGACTTCGGCAAATATAAGCGGTCAGCCGGCCACAGGGATCTATTGCGAAATATCAAAAGAAATAATTGATGCGGTGGACTATGTGGTTGAAGCTCGCCGCGATGACTGTTCCCGCTCAATGCCATCGCGGGTAATTAAAATTAATGCTGACGGAAGCGTCATCACGCTTCGCCCATAAAAATATTTTGTTTGTATGAACGAGCGGAAAATGCGTCTGGTCTATATTTTCGCTGACTATATCTCCACGCTTGTGGGAGTGATGGTCTTCACGTTCGTGCGCTTTATGCTTGTCTCCGACATAAGGGCTTGTTATGCCGAGATGTCGGCTTTTTTCGGTTCATACGGACTCAAGCTTACCATGTCGCTGTTCCCGCTGTTCATGCTTGGGCTTTATTATCTGTCGGGATTTTATGTCAACGTTACAAACAAGTCGCGTGTCAAGGAATTTCTTTCGACTGGAATGAGTGTGGCCATAGGCGCGTTTATCTTTTTTATGGTCGTACTGCTCAACGATGTGCTGCCGCGACGGGTGATGAACTATGAGATTCTGCTTGTGTTTTTCGTCTGCCTGTTTGTCCCCGTCTATATCACACGTCTGGTGCTGACATCATTATGGATTTCGCGTTGGCGAGGCTCTAAGCTTGAAAATGTAGTGGTCATATCAGGCAGTGACACATGTCCTGCCAATATCGCGGATATAATTGAAAGGAGCAACAAGTGCATAAGGTCGGTGATAAGCGTTGACGGGCAAAATTCCGATCTACAAGCCAGACTGTCTGTCCGCAGGCTCGTCACTGAACTGCGCGACACCGGAGCTACGGCTTTCGTCGTGGCGCTTCCTTCTGATGATCCGGGGCTCAGTCTGCGTGTGCTCGGATGTCTCTATCCGCTTGACCGCGCCATCTATGTGAGTCCTGACGATTATATGCTCCTTGTCTCCAAAGTGCCATACGACAATCTTCTATCAGAGCCTTTGGTTGATATATCGCGTTCGTCTCTCTCAGATTCCATCGTGTCGATGAAGCGGGCGAGCGATGTTGCCGGAGCGCTGGTCGGTCTGCTGTTGGCAGCACCGGTGATTGGAGTGCTCACGTTGGCTATAAAATTTAAATCTCCCGGTCCGGTATTCTATTCGCAGGAACGGATTGGCTATCACAGAAAGCCGTTTAAAATATATAAATTACGGACAATGACGGTCAATGCCGAAAGCAGCGGCCCGGCGCTTTCGAGCGACAATGACCCGCGAGTGACAAACGTAGGACGGTTCATGCGCAAATATCGTCTTGACGAGCTTCCAAACCTGTGGAATGTTCTGCGTGGCGACATGTCGCTTGTCGGACCGCGTCCTGAACGGGAGTATTTTCTCGGTCAGCTTCGACTTCGTGCGCCACACTGCGCGCTCCTCCATCAAGTCAGACCGGGGCTGACATCGCTCGGCATGGTGAAATTTGGCTATGCGTCGACAGTCGATGACATGTTGGCGCGTATGAAATACGATTTGCTTTACATTCAAAACATATCGGTCTCGCTTGACCTCAAGGTGATTTTCTATACCGTCCGGACCATTTTTCGCGGTGAGGGCAAGTAGGGCGCGATTAACTCATTGATATGCTTATGACAAAAGTGATTGGTAACATAGGAAATAATCTGCATGATGCTTTCATGGCGCTGCTCGTTTGGCGCGAGCGTCATATAAAAGAGAAGACATTCGTTATAATTCTTGCTCTTCTGGTCGGAATCGTCGCCGGAATTGCGGCGCTTGTGCTGAAAACCCTTATCCATCTCATCAGCACAACGCTGACCGCGCGCATCAATATCGATGAAGGGAGTTTTCTCTATCTCATATATCCGTTGATAGGTATTCTCCTGACGATGCTGTATGTGAAATACATCGTCCGCGACAATATCTCGCATGGTGTCACGCGTGTGCTTTACGCGATTTCCCAAAACAAGTCGCGTCTGAAGAAGCATAACATGTACACTTCCGTCATAGCCAGTTCCATCACCATCGGTTTTGGCGGATCGGTCGGAGCGGAAGGCCCGATAGTCTACACCGGTGCGGCCATCGGGTCTAATCTTGGACGTGTGTTCCGCATGTCGCCGCGAATACTGATGATTCTTGTCGGATGCGGGGCTGCTGCAGGTATTGCAGGCATATTCAAAGCCCCGATTGCCGGAATGCTCTTCACTCTTGAGGTGCTGATGCTCGACCTGACTACTGTTTCTGTCATGCCATTGCTTATAGCATCGATTACAGCTGCGACTGTGGCATATGTGTTCACGGGCTATGACGTTGAGTTTTTCTTTGTGCAGAGCGAGCCGTTTGTGACAGCCAGAATCCCGTTTGTGATTCTTCTTGGTCTGTTTCTTGGCTTTGTGTCGCTTTATTTCACCCGTTCGATGAACATGATGGAGGGTGTGTTCCGTCGTCTTGGCAAGCCTTGGAAAAAAGTAATTGTAGGTGGCTCGATTGTGGCTCTCCTTGTATTCCTTTTCCCGCCTCTCTATGGAGAAGGCTATACTTCGATTATCGACCTTCTGAGCGGCAATCCTGAGTCAATTGTCAACAGTTCGATTTTCTATAAGGACAGAGAGTCGGTGTGGTGGATTCTCGGATTCATAGCCGCATTGGTGTTGCTGAAATCATTTGCTACGGCATCGACCAACGGTGGCGGTGGCTGTGGCGGCACATTCGCTCCATCGCTCTATGTCGGGTGTATGGCCGGATTTTTCTTTGCCTATTTTATCAATACAGTTTTTGACCTTGATCTTTCGACCAAGAATTTCGCACTTATGGGCATGGCCGGAGTGATGTCGGGTGTGATGCACGCGCCATTGATGGGAATCTTCCTCACGGCTGAACTGACCGGCGGATACGATCTCTTCCTGCCGTTGCTGATTGTCTCGGCCATTTCATATGGCACGATAAAATTCTTCGAGCCTTACAGTATTTATACCATGCGTCTCGCCCATGAGGGAAAACTTATTACCCATCACAAAGATAAGGCAGTGTTGACGCTGTTGAAAATCAACAACGTCATAGAGACCGACTTTGTATCGGTGCAGCCTGAAATGAATCTTAAGGAGATGGTCAATGCCATATCCCGTTCGTCGCGCAATCTGTTTCCTGTGGTTGATGCCGGAGGAAGTCTGCTTGGGGTGGTGCTTCTCGACGAGATACGAAATATAATGTTCCGGCCGGACTTGTATAAGCGTATGTATGTCAATCAGTTCATGTCACTGCCGCCGGCGGTCATAGATGTCAGCCAGAGCATGGAAAGCGTGATGAATGCTTTTGACGATACGGGCGCGTGGAATCTGCCTGTGGTTGAAAACGGGAAATATGTCGGTTTCGTTTCGAAATCGAAGATCTTTAATTCCTATCGTCGCGTCCTGCGTCACTATTCCGAGGATTAGAGGCACAGAATAGTTGCCGGAGGGACACTATCTCAGCTCCCACAGATTTCAAGGCTTAATTTTGTTTTCAGCAACAAAATTAAGCCTTGAGTTATGAAAAAAGATCATCGTTATTCAGTGATTCGGTATCGAAATCGAATTTGACTGTCCGAACTGTCGGGCGGTTAAACGTAGCTTATGGCTGTCGCGCGGCCTGCCACGAAACGGTATAAACCCCTTGTGTCTGCGTGATAGTCGCTTGATGTATATCGGCACCCTGCATTGGCATTCAATCAGATGATAATGGTCTTCCCTGTGGTTCGCTCTTTTATTATCCCGTGGCGGAAGGCATAGAGCAGTTCTGTCAGCTCGTCTATCTGACTCTGAAGTATTTTGCCCTTGTCGGTATCGCGCACACGGATGCGCTGCGTAGTCTGCTCGACCATTTTGGTCGAGCGCACGATGTCTGTTCCGCTTCTGATGGCTTCTTCTTCAGATATAAATGGTTCGTGCTCGACAAGCTCGAAGTTGCTGCTGTGGTAAATCAGCGTGTATCCGGCTATGCCCGTTGTCTTGTGATAGGCTTTTGCAAAACCACCGTCGATTACCATAAGTTTGCCGTTGGCGCGTATCGGACTTTCTCCTTTCTGGGTTCTGACGGGGACATGGCCGTTGATAATGTGGCGCTGCGAGCCGTCCACTCCGAATTCGTCAAGAATCATGTCGCATATTTCCTCGTTCTGGCGCAGGGTGTAGTAGTAACCTTTCTCTTCCTTGTGAGCTTCAGGGTCTTTTATGAAATACCGTTCGAAAGTTGTCATCTTGCTCTTGTCGAACAATGGAGAATCCGGGCCACACCACAGATACCAGTAGTAATCGCGTGCATAAGCCTTTTCTTCGGGAGGAGTGTCATCATTAAAGGCTGAACGCAGCAACATGCCGATTCTGTGGAAGAGTTCACGCCCGCGATATTTCTCTCCGTATACTATTACGTCTTTGAGCGAGCCGTCGGCATTGAGAGGCATTGAAGCATGGAAAAGCAGATTGGAGTTGTAGATTCCATACATGCAGCCGTGGCTGAAAAGGAGCGCGATATGGTGCTTTAGTCCGGTGCTTACCGAGAATGAATGGCGTAGTTTTGCCATTAGCTCTTTTTCCTCTTCGGTGAGTTCATAGGGATTGGCCGGATCTATGGTGGGGAAGTTGGTGTCGCAGATGTCGTATGTCTTGCCGTCGATTTCGACAGTTCCTTTGGCATAGTCGATTTTGTGGAGCAGATTTCGGCCGGTCATTTCCCATTCGGTATGTTTGAGCGTCATTGCGCCTTCAAGTTTGAACTGGATGATTGCAATGGCCTTGTGCATCTGAGCCATCAGGCGGAGTGTCTTTTCAGGATGCTCGTTGTTCTCCTTGTCGACTCGGGGTGCGAATTCCGTGCAGGGGTCGTCGGCGTATGTTTCCATTGCCATTGTCGCCAGAGGTAAGAGGTTGATGCCATAGCCGTCCTCAAGGGTGGTGAGATTGGCGTAGCGTAGCGACACACGCACGACGTTGGCTATGCAGCATTCGTTGCCTGCGGCTGCACCCATCCAGAGCATGTCGTGATTGCCCCACTGGATGTCCCAGTTGCCGTAGTGACACAGAGTGTCCATTATAAGATGTGCGCCCGGCCCTCGGTCATAGACATCGCCGAGTATGTGCAGCTGGTCGATGCTGAGTTTCTGGATGACCTTGCACATGGCGACGATAAAGGCATCGGCCTGTCCGGTGGAAATGATTGTCTCGATAATGCGGTTGAAATAGTCCTGCTTGTCATATTCGCCGCGTTCCTCGTGGAGGAGTTCCTCGATTATATATGCAAATTCTTTCGGGAGGGCTTTGCGGACTTTTGAGCGTGTGTATTTCGACGATACGCTTTGGCAGACCTTTATTAGCTGATGCAGAGTGATGTTATAGAAATCCTCCATGTTGTCCTCTGTCGAGCGGACTATCTGCATTTTTTCTTCCGGATAATATATGAGCGAGCAGAGCTGGCGGATTTCGTTTTCACGCATCGACGTGCCGTAGATGTCAGTTACCTTACGTTTGATATTGCCGGAGGCGTTTTTTAATATGTGGCGGAATGCCTCATGCTCGCCGTGGAGGTCGGCGACGAAATGCTCAGTGCCTTTAGGCAGGTTGAGTATGGCTTCAAGATTGATGATTTCAGTGCTTGCCGAACTGATGTCGGGGTAAGTCTGGGCAAGCAGCTCAAGGATTCGGCGGTCGTTTTCTGCTTGTTGGGTTGTGACCTTTGTGTCGATAGGAGACATGGCGGTTAGATTATCGTTGATTTAACAAGGACATTGTTGTTTGGTCCCTCGATTTTGTCTTTGGAAGCAAATTTACAAAGAATTCCTATATTTGCGTCGAAAAGTATAAATAAAATTCAAATGACAGTCGGCTATGTGCAAATAGAGCTAATTTTCACAAGTTTTAAGTGGCTAAATTTGGGCGTGAATGTTAAAATTATTAATTTTACCACCGATTTGTGAAACATTTAGCTTCTCTACCTTAAACCATTGAAACTTATTAAACTACGCTTATATGGTAAATTTTTCACTTGAAGGCAAGGTCGCTCTTGTGACCGGTGCCGCTTATGGAATCGGACTCGCCATCGCTCAGGCATACGCTGAGGCCGGTGCAAAAATCGTGTTTAACTGCTCTCGTCAGGAAACGGTCGACCGCGGTCTCAAGGCATACAAGGAACTTGGCATAGAGGCCAAAGGTTATCTATGTGATGTCACTGATGAAGAGGCTGTAAAGGCTATGGTGGCTGATATCGAAGCGACTGTCGGAACAATTGATATCCTTGTCAATAATGCAGGTATCATCAAGCGCATCCCTATGGAACAGATGAGTGTGGAAGATTTCCGTCGCGTAGTCGATGTCGATCTCATCGCTCCTTATATCTGTGCCAAGGCTGTAATCCCCGGGATGATTAAGAAAGGTCACGGAAAAATCATCAATATCTGTTCTATGATGAGTGAGCTGGGTCGTGAGACTGTCAGCGCTTATGCTGCAGCAAAAGGCGGCTTGAAGATGCTCACACGCAACATTTGCTCGGAATACGGCGAACACAATATCCAGTGTAACGGTATCGGCCCGGGTTACATCGCAACAGAGCAGACCGCGCCCCTCCGCGAGCGTCAGGCTGACGGTAGCCGTCATCCTTTCGATCAGTTCATAATTTCCAAGACTCCTGCCGCGCGCTGGGGCACCCCCGAGGATCTTATGGGGCCGGCTGTCTTCCTCGCATCTGATGCGTCGGATTTTGTCAATGGCCATGTCCTCTACGTGGACGGCGGTATCCTTGCATACATCGGAAAGCAGCCTAAATAACAAAAGCTGATGTTTCTGGCTCGGGTTTTGGAATGCCGGCAATATCATACGTCTGTCTATACGCATTGAATGTCCGGTGTCTGTCAATCCTGACTTTGAAACAAAGGGTCTATTCTCTACTCTATTAAACCATAAAAATTGGAACAGGTTTTTTCTTATATCATAGGACTGGGCGCGGCTGTGATGATGCCAATCATCTTTACCGTGCTCGGCCTTTGCATTGGCCTCAGCTTCGGCAACTCGCTGAAATCCGGTTTGAAGGTAGGTGTCGGTTTCATCGGACTTTCGATAGTGACAGCCCTTCTTACTTCTGCTCTTGGCCCTGCGCTCGACGAGGTTGTTAAGATTTATGACCTTCAGCTCAAGGTGTTCGACATGGGATGGCCGGCTGCCGCTGCCGTTGCATATAATACCGCTGTCGGTGCATTTATCATCCCTGTTTGTCTTGGCGTGAACCTTCTGATGCTTCTCACAAAGACAACACGTACCGTCAATATCGACCTTTGGAACTACTGGCACTTTGCTTTTATCGGTGCTGTGATTTACTTTGCGAGCGAATCACTCGCATGGGGATTCTTCGGAGCAATCATCTGCTACATAATCACCTTGATTATAGCCGACATGACAGCCAAAAAATTTCAGGGCTTCTATAAGGATATGGACGGAATTTCGATTCCACAGCCTTTCTGTGGCGGTTTTGTGCCTTTCGCATGGGCTATCAACAAAGGTCTCGACATGATTCCCGGCATTGAGAAGCTTGAAATTGATGCTGAGGGAATGAAGAAGAAATTCGGACTCCTTGGCGAGCCTCTTTTCCTCGGTGTTGTGGTAGGTATCGGCATCGGTTGCCTTACCTGCAACTCAGGTTCAGAGATTGTCGACAAAATTCCTTATATCCTCGGTCTCGGTATCAAAATGGGTGCCGTCATGGAGCTTATCCCCCGTGTAACAGTGTTGTTCATCGAAGGTCTTAAGCCTATCAGCGACGCTACACGCAGTCTGATTGCCCGTAAATTCAAGGGGGCTGACGGTCTGAATATCGGCATGAGCCCTGCGCTTGTGATCGGCCATCCGACCACTCTCGTGGTTTCGCTTCTGCTCATTCCCGTGACGCTTCTCCTTGCCGTCATTCTTCCGGGCAACCAGTTCCTGCCGCTCGCTTCGCTTGCCGGTATGTTCTATGTATTCCCTCTCGTGTTGCCTTTCACGAAGGGCAACGTGGTCAAGACTTTTATTATCGGTCTTGTGGTAATAGTGATGGGACTTTATATGGTGACAAATCTTGCCGGAGCGTTCACGCTTGCTGCCAAGGACGTCTACGCAGCTACAGGCGACGCTGCGGTTTCAATCCCGGCTGGTTTTCAGGGTGGCAGCCTTGATTTCGCATCAAGCCCTCTCGCATGGATTATCTATCAGTGCACTGAAAATCTTAAATGGATCGGGTCAGGTCTTCTTGTTATTGCGACAATGGGACTTATGATATGGAACCGTATTCTTATTGTACGCAACCAGAAAGCGATGGTTGCCAAGAACTCAGATGAAATTCAGAAAACAGAATAAATAGACTTATGAAGAAAATATTAACAGCTATCGCACTTATGAGCATTTCACTCTCAGGCATGGCACAGACTGAATATTCTGTGCTTCGTGCCTGTCACCCCGATGACGTGAAGCATTATGACACAAAGCAGCTCCGCTCGCACTTCATGATGCCCAAGGTCATGGAACAGAACAAAATAAATCTTACATATTCCATGTATGACCGCCTTATCTACGGAGGTGTAAGTCCCGTAGGCAAGGAAATCGTTCTTGAAACCATCGATCCGCTCAAGTCAAAATATTTCCTTGAGCGTCGCGAGCTTGGTGTCATCAACACCGGTGGCGACGGCATAGTGACTGTCGACGGCAAAGAATATGAGCTTCATTTCAAAGATGCTCTTTATGTCGGCCGTGGCAAGCAGAATGTGACTTTCCGTAGCAAAGATGACTCAAATCCTGCGAAATTCTATATCAATTCAACTCCTGCCCACAAGGAATACAAGACACAGCTCATCACAATCGACGGACGCAAGGGTTCGATCAAGGCAAACTGCATCAAGGCCGGTTCGCTCGAAGAGTCAAATGACCGTGTGATCAACCAGCTCATTGTGTCAAATGTGCTTGAGGAAGGCCCCTGCCAGCTTCAGATGGGTCTTACCGAACTGAAGCCCGGTAGCGTATGGAACACAATGCCGGCTCACACCCATGACCGCCGTGTAGAGGCTTACTATTATTTCAATGTACCCGAAGGCAATGCTATCTGCCATATCATGGGTGAGCCTCAGGAAAACCGTCTCATCTGGCTTCACAACGAGCAGGCGGTGATGTCGCCCGAATGGTCAGTCCACGCAGCAGCCGGAACATCAAACTATATGTTCATCTGGGGCATGGGAGGCGAGAACCTTGATTATGGCGACATGGACAAGGTAACCTATCTTGAAATGGAATAATGTTTTTTAATCCCAATATAAATCATTAATTATCATGAAAGTCGTAACTTTAGGCGAAATCATGCTTCGCCTTTCTCCCGAAGGAAACCATCGTTTTGTTCAAGTAGATAATTTCGATGTCATCTGGGGTGGCGGTGAGGCCAATGTGGCTGTCAGCTGCGCAAACTATGGCCTTGACGCATACTTTGTGTCTAAGCTTCCCAAGCACGAAATCGGGCAGGCTGCTGTCAATGCGCTCCGTCGCTATGGCGTACACACCGAACACATTGCCCGTGGCGGCGACCGTGTAGGTATCTACTATTGCGAGACCGGTGCTTCAATGCGTCCTTCAAAGGTGATCTACGACCGTGCTAATTCAGCTATTGCTGAGGCCGATCCCGAAGATTTTGATTTCGATGCAATCATGGAAGGTGCCGACTGGTTCCACTGGAGCGGTATCACTCCCGCTATCAGTGACAAGGCTGCTGAGCTTACCCGTCTCGCCTGCGAGGCTGCAAAGCGTCACGGCGTGACTGTTTCTGTGGACCTTAACTTCCGTAAGAAACTCTGGACAAAGGAAAAGGCTCAGTCAATCATGCGTCCTCTTATGCAGTATGTCGATGTCTGCATCGGCAATGAGGAAGACGCTGAACTTTGCCTCGGCTTCAAGCCTGATGCTGACGTTGAAGGTGGCGAAACCAACGCTGAAGGCTACAAGGGCATCTTCAAGGCTATGGCCAAGGAATTTGACTTCAAGTATGTGATTTCTACCCTCCGTGAATCATTCTCTGCTACCCACAACGGCTGGAAGGCTATGATCTACAACGGTGAAGAATTCTATGAGTCAAAGCGCTACGACATCAACCCGATTATCGACCGTGTAGGTGGTGGTGACTCATTCTCAGGTGGTGTTATCTATGGCCTTCTCACCATGCCCACTCAGGGTGAGGCTCTCGAATTTGCAGTTGCTGCTTCTGCTCTTAAGCACACTATCCCCGGTGACTTCAACCTCGTTACTGTTGACGAAGTGAAGGCTCTCGCAGGCGGTAACGCAAACGGCCGCGTACAGCGCTAATCGAATTTATATAATTCACAAAATTAACCACCCGTAACTCATGGTCAGCATGGTTGCGGGTGGTGCTGTTTTGTTTATACGACTTACGATTTGTTGAGGTGGTCAATCGCTTGGCTGAGGGCTTTGTCAAGATAATAGCCCGATTTTAGTTTTGCATTTATTTTTCTTGCATTGTCGGTGAGCAGCCTGTATTCTTTGTCATCAACCTCTTTTAACCTATCGTCGAGTGTTGTCAGTGAATCGATGGTAATGCCTACTTTTTCTTTGTTGATGAATTCTGCGCGTCCTGCTCCGGACCACACGATTACAGGTGAATTACACCGAAGGTAGAGGGAGACTTTATGTGGATTATTATATGCCATGTACTCGCCGATGCGTCCTTCTCCGCTGTCAAGCGATTCGCCATACCATGAGAGACCGAAGTCTCCCATGTGGGATTTTATTATCTGACGGTCAGAGACTATGCCCATATAGTGCAGATTGGGATATTTCGCTATTTCTTCCAATTCCGGGTGCGTCCCGTAGAGATATATGTCGCGGTCGGGCATTATTTCTGCAAGTTTCCTCAGATAAGGATGGGTTTTGAAAGAGACATTCCCGACATAGTACAATGAATAGTTTCGGTCAACAGGTTCATGTGGGGCGCCTGATTCTCCATGAATATAGTCCATGATTTCATAATCAATCATTTTTACCTTGCATCCATGTTCAGAAAGCCATTCGCGCATGCGATGATTATGTGTGAGAAGTACATCAGTGGCATTCAGCCGTATTATTTCCTCGTCGGGCGTGAGTGATTTGTTTCTGAAAGATGACAGGTCGTGAATCAGGCAGATGATTTTTGCTCCGTGTTGGTGGGTATTCTTACAGATTCTGTCGAATCCAATCTTCATCGGATATTGAAGGACTATGGCATCGTTTCTATGGATTGACATCATGGCTTTTTGCAGTCCTATGAAATTGCGGATGCCATGAACGAGATTGTTGTGATAGAAAGACCGTCTGAGCCCTATGTTCTGATAACCTAAGTTTTCCAATGTGATGTCTATATCGCTTTTGGCTATTCCACCTCCATTGTCAAGATGCTTGTAGTTCCGAGATATGAATTTCCGATTTAACATTGCCGTTCATTGTTTTATTGCAAAATAAGATTCCCCTTAGATTTTTCGGGCGTATGTAATATTCGACAAAAGTACAATAAATGTAGGCAAACAGGCTAAATTTTTATGGCTAAAATTAATTAATAATAAAATTTAACACTGTTTTTCGGACGCGTTTGAAGTGTTGTCATCATGGCTTGTCAAGGAGATACCTTTTTCACATAAAAAGCAGTCCTGTGAAGGCTTCTTACGCTATCACAGGTCTGCTTTGATTTGTCTCTATGTAAGACATTTTAAATTTGCATGCTGATGGGAAGGCAGCGATTAAGGTATTCGCGTGCGGTTGACCACGGAATATAGATGTCGCTCCGTCCGGGAATCAGAGGAACAGGAACTTCATTAAGGTCGACTCTTACATAATATTTCCCGCTCTCGGCACGGAAGACAATCATCTGAAGATTTGATGCCATCGGCACTACGTAGAAGTCGCGCCAGTGAAGCCCTACGGTGTCGAAATAGTTGGTCATGTAGTAGCAGCCGGGGATGTGCATGAGCGCAAGCAAGGGCATCATTGTTTCCGCATGTCCGAAACGCAGCATCACACTGTATTGGTTCTTTCCTTCTATATAGTCATCAACGGTGCTTATGAGTTCAGCCAAAAGCCGGCTCGCGAGCTCCGGGGCTGCATTGGAGAGGGTGGAGGCTGAGTGGGTGAGATAGTGATGTAGGTTCTCGACACTCCAGAGAGCGTTGATTTCAGCTTTGGTAAAATACTTCTGTAGGTCAAGTTCGATTGACATTGCCGAACATCCGGCGAGCACCTTGTAGATGGCTATACTTACGTCTTTGGCTTCGTCGCCGTCAAACGGGTAGCTTTTCCCAAGTGTGCGTTCAGCCAATGATGGCGGGACTTGCTGGCTGAAATAATCGTCATAGACTTTGTGCCATGCTTCACCGGCCATGTATTCCTTATAGGCTTCATCGTCCTGCCACGGGCGCACGAGCGGTGAGTTCTGGCGTCCTGATGACATATAGATTTCAACTTTGTTGTTGAGTCGTGTAAGCTGATGGGTGAATTCGTCCATTGACATCACACAGCGTGGAACGTATGACGAGATTGCATTGATTTTTGTATTGTCAAACAGCGGTCGGAAAGCCATAAATGCCCGAGAGGCTATGGCACGTTGCTCAGCCATTCCGAGCGAGTCGAGTGCGCCCCATCGTCCGGCTGTGCGTTCGACAACCAGATTGCATATATTGATAAGTTCGCGTCCCATCGGGGTGATGGTGCGCAGACTGTCGGCCTTATGGAGAGAGCGGAGCAGCGATGTCGTGTACTTCGACGATGACAGAAACCTTGCGCCGTGACGGCCGACATGGTTCAGATAGACTGGTTTAAGGGAGTCGGGATAGGCAAGTCCGTCAACAGTGCGTTCAGGGTAGGGAATTGCAGAACCCTGACATTCGATAAATGTATAGTCGGTTGCAGTCGGGTCGAGTGCGTTGGCCGATAGGGCAGAACCGATGGCGAATGCAAGTAAAAAGTGTAGTTTCTTCATTGTGGATGACAATTCTTTTTAGTAGCTTTGCGGAAACGTAAGACCGTAGTAAAATAACACAGAGAAAATGGGTGTAGTTGAGACATATAGGCAATTGATTTCTGAAAACCGATTGCATGAGGCTATCAAGGAGCTTGACCGGCTCATAGAGGCGACGCCTGATGACGATGCGCTGCTCTTTGCCCGAGGAAAAGCTAAATGGCGTGTCGGCGACCATGCCGGCGCTACCGGCGACTATGCCAAAGCTTCGTTGATCAATCCGGAGAGTCCGGCTGTGAAAGCGCTTGAAAACGCCCGTGACATCGCTGACTTCTTTAATCCGGATCTATACAATCCGTAGAGAGATATGGCATATCCAGTTTGGTGAAGAATCCGGCTATATTTGTTATATCAGTGTGTACACTTGGCCAAGTGTACACACTGATATAACGTTTGCTATTACGGTTTCGTTTAGTGCAAGCCGTTTAATGATTGTCCATTAACCGTCTTTTATTCTTTTTCCGATAGTTCAAGCCAACGGAGCTCCTTTTCATCAAGGATCTCCTTTAGCTCGCTGTATCGGCGCGCTTTGTCAGCTATGTCGGCTATTTCAGCTCCCGAATTAAAGAGCGCTTCAAGAGAATTTTTTTCTTCAGTCAGTTCATAGATCTCTTTTGTGAGCGTTTCCAGTTCCTTTCGTTCTTTAAAAGAGAGTTTTTGCGGCCTGGCTGTCTCGCGTCGCTGTGGCTGTGACATCTGTGATGCCGAAGCGGTCGTTCTGGCAGCATCCTGTGTCGCTTTTTGCTGTTCTTTGAGATAATTACGGTAGTCAGTATAGTTTCCGGGGAAATCTTTGATGACACCTCCTCCTTCCATGACAAAAAGGTGGTCGACTATAGAATCGAGGAAGAAACGGTCGTGGGAGATGACGATGACGCAGCCTTTGAACTCTCTTAGATATTCCTCAAGTATGCCGAGCGTCATGATGTCAAGGTCATTTGTCGGCTCGTCGAGAATAAGGAAATTTGGCTGGGTTATGAGAACGGCTGCGAGATGAAGCCTGCGCATCTCTCCGCCGCTTAGAGTCGAGATATACTTCTGTTGGTCAGCCGGAGAGAATAGAAACCGTGTGAGGAACTGCATCGGCGAATAGTGCGTAGTTCCGTTTATGACCACATCTTCAGTGATATCGGTTATGGCATCGATTACTTTTTTGCCCGGAGGAAGCTGAAGTCCGTCCTGCGAATAGTATCCGAAACGGACTGTCTCGCCCACGTTCCACTCTCCGCTGTCAGGAGCGACGAGCCCTTGGAGCATCTTGACGAAAGTTGATTTCCCTACGCCGTTGCCACCGATTATGCCGAGTTTTTCGTAGCGGGCGAAGGTGTATGTGAAATCATCGAGAATCACCTTATCCCCGAAACGTTTGGATATGTTCTCGGCTTCAAAAATTTTAGATCCGATATAGGATGATTTTATCTCTGTCGGGTCAATCTGCTTCTCTTCATAGTTGGCTCGTGAACGTTCCTTGAGGTCATAGAACGCATTTATACGGTAACGGGCTTTCCCTGCGCGTGCCTGAGGCTGTCGTCTCATCCACTCCTGTTCCTTCCGCAGTGTATTTTTTACCTTTGCCAGCTCACCTGTAAGGGCTTCGATACGCTCCGTACGTCGGCGGAGGTAAAGATCGAAATTGCCCTCGTAGGTGAAAATCTGCTTCATGTCGATTTCGATAATCTTGTTGCAGACACGGTCAAGGAAATAACGGTCATGCGTGACCATTAGAAGAGTGACACGCATGCGGGTAAGATAGTTCTCCAGCCATTCGACCGACTGGAGGTCAAGATGGTTGGTGGGCTCGTCGAGAATAAGCAGGTCGGGATTTCCAAGCAAAACCTGAGCGAGTGCGACACGCTTTATCTGTCCGCCGGAAAGGTGGTCGACATCCTGTCCGGGATTTTCTATGCCGAGCTGGGAAAGCATCTGGCGTATACGGTCTTCATGACCCCATTCCTCGTGCTCCTCAGACTTTACTGTGGCAAGAAGATTGTCCATTATCGACATCCCCTTCTCGAATTCCGGCATTTGTGCGAGGAAGCCGACACGAAGTCCGTTACGGAATGTGACATTGCCGCTATCCGGGGCTTCTGCCCCGGACAGAATACGTAGAAGTGTTGATTTTCCTGTGCCGTTCTTGGCTATCAACCCTATTTTGTCACCCTCGTTTACCCCGAAAGTTACCGAGTCGAAGAGCATGCGGTCGCCGTAGCTCTTGGTGAGATTTTCAACTTGCAGATATGGTTTCATTGATCAAGGCGGTCTTCAGGGGCTTATACGTCCAGACAGGCGTCAAGTGATTCTGTGATTGCTTTACGGTCAAGATTCTGCCCGATAAATACTATTTTGATCATACGGTCTCCATAGTCCGGATCCCAGTCGCGCAGTATAGAGGGGTCTTGCTCGGCCATTTCGCGCAGTTCGTCTTCGGGTGCTGTGGCAAACCACATTCCGGCTTCTTTTAATTGTTTCTGACGGCCGGCGCTCTCGAATAGATACGACATGTCGGGGTTGTTGCCGAAATAGCAGATACCTTTTGAGCGGATGATACTTTTCGGCCATTTGTTTGCTGCGAGGTAGTCGAATTTGTTGAGATCGAAACCGGGACGGCGGAAATAGACAAACGAGCTTATGCCATACTCTTCGGCTTCTCCTTCACCATGATGATGGTGGTGATGACATCCGCATGTGCACTCAGAGCCATGCTCATGATGGTGTTCATGATGATGTCCGCACTCACATTCGTCGTTGTGGTCGTGATGATGGCCGTGTTCATCATGCTCATCTTCATGGTGATGATGTCCGTGGTGCTCGTGGTGATGGCGTTCCTCCTCCTCGATTTGCTCGATTGGTTTCTCGATTTCCTTGACCCATGCTGCGGAGGTGGCTACTTCCGTGAAATCAAACAGATGGGTATTGATTATGCTTTCGATGTCAACGTCGGCATAGTCACACTCGATGATTCGTGCTCCCGGATTGATAGTCTTGATGATTGCACGGATTCTGCCTCGCTCTTCGGCTGTGACTTCTGAAATCTTGTTGAGTATGACGATGTTGCAGAATTCAATCTGTTGGATTACGAGGTTTGCGATATCCTCCTCGTCGTGTTTTTCGGCGGTGAGAGCCTCGCCGCAGGAGAATTCATCCTGCATGCGTAGTGCATCGACCACAGTCACGATGCAGTCGAGACGAGGGACACCGTTTTTAAGAAATTCCTCGCCCATGCGCGGTATCGAGCAGATGGTCTGTGCAATGGGTGCGGGTTCACAGATTCCGCTTGCTTCAATGACGATATAGTCGAATTTACCCATCGCGAGTATTTCGTCGATCTGTTTTACAAGATCCATCTTTAATGTGCAGCAGATGCAGCCGTTCTGGAGGGCTACAAGAGAGTCGTCCTTCGAGCCGACTATTCCGCCGCGCTGAATTAGGTCGGCATCAATATTTACTTCGCCGATGTCATTGACGATGACTGCAAATTTGATTCCACGTTCGTTAGTGAGAATATGATTGACAAGTGTTGTTTTTCCGCTTCCGAGATAGCCGGTAAGCAAGAGGATTGGAGTTGATGCTGACATATATGTTTAAAGTAAAACTTTAATATGGTTAAACTGATAGTTGAATTGTGTGCTGTATATATCTGTTTTGCAGCCGCATTTTCAGCGTGGCTTACCACTCGATTCGTACTGCCGTCCCGTCAATGTCGGCATGAATCGGCGGATTGAGCTTTGTCAGCTTGATCGAGCCTGATATGATAGCCGGATAGGCTGCAAGCAAAGCCGAATGGATGCGTCCGACAACATGTTCGAGTAGCCGGGAAGGAATTTCCATCTCTTTGCGTATGATTTCGATGGCTTCCGCGTAATTTAGCGTGTCGGCTACATTGTCCGATTGCATGGCATTTTCAATCGGATAACAGAGGTGGACGGTCAACTCAAACGTGTTGCCGTTGATTCGTTCCTCCTCGAATACACCGTGACGCGCAAAGAGTCGTAGACCGTTGATTTCAATAATGCCTTTCATTTTTTTGCGGTTTTTAGTTCCATGAAAGATTGCCGGCTCTCTTGAAGAAGCCTTTGATGCGGTAATAGAAGTTATAGATCGGCTCATAGGTCATGAACCACGGAACTGTCACAAACAACGGACGGGAGCCGAGCGCGCGTGATGTCTTTCGCCATGTAAACATCAGGATTATGGCTGTTGTGAGCAGTATGACGCAGGAAGCGATAAGGGGAATCAGTGAGGGGAATCCGACAATTGAAATTGCTATGGTTGATCCAAGCAATGCCCACCAAGCGAGTGAACATGAGCCGAAGAAGCGGCGGGCGGATGTCCTCAGTGATTTTGCTGTGTAATTATAGCGTATCTTTGCATTCCTGTGGGCAATCTGCGGATATGGGTCGTGAACCTCTACAATAGAGGCTGTGGATAGTTCGATGGCTGTATTGGCGGAATTGGACACTTCGTTGATGAACACATCGTCATCGCCATATTTTAGATGTAATGCGCGTGAAAAACCTTTGTTTTTGAAGAAAACGGAGCGGCGGTAGGCGAGATTGTAGCAGTTGCCCCTGTAGGGATGTCCTGCGATGGCCCATGAAAGATATTCAACGGCAGTCCGTACTTGGTCGAAAGCATGGAGGCGTTTCCACGGGTTCGGAGCGCCTTCGGGAATCAGGGATGTGGCGTAGCCGATGACTATCTCCTTGCCTTGGATAAAGTGACGGGTCATGCTTTTGAGCCATGTCTTTGATTCTATGCAGCAGTTGCCGGATGTCAGGATCACTGTCTCATAGCGGGATGCCTTTATTCCAAGTGTGATCGCGAGTTTCTTGCGCGAAAGCGAGCGCGACTGCAGCGGAGTGAATGTCATGTAGAGATTAGGATAGGTCCGATCGAGTTTCGCTATTACATCCTTGGTCGCAGAAACAGCACCGTCGTTGACAACGATGACTTCAAACTGGCTCTTATAGTCCTGCTCGAAAATCTGGTGAATAAGTGGTTCTAGATTTTCAGCATCGTCTTCGGAATAGATTATAATTGATACTGAAGGATAGTCAGATTCGTCAGACGGGAGAGAAGTGCCATCGTCAATGGCGACACGTTTGCTGACAGAAGAAACGTAGTGGCAGAAACCTGTCAGAAGATAGATTGTAGATATTACGATGATTGAGAAGAGTGTTATTATGGCCGGTGTGATTACAATTTCGAACATCGTGAGTGCATATAATGTAAATGTATGGACGTTGGAAAGACGTGATGCTTTCAATGTTAAATTTAGCTGCAAATTTACAAAATCCCTGCAAAAAAGCCTTGTCTGACTGCAAATTTATAGCTAAATGAAACTGATTTGTCATTTCTTACGGAATTCAGTTGACTTTCCTGCCCATGTAGTATGTATTCCATGTATCTTTGGCATAGCCATCTCTCATTACTTTAAATTTTCCGGCGGTAGCACCTGAAATTTTTATTCCGTCGAAGTATGCGTTCCACGTATCTTTGGCATATCCGTCGGAAAGTACATGGAAGCTGCCGGACGAGGCGTCCTTTACTTTCTTCCCCTTGAAATATACGAGCCATGAATCTTTGGCGTAGCCGTCTTTCAGTGTCTTAAAACCGTTTGGGGATGCGCCGGGAACTTTATGCCCGAAGAAATATACATTCCATGCGTCTTTTGCATAACCGTCGCCGATTACACGGAATGAATTGCTTGTCGCCCCTTGAATTTTCTCTCCGCGCCAGTACACGTTCCACGTATCCTTTGCATAATAGCCGTCGAGTACCTTAAAACTTGAAGGTGAAGCATCTTTGACGGGACGGCCATTGAAATATACACCTTTGCTGTCGACAAAATAGGTCTGACGGTGATGTCTGCGATGATTCTTCTCTTTGTCGGCATGGCGCATCCGTTCGTCGTGGCAGTATTCCATTTTGTCGTGGCGGTGTCCACGGTTCTGGGCTGTCAAATCCGCACCGGCTACAAATGAAAGGAAAAGAATAAGAATGAGATGAAGTTTGCGCATAATGTAGGAATTTAAGAGTTCATAGCGTGAATATGAAGTCGGTTGAGAAATTTCTGTGGATACTATACCTATATAGACGCTATGAATTCTTAAAAGTTTAGCGGTACGGACAGAAATGGCATATTTTTTCAGTTGCCTGCGGTGACGACTATCATTTTTGACAGATCGAAATATCTGCGTGCCATTCCGGCAAGTATCTCCGGGGTTAGTCTGCGGGCAAGAGATTCCTGTTGTTCGAAATAGTCTTCCGGCGTGTCGGCATAGATATGGGTCTGTGTGTAATCCATACGGCTGAACGGCGTGTCGAGCGTAGTGGCAAGATTTGAAAGGATGAATTTGGACAGACGTCTGATTTCATCATCGTTGTAAGAGCTTTCATCTTTCATTTTCTCGATTTCGTCGCAGATCAGACGTATCACCTCGTCTTTGGTCGAGCCGTCGGTCTGGGTGCTGACAGTGATGAAACTGCGGTCTGTGTAGCCGAACAGCGATGCCGATATGCCGTATGTCAAACCTTTGTCTTCACGGATGTTGAGCATAAGACGGCTTCCGAAATATCCTCCTAAGGCGATTACGGCCGCACGCAGTGGCACGAAGTCAGAGTCTGTACGGCCTACTGCCGGAATCATAAGCTTTACGGCGCTTTGCTGTGCGTGCTCCACAGGGATGTCCACTCTGCGTGGTTCGCCTGAGGTCGGAGTGGGAAACGACAGTCGGTTGAGCTGCGGCCCTGCATGGCGAGGGATACGGGTAAATATCATGTCGACTGTACGGATCATATCGTCGGTTATGTTACCGGCGAGAAAGATGTGCATGTTTGACGGATCAAGACGTGAGAAATGGAAGTCAGACAGTTCCTTTGGGGTAAAGGCCTTTACTTCATCGGGAGTCTCGCTTCTGGCAAGAGGGTTGTCTTGGCCGTAGGCAAGCGGTCTTATCGTGGCGTCGGCTATGAACGAGACTTTTTTATGTTCGATCTCCAAGCGCGCCGCCTGTCGCTGGAGCAGACGTGAGGTGGCAGCTTCCGGGAAAGCCGGACATATTATCATGTCTGCGATGATGGGCAGGACATCAGCGAATTTGTCGTTGAGTGTCGACAGTATGATAGATGTATAGTGGGTCGAAACTGTAGTGTTGACCCATGCACCGTTGTATTCAAATGTATTTGCGATTTCTTCACCGTTCATCCTTGCTGTTCCCTCGACCAGCATCATGGCTGCGCAACCGGCAAGTCCCGGCTTGGGAGATTCGGCTTCTCCGGCCGGAAGGGCTATCGTCAGACGGCTGACATCGATTTCGCTGCCGCTTTCAATATGGACACTGATGCCGTTTGGCAATATATGGGTCGATGCCGGAGAGAGGGTCAAAGGTCCGAAATTGTATACCTTAGGGGCTTCGTTACGGTTCATTGTGGTAATATTCTGTGATTTTGATAAGAGTTTCCTGCCTCTCATGGCTTGAGAATCGAATCAATTTTCTGTTCGATTATTGAATTGAGCACTGATTTGCGGGCTTGGTCGACACTCGGTTCTGGTTTTCCGTCGGTCTTGGAAGTCGTCACCGGCGTAACCTTTGGAGTTGCGGCAGTCATGGATGTAGTGTCTTTTTTCACCGATGTGCCTTCAGCTTTCTGCGGATTCTGGCGTTCGATTTTCTTAGGCAATGATGTGACAGGAGTATATGTGATAGACTCTTCGTTAACGATAGTCGTAGTCGTTTCAATAGGTGAATCGGGCGATGTGACGGGTGTAGCCTTGATTATAGCGCCAACAGCAGTCTCAGTATTGTTTTTTATGACAGGGGCTGTCGTTGACACAGAAATGCGGTCCTCGGATTTTTGTGGCTTCGGATTTTTTTTACCTGAAGTCGCCGCGATGGGTCGTGTTTCAGGCTTGACAGTCGGTGTCGGTTCGGTGTACTTCCCGGAAACCATTGCCCGGTATTTATCGACAGATCCTGCACCTGCATAAGTCCTTACATAGTAGTCCGCAGAGATATCGCTTACGATGACACCTTTTGACGATGAAGAATGTACCATCTTGCCGTCTCCGACATAAATTCCTACATGCGAGACTTTTTTTCTGGAACCTGACGTGGCAAAAAAGATCAGGTCGCCCGGCATGAGCTGATTTTTTTGTAACGGTGAACAATATCCGGCCTGTTCGGCGGAATTGCGTGGCAACTTGATATCAAGCGCGCTTTTGTAGACCTTAAGGACGAACCCCGAACAATCGACACCACGCTTGTCGTCACCACCATATCTATAAGGTGTGCCTATCCAGCTCTTGGCTTCTGTCAGGAGTGCATGTGACTGAGGCGGGAGTGACTTTGGAATCTCGAACGTGCGCGAGTCGCCGCTCCCGCCATGTTTGTAGGAGTGGCGCCCTGTATTCTTTGAACTGCCACATGACACAAGAAGTGACGCAATGGCAGCCACAAACAGCAATATGTACGATTTCTTTGACATCATAGGGCAAAATTAAGGAAAAAAACTGACAATCCTATTTTAACAAAACAACATATATCGGAGCATCGTGGGTAAATATATCTTAAATAGGGCGAAAATGGTCTTAATTTATTTTAAACCCATGACAATGGCATGTAACATTGCATGGTTTTTGCCGTCTAATAAACAAAAAGCATGAAACACGGCGCAATCTCTACGGATGGGATGCCGACATAAAAGAGTGCTTTAATTCATCAAAAAATAATTAACAACAATTTCATAATCATTCACAACTAATGAAATTATCCGGAAAAATCATCATGTTAGCTGCCGGTACGGCTGTCCTCAGTTCGGCAGTAACCGCAGTTGCAATGAAACGGGCTCTTTTTAACGATGGAGAAGCTCAGAGCTACAGTGAGTTGTTCGATCAGGGTGGTGCAACGTCAGGACATCTGACAAAGGTTGCCCAGTTGCCGGCCAATCATTCCGATTTCACGACGGCTGCTGAAAGTACAATCAACGGCGTTGTGTCAATTAAAAGTTATGCAACCCCGCGCGGATATAGCCAGAACAGTGGCAACGGCGGATTCTTCGGCGATCCTTTTTTCGAATATTTCTTCGGAAATCCCGGAGGGAACCGTCGCAGTCAGCCTCGTCAGGAACAGCAGCCTCGTCAGCAGCAGCCGTCAGGTCTCGGATCGGGTGTGATCATAAGTGCCGACGGCTATATAGTCACGAACAACCATGTCATTGATGAGGCAGACCGTCTTGAGGTGACATTGAATGACAACCGCACATTTGACGCGACGGTTGTCGGTTCGGATGCGTCGACCGACCTTGCATTGATAAAAATTGAGGCAAAAGACCTTCCTGTCATCCCGATGGGCGACAGCGAGGCTCTTAAAGTCGGCGAATGGGTGCTTGCCGTCGGAAATCCGTTTGGTTTCACATCGACAGTGACTACAGGCATTGTATCGGCTAAAGGTCGCAGTATCGGTTCGCAGAGTCATGGTGGCCGTATGGGTATTGAATCGTATATTCAGACTGATGCTGCCGTCAACCCCGGAAATTCCGGTGGCGCTCTTGTGAATCTTGCAGGTGAGCTTATCGGGATAAACACCGCAATCTATAGCCAGACCGGAAACTATGCCGGATATTCGTTTGCGATTCCTACGACAATTGTTAAGAAGATTGTCAGCGATCTGCGTCAGTTCGGGACAGTACAACGTGCGGTGCTTGGCATCTCGATTATGGATCTCAGCAATGAAATCGCTAAAGAAAACAATATCACCGCTGTCACCAAAGGTGTTTTTGTCGGTGATGTCAGTGACCGCAGCTCTGCAAAAGAAGCCGGTCTGCAGAAAGGCGATGTCATAGTCAAGATTAATGACATCAATACGGATAATGTGGCACAGCTTCAGGAACAGGTTGCAAAACACCGCCCGGGCGATAAGATCAAAGTCACTTATATCCGTGACAACAACACTAAATCGGTCGATGTCACATTGCGAAATCCTCAGGGGAATATGCAGATAACTAAAGCTGGTGACATCACTGACCTTGGATGTGCGTTCAAGAAAGTCGACGAATCTGTGCTTCGTCAGCTTGGTCTTAGCAACGGCGTTCAGGTAGCCGGTCTGTCCGATGGCCGTTTCCGCGATTCGGGTGTCAAGAACGGTTTCATCATCTATTCAATCAATGACAGCCGTGTAAGTTCACCTGAAGATATCGAAAAAATTCACAAGGCCATCATGAAGGGTAGCGGTGATGAGAAAGTGATGATTCTCCGAGGTGTCTATCCTACCGGCAAACGCGGTATCTATGCCGTTGATCTCTCTGGAACTGAATAATGTTTAGTGCATTCTCCTCTCTTCCCTCTCTCTTCTGTGTATAAAAATGATTGGTGACATCCTTTCTCCTCTTTTAGGTTAGTTCTCCTCGCTCCTCGTTCATTTTTTGTCCATTAAAATTGTGGGCCGTAGATCTTATTATCTACGGCCCACTGTTTTTTTGAGCTGATAGCTTATCCGAGGATTGCAATAACCTCAATTTCGACGAGCACCTGCTTGGGGAGTTCGCGGACTGCCACAGCCGAGCGGGCGGGGAATGGCTCGGTGAAGTTCTGGGCATATACTTCGTTCATTTCGCCGAAAAGGCTCATGTCGGCAAGGAAAACTGTAGTCTTCACGACGTTCTCAATGCTTGCACCTGCTGCGGCGAGAATCGCCTTGACGTTTGCAAGAGACTGGGCGGTCTGAGCCTTGATGCCTTCAGGGATTGTACCAGTAGCAGGGTCAACAGGTATCTGTCCTGAGCAGTAGAGCATATTTCCTACTTTGATTGCCTGGCTGTAAGGGCCGATTGCGCCGGGAGCGGCGTTGGTTGAAATTACTTCTTTCATGATAAGACGTATGTTAATGATTTATTAAGAATGAGGAGGGTATGACCGGTAGGATGACGTATTGTGCATCCTGTTGTTTCATTTGTTTTTGTTGTCCTGTCTGCTGACGAGAGGGAGATGTATCTCGGACAAAAGTACTGATGAAGCTTTCTGTCGGAAGTCAATGTCGAGTTTGTCGCAGAGATCAAGCAATGGTTTGAAGTCGGTGTCGAATGTCGGGAGGAATGAATCCTCACCATGATTAGAAAGCACTTCCATGACATGCCCAAGCGTGTAGTGCTCAGGGCTCGTCGATGGCACTAATGGAGCATCGGTTAGAGGATCTTCTCCGTTTTTCGGCCCAAGTTTTGAGATGAGATTACAGTCGAGGAGGAAATTTACGACTTTGGCTGTCAGCCGTGGCGGGATGGCAAACCGCGTTGAGATTCCTGCAATATTAAGTGGCTCTTCCTCATTTTTGAACCGTTTGATTATTATTGTAAGTACGGCAAGAGTGACCTTGCGTCGGTATGCACCGGAGATTTTGTTGGTCTGTCGTTCGAATGAAAACAGGAATATATCCTGAGAAGAGCGGCATATGAGCGCTCCGGCGAGTGTTATGAGCCAAGAAAATTGCATCCATATCAACATCAATGGCAGGAAAGAGAAACTACCGTAGATTGCATTGTATTTTGCAACGTAAATCTGACCCGTAAGGAAAAGCCATTGAAGCACCTGAAAGGCGATGCCTGCGATTATTCCGGTAATGAGTGCATTGCGGAAGTTGACTTTTGTGTTCGGAATCAGCATATAGGCTCCGGCAAAGAACAGACATCCGAAAAGTACTGATACAAGGTCAAGGATATCTCCGACAACAGGACCGATGAAATCAAATGGCAGGAGTTTCTGGATAGTGGTAGACATCAGGATGCGTAGGCCACCCGAACAGATCATAAGCACAGGGAGTATGATGCAGATAGCGAGATAGTCGGTGACTTTGCGTGCGAACGGACGGTCGACCTTTACCCCCCAGATGTTATTGAATGAATTTTCGACGGAATCAAGTAGTGATATGAGTGTCCATAATAGGAAAACAATGCCGACCCCGACAAATATCCCTTCAGAAGCTTGTGCGAGACAGGAGTCTACGAAAGAGAATGCCATTTCCAATGCGCGGTGTTGCGATGGAAAATACTGGTAGAGTTGTGTCTGGAGGAGATTCTGAAACCCGAAGCCCCTTCCGATTGCAAAAAGCAATGCCAGCGCCGGGACTACGGCGAGCATTGTGCGATAGGTGAGGGCGCATGCCGATGACTGAAGGTCGCTGTCCATGAATGAACGCACGGTGAGATTGAGGGTCTTGACGATGTTGACTTTTGCAGTGTCGCGCTGGTCTTCCCATACTCCTTCGGCACAATACTCCCATATGGAGATTGCGCGGGTTTTAGTGCGTTCGATCCAAGAGGCGAATTTGCCGGGTTTCTTTTCTTCAGTCATGACAGGAAAGGATTAGGGTTATTGTTCGTTGTCCTTCTCAACAAATGTGCGCGCTGCCTGATTTCTTGCAATCTCAACAGCGCGGCTCAGACGCTCTTTTTCAAGTGTCGCTACTTTGAAGCGTCGGAGGGTTGTCGCATAATCGTAGAGCAGGGCTATTTCATTAGCTTGTTTTTCAGGCAGAGGCATGGAATAGGTGGTTGATCCGACAAATGTAAGAGTCATCGGTTGTCCGGCATGAGTGCTGACAAATTTGCCGAGACTGTCACATTCGACTCCCATAAATGTAATGACTTCTGCTCCCATCGACCGGTCATTACGCTCGCCGTCATGTGCGACTGTCGATGTCGCGGCCTTCTCTCCTCCGGCGCTCACTTCAACCGAAGTGCTTTTCACACTTTTGGCTTTGAGCGACGACATGATGTAGAAATCTCCATCAGGACTTACACGCGCCTGAAGGCCATTTGTACCGAAAAATTTTGATGGTTCTGTAGTTGCAGCCACATAGTAGCCTTCGATAGGATTTTTGACGAACTTCATTAACCGCTGGAGTGAATCGCCTCTGACGGCAAGTACTGCAGACAACGAATCGGCTTGCTGCAGACGTTGTACAGTCAGACCTTCGGTTGCCCGGGTTGACAGATGGAGTGCTTCACGACGCACGTCAATTTCCTTGGGATATGTGTTTTTGATTGAATCAGTGAGGGCAATTGCGGTCTCATAGTTCTTGGAATCGTATGCTCTTTGGGCCTGTTCGAGCAACTCGGTGGCCTTCTGGGTGTCACCATTCCCTCCGCAGGAGCATGCGATTGCAATCCCCGCGATAGCGGAGAGTTTGAGAATTCCGTTTTTATTAGTTACTACGTTCAACATCTTTTACGCCTTTTACGGTTTTGATTTTCTTTATAAGGTTGTTTAGTGAGGAAGTGTCGCTGATACCTACGACAATGAATCCGGAGAAGATGCCGTCGGAAGAGTCGATTGTTATATTTCTCAGTGTGACATCTTTCTCCTTGTTAATAATAGAGGTTATGTTGGTGACGATTTCGATATCGTCATTTCCGACTATGCGGAGCGTGGCGGCAAAGCGGCTGCCGACTTTTCCTGACCAGCGGGTGCGGATGACACGGTAGGGGTATTTGTAACGTATGTGTTCGGCATTCGGACAGTCATGGCGGTGGATTTTGATTACGCCTTCGGCTGATACAAAACCGAACACATCGTCACCGAAAATCGGGTTGCAACATTTTGAAAGCTTGTAGTTGATACCTTTTATGTTATCGCCGATAATCAGAATGTCGTCGGACAGATTGTTGGCACGCTCGTTGTTTTCAAGAAGCTCGAATTCTTCCGCGCTGCGACGTTCGGTTTCCGCGCGTTTGTCGGCATTCTCGATGAGTTCGTATTGGGTGATGACATCGTTGACATCAATGACTTCGTCGCCGATTGCCTTATAGAAGTCCGTGACCGTGCGGTAGCCCATTTTCTTGATGGTGCGCATCAGTGTGCCTTCTTCAAGTTCGACTTTGCGGTTTTTGCATCGACGCTGCAGAAGTTCCTTGCCGAGTTCGGCAGAACGGTTTGCCCGCTCGTTGATTGTCTGGCGTATCTTGTTACGGGCCTTGGATGTCACGACAAATGATAGCCAGTCCTGCTTGGGGACTTGGCCGGGAGCTGTGGTGATTTCGACCGTGTCGCCGGAATGCAGTTTATAGTTGAGTTTGCGGTTACGTCCGTTGACCTTGCCCCCGACGCATGTGCAGCCGAGTTTGGAATGGATGTTGAACGCAAAATCAAGCACAGTCGCACCAAGAGGAAGCCGGTAGAGGTCGCCACGCGGAGTAAAGACGAAGACTTCTTTGTCGTAAAGGTCCATCTTGAAATTTTTCATCAACTCCATCGGGCCGTCGGCCGTCTCAAGGATGTCGCGGATATTGTTCATCCACGTGTCAAGGTCGCCTTCGCTTTTAATCCCCTTATATTTCCAGTGTGCTGCAAGTCCCTTTTCAGCCACGAGATCCATGCGTTTGGTGCGGATTTGTACTTCCACCCATTTGTTGTCAGGGCCTTTGACCGTCGTATGGAGCGATTCATAGCCGTTGCTTTTGGGAATGGACAGCCAGTCCTTCATTCGCGCGGGATTTGGTGTGTACATATCGGCGACAATCGAGTAGACGTTCCAGCAGTCGGCTTTCTCTCTTTCCAGCGGAACATCGAGGATTACTCGGATGGCAAAAAGGTCATATATGCCGGATAGCTCCACCTGCTGTTTGCGCAGTTTGTTCCAGATTGAATAGATAGACTTGGTTCGTCCCTTGATTTCATACTTCAAGCCTGTCGCGTCAAGTTTTTCTTTAAGCGGGGCAATGAAATTGGCTATATAGGCGTCACGTGCCACCTTTGTTTCGTTTAGCTCGCGTGCGATTTTGGTATACGTCTCACGTGCGCTGTACTTGAGCGACATGTCTTCAAGTTCGCTCTTGATTTTATAGAGACCGAGCCTGTGGGCGAGAGGCGCATACAGATAATTTGCTTCAAAAGCCGTGTCGGTGACAAATTTTTCGTCCGGGTGATGGTTGATTGCCCGCATTAGGGTCAGGCGCTCGACAATCATTATTATAATCACGCGGATATCTTCGGCGAAGGTCATTAGCAGACGGCGGAAATTATCGGTCTTGACCACACCTTGCTTCCCATAAAGCGTGGAGACTTTCCGCAATCCGTTGACCATGCGCTCGACATCTTCGTCCCAGAGCGAACGTACGTTTTCAAGCGATAGTGCTTCATCGACACACAGTCCGTAGACGAGTGTGGCGATAATCATATTGCGGTCAGGCGACACCATGTCACATAAAGCTATAGATGTCTCCAAAGTGTGTGCCACTTTGTTCAGCCCGTGGCGATCCATGACGGACCGCCCGTCGGCATAGGCATTTTTGATGGCCTTTTTGACGATGGTAAAATCGTTGGCCTTTGCTACGTCTGAGCTTTCAACGAGCAACCGACGAACAAGATTCCTTATATATGCCCTCTCATCGGAGGGACGGGGCGTTTTTTCCATTCTGATTAAGAAGTGTGCAAGAGGGGTGAGAAAGAGGAGGCTGATTTCCAGCCCGGAGAAAGTATATTATTAAACCCCGGTTTATGCCGATGTCAGTCCGGCAATCAGTCTCTTCGGTAGATACATGCGCCGACAGAGTTCAGACGTGTGTCGATTGCCTGATACCCACGGTCAATCTGATCGATATTGTCAATCGTAGATACACCTTTGGCGCTCATCGCTGCGAGAAGCATTGCGATGCCGGCACGGATGTCGGGCGAGTGCATCTTGTTTGCGCGAAGAGGAATTTTATGGTCCAGACCAATGACCACGGCACGATGCGGATCGCATAACATTATCTGAGCTCCCATGTCTATGAGCCGGTCGACAAAAAAGAGTCGGCTTTCAAACATCTTCTGATGTATGAGCACACTGCCTTTACATTGGGTGGCGGTGACAAGCATGACTGACAAAAGGTCGGGTGTAAGTCCGGGCCAAGGCGCATCGGCTATGGTTGGAATCGAGCCGTCAAGGTTGGTCTCGATCTCGTAGTGTTCCTGAGATGGGATATAGATGTCGTCTCCACGTCGTTCGATATTGATGCCGAGGCGACGGAACGAATCAGGGATGATGCCAAGATTATCGTAGCTGACATCCTTTATGGTAAGTTCGCTTCGGGTGATTGCAGCCATACCGATAAAACTGCCTACTTCAATCATGTCGGGCAGAATAGTGTGTTCGGCACCTGCAAGTTTTTCCACTCCTGTTATGCGTAGCAGGTTGGAGCCGATGCCTTCGATTGAAGCGCCCATGCCTACGAGCATTTTACACAGTTGCTGGATATATGGTTCGCAGGCCGCGTTGTAGATTGTTGTAGTTCCCTCGGCAAGTGTGGCTGCCATGATTATGTTGGCTGTGCCTGTCACAGATGCTTCATCAAGAAGCATATAGCATCCCTTGAGACCGTTGACAGTCACAAGATAGTAAGCCTGACGTTCTTCGTTATATGCAATCATTGCTCCGAGTTTCGACAGGCCGGTGATATGTGTGTCGACTTTCCGTCGTCCGATCTTGTCACCTCCCGGTTTTGCGAAATAAGCTTGTCCCAAACGAGCAAGCAGCGGCCCTACGACAAGAACTGATCCTCGGAGCGAAGCACATCGCGACACAAAATCAGCACTTGAAATATATTCTTCGTCAAGGTCGTCGGCTTGGAATCTGTATGTGTCATCGCTCAGTTTATCAACCTTTACCCTCATGGCTTTAAGAAGGTTGATAAGGTTGACCACATCAAGAATATTGGGCACATTGTGGATGGTGACCGGCTCTGAAGTTAGAAGAGTTGCGCAGATAACTTCAAGCGCTTCGTTTTTGGCTCCTTGAGGTCTGATGCTTCCGCTCAGCCTATGGCCGCCCTCAATAATGTAAGTGCTCATGTCTGGAGTGATGTAATTAATAATTGAAACGTAGATATATTCTAAATGCCTGAATGGCCATTTGTGTTCACAGGCCGCCTTCAGATATGTTCGACTTCGGGTGAGAGTGTTATGCCGAACTTATCACGCACAGAGTCGATTATTTTCTTTTCAAGGGCGATGACTTCGCATGGCGATGCCTTACGCTCAGGATTGACTATCACGAGGGGCTGAAGATGCCATACAGCCACATTCCCTTCGCTGTATCCTTTCCATCCACATTGGTCAATCAGCCATGCGGCAGGGATCTTGTAGCCGCTATCGACACGGAAATGAGGAACATCCGGGCCTAATTCTCCGGCTACGATGGCATTGAAGCATTCTTCACTTACAACAGGGTTTTTGAAAAAGCTTCCTGCACTTGGGACAGTTGCCGGATCCGGAAGTTTGGATGACCGGGTTGCGATTACTGCGTGGCGGACATCATTGGGAGACAGAGATGATAGTTCACATCCTTCAAATTTTTTCTGCAATGCAGGATAGGAGAGGTTCGGACCGGCGTCCGGCGACAGTTCATAGTCGACTGCATGGATGATGTAGCGCTTTCTGGCATCAGGCTTCTTGAAAATAGAGTCACGATAGGCATATCTGCACTCTTCTTTCGTAAAGGTGACAAACTCTTGTCCGACTTCATCATAAGCGTGGACGGCTACGATGGCATCGCATGCCTCTGTGCCGTATGCCCCGACATTCTGCACTGCCGATGCTCCGACTTCTCCCGGGATGCCTGAGAGGTTTTCAATGCCCCACAATTCACGGTCGCAAGCCCATTTGACAAGATCGTCCATTATCTCGCCTGCTCCAGCCCTGACAATCACGTTACCCATGTTTTCTCCAAGAATCTGTATGCCTTTTATGGCACTGTGCAGTACCACTCCGGGATAATCATCAGTGAATAGGATGTTGCTCCCGGCACCGATGTGCATCTTTCCGATGTCTTTACGGATTGATGAAAGAAGAAAAGGAATATCATCGGCTTTGGTGTATTCCATGAATATCCCGCACTTCACATTCATTGCAAATGTGTTGCGGGCAGAAAGGTCGTAATTGTCAATTGTCGTAATCATTTTCGGAGCGGGTTGGCTGCAACGGGCAAACATTGCGCCCGGATGCGATTTCTTCCACAAATTTATGAAATTTTCATCAGTCTCAGTTATAAAACAGAAATATTTTTTCAATGAAAGAACGTGTCCGTTCGGAATAAAAGCGTTAATTTTGATGCTGGAAAATTAGAAAATAATTTAACTGTAATCTAAAAAATATGGTCAAACATATAGTATGCTTCAAGTTAAAAGGTGATGCAGATGTGCGTCGCGAAGTCGCCGAGCGGTTCAAGCGTGCTCTTCTTGAGCTGCCGTCGCAGATTGATGTTCTTCAATCAATGGAAGTGGGAATCAATGAAAACTCCGCCGAAGACTGGGATGTGGTTCTGACGGCTGTAGTTCCTGAAATGGAGGATGTGGCTGTGTATGCCAATCATCCGGCTCATCTGGCCGCAGCGGCGATTGTCGGGCCTCATAAGGAAGCTCGCGCTTGCGTGGACTATTATTTCGCCTGAAAAAACGGCAACATTCGGATGACTGTAGTCTTTGATCTTGATGATACCCTGTATGCCGAAATGGAATTTGTCAGATCGGCATACAGAGCTATCGCCCGGCGCTATGGATTGCATTTGCTTGACCCTATGATGCGTGCTTCCTCGCCACGTGAGGCTTTTGATTCTACCGGGCTGCCGATTGCCGATCAGCTCAAAGTCTACAGAGAACATTTCCCTGACATACGTTTGCCGTGGCTGTCGCTGTATACATTGTCAATGCTTCGGAATCGGGGGCACAGGCTTGGCCTCGTTACCGACGGCCGAAGCGTCACGCAGCGTAACAAGATCAGGGCTCTCGGGCTGGAGCGTTTCATCGATCCTGAACTGATATTCATTTCGGAGGAAGTAGGTTCGGACAAACTCTCAGGACAGGCATTCGGGCGGATAATGGCATTGTGTGGAGAGAATGATAAATATGTTTATGTGGGCGATAATCCACATAAAGATTTTGTGGCAGGAAACCGCCTCGGATGGCTTACGGTGTGTCTGCTGGACGGAGCTTTTGGCGAAAATCTTTTTGATCAGAGCCTTGGTGGCTTGCCTATTGAAAATTTGCCAAGAAAAATTATTTGTGGATTGACGGAGTTGCTTGATTTTGATGGTTTTGCGAAATCGTAGCTGTTGAAAAGTTATCCAAAACACAATTTTAACAGCTTGATAATGTGGATGTTGTAATTTTGGTGCAAGCTTAAAGTTTTCCAAAAAGTAAAATTTTACCTTGAAATAATTCAACAAAAATATTGGATTATTGTTTTTATCTGTGTAACTTTGCCGTCGCATTTCAGACGATAAAAATGCAGAAAACAGAGTTCAAAAACATAACAATCTATATTTCAAGCCCCCTCACAAAAAACAAGCAATTATGATACTGACAGTGGTAAAGCGCGATGGCAGAATCGTCGGTTACAATGAAGAAAAAATCAAGGCTGCAATCCGCAAGGCTATGCTCACAACCGAAATGGGCGAGGATGAAGCTCTCATTGCGCGTATTACCGATCGTATAGGCATGACCGGCAGTGAACAGATGTCTGTTGAAGAAATTCAGGACAATGTCGAGCTTGAGCTCATGAATTCTCCGCGAAAGGAAGTCGCCAAACGTTACATCGCATATCGCGATCAGCGGTCGATAGCCCGCAGAGCCAAGACCCGCGACATGTTCCTTGAAATTATCGAGGCCAAAAGCAATGACATCACCCGTGAGAATGCCAATATGAACACGGATTCGCCCGCAGGTATGATGATGAAGTTTGCAAGCGAGACAACAAAACCGTTTGTTGACGATTATCTTCTTTCGGAGGAAGCCCGTGAAGCTGTCCAGAACGGTTATCTCCACATCCATGACAAGGATTACTATCCGACCAAGAGCCTTACGTGTGTCCAGCATCCTCTTGACAGAATTTTAAAATATGGATTTGTCGCAGGCCACGGTGAGTCGCGTCCGGCAAAGCGTATTGAAACTGCAAGTATCATAGGCTGTATATCGCTTGAAACCGCACAGAACGAAATGCACGGAGGACAGGCCATCCCGGCATTTGATTTTTATCTCGCACCTTTCGTCCGTTCATCATACATCGAGGAAATCAAGAAGCTTGAAGACCTTAACGGTGTGAATCTGTCGCATCTGCATGACGTAGAAATCGACGATTACCTGAAGAAACCGCTTGACGGTCTGCAGGGTGAGGCCCGTTGGCTTCAGCATGCTGTAAACCAGACAGTGAGCCGTGTGCATCAGGCCATGGAGGCTTTCATCCACAATATGAATACCATTCATTCGCGTGGTGGCAATCAGGTGGTATTCAGCTCCATAAATTATGGCACTGACACTTCGGCTGAAGGGCGTTGCATCATTCGCGAATTGCTAAACTCGACTTACGAAGGCGTAGGCAATGGTGCTACTGCGATTTTCCCGATTCAGATATGGAAGAAAAAGCGTGGCGTAAGCTATCTGCCTGAGGATCGTAACTATGATCTCTACCAGCTCGCATGTAAGGTCACTGCGCGCAGATTCTTCCCGAATTTCGTGAATCTTGATGCTACTTTCAATCAGCATGAGAAATGGGATGCAAATGACCCCTTGCGCTACAACTATGAAGTCGCTACTATGGGATGTCGCACGCGTGTCTTTGAAAACCGTTATGGCGAAAAAACTTCGATAGGCCGTGGCAACATCAGCTTCTCTACAATGAATATTGTGCGTATGGCTATCGAATGTATGGACGTCGAGGATAAAGAAGAGCGTATAGCATGCTTCTTCAAGAAACTTGATGAGGTGCTTGATATTACTGCGCGTCAGCTATGTGCACGTTATGACTTCCAGAAGACAGCTATGGTTAAGCAGTTCCCCTTGCTTATGTCACGTCTATGGAACGGGTCTGAGAAGCTCGGACCGAATGATACGATTGAAAGTGTGATAAATCAGGGTACTCTCGGCATAGGTTTTATCGGTCTTGCCGAATGTCTTATCGCACTTGTCGGCAAGCATCATGGTGAAAGTGAAGAGGCTCAGCAACTCGGTCTGAAAATCGTGGAACACATGCGAGACCGCGCCAATGAGTACAGTGAGAAATATCAGCATAATTTCTCCGTACTTGCCACTCCTGCAGAGGGTCTGTCGGGAAAATTCACTTCGCGTGACCGAAAGACTTTTGGCGTGATTCCGGGAATTACTGACAAGGTCTACTACACAAATTCAAATCATGTTCCTGTCTATTATCATTGCTCTCCTTGTCACAAGGCAAAAGTTGAAGCTCCATATCATGAGTTGACACGCGGAGGCCATATATTCTATGTGGAGGTCGATGGTGATGCCACCCACAACCCCAAGGCTATTTCCGATATTGTCGATTTGATGGACCGGCACAACATCGGCTATGCTTCCGTCAACCATAACCGCAACCGCTGCATGGACTGCGGATATGAGGACGCGCAGGAGAATCTTGAAGAATGTCCAAATTGCCACAGTCACAACATCGATTGCCTCCAGCGTATAACCGGCTATCTTGTCGGTACGACTGACCGTTGGAACAATGCGAAGCTCGCCGAGCTTAAAGACCGCATCGTCCATAAGTGATAATGGTCGTTTTGTACTAAACGAAAAGTGTAAACAGTTTTATAGAAACAGTGTTAGGCTTCTCAAACGCTATGAGAATACTTGATATAGTTCCGGGGACGTCAGTTGACGGCCCCGGACTTCGTACATCCATATATTTTGCCGGATGTAGCCATCAGTGTCCCGGATGCCACAACCCACAGTCGTGGGACTTTGCCGGAGGCCGTGAAATGTCGATTGACGAAATTATGGATATAGTGGACGAAAACGGATTTGATGTGACACTGTCGGGTGGAGATCCGATGTATAATGCCGGAATGATATTGCCTCTTGCCAGAAAGATAAAAGAGTCGGGTAAGACCTTATGGTGCTATACGGGATTTCGATATGAAGCGGTCATGGAACATCCGGATATGCGTCGACTCCTTGATTACGTTGATGTGCTTGTCGATGGTCCGTTTGTGGAGACACTTCGCGACGTCCATCTGTTATTTCGTGGCTCGTCAAACCAACGTCTGGTAGACGTAAAAAAAAGCACTCCCGATTCGGTTGTCGAATGGGAGTGGTAGATTTATTCGTTTATTAATGATTTCAGGGCTTGCGTGTAGTTTCATTAGAAAGCACGTAGGCTCTTACTTTTTGAAACAGGTCGTTGGCAAATACGAATTCGTTGAGGGCTTCGTTGGAAGTCTGGTAGATCTCGTGCATATCGCCGACCCATTCGCGGTGTCCCTTGTTGAGGAAAATTATATTCTCGCCGATGCCAAGCACCGAGTTCATGTCATGGGTGTTTATTATCGTTGTGATATTATACTCATGTGTGATATCGCTGAGGAGTTCATCAATGAGTATTGAAGTCCTCGGATCGAGTCCGGAGTTTGGCTCGTCGCAAAAAAGATATTTCGGATTCAATGCGATGGCTCGGGCTATGGCCACTCGTTTTTGCATACCGCCCGAAATTTCAGAGGGATATTTTTTGTCGGCACCTTTCAGATTTACTCGTTCAAGGCAAAACTGCGCTCTGTCTTTGATTTCCCCATATGTCATGTTGGTGAACATGGTGAGGGGGAACATCACATTCCCAAGTACTGTCTCTGAGTCGAAAAGGGCTGATCCTTGAAACAGCATTCCGATTTCTTTGCGCAGTTCCTTCATCTGGTTCTGGTCCATCTTCAGAATGTCGCGGCCATCGTAGAGGATTTCCCCCTTTTCAGGACGCAGCAACCCTACGAGTGATTTGACAAGGACCGTCTTTCCTGAACCGCTCTGCCCGATAATCAGATTGGTCTTTCCTGTCTGGAAAGAGGCCGAGACATCGTGGAGGATGGTTTTGCCGTCAAAGGATTTCGTGATATTTCTAACTTCGATCATTGTAACAGGAGTTTTGTCAACACCACGTCAAGAAGAAGAATGAGAATGCTTGATGCGACAACTGCATTGGTAGATGCCTTGCCTACTTCAAGCGCCCCGCCTTTGACAAAGTAGCCGTAGAAGGCTGCGACGGAAGTGATGATGAATGAAAAAAACAATGATTTGATGAGTCCATACCATACATACCATTCCGAAAACATCGTCTGGAGTCCGTAGATGAATCTGTTAAGCGGGATGATAGCTGTAAAGACCGAGATCAATACGCCTCCGAGAAATGATGTGAAGATACAGAATACGACAAGAACCGGCATATAAATCAGAAAGCCGATGATTTTTGGGAGTACAAGGAAGTTGGCGGAGTTAACACCCATTATGTCGAGAGCGTCAATCTGCTCTGTGACACGCATTGTCCCGATTTCAGATGCGATATTAGAGCCGACTTTGCCGGCGAGAATAAGGCACAGGATGGAGTTGGAAAACTCCAGCAGGATGATTTCGCGTGTCGCAAGCCCTGTTGAGTAGGAGGGAACAAGCGGGGAGACGATGTTAAGCTGCATCTGTATGGTGATTACAGCTCCGATAAACAATGAAATGACTATTACAAGCGGTATTGAGTCGACACCGAGTTTGGTGATTTCAAAAAATGTACGCTTGAAGAAGGTCTTCCATTTATCAGGAATGGAGAAGACCTTGTTTATGAACAGGCAATATTTGCCGAATGTAGTCAGTGAGTCGGATATAAGCATACCGATGGTTATATGAAGTATTGATTCCTCTGACAAAATTAACCATTTCTTGCCAAAAGAAGTTCAAAAGTTGGCCATTTGGCCAACTTTTTGGTAATATCAGATAGCCTGCCGGCTATTTTGGGAATTCTTACGGTTAGGCGAGGGCTTTGATAAGCTCCTCGACGCTCATTCGGTTCTGTTCGCCGGATGTCATGTTTTTAAGTGTCACATATCCGTCAGCAAGTTCACTTTCTCCAATAATTGCAACGAAAGGAATTCCGAGCGCGTCGGCACGTCCCATCTGTTTTTTCATCTTGGCATTGTCAGGATAGATTTCCGCTGAAATGCCGTTGGCACGTAGTTGTTTGATAATTTCGAGAGATTTGGCGGCTTCTGCCGGCCCGAAATTGGTGAACATCACTTTTGCCGCACCTGCGATATCCTCGGGATAAAGATTGAGCGTGTTGAGAACATCATAAATTCGGTCTGCGCCGAATGAAATGCCGACACCTGATACACCCGGGAGTCCGAACACGCCTGTGAGGTTGTCGTAGCGTCCGCCGCCGGTGATACTTCCGATTTCCACGTCGCGTGCTTTCACTTCTATGATTGTTCCGGTGTAGTAGTTCAGACCTCGTGCAAGGCTCACGTCAAGTTCAAGCTCTGAGCGAAGGCCGAGTGTTTTTGAACCCTCCATTACTTCGCGCAGTTCAGCGACGCCTTTGAGACCGGTCTCGCTGTCGGCAAGAAGCTGTGACAGTTGTGAGAGGCGTTCTTCATTTGTCCCTGAGAGTGTGATGATAGGGGTTATGCGGTCGATGGCTTCTGCGCTGAGGCCTCGTTCCGAAAGTTCTGCCTTCACGTTTTCAAGACCGATTTTGTCTATCTTGTCAATTGCGACCGTGATGTCGACTATTTTCTCCGGCTCGCCTACAAGTTCTGCGATTCCGGCAAGCACCTTTCGGTTGTTGAGCTTGATGGTGGTGCGGATGCCGAGACGGGCAAAAACTTCGTCGATCATCTGTATCAGTTCGATTTCATTCAGAAGTGAATCCGAACCCACGACATCGGCGTCACACTGGTAAAACTCACGGTAGCGTCCCTTCTGCGGGCGGTCAGCTCGCCAGACCGGCTGAATTTGAAAGCGCTTGAAGGGAAAAGAGAGGTCGTTGCGGTGCATGACGACAAAACGTGCGAATGGCACTGTGAGGTCATATCGGAGACCTTTTTCACAAAGTTTCGGCGCAAGTTTCGGACAATCGCCCGATGCGATCAGTCCGGGGTCTACTCCGCGTAGGAAATCTCCTGAATTCAGAATCTTAAACAGGAGCTTGTCGCCCTCTTCGCCATATTTACCCATGAGGGTCGATAGATTTTCTATTGCAGGAGTCTCTATCTGCTGGAATCCGAACAGATGGAATACACTTCTGATTGTATCGAAAATATAGTTGCGGCGAGCCATCTCGGCCGGAGTAAAGTCACGTGTACCTTTAGGTATTGAGGGTTTCTGAGCCATAATTTAGAATTATGAATTAGGATTATAAATGTTAGCCTAAAAATTTTTGCAAAGATAGCGAAATTTAGTAAATTTGCGAAAATTTAATGCGTAATCATACTTAACCAATGAAATACATCGGGGCTCATGTCTCGGTGGAGCAAGGTGTCAGCCGTGCTCCATTCAATGCACATCTTATCGGAGCAAAATCCTTTGCGCTTTTTACACGCAATCCATCCAGATGGACTTCCAAGGCTATTTCAGTCAAGGAAGCCGAAGCTTTTAAGGAGAATTGTGCCCGGTTTGGCTACACTCCGGATGTCATACTTCCCCATGACAGTTTCTTGATCAATCTTGGCTCTCCGAACAGCGAAAAACTTGCAAAGTCGCGCGTGGCATTTCTTGACGAAATGCGTCGGTGCGAGCAGCTTGGACTGGCTATGCTTAATTTCCATCCGGGGTCTCATTTGCGTGAAATTGATACGGATGCTTGCCTTGGTCTGATTGCAGAATCGCTCAATCGCATACTTGACGAGACTTCAGGAGTGAAGGCGGTGATTGAAAATACTGCGGGACAGGGAAGCAATCTCGGATATACATTCGAGCAGATTGCCCATATAATCGACAAGGTTGAAGACAAGACTCGTGTCGGGGTCTGTATAGATACTTGTCATGCCTATACAGCCGGTTATGACCTTGTTGACGAAGAGTCTTATACCCGCACTTGGAATGATTTTGACAGGATTATCGGTATGGAATATCTCTGTGGAATGCACTTGAACGATACAATTAAGAAATTAGGCTCAAAAGTCGACAGACACGCTCCTATTCTTACCGGCAACCTTAACGAATGGTTCTGGCATCGCCTGATGAACGATTCGCGCATGGATAACATCCCTCTGATACTTGAAACTCCGAATGAAGAGATTTGGAGCAATGAAATAAAACAGCTTTATGCCATGATAGACGAATGATTGCCTGACTTATGATAAGGTTAAGACATAATAGTTAAAAATATTCAATAACAGATTATATCAATTACTTACAGACTTATTAATTATGGTGAAAAATAAACCAGATCAAAGTTTTATGAAACTCTGGAATCTGAGTTTCGGCTTTTTCGGCGTGCAGATTGCCTATGCGTTGCAAAGCGCCAATATATCGCGTATTTTTGCGACTCTCGGAGCAGACCCTCATTCGCTTAGCTTCTTCTGGATTCTCCCTCCTCTGATGGGAATTCTTGTGCAGCCGCTTGTCGGGGCTGCGAGTGACCGCACATGGAATCGACTTGGACGACGCTTGCCTTACCTGCTTCTCGGAGCTGCCGTGGCGGTCGTTGTGATGTGTCTGCTTCCAAATGCCGGTAGTTTCGGATTGTCAGTCGGTGGAGCGATGATTTTTGGCTTTATCGCACTTATGTTTCTCGATACATCCATCAATATGGCAATGCAGCCGTTCAAGATGCTTGTCGGTGATCAGGTCAACGAGCGTCAGAAGGGCCTTGCGTATTCTATTCAGAGCTTCCTTTGCAACGCCGGCAGCCTTGTCGGTTATCTTGCCCCGATTACATTGACTGCTATCGGCGTGAGCAATCTCGCTCCGACAGGTCAAGTGCCCGATGCGGTGACCTATTCATTTTATATTGGTGCGGCCGTGCTTATCCTGTGTGTAATCTACAGTTTCGCTACCATACGTGAAATGCCTCCAAAGGAATATGCTGAATATCACGGTATCACCGAGTCGCAGAAAGAAGAAAAAAGCGGCATGCTTTACCTTCTGCGTCATGCTCCGAAAACATTTTGGACAGTTGGTCTCGTTCAGTTCTTCTGCTGGGCAGCCTTCCTCTATATCTGGACTTATACTCCCGGTGCGATTGCCGATACTGTATGGGGTACAACTGATACTGAGACTGAAGCATATCAGACAGCGGGCAACTGGGTTGGCGTGTTGTTTGCCGTGCAGGCCGTTGGTTCTGTGCTCTGGGCTATTGTAATCCCGCGTTTCAAGAACCATAAAGTGATTTATGCACTTAGTCTACTTCTCGGTGCTGTCGGTTTTATCTCGACATTGTTCATTACCGATAAATTTGTGCTTTTCATCTCGTTCCTCCTTGTAGGTTGTGCATGGGCTGCTATGCTTGCTCTTCCTTTCACTATTCTGACTAATTCTATTTCCGGCAGGAATATGGGTACTTACCTTGGCCTTTTCAATGGCACAATCTGTGTGCCTCAGATTTGTGCTGCGGCTTTGGGCGGAGTAATTCTTTCACTCCTCGGTGGTCGTCAGGTCAGTATGCTTGTGCTGGCGGGAATATTCCTTGTGGTAGGTGCGATATGCGTGTCATTTGTAAAGGAAACCTACCCTGAAGTTCAGGATGAAACTGTAAGGGAATAAGAGATACACACAATAAAAGGCATAAAACCCATGCCGTCATAAGTTCTGTGACGGCATGGGTTTTATGCCTTTTATTGTGCTTGAATTATTTTGCCTTGACCAACCTATGGCGCAAGAATGTGAGTATAAGCCCGCGAGACAAGAGGTAAGCAAGAAAAGCGACCCACAGCCCATGATTGCCAAGAGTCCCGAAAAGTGTTGAATAAAGGGCGAAATATACGAGCGTTGCGATAGCGATAGAAATCAGCATTTCGCGTGTGCGTGTAGCTCCAATGAAAATGCCGTCCCATGTGAATGCAGCAAATCCTACTGCCGGAATAGCGATTACCCATGCGAAAAATTCTTTTGACGACGATATGACATCCTTGTCATCACTCAGAAGGGTCATAATCCATTCTCCGGCAACAGCATACAGGAGTGTAAATATAATAACCATTATGGCGCTCCATCGAAACAGAGCTTTAATTGTGCTGTTTAGCTCGTATATGTCTTGTTTCCCGATAGAATTACCGCATAAAGACTCTCCGGCAAATGCAAATCCATCCATGAAATAGGAGAACAATATAAAGAATTGCATGAGCAGAGTATTGACGGCAAGTATGACAGTCCCTTGTGTAGAGCCTACTCGTGTGAACCATACGGTTACAACAATCAGACACAAGGTGCGGAACAGAATGTCAATATTGACGGAGAAAAAGCGTTTTAATTCTGTGGGGTTGACGAGCGAGTTTAGAGATGGAAATTCCGGATGGTATTTTAAGAATGCGATTGAAATCCCGACAATGAATCCTATCCACTGCGCACTGAGTGTGCCACAGGCCACACCTTTTACTTTCAGTCCGAGAACGAATACGAGAAACAGGCTGATTGCTATGTTCGACAGATTTATTATGAAAGATACCCACATCGGGGCTTTGGCATTTTTAAGCCCTAGAAACCAACCCGTAAGAACGAATGTCCCGAGATAGGCCGGTGCACCCCATATCAATATTGAAAAATATTCGCCGACAATCATTCCGATATCGCTTTTTACTTCGAGAATCCCGTTCGCAAACGTCAGAATTATATTTCTACATAGAAGCATGATGACTGAAGCTGCAAATGCGACGAGAAGACCGCGTGCGAGCACAAGGTCGCACGAATTCTTGTTATTTGCCCCATTAGCCTGTGCGGTCAGTCCGCTTGAACCCATGCGCAGAAATGCAAACAGCCAGTATAACATATTGAAGATCGTCCCTCCGACAGCAATGGCTGCAATGTAGCCGGCACTCCCCATATGACCAACAATCACCACATCCATCAGCGCGAGCAGTGGAGTGGTGATGTTGGTGATTATCGAGGGTACTGCGATTGACAGTATTTCACGATTAATCCTTTTCATGACAATGTGTCGGGAATCAGTCTTTGAGGGTCTTGGCTTTCATTGATTCCCAGATGAGATAAATGATCAGCAGTGCATAGACAGCGAGTCCGGCCCATTGTGTGGCGATTACATCCATCGGATTCTGATATTCAAAACCGAGGAATCGAGTCAGTGCTGCGAATACACCGAAGAGCGCGCCACCGGCAATAAGACCCGATGAAATGAGAGTGCCACGGTCGCGACGGGCATCGTTGACGGCCTTGTCCTTTGAACGGCTGCCCACGAACCATGCTATAGCGCCACCGACAAGAAGCGGAGTGTTGAGCTGAAGCGGTATGAACATGCCAAGGCAGAATGCGAGCGCAGGAACGCCAAGCCAGTTCAACAGTAGGGCGAGTATCGCACCAACCATGTAGAGAATCCAAGGTGTGTCGCCACCCATCATAAGTGGTTCGATGACTTTAGCCATCGCGTTGGCCTGAGGCGCTACAAGTGCATTGTCGCCGGTGAATCCGTAAACCTGATTCAAAAGAAGAATCACACCGCCTACTGTGGCAGCCGACACGAGTGTGCCGAGGAACTTCCAGCTTTCCTGCTTTTTAGGTGTAGAGCCTAACCAGTAGCCGACTTTAAGGTCGGTGACAAAGCCGCCGGCCATTGAAAGCGCTGTGCAGACAACTCCACCGATGACCATTGAGGCTACTATGCCTGACGAACCGCTGAGCCCTATGCCTACGAAGATGGCAGAAGCTATGATGAGGGTCATAAGGGTCATGCCCGACACGGGGTTTGAGCCTACGATCGCAATAGCGTTAGCGGCCACGGTGGTGAACAGGAATGCGATGAGTGTGACGACAAGCCATGCGACAAATGCCTGCCAGAATGTGTTGATGACACCGATCCAGAAGAATAATAGTACTGCGATCAAAGCGATGGAGACGAAGAATACGATATGTTTCATCGAAATATCGCTCTGCCAGCGCACGGTCGAAGAGCTGTCGGCTTTGCCTTTGAGTTCACGGCCGGCGAGACCTACAGCACTTTGAATTATACTCCATGATTTTACAATGCCGATGATACCGGCCATCGCGATACCGCCGATACCGATAAGACGGGCGTAGTCTGCAAAGATGGCTTCAGGTGACATTGCTGTAATCTCGGAGCTTCCGTATGTGCCGAGCATCGGGATGAGAACCCACCACACAAACACAGAACCTGCAAAGATTATGAATGCGTAGTTGAGCCCGATAATATAACCGAGTCCAAGCACGGCCGCGCCGGTGTTGCAGCTGACAACAAGCTTGGTCTTTTCTGCAAGAGTCTGTCCCCAGCTTGTCACAGCGGTATTAAGAAACTGTTTAAATTTGATTCAATAAAATTTTTATGGCAGCCAAATCAA